>Ga0136653_10002542_pt1 | contig 9949 bp, 9 predicted proteins | sample LakKivw275mmetaG_FD_94866 | JGI IMG/M metagenome (GOLD analysis project Ga0136653, IMG submission 94866) | Anoxic lake water microbial communities from Lake Kivu, Rwanda to study Microbial Dark Matter (Phase II) - Lake Kivu water 275m metaG... | ecosystem: Environmental > Aquatic > Freshwater >... | reverse complement strand
GCATTACATCGAATGGATAGAAGTTGTCAAAGACGGAAAAACACTCTCACGGCAATACCTGAGCCCCGGAGATGTCCCTGAGGCAAAATTTGAACTCGATCCCAAAGGTGTTGTGGTGCGTGAATATTGTAACCTCCACGGTCTTTGGAAAGCGTAATTCTTAGAAAGCGATAGAGAAAGACAATCAAGCGAGCGGGTGGAGCGGTTGCAAAAACCGACACGCTTCACCCGTTTTCTGACCAAATCATGGATACGCTTTACAGGAAATGAAACAAAACCCTTCAGGAGATTGCTCATGAAATCAAGACGTATCATTTTGACGGTATTATTAGTGGTGATTTTTCTGTCAGGCAGTGTTTGCGGCATGGAATTCATTTACAAGGATCACCAGTATTCCTTCCAGTCCCTGCGGGCAATCAGCGCCACTTATGGGGGCGCTGCCGATGTGGGAGAATGTCTCAAAACCATTTATCGCATCAAGGAAGGCGACGATGAAGGCTGGTACAGGGAGTGGCTGAAGACAGCCACAGAAAGAGAAAAACGGGGCGACGAGTTTCTGTCCAAAGGTCAGAAAGTAAGCGCCGGCGAAGAATACCTCCGGGCCTCCAACTATTACCGGACAGCAGAATTCTTTCTCCATGGGAATCCTGATGACCCGCGCATCCTTTCTACCTGGCGCAAGAGCAAGGACACGTTCCTGAAGGCGGCAAAGCTTTTCGGTAAACCGGTTATCAAGCCTGTGGAGATACCTTACGAGGGGAAAACCCTGCCGGGATACCTCTGCCTCGCGGATAATACAGGGAAAAAGCGCCCACTCATCATCATTCACACCGGCTTCGACGGCACAATGGAGGAGCTCTATTATCAGAACGCCAACGCAGCCCTGAAACGGGGCTACAACTGTCTGCTGTTTGAAGGACCGGGACAGGGCCAGGTCGTACGGGAACGGGGTCTGAAGTTCAGACACGACTGGGAAAAAGTCGTGACGCCTGTTGTCGATTTCGCATTGAAGCGCAAAGAGGTCGATCCGAAAAAGATCATTCTCATGGGCATCAGTTTCGGCGGTTATCTTGCACCCCGGGCTGTGGCGTTTGAAAAAAGAATCAGGGCCTGCATCGCCAACGGCGGTGTCTACAATTTCAGCCGCGTTAACAAGGAAACGGAGAAATATCTTGAAACGGAAGAGGGCCGCAAGGGACTAGATAAAGAAATTTACGGCAGAATGAAAAAAGACCCCTCCCTGCGCTGGGCAATGAATAACGGCATGTTCACCTTCGGGGCCAAGTCCCCCAGCGAATGGATGAATATGACCCTCGCGTATACCTTGAAGGATGTCGTGGACAGGATCAAATGCCCGATGCTTGTTGTCGATTCGGAAAAAGAAAAAGATCTGCCCGGAGAGTCGAAAAAACTCTATGATGCGCTGAAGTCTCCGAAGACTTTCATGATGTTCACGGAGGAAGAGGGCGCCGAGGAGCATTGCCAGATGGGTGCATCCGCGACGTCCAACGCCCGCATCCTTGGATGGCTTGATGAGTTGTTAAGGTAACAGGAAACATGAATATTCTGAAACGATGATCGTCACACTGCATCAAACGTTTTTTGGATTTGTGTTCCGAAACAACCTCAACCACAGGGGACCGCTCATGGAGACTGCGCCCAGAGACGCATAGGCAAGGCCCCAGCCGAATATTCCACTGCCTGCCATGTCGAGAATAAAACCGAAGGCGAGCGGTGAAACAAATGCCATGCAAAATCCGGCAAACGTATACAGAGCCAGAGTTTTCCCCCGTTCCTCATCATAAGCCGCAGCAACGATACCGGCTGTAAGTGAACCGCTGTCCAGCATCACGGCAATTCCATAGAGGATACAGAGCCCCGCCACAATAGTGTAGGGCAAGTGTACACAGAATCCTAAGAAACATCCGAAAATGCCGGATACCAACATAAAAATCGCAACGGCCCGTCTTCGATCCCACCGGTGCGCGATCTCGTTTCCCAGAATACTTGCGGGAACGCCCGCGAGAACGATGAGAGTTGCAATATTCTGGGGACTGAGGTAATCGCCATTTCCTCCCTGGAGAGTCATACTGAAAGCTAAAAACGCAACCATCCATGAGCGGAAGCCAAAGAGTTCCCAGCAGTGGACGGCGTATCCGGAAATATACCCCACGGCCGATCGGTTCCGGAGAGCGCCCCGGAAGTTGAACGATGAGAGGGGATGTTTTCTCAACGGCGAAGCAGGCATCTTCGGCTCGACCGTTAAAGCGAAAATGAGAACGGCTCCAATATATCCGAGGGAAAGTAGTACCGCGGCCTGTCGCCAATGGAGCCAGATCACCAGCAATCCGGAGAAAAATACCGAGGCGGCCGTTCCGATGCCATACGAAGAGGTGTAAAACGCGATGGCCCGGCTCTGGTTTTCTCCTGTGATATGGTCGCTGAGGGCTTTCAGGCCGGGCATGAATGTCCCTGCCAGGCTGATGCCTGCGCAAAATCGGAATATCATTGCCGTTACAGTACCCTGTGCCAGCAACCCGAATCCCAACATGGAAAACGCGCCGAGGGCAGCTGAGAAAATGTAGATGCGGCGAGGATCGATGCGGTCGGTCAGGCTTACCAGAATGGGGGCGAAAGCCGCATACCCCCCGAAGAAGATACCGTTAATCCAGCCGGCCTCGGTGTTACTGAGATGCCATTCCGACTGGAAATCTGGTAAAAGGGCTGGGAAGAACATCGTTCCTCCCATAGTCAGTATCTCGGCAATACAAACAGAAACAATGAATTTCCAATGACTTTTCATAAGAGCGTCGAATATACCTTCTTTTTTTCCTATTCGGGCATATGCGATGTTTATCACAGAAAAAGGTTGAAATCAAAACATCGAGGCTTGACAACACTATCCCGTTTCTCCATAATGCCGGAAAATGGGATTCATGATCGCAAACCCTGATAAACATAAGGAGGTACGGAAATGGACACCCCGATGAACCAATACTGGCAGATAAGGCTGGAAAGCGTTAAGGAAATGCTGGAATCAAATAATTTTGAGGTCTTTTTGGCGGATAATGCTGCGGCGGCAAAAAAAATCGTCCTGGAAGAAATCGTCCCCAGGGCAGGCGCCAAGAGCATTGCCTGGGGCGGCTCCATGACCTTCACCGCCACAGGTCTGTATGACGCTCTGAAAAAAGTCAAAGGAATGAAGGTGTTCGATCCCTATGACAAGACCCTCTCCCGGGAAGATTCTCTTGAATGCCGCAGACAATCTCTTTTGGTCGATCTTTTCATCACAGGAACGAATGCCATAACTGAAATGGGGACGCTGGTAAACCTGGATATGATCGGGAACCGCATTGCGGCTCTTACATTCGGCCCCAAAAGCGTCATCGTCCTCGCGGGGAGAAACAAGATCGTCCCGGACCTGGAAGAAGCTATGGTGCGTGTCAAAAATATCGCAGCCCCGGCCAATACGATGCGATTGGGAATGAAGACCCCCTGCGCCAAAACTTCCTACTGCGAGGAATGCAAAAGCAAAGACCGGATATGCAACAGTTGGGCGATCACGGAAAAATCGTTCCCAAAAGGCAGGGTCAAGGTCGTGCTGATCAACGAGGACCTGGGCCTTTAAACGATACTTAAGGAAAAGAATTCATGCAGATTCAGGATGTCTTTCGTCACTACGAAGACGATTTAAAGCGCGTTGAAGAACACATGGAGATGTACCTCCGCTCCGAAGTATACCTCATTCCGGAAGTTATTCACTACATCATCGGCAGCGGCGGGAAGCGGTTCCGGCCGCTCCTGCTTCTCGCTGCCTCCTCCCTCTGCGGCTACAGGGACGATAAGCGTTATCCTCTCTCCGCGGTGATTGAATTCATCCACACGGCCACCCTTCTGCATGACGACGTCATCGACGTTGCAGAAACCCGGAGAGGGAAAGTGTCGGCAAACAACGTCTGGGGAAACGCCGCCAGCGTCCTTGTGGGTGATTTCCTCTACTCGAAATCATTCAAACTGATGACCGATCACGGAAATCTTGCCGTTATCAAACTTCTCTCGGAAACGACGAATACCATGTCGGAAGGTGAAGTATTCCAGCTTGTCAAGCGCGGGGACATCAACATCACAGAGAAGGAGTACCTCTCAATCATCGAAAAAAAGACGGCCATCCTGATCTCCGCGGCCTGCGCCGTGGGGGGTATTTTAGGCGATGCGTCGGACATTCAGATCGAAGCCCTGACCCGGTTCGGCATGCGTCTGGGCTCCGCCTTTCAGATCACCGACGACACCCTGGATTACGTGGCAAAGGAAGAAGAGTTCGGGAAGGCCATCGGCAAGGATCTGGATGAGGGGAAGATGACGCTGCCTCTCATCCGCACCATGAAAAAATGCAACGCCGAGGAGAAAAATTTGATCAAGCAGGTCATCGAAAACAACGACCGTGACGGGCAGGATATGGCAGGGGTTTTATCGCTCATCCACCGTTATGACGGAATCAACTATTCTCTCAACAAGGCAAAGGCCTGTATCGACGAGGGCAAGGGCTATCTTGAAGCGTTTGCCGCATCAGAAGCCAGGGATACCCTGTTTGCCATTTCAGACTACATTGTCGAAAGAAGATTGTAAGGAATCCTTTTACACCACACACGGCCCTTCATACACCTTCATAAAAGGATCTTTCAGACCTTCCCTGTCATGCTTCATGGCGGCGGGAAGATACTCCATGATATCCTGGGCCGTGATGCCATCCTCACCCTTTTCCACCGCAGCCAGGTCTCCCGAGAATCCGTGTATGAACACCCCTTTTCTTACCGCGTCCTCAAGCGACAGGCCGAGGCCATACATGGCGGCGATGGACCCCGTCAGGACGTCCCCCGAACCGGCTGTGGCCATGCCCGGATTCCCGCTCAAGTTGATGAATACCCGCTCGTCAGGATAACCGACCAGCGAGTGGGCGCCCTTCAGAACGATGCAGGCATGGAGCGACATGGCGGTCAGTTGCAGGATATCGATCAGTTGTTTTCTGATTTCGCCGACATCCTTTTTCGCGATGCGGGCCATCTCTCCCAGATGCGGGGTAATAATTGTTGCACCTTTTCTTTCCCTGATCATCTCCGGTTCGTTTGCGATGGCCGTAATGCCGTCTCCATCGATGAGCATGGGCTTTTTGATGATACGCACCAGTTCCCGGACGAGCTTTTGAGTGTCACCATCCAGGGAAAGTCCCGGCCCGATAACCACCATATCCATCTTGTCCGACAGCTCAACAAGGCCGTCTCTGTTCTCCAGCGATATGCTTCCTGTTTTTGTTTCCTTCTGGGGCACAAACACGATTTCACTGCCCTTATTGGCCAGAAACGGGGTCATGGATACGGGAGCGGCAAGACGGGCATACCCGCCGCCGGCCTTCAGAAACGACAGGGCGGCAAAGTAAGGAGCGCCATAATAGTTCGCCGCACCGGCAATAAAAAGCACCTCTCCCATGCGTCCTTTATAGGCCTCTTTGCTCCGCGGAGGCAGCTTTACAAAATCGTTGATCTGTACTTTAAGATCATCCCCGTTGTAGAGGGAAGGAGGGAAAGAAATGTGGCAGACATAAAGTTTACCGCACAACTCGTAGCCGGGATACAGGATGTTTCCGATTTTCGGCAGACCGAAGGCGACCGTAAAATCGGCTTTGACCGCCACGCCCATTATTTCCCCTGTATTTCCGTTCACGCCGGAAGGGATGTCCAGACTGAGAACCTTTTTACCGCTTCCGTTAAGCAGCTGAATTACATCTTTGTAAAGACCGCTTACCTCCCGATCGAGACCGGTACCGAAGAGGGCATCGATAACGCCGTTGCAGTGAAGAGTATCCCGCCTCGCCTCGTCGGCGGACTCGATTTCCCGAACCTCTATGGGAAGTTTCGAAATGATATTCAGATTGGTTTTTGCCGCCCCCTTGAAATTGTCCTGATCTCCGATAATGAACACCTTCACCGATCCGCCGTTGGAGTGAATCTTCCGGGCGACGACAAAACCGTCGCCGCCGTTGTTTCCGACCCCGCAGAATACGACAAATTTCCTGCCTCTGATGCCCACCTCTTTTTCGAGGACAAACGACGACGCCTGACCGGCGTTTTCCATAAGAATCTCTTCCGGGATGTCCAGTTTTTCAATGGCATACTGGTCCATATACCTCATTTTGCTGACACTGCTTACCTTCACCTTCCACTCCTTTGCTTTTTTGTCATGTCCGCGCAAACGGACGCCCATGCCGGATATTTTGGTAGCCCGATGATCGAAACGAAATATACTTTATTGAACGACCGTAATCAAGGAAAAGCACTTCATCCCAAAACTTCTTGACATCATTCGTCTTTCACATCATAATCCACGCAAGAGAAGGATATTGCCGGTGATATATGAAAAGCAATAAGAAGCAAACGCCATCCTGTTCTGATGTAAAAACAACGCTTGAACATCTCGATCAGCAGGATTTGCTCGAACTGATTTTAGACATGTACGATTTGTCGAAAGACAACAAAGACTTCTTGCATACCCGTTTCTCTATTGGTGATGACATCCTGGCACCTTATAAAAAGATCATTAAAGAATGTTTGTATCCCGATATCCTGAATGAGCATGTCCGGATACTTAGAGCAACACGGGCGATCAGCGATTATTCCAAGGCAATCCGTGATGCAAAAGGCGAAGCCGAATTGTTGACCTACTTTGTGGAATGCGGAAACAAATTTACGCTTGATTACGGCGATATTGACGAAGACTTTTATGATTCACTTCTGGAGGTTTATGGTCAGGCGATCAAAAAAGTCCTCATTCTTCCTGACCATGAACAGGGTAATTTCAGGAAAAGATTGAAGAAAATCATGCTATCTGCCAATGGCATCGGTTGGGGTTATCATGACGGTTTATGTGATGAATATTATGAGGCATTTAAACTAGATGATGATAGATGAGTCGCTTGTCGTCAAGGCGTCGCTATCCCGGCGGGAGGCCTCCGCTGGCAAGGTGCAGATTACATCTTTTTTTTCTGTAATATTTGATGTAACCTGAAATTGAGAGTTTTATAAGTGTCTATGAGTAAAAATGATATTGATTGCACGCTGTTCAATTTAAAAGAATAAATGAAGAAAAACATAAGTGTTGAAAAACAGGACGGGATTCTTTCTAAAAAAACTTTTGCGGAGTTTTTTGCAGGCATCGGCTTGATGCGGCTCGGACTTGAACAAGAAGGATGGTCAATTGAGTTTGCCAACGATATTGCTGATGATAAATACGAAATGTACGCGGCGCACTTCCAAGATGCCAAGTCGCATTTCATTCTGGAAGACATACATAAACTGAACACGGACGAGATTCCTACAGTTACGATGGCCACAGCATCCTTCCCATGCAATGACCTTTCATTGGCGGGGATGCGCAAAGGTTTAGCAGGAAAAGAGTCGTCAGCTTATTGGGGATTTGTGCGAATACTTGAAGAAATGGGGGATCGCCGCCCTCCAATCGTGCTTCTGGAAAACGTTTCCGGATTTTTAACCTCTCATGGCGGTCGCGATTTTCAGGCCGCGCTGCTGGCGCTAAATCGCATAGGTTACACAGTTGATCCCATTATCATCGATGCTGCGCGCTTTGTCCCGCAAAGCCGTGTAAGGCTCTTCGTAATAGGCTGCTTAAAAAACGGGCATGGCACTTGGAAGGTCAAGGATACGCCAAGTTTTTATGAAAGCGATGTGCGCCCAAAACCACTTGCGGATTTTATATTTTGTCATCCTGAGATTGCATGGAATATTCGATCAGTTCCGGCGCTGCCGGCGAACGCTCCATCTCTGTCAGACATTTTGGAGGAGCTGCCCGATATGTCGCCCTTTTGGTGGAATGATTCGCGACGAGATTACCTCGTCAGCCAAATGAGTGAAAAACATGCATTCCAGCTTAAGAAAATGATGGCGAAAGATAAATGGTCCTACGGAACGGTGTTCCGCCGCATTAGAAATGGCCGATCTATGGCTGAATTGCGAAATGATTCGATAGCAGGATGTCTCCGCACCCCTCGTGGGGGAAGCGCCCGTCAAATCTTGATTCAAGCGGGATATGGACAAGTTAAAATTCGACTTCTAACGCCGCGAGAGTGCGCAAGGCTGATGGGTGCAGACGACTTCGTCATTAATACAGAACTAAACCAAGCTCTCTTCGGTTTCGGCGATGCGGTATGCGTGCCGGTAATTTCCTGGATAGCCAAGCACTATTTAAATCCGTTAGTCGAAGAGATGATGGAAAAGCCCGCGATGCACCGAGTCAAACCATATATTGCAGGGTAAGGGCTTAATATTAACGCATCATCTGCTGCACAGTAATGAAAGAAAGTCAATCATGGAGGCATCATGAGAAAATTGGATTTACGTCTCGCTGAATTTGCGTCTCTTTACAAAATAACTGGTAAAGGACCGCTTTCCGTCGTCCTTGTTGTGACGCGCAAGGTCAGGGAGCTGACACCGCCATTTTCAGCAGATCGGTTCTTGTCTCCTCAAGGAGGGCAAGTTGCCGGGCTCAGCAGAGGCGCTGTGCAAGCGATTCTTGCCGACCATGGCATCAGTCGGATTCTCGCAGAGGAAGGAGGCCGCACAAGTCGCGGAAGCATTCAACGGATGAAAGCCTACGTGGATCTACTGAATGAGCTTTCGCGGGAGAACCTGCTTGATCTTCCTACAATAGAAGCTTGGTGGATAAAGCGCGTGAATGAGTATTTTGGAACCAAGCCATTCAAGATCAAAATAGATGCATCAAAGTCATTAAGAAGCATTGTCGCCGATCTGATTGAAGCCGCATTCTCAAGACAGCGGGAATCGCCAGGTACCATGATAGCCGGCGCCGTCATGCAGCACTTGGTTGGGGCCAAACTTGAGATAGCCCTCCCAAATGAGAAGTTTGATCACCATGGCTTTTCAGTGGCAGACGCTCCCGGTGGGAGGAAGGGCGATTTTCTTATCGGAGACACAGCCATTCATGTAACCACTGCGCCGACAGAAGCCTTGATCAGAAAATGTTGCGACAATCTGGCAGTAGGACTCAGGCCATTGGTGATTACCACGCAAAGCGGCGTGGGAGGAGTAAGCGCATTGGCAAAAAATGCCAATGTTTCCGACCGTGTGGACATCCTGGAGGTTGAACAGTTTGTCGCTACAAATGTCTATGAATGGAGTGCCTTTCAGCAAACGCAACGCCCCTTGACAGTTCGTCAATTGATAGAATCTTATAACCGCATCATTGATAATTGTGAAACAGATCCCAGCTTGAGGATCATTGTGGGATAAAGCCGTTGGATACATTTCCTCCAGAAAAACGAAGCGACATCATGCGCCACGTTCGTTCGACTAATACAACACCGGAAAAGAGGGTCCGCTCCCTCCTCCACAAGCTTGGCTGCCGGTTTTGCTTGCACCGGCAGGATTTGCCGGGCAAGCCGGACATCGTCCTTCCGAAATACCGCACTGTGGTGTTTGTTCATGGTTGCTTCTGGCATCGACATAAGGACTGCCCTCATGCAACAACACCGTCCAGTCGTCAAGATTACTGGCTTCCCAAGTTCAAACGCACCCTCGAACGAGATAGAAATAATCAAGAAAAACTCAGACAGCTTGGGTGGAATGTAATTATCGTATGGGAATGCGAGACGAATGATTTGAAAAGATTGGCGATTCATATCGAAAAAACAATAAGATATAAATCATTGATCGACCACAGGAGGCCTTTTCAGATTCCAATGGCTGCTGAAAGATTAAGCGACTACGATAGCGATAAATACTGAACAAAGCTTTGAGGGGACATTTAGGCTGGATCGCCCCGGACACGGCTGGAACAGGAAGGTGACGGGCAGTATGTCGTCCATATACATCTACGACCCCCGTGGGAACGAGGTGTTGCGTGTCCATAAGTTATTGTATTG
>Ga0136653_10002541_pt1 | contig 9950 bp, 8 predicted proteins | sample LakKivw275mmetaG_FD_94866 | JGI IMG/M metagenome (GOLD analysis project Ga0136653, IMG submission 94866) | Anoxic lake water microbial communities from Lake Kivu, Rwanda to study Microbial Dark Matter (Phase II) - Lake Kivu water 275m metaG... | ecosystem: Environmental > Aquatic > Freshwater >... | reverse complement strand
GCTTTGGCGGTGGGCAGCATCTTGGCTGTTTTTATCTTTTCAGGATTTATTTCTATCACGCTGTATACATTCAGGAACAAATCTCCTTGCTCAACCAGAGGCGACACGTCCACCTTTCCCTTGAATGCCAGAAAAGTGGATATGTCGCACAGGATGTAAGCCCCCTCTTCGGAAGCCATCAACAGGCACGGGCCCATGCCCTTACCCGCCTCAATATACCATGGCCCCGATTTCTGCACATCCTCATAGTTCAACCCGGCCGCCTTCCAGATAAGCTTTTCCTTGGAGTGGGTGCCGGAGTTGTCCCCGCGGGATATAAATTTTACTTTTGTTGGATCGGACACACCCGCTTCATATATTTTCTTCAATGCCTGCTCGGGAGTCAGGCCCTTGATACCGACCGGATCATCGTCGGGGCCGGCGATCAAAAAATGGTTGAAGGCAAACGACCGCTTGTTGATCCCGTATCCTTCGGCGATGAATTTGGCCTCAGCCGCCGGATCGTGCACCACTACGGCATCCACATCACCGCGCCTACCGTACTCCAGGGCGATGCCTGTGCCGGCATAGACGATGTCCAGCTCGACATTAGCCTTCTTTTCAAACATCGGCTCAAGGTAATTCCATAGACCTGTATCATACAGGCTGGTAGTCGTGGCTATTTTAAAACGCGCTTTGCCGGGAATGATGGGGGTGGATGTGTTCTGGGACGAAGTATTGTCGGTTGCCGCCGGCTGCGGCGCCGCAGGTGCGCAACCCACAAGCATAGAGATTAGAACAAGGCAGGTGATAACGATGGAAATTGATACGCGATAGATACGATTGATATATAAGGTTTTCATGTAACCCTCCTTTCCAAAACGGGAGGCGCAGACGTTTCCTTCTGCACCCTCGAGGCTTTTCAGCCTGCCGTCCGGATACCATGCCTTAACAGTTTAGGCATACGGATCGAAGAGCATTTTATATTAAGATAGCGGACATTCTAACAGACCGCTTTTAACTTATCAAGACACGGCTGTTGAAAATGACCGGCGTGTATGTTAGTTTGATAGGAAACACAGGATACGCTTCGCTATGGTTCGATTCCACTTTAACTAATGCCCTGTTTGCTCTAATATATTGGCGTGGATTTCAAGGAGGTACGATATGACTTTAGGTAGTGGTAAGATTGCAATCATTGTTATCCTGATTATCGTTGCTCTGGCAATTGTCGGATATGGCGCTTATCAGATGGGTATGGATGCCGGATATAAATCGGGCTACAGCAGGGGAAACGCCGATGGAACGGCAGTCGGCACACAGGAAGGTTACAACAAAGGGCAGGCCGCCGGCTATCAGCAGGGCAAGCAGGACGGTGAGACAGACGGTTACGACAAGGGTTACTCAGCAGGCTTGACCAAAGGTACGGCTGAGGGACAGGCCCAGGGTGAGGCGCAGGGCCAGCAGATCGGTTATAACAGCGGCTATAACGCAGGCTGGTCCAACGGTTGGCGCAACGGCTGGCGATCTGGATGGTGGCAAGGCTGCAACAACTGCTGGCAACAGGCCGGGCCGTTCGTGGCAGGAAACCAGATGGTCACCTATTCAGACGGCCCCAGCACGGCATGGGTGCCCGCTGCGCCATCGGCACCAGCGCCTCAGCAATAGACTCCTTCAGAATCCTGCTGTAACGGAGGAAAAATCATGAAGATTAATACACCTGTACTGATAATAGCCATAGTGCTCATCATACTGGCCATCGGGGGGTCCAGCTACGGGTTCTACCAGATGGGGAAGAACCAGGGCTTTGAGGCAGGCGAGAAAGTCGGCATGGCCAAAGGGCTGATCGCCGGCGAGAAACTTGGATACGAGAAGGGTTTCGACGTCGGCAAGTCCGAGGGTCAGAAGTCGGGCTTCGACAACGGTTATCAGGCCGTTGAAAAACTTATTGAGTTGCTATCATTGCAGTTCGGAGATGGATCCGGTCTATATGAGGGAGAACAGGTGGGCTATAACGACGGCTATACCAGTGCCTATTACACTGTCTACCCGAGCGCCTGGCAGACGGGCTGGCTGGAAGGTTATCAGTTCTACTACGTAAACGCCAACACCGACGTGGATGTCAGCATCAGCGGTGGCCAGGAAATGCCGGCTAAGCCGGATATAGCCAATTTGCCTGCGCCGGGATCGGTACAGATTCCCAAACCACCCGAGGCCCCATCATTTCAGATACCTGATCATCAATCACGCTTCAGCCACAGCAGTGTCCCCAACCGGCCCAACCTGCCTGGACTGCGTCGCTGACAAGCATGCGTATCTCTAATTTGAATGCGCTAAGAAGGAGCCAGCCAGATGGAGAAAAATGATAATAAGATCGGAACAGCCGTGACAGTTCTGCTGGTTATAGTAGCGCTCTCGCTGATACCCTGGGCTTTTGCTGCATTCACATCATTGTTTGCTTTTGACAAGCCAGTATCTGAGAAAGATCTCTCTGTCTGGCTGATGGTCGCACCTGTATGGATATATCCCTTTGTAGCAGCAGGGGGGATTATCGGTTCAATCGTGTTGAAGCGAAAAAATAAGCTGCTCCCGGCGTTGGTTGTGATTGCGATACCGCTTGCGGCAATCATCCTCTGGATCATATGTATGGGCATCTATCTGGGACTGCATCCACGCTAAGTCAAAATTGCCCGCCGTTTTATAACGATTCGATATATATGCTTACTGCATGCCCTCTAAAAACGCCCTTACGTTATGGCCCAGAACATCGTGGTTATATCCACCCTCCAACAGGCCGAAACGGCGGCCCCCGCATTTCTTCACAGCGAACCCTTTCACATGTTGCCCCATAATCTTATAGTCTTCCGTAGTTAGCAACCTGCCCCAGTCCTGGATATGGCGGTCGAATCCGGCAGAGACCGCTATTATATCGGCCCTGGACTGATCCAGAAAACTGCCTACGTGATCTACGAACTCTTGCCTGTCCCCGTCCTCGGGGTGAAAATAGGTCACTTCATGTTTGCCGCTAAAAATGTTGGATGTACCGTCACCGAAGTGCAGGTCGAAATCGAGTATCAGTGCCGTTTTGATCTTTTTCTGTTCGATCAACCTGGCGATCGCAATAGCCATATTGTTGAAGAAACAGAAGCCCCAGCAGCTGTCAGGGCTGGCATGATGGCCGGGAGGACGAATCAATCCGAAGGCCGGCTCGGCTTTCATGGCCAGATCGGACGCCAGGATGGCGCCGCCGACGGCCAGCGAGGCCGCATCAAACACATCGCCGTATCGCTGAACATAGCTGATGTGAAAAGGAGTATGACAGAGCCGTATATCATCGAGGCCGGCAGCCTGCGGCTCGACGAAATCGAAGCCGTCCAGCTCTTTAACTATCGCTTCCATACGTCCCGGAGCTGCGGCGGGATCACTCTCATAAACATCCGTATAACGGTGATGATACACCACTTTCATGACCTTCCTCCTCCTGCAGTTATCCTGTCATCAAGATAGATTAATGCCAATTATACCCGATGCCCGCATCTCGGGTCCGCAAGCCTGCATGGACAATGCACTATTACGCTGATAGTATAAAAGTCGCAGTCTGGCGTAATATTTTTCAAAGGGAGAGTGCCATGTTTTCAAAGGAGTGGTTCATATATGTTTTCGGACGCTGGATACTTCTATCAGGCATTGCCGGAGCCTTACTTCAAGTGTTGCTGAGGCAACAGATGGGCATACCCGATTTCCCGGCCTTTTTACTCAACCAGCTCCTGCTGGCATGCGTCTTCTGGTACGTCGACAAATTCATCTTCCGCCGCCATCTGGGCAAGGTAAAGGAACTGTTCAGGTTCCCCCGTATCAAGGGGCAATTCGACCCTGCAGTCGAATTCAATAAGATCACCGAGGAATACAACCAGCTGGCGGACGATTATAAGAAAAGCCCGGACGACCCGAAAGCATGGCTGAACCGCTTTCTCGACCTCATGCATTCAGTTGAGATGATGGACCGCGTGCTGAGGGACCGGGGCATAGATGTGGATAAGGAGTACAACCGCATCGTTGAAGACAACCGCAAACGGGGACTTTATGAATAGGAAAAATGTTATACTGAGAGCAAAGTCTCATGTAGAAGATGCAGCAAGTTGTTGTTTTTTTTAAGAGCGAGAAAGCCCAGAAGCTGGGTATCTCCCTGGCCGCTGCACTGCTGGGAAACCTGCTGTCGTTTCTCTCCAGCATGCTTACCCCCCTCAATCCCCAGGTTACCTTTGATTTCTCGCATCTGGCCACCTTCGCCATCGCCATCACATTCGGGCCCTGGTACGGCCTGCTGACCGCCGCACTGTCTTCCTTATTCCCTTATTTCCACCTGGCCGTCTTCGGCATCTACGGCCCTGTTTACGGTCTGGCCATCATACTCGGCAAATCCATGACGGGTTTTTTCTGCGGATTGCTGCGGGGCCGTATGCCGACCTTCCTCGCCATCACACTGTCGTATGTGCCCGAGTCAATTTTCACCTTCATTTTCCTGCACTGGATGTCATTTACGCTGCCCCCGGGCTCACTGACCTGGGAGACCATCACAGTCGGTGTGATTGCCGAAGGATGGGTGGAAGTGATAATGTTCTCCTTCATCATCGATAACATGGTGCGCCGTAAAGTTGTCGAGACAGCCGTATTGATGCTGGAGATATTTATCATTATGTTCCTGGTACATAAGGAATTCCTCCAGACCCTGCTGCTGCTTCTACTCATAGCGCTTATTACCCTCATACTTTTCGAGCTGGTTGAGAAAACCATTCATAAACCGGATTCCAGGCTCCCCGAAAACAAGGACCGTGAGAAGTAACGGCTGTTAACGGGCCTGCTGAACACATCGAGAACCTCCACCGAACTGATAGAAATGTGTGACCTTAACGCCCCACATATTGGTAGAGCGGTTTAACATTAAAGCTTTTCATGCCCTGTGATAAGACTTTCAACACTGCGCCCGCTGTATCCAGCGATGTAAAACAGGGGATGCGCCTCTCCGTGGTGGCACGGCGGATATGGAATCCGTCCTGTAGAGGGATGCGTCCACCGGTGACCGTATTGATTACTCCTACTACGGAGCCGCTGTTTATAATTTCGATAATATTTGGATGCCCTTCGCTCAGTTTCCTGCTGATCACGTTAACATCCATACCATGTTCTTTAATCATAGCCGCCGTGCCCCGGGTTGCATATATTCGATAACCCAGAGAATAGAACCCCTTTATTATAGGCAGCGCCTCAGCTTTATCCTTATCTGCAATGCTGAAGAGGAGCGCCCCCTGCGAGGGCAGCATCAGCCCCGCCGCGATTAATGCCTTGGCCAGAGCAGCTTCATAAGTCAGGTCGATGCCCATTACTTCGCCGGTGGACTTCATCTCGGGGCTGAGATAGGTGTCAACGCCTGTCAGCTTCGACATGGAAAAGACAGGCGCCTTAACACTGATTAGTGCCTTTTCTCTGCAAAGGCCTGTTTTATACCCCTGCTCCGCCAGGCTTATTCCCAGCATTACTTTGGTAGCGATGCGTACCATGGGGACACCCGTAACCTTGGAGATAAAGGGGATGGTCCGGCTGGCGCGCGGATTCACCTCCAGCATGTATATGGACGAAGGCTCGCCGACGCTGCCACGCATAATTACAAACTGTATGTTCATCAGGCCATTTATGCCCAGCGCCAGCCCGGTTCTGACGGTGTAATCAATCAGGGTATTAACCTCGTTTTCTGATAATCCCAGAGCCGGATACACGGCTATTGAATCCCCGCTGTGCACACCTGTACGTTCAATATGCTCCATAATCCCGGGTATCAGTACATGAACCCCGTCACTGACCGCGTCGACTTCTACTTCCTTACCTTCGAAATATTTATCGATCAGGACGGGATGGCGTTCGTCGATTTCGAGCGCCTGCTCCATGTACCTGGTTAATTCCTCCTGATTCTGCACTATCTCCATTCCCCGTCCACCCAGCACATAACTCGGCCTTACCAGCACCGGATAACCCAATGTATTGGCAACCTCCTGACCCTGGCTTAACGCAGTTACACCTGCGCCGGGCGGCTGCGGTATACCCAGGTGATTTAGAAAATCCTCGAACCTGCGCCGGTCTTCCGCCAGATCGATAATCTCAGCATTGGAACCCAGGATGGGTGAATTGTTTCTGGAAAGCGAGGCGGCCAGGTTGATCGCTGTCTGCCCTCCGAATTGCAGCACCGAAGGAGTGAAGGCGCTGATAAGTAGTTTCGAATTCTCATTTTCAAGAATATCGAGGACGCTTTCCTCGTCCAGAGGCTCGAAATAAAGCCGGTCACTGGTATCGAAGTCAGTCGAAACTGTTTCAGGATTTGAATTTACCATTATGCTTTTATAGCCGGCTTCCTTAAGCGCCCAGGCGGAATGGACGCTGCAATAATCGAACTCTATCCCCTGGCCGATGCGTATAGGTCCGCTGCCTATCACGACTGCTTTGTTATCGGTGAGGGATTCAGCCTCATTTTCATCCTCATACGTGCTGTAGAAATAGGGTGTTTCGGCATCGAATTCCGCTGCGCACGTATCCACCATTTTATACACCGGTTTTATATTCCAACGGTTCCGCAACTGACGCACCTGATCCGGCAACATGTCGCCCAGCGTCGATATTTGCTGGTCGGAGAAACCAAGCCGTTTGGCCTGCCTAATCAATTCCGGATTCAATTCCTCCGATAACAGCCGTTGCTCCAATTGAACGATATTGGCAAACTTATGTATGAACCACGGGTCTATCCCCGTCTGCTCCGCCAGTTGTTCCGGATCCGTTTTTCTTCTCAGCGCCGCCATCAGGGCCCACAACCTCATGTCATGGGCATGAAGCGGATATTTCCCGTGCCCGTCACCGCTGTCCCAGCTCTTATCTTCCCACAGGAGAGATCTCCTGCCCATCTCCAGAGAGCGCACGGCTTTCTGCAGCCCGGCTTCAAAACAGCGTTCGATAGCCATAACCTCGCCGGTGGCCTTCATCTGGCTTCCCAGGGTCCTGTCGCCTCCCGCGAATTTATCGAACGGCCAGCGCGGTATCTTGACAACACAATAGTCCAGCGCCGGCTCAAAGGCCGCCATGGTTTTACCGGTTACCCGGTTGGGTATTTCGTCAAGGCGTTTTCCCGCAGCGATCTTGGCGGCAACCCTGGCTATGGGATAGCCGGTGGCCTTGCTGGACAGGGCTGAACTGCGGCTGACCCGTGGATTTACCTCGATAATATAGTACTGGCTTTCAGCTATATTGAGTTGGTCCGGCGCCCACTTCCTGGCGACAACCCGGCTGGGTGTTAAAGCGAACTGTATGTTACAGCCGCCCTCGATGCGCAAGGCTCGTATTATCTTCAGGCTGGCCGACCTGAGCATCTGGTACTCTTTATCGGTTAACGTCTGACTGGGCGCCACTACGATGCTGTCTCCCGTATGAACGCCCATCGGGTCTATGTTCTCCATGTTGCAGATAGTGATGCAGTTGTCCGCCGCGTCGCGCATAACTTCATATTCGATTTCTTTCCAGCCCAGCAGACATCGCTCGACCAGCACCTGATGGCTTATGCTCGACGCCAGCCCGTTCTCCACAGTGGCCTCCAGTTCCGCCATGGTATAAACGATACCGCCGCCGGTCCCACCCAGCGTGTAGGAAGGCCGGACTATCAAAGGCAACCCGATGGACAGGGCAAAATCCCTGGCTTTGCCGACGGAATTAACCGTCACGCTTTCCGGGATCGGCTCACCGATCTCCTGTATAAGCTGTTTGAATAAGGACCTTTCCTCCGCCTTTTTAATTGTATCCAGCGGCGTGCCCAGCATACGCACGTTGTATTTATCCAGTATTCCCGTATCGGCCAGCTCGACCGCCAGGTTGAGTCCGGTCTGACCGCCCAGTGTCGGCAGCAACCCCTCGGGCCTTTCCTGCTCAATTATCCTTTTCAGCACATCCGCGGTCAGGGGCTCGATATATACTATGTCGGCTATGCCTTCATCGGTCATGATGGTTGCAGGGTTGGAATTGACCAGCACGGTGGTGATCCCCTCCTCCCGAAGGGACTTGCACGCCTGGGCGCCCGCATAATCGAATTCAGCCGCCTGGCCTATGATGATGGGGCCTGATCCTATAACCAGCACCTTGGATAGTCCAGCCATCTATTTTCTTTTTACCTCGCTAATCATCTGTAAAAAACTGTCGAATATGTACGCATTGTCCTGAGGACCGGGAGAGCCTTCCGCGTGGTACTGTATCGAAATAATCGGCATCGTGCTGTGTTTCAGACCTTCGATAGTGCCGTCATTCAAATTTATATGACTGACCTGCAATCCTCCCTTCAGGCTGTCTGTGTCAATAGCATAACCGTGATTCTGTGAAGTGATATGCACTTTACCCGTGGCAAGGTCGCAGACAGGATGATTGGCCCCTCTGTGGCCGAATTTGAGCTTGAAAGTGTCGGCGCCGAAAGCCCGCCCTATAAGCTGGTGGCCGAGGCATATCCCCAATACCGGTTTTTTATCCATCAACCCTTTGATATTCTCAATGGCGTAGTCCAGCAGGGCTGGATTTCCGGGCCCGGGCGAAAGGACTATACCGTCCGGCTCCATGGCAAGTATGTCACGGGAAGAAAGGGTGCAGGGGACTACCGTCACACGGCAGTTGAGCCGGCTGAATATGCGTGCTATGTTAAATCTCAAACCCATATCAACTATTACAATGTTATATTTATACTGCTGTTGCTCCTGTCCTGGATTCCATTCAAACACCTCTCCGGCAGTCACTTCCTTGACGAAATCTGTGTCTCCATAGGAAGGCAGTCGTTTTAATTCATGCAGCGCCTCGCCCGTGGTTAACTCGGATGTCAATATCCCCATCATGACGCCCCTGGAGCGTATGTGCCTGGTTAAGCTGCGTGTGTCGATACCGCTGAGACCGGGAATGTTTGCCGTTCTAAGATAGTCATCCACAGTTCCTCTACTCCGCCGGTTGCTGGGAACAGGGCAATATTCCCTGACAACAAAACCTCTGACCTGAATTTTGGCGGATTCGACGTCATCAAGATTTACACCATAATTACCTATCAATGGATATGTCGGCACCACTATCTGGCCGGCGAAAGACGGGTCGGTAAGCATCTCCTGGTAACCGGTCATGCTCGTGATAAAGATGATCTCCCCGAAGGCAGTTGTCTCAGCGCCGAAGGCGTTGCCCCGGTAAACAGTGCCATCCACCAGAACAAGTATGGCTTCTCTACTCATAGCATGCTCTCAAACAAAAAAACCCCTGCGTCAAATGCGCAAGGGGTTTTAAAAAAAACAGCCCCAGGTTTAAATCCTGGAGCATGATAATATATCACCATTTTCTCCTTACCAGCCTCACTGGACTGGCTTAAAGGTTGATATTAATATATGCTTTTTAAGAAAGGCTGTAAAATTCCGGGACCAACTCCTAGTGATTTTTTATAGCGGCAGTTGTTGTATGGCATGGGCGCAAAGTGGCTCTTGACGGGTGAAATTCATGAGAAAGAAAACAAAGCCTCTTAAATTCAGCAGCGGAATCGACGCATTGGACGAGCTGATTCAGGAGGTTCGCGCTGGGGATAACCTGGTCTGGCAGATCGATAACCTGGAAGATTACACCTCGTTCGCGCAATCCTTCGCCAACCGGGCGATAGCCGATGGCCACAATTGTATCTACCTGCGTTTTGCCTCACACCCCCCGATTTTGAAACCCGGACCAAACCTTCAGATTATAGAGATCGATGCCAAACCAGGTTTCGATGCTTTCAGCGGACAAATACATAACATAATAGCCAAAAACAGCCGCGACGCATGCTATATATTTGACAACCTGTCTTCACTCGTTGCGCAGTGGGCCACCGACGAGCTGCTGGCCAATTTCTTCCAGGTGACCTGCCCGTATATTTTTGAGCTCGGGCCGGT
>Ga0136653_10002540_pt1 | contig 9951 bp, 6 predicted proteins | sample LakKivw275mmetaG_FD_94866 | JGI IMG/M metagenome (GOLD analysis project Ga0136653, IMG submission 94866) | Anoxic lake water microbial communities from Lake Kivu, Rwanda to study Microbial Dark Matter (Phase II) - Lake Kivu water 275m metaG... | ecosystem: Environmental > Aquatic > Freshwater >... | reverse complement strand
GGCTTAACCACCGTCTGCCAGCAGCTCGCGCAGCTCATTGCGCGCGATGGCGAAGGTGCCACGAAGTTCGTCGAGGTCAAAGTCACCGGGACATCCTCCGCGGCAGATGCACGCGAGGTCGCCCGGGCAATCGTTCGCTCACCCCTGGTCAAGAGCGCGATCTTCGGTGAACGCCTCGATCTCACCTGTGGCCGTATCATCTCCACCATCGGCAGCGCCGCGATCTCCCGGGACATTGACCCGCAGGGGGTATCTATACGCTTGAAAAGCGATCGCGAATTCCTGGCGGTGAGGGACGGCGCCTTTATGGACCTCTCCGGCGTGGCGCGCGAGGTCATGAAGGGCAAGGAGCTGCGCATTGAAGTGGATCTGGGCATGGGCGACGGCGCGGAAGCAACCGCGTGGGGCTGCGATCTCTCCTACGAGTACGTCCGCATAAACGCCGTCCATTAGTTCTGGACCTTCTGAACTGCTGGTCGAGCTTTTCGCTTCAGGCGCCACAACCAACTCACGGGGACGGTACGATCGCGGCGAGTTGCCGCCGCGCTTCTGCGGTGACCCGTTCATATAAGCTCGCCCCGTGGGCATCGATACCCACCACGAGCGGCCCAAACTCTTCTACCTGGAGCTGCCATACCGCTTCCGCCATGCCGAGGTCGAGCCAGTACACCTTTTTTACCGCTTTGATCCGGGCACTGGCCAGAACGGCCGCACCACCGGTCATGGCGAGGTAGACACAGCCGTGCCGCTGCATCGCCGCCCGCGTCGCGTCCCCCATCCCGCCTTTCCCGATAATGCCGCGAATCTGGAGCTGCTCGATGAGCGCCGGCGTCAGCAGGTCCATGCGCGAGCTGGTCGTCGGGCCCGCGGCGAGCACCTCCCACGATGCGTTCTGCCGCCGCACGACCGGCCCGCAGTGGTACAGTACCGCACCTGGTGGTATCGGTATCTCCGATCCCTTATCCGCGTTGAGGTATTCCAGGAGCCGATGATGCGCGCGATCGCGTGCGGTGAAGAGCTCGCCCGTGAGATACACCACATCACCCACCTGCAGCGCTGTGATCGCTTCTTCGGCCACCGGAGTGGTCAACTGCTTCAACACCGGGGCATCCATCCCTTTGTAAGAAACGGCGCACCGCGATAAGCTTATTAGCCCCCGCGCGGCTATGCTATCTGAGCACCCTGCCTGGTGCTGGCTGATCGACTCATGATGGAGCAGGAAACGAGTGAGGAGAGCGAGCATCTCAGGGCGGCGAATAAACCGAACGAGCTTGCCCTGGCGTACCACGCTCGCTATACCGGGAAGATCGAGGTCAGCCTGAAGGCGCCGGTCACGAGCTATCACGATTTCGCGATCTGGTATACCCCGGGCGTGGCAGAGCCGAGTCGTGCGATCCATCAGAGCCCGGAGCGCGTCTATGAGTATACGAACAAGGGCAACTTCGTCGCTATTGTCACCGACGGCACCCGCGTGCTGGGCCTGGGCGATGTCGGGCCCGAGGCGGCGCTGCCGGTGATGGAAGGGAAGGCGATGCTCTTCAAATATCTCGGCGGCGTTGACGCCTTTCCCCTCTGCCTCGCGACGAAAGATCCGGAAGAGATCATCAAGCTCGTGAAGGCGATTGCACCCACCTTCGGCGGCATCAATTTGGAGGATATCGAGAGCCCGAAATGCTACGCGCTTTTAGACCGCTTACGCGCAGAGCTGCCGATGCCGGTCTGGCACGATGACCAGCAGGGCACTGCACTGGTGCTTCTCGCTGGCTTGCTCAATGCCCTGAAGGTGGTGGGGAAGCGGCTCGACGAGGTGACCTTATCGCTCATCGGCGCGGGCGCGGCGAACATCAACGTGGCGAAGTATCTCCATCTCGCGGGCGCGCGCTGGGCGGAGATGATCATGGTGGATAGCCGTGGTATCTTGAGCCCCGCGCGCGTGGATCTGCAAGGTGAGCCGAAGAAGTGGGCGATCTGCGAGAAGACGAATCGAGAAGGTCGGAGCGGCGGCATCCCCGAAGCGATGCGCGACACCGACGTCTGCATCGCGCTCTCCACACCTGGCCCGGGCGTGATCCGGAAGGAGTGGGTCGCGCGGATGGCGGATGAGGCGATCGTCTTCGCGGCGGCGAACCCCGTCCCCGAGATCTGGCCCTGGGAGGCGCTGGAAGCGGGCGCGCGCATCGTCGCTACGGGCAGATCTGACTTCGCCAACCAGATTAATAATTCGCTCGGCTTCCCCGCCGTCTTCCGCGGCGCGCTCGATGTCCGCGCTTCGGGCATCACGGACGAGATGTGTATCGCCGCGGCCTACGCGATCGCGGGCTACGCGGAGGAGCGGGGTTTATCTGCTGCGGCGATCATACCTACTATGGACGAGCGCGAGATGTACGTCCGCGAGGCGGTCGCAGTCGGTACGAAAGCGATCGCGCAGGGGATCGCGCAGCGCGTGCTCACGGCAGCCGCGCTCGAAGAGGTCGTCCGCGCGAAGCTGGTGGGGGCACCATCGAAAACCTTTTAAGGCGATACCTCCTATACTTATATGTAGCACCGGCGTCGACTTCGATGACGGGGATACCCAAAAGATGAGATGTTGACTTCCGCTACGCTACACAGCAGCGAAGATGGGGACACAATAGCGGTAAAGGTTGTGTCCGACATGGGCTTAACCCAATTCTGACGAGCCAGCATATTTGGTTGGGCGTTTAGTTCAGATCGGGTGTGTGGAAATAACCCTGCCACGTAACACTGGTTGATCCTGCCAGAGGCTACTGCTATCAGAGTTCGACTAAGCCATGTTAGTCGAGGGTGCTCTCGCTTCTTCGGAGGCGGGAGTAACCCGGCGGACGGCTCAGTAACACGTGGATAACTTGTCCTGTGGACCGGGATAACCCCTGGGAAACTGGGGCTAATACCGGATAGAGCAGCGATCGCTGGAATGCACGATGCTCCAAAGCTCCGGCACCACAGGGTAGGTCTGCGGCCGATTAGGTCGTTGTTGATGTAACGGATCAACAAGCCTCCGATCGGTATGGGTTGTGAGAGCAATAGCCCAGAGATGGGTTCTGAGATAAGAACCCAGGTCCTACGGGACGCATCAGGCGCGAAAACTTTACACTGTGCGCCAGCACGATAAGGGAACTCTGAGTGCCTCCTCAGGAGGCTGTTCAGGTGTCTAAAACGCATCTGAAGGAAGGGCTGGGTAAGACTGGTGCCAGCCGCCGCGGTAACACCAGCAGCCCAAGTGGTAGCCACTCTTACTGGGTCTAAAGCGCCCGTAGCCGGCCAGGTAAGTTCCTTGGGAAATTTGATCGCTTAACGATTAAGCGTCCAGGGAATACTGCCCGGCTTGGGACCGGGAGAGGTCAGAGGTACCCCAAGGGTAGGGGTGAAATCCGTTAATCCTTGGGGGACCGCCGGTAGCGAAGGCGTCTGACTAGACCGGATCCGACGGTGAGGGGCGAAGGCTAGGGGAGCGAACCGGATTAGATACCCGGGTAGTCCTAGCTGTAAACGATGCGGGCTAGGTGTTGGCATTACTGCGAGTGATGCCAGTGCCGAAGGGAAGCCGTTAAGCTCGCCATCTGGGGAGTACGGTCGCAAGGCTGAAACTTAAAGGAATTGGCGGGGGAGCACCACAACGGGTGGAGCTTGCGGTTCAATTGGATTCAACGCCGGAAATCTCACCGGAGACGACAGCGAGATGAAGGTCAGGCTAAAGACCTTACCCGATTAGCTGAGAGGTGGCGCATGGCCGTCGGCAGTTCGTGTCGTGAAACATCCTGTTAAGTCAGGCAACGGGCGAGACCCGTGCCCACAGTTGCCAGCATCTCCGCATGGAGGATGGGCACTCTGTGGGGACTGCCGCCGCTAAGGTGGAGGAAGAAGCGGGCCACGGTAGGTCAGTATGCCCCGAATCCTCCGGGCTACACGCGTGCTACAATGGGTAGTACAATGGGTATCGACCCCGAAAGGGGAGGGTAATCTCCTAAAGCTACCCCCAGTTGGGATCGAGGGCTGCAACTCGCCCTCGTGAACCTGGAATCCGTAGTAATCGCCCCTCACAATGGGGCGGTGAATATGTCCCTGCTCCTTGCACACACCGCCCGTCAAGCCAACCGAGTGGGATTTAGGTGAGGCCATCCTTCTTGGGGTGTTCGAACCTAAGTCTCGTGAGGGGGGCTAAGTCGTAACAAGGTAGCCGTAGAGGAATCTGCGGCTGGATCACCTCCTAATTCACGTCCCAATCAAAGCTGAAAGCTCGTTACCTTGGGTTAAGTTACCTTTACATACTGTCGTAGTCTAGTAGATAGCTGGGAGATACCTCGGGCTCGTAGATCAGTGGAAGATCGTCGCCTTTGCGAGGCGAAGGCCCTGGGTTCAAATCCCAGCGAGTCCACCTTTGAAGAGGGAGGCGATGCACCCACCGAGCATCTTCGGTGGGGAAGCACCGATGGCTGGCGCAGCTGCCTGCCAGATGAGGTGATCATAGGCACTTTGCAACTCTGACATCCAATGGGCTCAGCGAGACTGGTGAATATGCCAGTTAGTGAATGGCTCGGCTCAAGCGCTGAAGAAGGGCGTGCCCAGTTGCGATAAGCCTCGGGTAGGTACAAGGAGCCTGAGAACCGAGGATGCCCGAATGGGAACTCTCGACCCTTCGGGGTCGATCCGTAAGGATCGGGAACGCTCCGAATTGAAACATCTTAGTAGGAGCAGGAAGAGAAATCAACTGAGATGCCGTGAGTAACGGCGAGTGAAACCGGCAGAGTTCAAACCGAACCCCGCCTCGAAAGAGGCGGGGGATGTGGGGTTGTACGTGGAGGTCATTAAGAGTCCGCCCTATCGAAGCCGAAGTCCTCTGGAACGAGGCGCCAGAGAGAGTGATAGCCTCGTAGGCGTAAGATAGAGGGCTCGATCTTTCACGTGAGTACCATAGGTTGGATATCCTGTGGGAAGCTGGGGGCTATCAACCTCCAAAACTAAATACGTCTTGAGACCGATAGCGGAGTAGTACCGCGAGGGAAAGCTGAAAAGTACCCCAAGTAAGGAGGTCAAAAGAGCCTGAAACTAATTGGCGACAGGGTGGTACGGCTCGGAAGTGATGACGTGCTCCGAAGGAGCATCTCGTGAGGGATGAGTACGAGGAGCACCGAACAGGGTCGTATCGTACGTTCTGGAGAACGGACCAGGGAGTATATCTCAGTGGTGAGGCTAACCCGAAACCGGGCAGCCGAAGGGTAACCAACCGGTTCGCATTCGTAAGAAGAGGAACGACGTATGAACTGCGTGGAATCACTGGGATATGACCCGAAGCCGGGTGATCTAAGCGTGGGCAGGCTGAAGTTCCTCGAAAGGGGAATGGAGGGCCGAACTGATGTTGATTTGCAAATCGCTCGGATGACCCGTGTTTAGTGGAAAAAGGCCAATCGAACCCGGCAATAGCTGGTTCCCCTCGAAACATGCCGCAGCATGACCTGATCGGAGACAGATGGCGCTGTAGAGCAACCGATTTGAGGATACGGAGTCGAAAGACTTCGCCCTCTTGTCAAACTCCGAAGGTGCCATCGTCGTAGAGGATCGGAAGTCCGGGTTGGGGGGTAAGCTCACAATCCGTAAGGGAATGAACCCAGCCTGAGGTTAAGGTCCCAGAGAGTCAGCTAAGTGTTAACACTAAAGGGCGTTGTAGACCACAAACAGCTGGGAGGTTAGCTTAGAAGCAGCTACCCTCTAAGGAGTGCGTAACAGCTCACCAGCCGAGGTTTGCAGCACCGAAAATGGATGGGGCTCAAGCTGACCACCGATACCTCAGGGCTCCGCAAGGAGATCCTGTAGAGGGGCGTTCTGTCTGGGCAGAAGCATCCCCGTGAGGGGGTGTGGACCGGGCAGTATCGAGAATCCTGGCGAGAGTAACAGCAGAGTTGGGTGAGAATCCCAACCGCCGAAGGGGCTAGGTTTCCTTGGCAATGTTCATCAGCCAAGGGTTAGCCGGTCCTAAGAGGTGCCCCAACTGGAGCACCTCAAAGGGGAAGCAGGTTAATATCCCTGCGCCATCCAGTCTACGTGCCTCGAGCACACCTGACGCTTCCGGGTAGGTTGAGCGGTGCCGTCGCACCGTCCAAGCACCGAAGCCCACGGAGAGCCGTCATGGCGAGAAGTGGGTGAATGTGTGATGGCGGAAGTCAACCGAGCCCAGGAGCCCGTGAAAAGGGCGGCTGGATGTCCGTACCGAGAACCGACACAGGTGCCCCTAGCTGAGTAAGCTCAGGCGTGGCGGGATACTCCAGCTAAGGGAAATCGGCAAATTAGCCCCGTAACTTCGGGACAAGGGGTGCCTGCTTCGCGAGAGGCAGGTCGCAGTGACTAGGGAAGGCCAACTGTTTAATAAAAACACACGCGACCGCAAGTCCGTAAGGATTAGTACGGTCGCTGACTCCTGCCCAGTGGCGGTATCTGAAAGCCCTTTCCAAGGGGACGAAGGACCGTTAAACGGCGGGGGTAACTCTGACCCTCTTAAGGTAGCGTAATACCTAGCCGCTTAATTGGCGGCTTGCACGAAAGAAGGAATGAGCCTTCTACTGTCCCTAGCTGGAACCCGGTGAAATCAACATCCCGGTGAAAAGTCCGGGGGCCCCCAGGGGGAAGCGAAGACCCCGTGGAGCTTTACAGCAGCCTGTAGTTGAGCCACGACTTTGGATGTATAGCGTAGGTAGGAGGCGAGGAAGTGTTTTCGCTAGGAAACACAGAGCCACCAATGGAACACTACCCTTCTGGAGTTGTGTCCCTAACTCGCAAGAGAACACCTATAGGTGGGCTGTTTAGGTGGGGCGCCATGCCCTTGAAAGGATATCGAGGGCGCCCTAAGGTTGACTCAGGTGGGTCAGAACTCCACCGGAGAGTGCAAGAGTAAAAGTCAGCCTGACGTGACTTCGCATAGCAGGAAGTCACGGGACGAAAGTCGGGTCTAACGAACCTTTACGGCCTATTGGTAGGGCCTAAAGACATCAGAAAAGCTACCCCGGGGATAACGGAGTTGTCTCCAGCGAGAGTCCATATCGACCTGGAGGTTTGCTACTTCGATGTCGGCTTTCTCCATCCTGGCTGTGCATCAGCAGCCAAGGGTAAGACTGTTCGTCTATTAAAGGAGATCGTGAGCTGGGTTTAGACCGTCGTGAGACAGGTCGGTTGCTATCTACTGGGGGTGTTTGGAGGTCTGAGGGGAAGCTGCTTTTAGTACGAGAGGAACAAAGCAGCGGCGCCTCTGGTCGACCGGTTGTCCGACCGGGCAATGCCGGGCAGCTACGCGCTCATGGATAAGAGCTGAAAGCATCTAAGCTCGAAGCCACCCCCGAAAAGAGACCTCTTTAAGGGCACCATTAGAAGAATGGTTTGATAGAGCTGGGGTGTAAGACTCAAGGTGATAAACCGAGATTTTCAGCCCGCAGCTACTAACGCCCGCACCGGTACACTCGCTGGGTCCAGATGAAATCAGAGTTGGAAGTGCCATCTCACTCTTCTCAGGCACGCTCCTGCATGCCTGTTCTTCTTTGCTCGAACTCCCTTCTTCTCCCAAGGAGAGAGCGGTCGTGCCAAGGTGGCGGAGCGGCAGACGCGGCTGACTGCAGATCAGCTATACCCCGGTTCAATTCCGGGCCTTGGCTTCACCGTGGCTCACGTCCGCTAGCAAAAATCGGAAACTTTATAAGCTGATGTCTACAATCTGGCTATCATGTTCGAAAATTCCCCTAAGAAAGGGGGGAACATGTGGAAGGTACGGGAGGGAGGTTTGATAGATGTATGATATCAATAGTATGATTCTGGTAGGTGGTACACTAGCTATCGGCTTAGTTCCAATCTTGAGTAAGAAGTTAAGAGGCGAGAATTTCTGGGTATCCTATCGACGACCAGATAGCTATGGAGAAGAAGAAGAAAGATGGGAGATAAACACGCCGGGTGGTGATGCGGGTAAGCATCTTACTCCTAGTCCTAACTCTGAGGTTAAAATAGTAACCTACAATTTTCCAAGACGAGAATACGAGGATCCCACATGGACCGAAACACTTAAAAGTTGGCATAAAAGCGGCATAAGGATTAAAATTGTTGGAGGTCCACAAATAGTGGCGAAAAAGGCCATAAGTGAGCTTTCAAAAGAAGGCGTTATCGAGGTGAGACTCATCAAAAAACCCCGGACCTATCACGTAGCCATCGCAACACCACCTCAATTATGGATAGAGGAACATCACAAGAATGAAGATGCTACTGATTGCACGTTTACTAAGAAACCTCACGAATGGGTTTGGAAGAAAGCCAATTTGTATTTTGATAAACTATGGGAAGTCGGGAAATCAATTCAAGTCAATTAGATGTCCCTACCACCGGTTCAATTTGCCTTACTCCATAGTATAGGTGCGGCTTCTCTTTTGTTTGTGCTATTGCGATTTGTTAAAGACCTGAGACTCGAAGTAGTTGATATGCCAAGATTTATTTCACCCGGGGGCCCGTTTCTGTGGGGTATATTTTTCTTTACTGCTACTTGGGCACTTACTTCTTCTTATATCTTTATAGGGCTCCTGGGAGCCCAAGATGAAATCATTTGGTTCGAGAAGATATTATGGTGTTCGGACTTCCTAGGCTGTATCTATGCGTCTTTGGGTATTCTTGCTCTTCTTTTCAAAGGGGATCTTGATACATATCTTTCGCATTAACTGATTTTTGAAGTGCTCGCATTAGTAAAATAACGTCTTTCGAAGAGTTTACTGGATGGCTCCCATAGGTTTTATTAGGTATGGCATCCAATAGATGTGCAACACTCTTGTTGGTCTTTAGGTTAGCCGCAGGGTGGTGGAAGGAAGATGGCGATAAGGGTTTATAGCACGAAGATCTGCCCCAATTGCAGGAAGGTGAAGGAGTTCTTGGCCGCGGAAGGCGCGCCCTTCGAGGAGGTGGACCTCACCTCGGCGGAAGCGCTGACGGAGTTACGGATGCAGGGCGTCTTCACGCTGGTCACGCCCATCGTGCAAATTGGGTCGCTGTTCCTGACCACCACCGAGTTATTTGCGCATGAGGAATTGCGCAAAGAGCGAGTGCGCGAGGTATTAAAGGGGGAGGGAGAGGTATGAAACGAGCTTTCACCGTGGATAATGGCTCGGTCCAGACCACGCTGGACGGCATGACGTTGCGCTTCCCGAAGGTGCGGACGAGCGATGGGCACTTCGTGGAGTGGGACCGCGAGGCGATCGTGAAGCAACTGCTGCGCGAGACGAAGTTGAGTGAGGAGTTTTACAGCCGTTCGGCCATCGATGAAGCGACGGCGCGCGAGATCGCGGAGGAAGCGGAGAAGCGGATCAGGGTGATGGGGATCTCGCAGCTCTCGGGCGCGCTGGTGCGCGAGATCGTGAATCAGATCCTGCTGGAGGAGTATCATCAGCAGGAGTGGCGGAATGTCTGCACGCGCGTGGGCACACCGGTCTACGACGCCCATCTGATCGATATCGGCGAGGGGTTCGAGGCGAACGAGAACGCGAACCTGCAGGAGAACGCGGAGACCTCGCATAAGAAGAAAGCGGACAAGATCTGCAAGGAGCAGTACCTCCTGCTCCTGCCCCCGAAGCTCGCGGACGCGCATCTGAGCGGTGATCTGCACATCCACGACCTCGAATATTTCGGCACGCGCGGCTTCTGCCAGGACTGGGACCTCCGGTACTTCTTCTACTATGGCCTCATGCCCGACGGCACGGGCACGAAGGCCTCGGTCGCGGGCCCCGCGAAGAAGCCTGAAGTGGCGATCCTGCACGCTGTGAAGATCTTAGGGAGCGCGCAGACGAACTTCGCCGGCGGCCAGGGCTTCTTCAATTTCTTGACGTTCATCGCGCCGTACCTGGAGGGGCTCTCGTACGAGGCGATCGAGCAGCTGATGCAGATGTTCGTCTACGAGATGACCCAGATGCAGGTGGCCCG
>Ga0136653_10002538_pt1 | contig 9953 bp, 5 predicted proteins | sample LakKivw275mmetaG_FD_94866 | JGI IMG/M metagenome (GOLD analysis project Ga0136653, IMG submission 94866) | Anoxic lake water microbial communities from Lake Kivu, Rwanda to study Microbial Dark Matter (Phase II) - Lake Kivu water 275m metaG... | ecosystem: Environmental > Aquatic > Freshwater >... | reverse complement strand
GTGGGGGCCGATCTGCGTCGTGACGCCCTGGGTCGCCCACAGGAGCTGCGAGAGGCGGGAGAGGGGCAAGTCCTCGGGGGCGAACTGACGCCACGAGCGGCGCTGGGCGATGGCCTCGAAGATGGGCATGCCGTCGGCCGCCTGCGGCGGGGGGAGTTCGAGCACGTCCAGCGGGTTGTCGTACTCCTTGTACGTGGGGACTTCCTTGGCCCACGTCGTGAGATTGCGCATCTCCGCGCGGGAGTACTTCGTCATCTCATGGTAGTGCGGTCCGACGCCGGGCTGACGCATGGCAAAACCCCCTTCGTAGCGGCGCGGTTCATCGCGCCCGGGCGCCATGAATGGCGCCACTACCCACACTGACTATACCCACACCCATAGCACTTCAGGCAGCCCTCTTCGTGCACGAGCGGGCCGCCGCATTCGGGGCAGGCGCCGACGTGGCCGAAGCTCTTGCCGTTGAAGTCCATGGCCATCTGCTTGTCGCCGGGCATGAGCATGCGCTCGACCGCTTGGGCGAAGGCGTCGGCGCACGAGAGGATCTTGCCGCCGCCCTGCTCCCACGCCGGCATGTGGCAACTAATGCCCTTGAGCTGCTTGATGATGTGCTCGGGCTTGATGCCCGACCGGAACGCGAGCGAGATGAGCCGGGCGAGGGCCTCGGTCTGCGAGGAGGCGCAGCCGCCCGCCTTGCCCATGTTGCCGAAGACCTCGAAGGGCCCGTGCTCGTCGCGGTTGATGGTGATGTAGAGGCGGCCGCAGCCGGTGGTCATGGCGCGGGTGACGCCGTCCACGACCATCGGGCGGGCGCGCGGCTCGGGGCTGACCGGCTCGTCCGGCTTCTGCTCGTACGTCTTGCCGGTGGTCAGCACCTGGTTCTCGCGGCAACCGTCGCGGTAGATCGTGACGCCCTTGCAGCCCAGGTCGCAGGCCAGGTTGTAGACCCACGCGACCTCCTCGGCGGTGGCCTCGTTGGGGAAGTTGACGGTCTTGCTCACGGCGTTGTCGGTCGAACGCTGGAAGGCGGCCTGGATGCGCACGTGCCATTCGGGCGTTACATCGTGCGCGGTGGCGAACACGCGCTTGATGTTATCGGGGATGCCCGGGATGTCGTGGAGGCTGCCGCGGGCAGCGATCTCCTGCATGAGGTCGGGGGTGTAGAAGCCCTCCTCGCGGGCGACCTCCTCGAAGAGCGGGTTGACTTCGACGAGCTGCGTGCCGTCCATGACGGTGCGAGTGAAGGCGACGGCGAAGAGCGGCTCGATGCCGCTGGAGGCGCCGGCGATGATGCTGATGGTGCCGGTGGGCGCGACGGTCGTGATGGTGGCGTGGCGCAGGCGCAGGGGCTCGTCGCCGGCGGCGTAGATGCTGCCCTCCCAGTTGGGGAAGACGCCGCGCGCCTCGGCGAGCGCGGCCGAGGCCTTGCGCCCCTCGGCGACGATGAACGACATGACGGTCTCGGCGACATCCACGGCGTCCTGGGAGTTGTACGGGATGCCCATCTGGATGAGCAGGTCGGCAAAGCCCATGACGCCCAGGCCGATCTTGCGGTTCCCGCGCGTCATCTGCTCGATCTCGGGCAGCGGGAACTCGTTCATGTCAATGACATTGTCCAGGAAGTGGACCGCGGTGTGGACGGTGGCGGCCAAGAGCTCCCAGTCAATCTGCGCCTGCAGCAACGGGCCGGTGGTCATGCGGGCGAGGTTGATCGAGCCGAGGTTGCAGCTTTCGTAGGGGAGGAGAGGCTGCTCGCCACAGGGATTTGTGCTTTCGATCTCGCCGAGGGCGGGGGTGGGGTTGCCGGCGTTGATGCGGTCGAGGAAGATCACGCCCGGGTCGCCGCCCTCCCAGGCCAGCTCGACGATGCGGTCGAAGACCTCGCGCGCGTTGAGGCGGCTGGCGGCGGCGTGGTTGCGCGGGTTGATGAGGTCGTACTCGCGGTTCTCGCGGACGGCGCGCATGAACTCTTCGGTGGCGCCGACGGAGAGGTTGAAGTTCTGCAGCTTGCTCTTGTCGCGCTTGGCTTCGATGAAGGCGAGGATGTCGGGGTGGTCAATCCGCAGGATGGCCATGTTGGCGCCGCGGCGGGTGCCGCCCTGCTTGATGGCCTCGGTCGCGGCGTCGAAGACGTTCATGAAAGAGACAGGGCCGCTGGAGACGCCCTGGGTGGAGCTGACGACATCCTCGGCCGGGCGGAGCCGGGAGAACGAGAAGCCGGTGCCGCCGCCGCTCTTGTGGATGAGCGCGGTGCTCTTGACGGCCTCGAAGATGCTCTCCATCGAGTCCTCGATGGGGAGGACGAAACAGGCGGAGAGCTGCTGGAACTCCCGCCCGGCGTTCATGAGGGTGGGGGAGTTGGGCATGAAGCGCAGGGAGGCCATCAGGTCATAGAATTGCTGCGCGCACTCCTGGACCTGCGCGGCCGAGGCGCCGTACTGGGGCTCGGCGGAGGCGATGTTGTCGGCCACGCGCCGGAACATGTCCTCGGGTTGCTCGGCCGGCTGGCCGTCCTGATCCTTCTTCAGATAGCGCCGCTGCAAGACTTTGAGTGCGTTGTCGGTGAGCTGGAGGTCCTGGGCCGGAAGCGGCATCGCCTGTCTCCTTGGAGGGAGGGTGGCCGACCTGCCCGGCGGGGCGGGCAGGTCGGCGTCAAATCATGTCAAACTCTGGGGCGGCAATCTATACAACATGGTAATATAGTTAGCGGTCGCTACTCCGTCAAGCCGCCAGGCTGCACGACGGCGGACGGGTCGGCCTCCGGGCCCTGTCTCGCCCACAGGAAGTGGTCGGTCCAGCGGCCATAGAACAGGGCGTTGCGCAGCGGCGGGAGGCCGCGCCAGACCGACATGAGCGTCCGGTAGTAGTCCACCGCATGACGGCGCAGGGCCGCGATGACCTCGTCGGCGTGCGCCGGATCCGGGCTGACGGTGAACTCCCCGGTCCGGGCCAGGATCGTCAGATCCTCATGCGCGTAGACCCGCATGTGCCACGGCGCAAAGCCCGTCGTCGCCAGCGCCAGGGGCAGCGTGCTAGGCGAGAAGTAGTACAGGTGCTGGCGCTGGAAGGCGCGCTTGATTGAGCCATGCGGGCGCATCACGTTGGGCACCGCGACGAACAGGACGCCCTCGGGCTTGAGCAGCTCGCGCATGCGACGCAGCCACGCCAGCGGGTCCCGCGCGTGTTCCAGCGCGTGGCTGCAGGCGATCACGTCAAAGGGCTCACCGAAGGCGACCTCCTCGAAGGCCGCGCAGATGACGTTGGCATCGGACTGAGTGCGGGCCAGTGCGCAATCGGCTTCGGACAGCTCGATGCCGGTCGCGTGGGCGCCGCGCGCGGCCGCGCCGGCAAGCAAGGCGCCCTCGCCACAGCCGACTTCCAGATAGCGGACGCCAGGACGGAGCAGACCGCCCAGCAGTCCCAAGTGCCGCACGGCGCGGGCGCGACTCGCCTCTCGCGGACAGGAACGAACGCGGCGCGGGCGGGCCTGCAGAGCTCGCGGGTCGGCGTCGTTGCGGCGGTCGGTCTCGGTGTCCCGCTGCAGCATCGCGAAGCCACAGGCCGCGCAGATGAGGGGCTTGAGCTGGTGGCGCGCGCGCACGGGGACCGGACGCAGCTCGCCACCCCCGCACAGGGGGCACCGCTCATGCAACATGCTGCGGAACGCCTCGTTTCCGTCGGGCCGGCGCGGGGCCGCCCCTAGCGCTTCTTGCCGCCGCCGCGCTTGGGCGCGGGCTTCGGTTCGGGCTCCGGCTCCTCGTCGGCCTCGTCCATCTCATCCACGTCATCCAGCTCGTCCAGCTCGTCCAGTTCGTCCGGTTCATCCTGATCCAGCTCGTCGTCCGCCGGGCACTCGTCGTCCCCGACGGCGTCCTCGGTCTCCACCGTGCCCGTCGGGCTTTCCTGGGCGGTCTTGACGACCTTGGCGAGGGCGCGGACGACCGTGCCGTCATCAGGCGTGACGACCTTGACGCCCTGGGCGTTGCGGCCGGTGCGGCGGATGCCCTTGACCGGCACGCGAATGAGCACGCCGCCGGAGGAGATGCACATGACCTCATCATCGCCGTCCACGACGCAGACGCCGATCACCGCGCCGTTGCGGCTGGTGATCTTCAGGGTCATCACGCCCTGGGTAGCGCGGCCCTGGCAGCGGTACTCCGCGAGCGGCGTGCGCTTGCCCAGGCCGCGTTCGGCCACCACGAGCAGGTCCCGTTCGTCGTCCGCGCGGATGGACTCCGTGGACACGAGTTCATCGTTCTTCTGGAGCTTGATGGCCTTCACGCCCGCGGCGGAGCGGCCCATGGGCCGGACGCACTTTTCGGCGAAGCGCAGCGCCTTGCCCATCTTGGTGGCCAGGATGATGTCGCGCGTGCCGTCGGTCCACATCACCCATTCGAGCCGGTCCCCCGACCGGAGGTTGATGGCGATGATGCCCTTGGCCTTCAGGTTGGTGTCGTACTCCTTCAGGGCGGTCTTCTTGATCATCCCCAGGCGGGTGACCATGACGAGATAGCCGCCCTGGTCGAAGTCGCGCACCGGCACCCAGGCCGTCACCTGCTCGCCCGATTCGAGCGGGACGAGGTTGATGATCGGCGTGCCGCGCGAGGTGCGACTGGCCATGGGCACCTGGTAGGCGCGCAGGCGGTAGACGCGGCCCTGGTTGGTGAAGACCAGGATGAGGTGGTGCGTCGTGGCGACGAAGATGTCGCGGACGCTGTCCTCCTCCTTCTTCGACAGCGCCACGACCCCGCGGCCGCCGCGATGCTGCAGCCGGTAGGTGTCCAGCGGCATGCGCTTGATGTAGCCGTCGCGGGTGATGGTGATGGCCATATCCTCGCGGGCGATGAGGTCCTCGGTGTTGATGTCCTCGGCCTCGCCCGCGATGATCTTAGTCCGGCGGTCGTCGCCGAGGTCCTTGGCGAGCTGCTGGAGTTCTTCCTTGATGACCCCGAACTTGCGCTCTTCGGAGGCGAGAATGGCCTCATACTCGGCGATGTCGGCGGCGAGCCCGGCGGCTTCCTTCTCCAGGTCTATGCGCGACAGGCGCGTGAGCTGCCCGAGCTGCATCGAGAGGATGGCTTCGGCCTGCAGCTCGCTGAACTCGAAGGTGTCCATCAGGGCCTGGCGCGCCGCACCGCGGTTATCGCTGGCCCGGACGATGGCGATGACCTCGTCAATGACGTTGATGGCCTTGAGCAGGCCGGCCACGATGTGGTCGCGCGCCCGCGCCTTGGCCAGCAGGAACTCCGTGCGGCGCCTGACGACTTCGAGGCGGTGCTCGAGGTAGGCTTGCAGCAGCTCCTTCATCGAGCACAGCTTCGGCACCAGCGCGTTGCCCTTGGGCACCAGCGCCATCATGTTGGCGTTGAAGTTCGTGCGCAGGCTGGTGCGCTTGTAGAGCTGGTTGAGCACGACGTTGGCGTTGGCCTCGCGCTTAAGCTCGATGACGATGCGCATGCCCTTGCGGTCCGACTCGTCGCGCAGGTCGCTGATGCCCTCGATCTTCTTGGCGTCCACCAGCTTGGCGATCTGCTGGATCAACGTGGACTTGCCGACCTGGTAGGGCAACTCCGTGACGATGATGGCGTAGCGGTTGCGGTCCAGCGGCTCGATCACCGCGCGGGCCTGCATCACGATCGTGCCCTTGCCGGTGGCGAAGTACTCGCGGATGCCCTGGACGCCCAGGACCAGGCCGGCGGTGGGGAAGTCCGGTCCCTGGATGTGGCGCATCAGGCCACGGGCGTCGAGGTCGCTGTCCTCGATGAGGGCGATGAGGCCGTCCACGATCTCGTTCAGGTTGTGTGGGGGGATCTCGGTGGCGTAGGCCACGGCAATGCCGGAGGCGCCGTTGCACAGCAGGCGCGGGAACATGCCCGGCAGAACCTGGGCTTCCTCCTGGCTCTCGTTGTAGTTGGGCTGCCAGTCCACCGTGTTCATGTCGAGGTCGGCGAGCAGCGCCATGGCCACACGGGAGAGGCGGGCCTCAGTGTAGCGCGGGGCGCCGGCCGGGTCGCCGTCCACCGACCCGAAGTTGCCCTGCGGGTCCACCTCCGGGTAGCGGGCGTTGAAATCCTGCCCCATGCGCACCAGCGTGTCGTAGATGGATTGGTCGCCGTGGGGGTGGTAGGTCTTCATCGTCTCGCCGACGATGGCGGCGCACTTGGCGTGGGCGCGGTCCGGATGCAGGGTGTCGTCGTGCATCGCCTGCAGGATGCGGCGCTGGGAGGGCTTCAGGCCGTCGCGGACGTCCGGCAACGCGCGCGCCATGATGACGCTCATGGCGTAGCGCGTATAAGAGTCCGTCATCTCGTCGCCCAGTTCGATGGGCTCGATGGCTCCGGCTTCGTATTGGTCTGCCATGGGTATCCTTCGTCGTGGAACGCGGCTCGGCCGAGCCGCTGAGGTAGTGTCTAGAACACCATCTCGACCCGCGGCACGCAGTACAGCCGCGACGGGCCCCAGGTGTTCGTGACCTTGACGGCCAGCGCGTTGCGGCCGTGGTGTAACTTGTCAGTGAGGTCGGTGGTGTACGGCAGGTAAGACTCCTCCGGGCGCCTCTGCACGGCCGTCAGCTGGCCGTTCACGTAGAGTTCGTAGCTGTCGTCGCCCAGGATCGTCAGGCTGCCTGCCACCGGGAGGCCGTCCAGCTTCAGCACGCGGCGGAAGTACGCCGTGCCGTAGTCGCCGATCTCGGTCGGTGTCGTGAAACAACTGTAGACCTGTTCGCCGGCCGCGACCTCGGGCGCGCGGTCGAGAGTTGCCGGCAGCCAACTACTGTCATCGAATCCGGAGTCCGTCCAGCGCGGTGTGACTTCGCGGGCGCAGCGCCACGCCGACTTCTCGGTCCACTCCTGCGTGAACTCGCCGACGACGAGCAGCCCGTAGCCCCACGGCTTCACGTCGGTCGCCTCGACGGCGATGACATTGGCGCCCGGATGGAGCGCCTCGGCCACGTCGTAGCGCCGCGTCTGCCCGGCGTGGTCTTCCTCGCCGATCAACTCACCGTTGACGAAGAGGCGGAACTGGTCATCGGCACAGACCCGTAGGGTAGCCGCCTCGGGCTTCTCATCCAGGAACAGTGCCCGGCGGAAGTACGTCGGGTGCATGCGGTTCGGGCCGTCCGGGTGCCACATGAAGCGGTGGCGGGCCTGCTGGGCGGGCGTCATCCATTCAGGATAGCCGGCCGGGAGGTCATAGGTCACGTGCGCCCAACCGCTGGCGTCGTAGCCCGGGGCGTTCCAGCCCTCGTCTGCCGACGTCGAGCAGAGCCAGCGCGCGGCCAGCGGGCGCGGCATGGGGGAGAGGGGCTGGGCGGCGGCCAGAGCGACAAGCAGAACGGCCAGCAGACAGGCATGGGTCATCCGACACATAACGCTACTCCCAGGTGAACGTCAACGGCACAGATCTGCCTCACCCCTGCCCCTCTCCTTTGCTGCGCTTCGCTCCGCGCAGGAGAGGGGTTCAACGGCCTCGCTTGCCACTGCTGTGGCTTCGCAGCCACCAAGCAGCACCCAGGAATACCCCTCTCCTGAGCGTAGTCGTATCACGCGAAGGAGAGGGGCAGGGGTGAGGCAGATCTGTGCCGTCTGCCGTTACGCCCACAGGTCCAGGTCCGCCGTGTTCTTGGCGTGCTCGACCAGGAATTCGCGGCGGGTCGGGACGCTGTTGCCCAGCAGGATCGTGATGATGCGGTCGGCCTCCTGGGCGGCCTCGAGCGTGACCTGGCGGAGCACGCGCTTGTCCGGCGCCATGGTCGTCTCGGCCAGGTCCTCGGAGTCCATCTCCGACAGACCCTTGAAGCGGGAGACGACGCTCTTGCGGTTCTTGAAGCGTTCCTGGAGGGCCGTCAGTTCGTTGTCGTTGAGCGCGTAGTAGGTCTCGCTGCCGGACTTGACGCGGTACAGGGGCGGCTGGGCGATGTAGACGTAGCCGTCGCGCAGCAGCGGCTGCACGTAGCGGAAGAAGAAGGTCAGGATCAGGGAGCGGATGTGCGAGCCGTCCACGTCCGCGTCGGCCATGATGATGATCTTGTGGTAGCGGAGCTTGTCGAGGTCGAAGCTGCTGGAGGCCTCGGAGGCTTCGTCCTCCTCGTGGCCGTTGCCGTTCCCGTTGCCGTTGCCGCCGGTCATGTGGATGCCGGTGCCCAGCGCGGTGACGAGCGACTGGATCTCCTCGTTGTCCAGGACCTTGTCCAGGCGCGTCTTCTCGACGTTGATGCCCACGCCGCGCAGGGGGAGGATGGCCTGGTACTTGCTGTCGCGGGCCTGCTTGGCGTTGCCGCCGGCGGACACGCCCTCAACGAGGAAGAGTTCGCTCTCTTCGGGGTCGCGGCTGGAGCAGTCGGCCAGGCGGCCGGGCATCCCACCGCTGGAGAGGGCCGTCTTGCGGGTGGCCTCGGCGGCCTTGCGCGCGGCGTCGCGGGCGCGGGCCGCCGTCTCGGACTTGTTGACGATGCGCTTGGCCACGCGCGGGTTCTCGGCCAGGAACTCGCCGAGGCCCTCGCCCACGATGGAATTGACCAGACCCTCGACTTCGCTGTTGCCCAGCTTCGTCTTCGTCTGCCCCTCGAACTGCGGGTCCAGCAGCTTGAGGTTGATGACGGCGGTCATGCCCTCGCGGACCTCGTCGCCGGTGAAGTTGCGCTCCTTCTCCTTGCGCAGGCCGTTGGCGAAGGCGTAGGTGTTGATGACGCGGGTGACGGCGGTCTTGAAGCCCGACAGGTGCGTGCCGCCCTCGATGGTGTGGATGGCATTGACGTACGAGACGATGTTCTCGTGGATGCCGTCGTTGTACTGGATGGCGATCTCGACGTCCACATCTTCGCGGCTGCGCTGGAAGTAGATGGGCTTATGCAGCGTCTCCTTGCCCTCGTTGAGCTTCTCGGCGTAGGCGTGGATGCCGCCCTTCTCGTGGTAGACTTCCTTGCGCGCTTCCGCGGTGCGCTTGTCCTCCAGGACAATCCTGACGCCGGCCGAGAGGTAGGCCAGCTCGCGCAGGCGCGCGGCGATCGTGTCCCACTCGAACTCATAGGCGCCGAAGATCTCGGGGTCGGGCTTGAAGCGCGTGGTGGTGCCGGTGCCCCTGGCGGTGCCGATGACCTTGACGGCCCCCTGGGGTTTGCCGCGCTCATACCGCTGGAAGTGCTTCTTGCCCTTCTGTGAGACCTCGACTTCCAACCATTCGGACAGCGCGTTGGTGCAGGAGACGCCGACGCCGTGCAACCCGCCGGACACCTTGTAGGCGCCGCTTTCGAACTTGCCGCCCGCATGCAGGGTCGTCATGACGACTTCGAGGGCCGACCGCTTCTCGGTGGGGTGCTTATCCACCGGGATGCCGCGACCGTTGTCCACGACCTCCGCGACGTTGCCGGGGAGCAGGCGCACCTGGATGTCGGTGCAGACGCTGGCGAACACCTCGTCAATGCTGTTGTCAATGACCTCGGTGAGGATATGGTGCAGACCGCGCACCCCCGTGGAGCCCACATACATCGCGGGCCGGTGGCGTACCCCCTCCAGGCCCTTGAGCACGGTGATCTTCGAGGCATCGTAATCCTGCGACATGGCGGCTCCTTGTTGTGGCTCACACAGGGGGTCAAGGCGGGCCTTCAGACCGCTCTTGACGGTTCACTTGCGCCTCGCGCCAACGGGTCTGGACCCGCGTGACGGGGAGGCAACTGGCACTGCTCAACAAAGCTGAAGGTCCCTGTCTCTGGGGCGATGGAGGGATCTTGCTATGGTCATCGAGACTGTCGGGCATGGGCCCGACAAGAGCTCTCGACAGGCTGCTTTCATCCGGGGTAGTACGGTCCGAATCCGACCTCCAGATTGTACCTGAAAAGGCCCCCGGAAGTCAAGTTTTCGGGGGCCGTCATCGCCTGCAAACTTGGCAAAAAGTGTATAGGTTTAGCCCGATGAAAGTATACATAATCACCATTTCGGTGGGGGACAGGAAGGTAT
>Ga0136653_10002536_pt1 | contig 9956 bp, 11 predicted proteins | sample LakKivw275mmetaG_FD_94866 | JGI IMG/M metagenome (GOLD analysis project Ga0136653, IMG submission 94866) | Anoxic lake water microbial communities from Lake Kivu, Rwanda to study Microbial Dark Matter (Phase II) - Lake Kivu water 275m metaG... | ecosystem: Environmental > Aquatic > Freshwater >... | reverse complement strand
TTATTTGTTATGAATTTTAAAAAAAATCAACCATGAAACCAAAAAATAGAATAATTTTAGGTGATGCCCTGGAAATTTTAAAAAAAATTGACAACGATTTTGTTGATTTAGGGATCACGTCGCCGCCCTATAACAAAGGGGAAAGGCATAAGGGTTGGCTGGTAAAAAATGTTAAATACAGTCTGGCAAGTGATAATATTCCTGAAAAAATTTATCAAGAGCAACAGATTCAGGTGTTAAATGAAATTTATCGGGTTACAAAATCGGGCGGTTCATTTTTTTTATAATCATAAAACAAGATGGGTACAAGGAGAAATGTTGCATCCGATCATTTGGCTTCAAAAAACAAAGTGGATAATCAGGCAAGAGATTATTTGGGATAGAATGATCGCGGCCAATATTAGGGGCTGGCGGTTTTGGCAAGTGGATGAAAGAATTTACTGGCTTTATAAACCGTTGGCCGGAGATAGAATCGGCAAAGAATTAAAATCCAAACACGCCTTATTAACATCAGTCTGGCGGTTTCCCCCGGAAAGGAAAAATGGGCATCCCGCTCCGTTCCCGATAATTTTACCGGCCAGAATAATTTATTCTATTTTAGACGCTAAAAAAGGCATGGTTTTAGACCCTTATGTTGGTAGCGGAACAACCTGTTTAGCCGCGAAACTATTAGGTTCAAATTATATTGGCATAGACATTTCTAAAGAATATGTAAAAGATGCAGAAAATAGATTAAAAAATTATTTAAGTTATAAAGACAAAGTCGATGAAGAAATAGCTAAGCATATTGTCGAGAAAACATTTGCGGACAGAAAAAATAACCACGAAAATACCGGGAAATACCGTCAAGGAATAACTTCGGCGCAAACAAAACTTTTATAATCAAGATTTGATGTTTTGTTTAAATAACACTCCAGCCTTCCGCGTATTGAGAAAAAATATCTATGACGACCGTCGCCCTATTTTTCGGCGGGCCGGGCAGCGAAGCCAGCGTCTCCGTCGCCTCGGCCAAGAACATCGCCGCCAACTTTCCCCGGGATAAATACCGCCTGCTCTTGTGCTATTGGCACAAGGACCGCCGTTTCTATCTCCCGAAAAGCCTGGCGGCCATAAAAAATCTAAGATCAGCCCGGCCGATAAATGGCGATGACTTTTCCCGGCTCTTCGACGTCGCCTTGCTCATGACCCACGGCCGCTACGGCGAAGACGGCGCCTTGCAGGGCATCCTGGAAGCCCGGGGCATAAAGTATTGCGGCTGCCACGTCTTGAGCTCGGCCCTGTGCATGGACAAATCCATATTCAAGGACTTGATGGCTGGCCACGGGATCAGCCAGGTGCGCTATCAGACCGTGGATTTTTCTTTAGCCTCGCCGGCGGAGATAAAAAAGACCGTGGCCGTCTGCCGAACGCGGTTCCGCTTCCCCTGGTACGTCAAGCCGGCCAACTCCGGCTCGTCGGTCGGCATCAGCCGCGTCACGGCCCCGGGGCAGATCCCGGCCGCTCTGAAACTGGCCCGGCGCTACGATAGCAAGGTCATCATCGAAGAGGGGCTGGTCAGCCCGAAGGAGATAGAAGTGGCGGTCCTAGGTAACGCCCAACTGCTGGTTTCCCGGCCGGGCGAACTGCGGCTGGCCAAAGATTTTTATAATTACGAGGATAAATATAAATTGGGACAGGCCCGCCAGGTCATCCCGGCGGCTATTAGCCCCGCCCAAGCCAAGAATATAAGGGCTTTGGCCCGGACCGCCTATCGCCTGGCCGATTGCCGCGGTTTCGCCCGGGTGGATTTCTTCCTGGCCCGCGGCCGGATTTACCTCAACGAAATCAATACCTTGCCCGGCTTTACCGACATTTCCATGTTCCCGCAGCTGCTCCAGGACCAAGGGCTGAGCTACCGGCAGCTGATCGAAAAGATAATCGCCTTGGCCTATTAAACCGGGCTTGCTTCGGCCGCCGGCCGTTTTTGGCTGTTTAAGGCGGAAGTTTTCGGCGGTGATGCAAAAAAAGGAGCCTTCGTGCTCCTTTTAACTTGCAAATTCCGCCCGGCTTGCCGTGCGGAGACTCGTTAATGTCCTTAGTTTCGCGACCGGAATAATTGCCTTAGTTTGGAAAATAGACGCCGACCGACCAACAAAAACGGCGGCCGCCAACCGTTTACCAGCCAGGCCCGTTTTAATTCCCGCCAGCCTTGCCGGCGCTGTTTCAGGTCGCGGCCGCTCAAGCCGCCGGCGCGCATGATTACCAGGATTTCCGGTATATAAACGGGCTTGAGGCCATGTCTTTTTAAAAGCCGGAGCAGAAATTCGTAATCGGCGGCCAGGCGGAAGGAAGGATTGAAGCCGCCATATTTTTCATAGGCCGTCCTTTTGACGAAGCAGGCCGGATGGGGCATGATCCAACCGCGGCGCAGGCGCTCCGGGCGGTATTGGCCCGCCCGCCAGCGCCGGACGGTTTTTTCGGGGTTGTCCGCCTTGACTATCTCCAGGTCGCCGTAGACGATTTCCGTTTCCGGATGGCTGGCGAAGGCGGCGGCGACCTTGGTCAGGACATTTTTGTCCGCGTAAAAGTCGTCGGCGTTCAAGATGCCGATGATGTCGCCGCTCGCCCGGCCAATGCCTTTATTCATGGCGTCATATATGCCCTGGTCCGGTTCGGAAACCAGGGTCAGGGGCAGGTCCGCCCGTTCTCGGGCTATTACTGCCAGCGTGCCGTCGCTGGAGCCGCCGTCGATGATGATGTATTCCCAATCCTTGTAGGTCTGGGCTTTCAGGCTAGCCAGGGTCTGGCTAATAGTTGAAGCGCTGTTGAGGCAGGGAGTGATGAGGGAGAAGGTCATAGGAAGAATCCCTTAATCTTGGCAATTACCTCGTCTTGCTCCTCCGGCTCCAGGAAAGGATAGCAGGGTAGGGATAATATTTCTTTTTGATAAGTGTCGGTTTTTTCCAATATGAGATCGGGATATTCTTGGCGGTAGCAGGGCTGTTGGTGGATGGGAGTCGGATAATGGATTAAGGTTTCGACGCCATTTTTTTCTAAATGGGCCTTGAGGGCGTCGCGGCGGCCGTTTAGAATCCGGATGACGAACAGGTGGTAGGCGCCAGCCGGATCGAAAGGCAGGACGTTCAAGCCGCTGAGTGGCGCGAGCGCCTCCACGTATTTTCTCGCTATCTGGCGCCGACGGGCCACCAACTCAGCTAGGGCCGGCAGCTTGACGTCCAGCAGCGCGGCCGTTAAGGCATTGAGGCGCAAATTATCGCCTTTAATGACGTGTTCGTAGCGCCCGGCTTGGCCGTAATTGCGGTACTGCTTGGCAAAGTCGCGTGCCCCCTCGTCGTTAGTGGCGATCAAACCGCCTTCTCCTATAGCCCCCAGGTTCTTAGTCGGGTAAAAGCTGAACGCTTTTGTGTTAATTTTTCCATCCGGCCCGAAATCGGCGCCGGCGGCTTGGGCCGCGTCTTCAATGACCAGCAGATTGTGCTTGGCCGCGATTTTGCCGATCGCCGTCAAGTCGGCCGGGCGGCCGAAAAGATGCACCGGCAGAATGGCCCTGGTCCGAGGCGTAATTAGGGGCGCAATTTTATTTTCATCCATTAAAAAATCGTCCTTTATGTCTGCGAAAACCGGTCGGGCGCCGATTTGCGATATGGCCAGGCTGGTGGCTACGGCGCTGTTGGCCACGGTGATGACCTCGTCCCCGGATTTAACCCCCTTGGCCAGCAGGGCGACTTTCAGAGCGGCTAGTCCCGTGGCCACGGTGACGGCGTACTTATAGCCGACGACGGCGGCGAAGTGATTTTCGAATTCCTCGCTGGCCGGGCCGAGGACATAAAAACCGGCGCGGCCGAATTTTTCAAAGGCGCCCTCTAATTTTGCTTCAAAATGTCGCCATTCGCGGGTTAAATCAAGGAAGGGAACCGGCATAGATTATTGACGACGGATAAATTTCTTGAATTCGCCGTAGTCGCGGATATAGTCGCTGGCCCGGTAATAGTCGCTGGCCAGGACCAGGATAACGCAGTCCGGTGAAAAACGCGTCATAGTATGCCAGAGGCGCGGGCCGAGGCGGAGGCCATAATAGGGATTATCGAAATTAATGGTTTGTTTTGTCCGGCCGTCGTCCAGGGTCAGCCGGAAATGGCCGTTGACGCAGAAGATTATCTGTTCCAGTTTCTTATGGGCGTGCCAGCCGCGGTGCGCCTTTTTGTTGAAAAGGTGGTTGATGAAATAGACGCGCTTGATGGGGAAGGGGATATTGCGCCGGCCTTCGGCAATGACTAAGTTGCCGTCGGGGAAGTCATTGAAAAACTGGCATTTAACGACTCCGGAATTTTTGACTTTGATTTTGGGCAGCCGCATAAATTCTTTTTAGCTTTTGTTTTAATCTCTCTCCAAAGTTTTCCGGCTCTCGGAAGCCGTAATTGAATCGCGGTTCCCGCGCCTTAATTTCGCTGATTATTTCTTTCAGCTCGGTTTCGTAGGACGGGTAGATTAGTTCGGCCGCGGCCGGATTCAGCCTGTAGAAGGAAGAATGCCTTTGGAATTTGTCCATTCCCAGGATCTTGAAGGTATGGAAATGGTAGAAGATCAGGGGATGGCCATTAACCATTATTTTGCTGTCTTTAGCCGTTATTTCGTAATGGTCAAGATTCCAGGGAGCGACATTGGCCGCTTCGTTTTTAAGCACATAGACGCCGGCGAATTTTTCCGGCCAGGCGTTTAAATAGAGCTGGTCGCCGAACTTGCCGTCTTCATGCTTATTATAGCACCATTTTAGGCATTCGCCCTGCCACCACTCCAGGCAAGCCAGGCCGCGCGCGTCATTTTTAAACAGCACCAGGGCCACGTTGTAAATGCCTTTTTTCTCCAAGTATTTCAGAGCCGGAGCGTAGTTATGGCGGATGATGAGGATGGAGTCGCTGCCCAGCTCGTCAAAAATCGGCTGGGGCGAGGAATAAAAATAAATGTCGCTGTCCAAGTAAGCCAGGTGGTCTAGGCCGGGTTCATTTTTTAATAAGTAATAGGTAAACACCGACCCGAGCGTCCAGCAGTATTCCCCCCAGGAGCGGTTGGCTTTGGCCGCTAACAGCTTTGGTCCTTCAATATCTTTTAAAGAGACAAGGATGACATTCTTTAAGGACATTTTTTTCAAGAGTCCGTAGCACTCATCATCTAGGCATAATATCCATAATTTAAAATCGCCGGCCTGCCGTAAAAGCGAGCGGTAAAGCGCCAGTCCGTGGTAGAGGTAATTCCTGTCAAACAGGGTGCAGAAGTTATATACCATATTTTAAAGTCGCCTGATTCTAGCGAGAAAAAATTTCCAGCGCATGAAGGCGGTTAGCAGTCGCAGCAGGGGACGGTGAAAAAAATGTTTGATGGCCCGTCGAGCCGAGTCGTCTTCCGCTAAAAGTATGGATTGGATTATTATCCGTTTCTGGCTCAAAGCGCCGGCAAAAACATTGGTCGTACCAGTATGAGTGCCGCTTTTATCAAAACCAATATTATTAACCAACGACCGGCCCGGATAAAGGGTCAATTTGTCGGCCAGGAAGGCGGCCGTGTACCATCTCACTGCCCAAGAATCATTTAGACCCCAGATTTGGCTAGCCAGCAGCTGGGTATAGGGGTAAGCGCCGTCCAAATCGAATTTCCTCGTTAATTTTTTCGCCCTCAGTTCCTGGAGCAGTTTCCGGCCGTCAGGTTCAAAGATATCCCAGCCCCTTTTCCAGGTGGCCCAGCCCCAGCAGTCGGCGCCTCTTAAGAAAAACGTTTCCGGCAGCGGTTCCTTGACTGGGTAAACATAGCCGTGAACAGAAACGACCCGGGGCTGGTCGCGGTAAAAATCCAAAGCCTCATTCATGTAGCTTAAAAAATATGGGGAAGTTTCCAGGTCGTCTTCTAAGACGATTGCCTGGCCGCAGCGGTTGACCGTTTCCGTAACGCCGCTGATAATAGACTTGGCCAAACCGAAATTTTCCCGTCGCTCCACTATTTTTACGGATTTGAAACCGGCAATAGTCCGCAGATAAGCCCGCACCTCATTGACGCCGGCCTGCGCCGCTTCGTTTTTGGCCGCGTCGGCATATATGATCAGGTCGCTGGCCTCGGCCAGCTGGTTTTTTTGCAAAGCCGCCACCGTCCGGCGGGTGTGCTCCGGGCGGTTGTAGACGAAGAGGATGATAGGGGCTAGGGTCATAAGTTAAGATTTTTTTTCCAGAATACGCAAAATTCTTTCACTCGTCCGGCCATCACCGTAAGGATTCTTTGTTTTAGCCATCTGGTGGTATTTTTGCTGGTGGCGGAGAAGTTCTAAGCTGGTTCGGATAATTTTTTCTGCTTTTGTTCCCACCAGCTTAGCGCCACCGGTCTTTAAACCCTCTTTTCTTTCCGTCACTTCGCGGGTAACTAAGATCGGCTTATGGAGAGAGGGCGCTTCTTCTTGAATGCCGCCGGAATCAGTGATGATAAAATAGGCTTGGCGCATGAGCCAAATCAGGGTCGGATAATCAAGAGGTTTAATCAGGTGAATATTTTTTACCCGGCCAAGAATTTTGTAGACCGGGCCTTTGACGTGGGGGTTGAGGTGGACCGGATAGATGATTTGGCAAGCTTGGGTCTGGGCCAGGATTTTCAAGGCTAAGCAGACATTTTTCAAGGGTTGGCCGAAACTTTCCCGGCGATGGCCGGTTACCAGGATTATCTTTTTAGAAAAATCCAGGCCGGGAAATAAGCGCCGGTATTTATCGTCCGCCTTTTTGTTCTTGATTATCTTGAGGGTATAAAGGAGGGCGTCAATCACGCTATTGCCGACGACCCAAACATTTTTGCGGATATTTTCCCGGCGCAGATTCCGGGCGGCCGCAACCGTGGGGGCGAAATGGAAATCGGCCATTTGGCTGATCAGTCGCCGGTTGATTTCTTCCGGGAAGGGCGAATATTTAAGGCCGCTCCTTAGCCCGTCTTCCACATAGGCGATTTTTATTTGCCCGTAAAAGGCGGCCAGAGCTCCGACGAAAGCGGAAGTCGTGTCGCCCTGGACGACGAGGATATCCGGCCCGGCTTCTTCTATGATTGCCGCCATGTTCTTTATAGCGTTGGCGGTCAAATCAAAGAGAAATTGGTTATCTTTCATTAAATCCAAATCGAAATCAGAAGAAATCTTGAAGAATTTTAAAATCTGGTCCAGCATTTCCCGATGTTGGCCGGTGACGCAGATCTTGACCCGGAAAAATTTTGGCTGTTTTTTCATTTTCAAAATCAAAGGGGCCAGTTTAATGGCTTCGGGACGCGTGCCAAAAACAAAAAGGACGGTTTTCATAGATTTATTTTTGCTTATATCGGTTTTTTATCAAAGGCCAAAGCCAAGCGAAGGGCTTAAATAGCCAGGGCTGGCGGCGATATAGCTTGGTTTGCCAGTTGGAACGCTTTTTCTCATAGGCGGTGATATTTTCAATGGCCGGCATTTTTTCCCCGGCCGGAATTATTTTAAATTCCTCAAATAATCTAGGCAAATCGCGGCTGTTATGGCGCCAGTCTAGATGCGCGGCGGCATAGACTCGCGCTTGTTTTTTATAATCACTAAGCGAATTGATGTTATTAATATAAATTTCCATCTTTTCTTTCAAACTGTCAAGGTTCGGTTCGCACAGCGGCCAATAATAGCCGTCAGGCCGGTCGTGCCAACGATCGATTTTTACCAATTGGCCGTTGCTTTCATTGACGAATTCGTTCATCGGCGGATTATCGCTGGTAATGGCCGGCAGGCCGCAAGCCAGAGCTTCGGCTAAGGTCAAACCGATACCGTCTAATCGTGAAGGATAGGCATAAACGTCGCCTAAATGGTAAAGGCCGGGTGCGGGCACGGTTTTTTGTTCTATTATTAAGCGTTTTTCTTTGATCAAAATATCCATCATCCCCGCTAATTCCGGGTAATTTTTAATCAAATCGGTCTGGCTGTGAATAATTAATTTCGCCGGCCCGTGCAAGCGTGCGAAAGCCTTAATCACTAAATCCGTTCCTTTTCTTTCTGGGCTGACGCCGGCCGAATGAAAGAAAGTGACAAAACCCGCGGCAACCGGGGCGCTGTCCAAAGGTTTGAAGATTCCCAGGTCAGTCCCCCAAGGGGTAAAAGCGGCTTGCGGATGCCAAGCGAAAACTTCTTGGTGTCTCCTGGTGTTGCAGATCAAGAAATCGTAAAGGGCGAAGAAGGGCACGGTTTCCTCGGTGTAATAATCAACGTAAGCGCCGGTTTTTATCCCCAACTGGACGCACAAAAGCACCGGATCCCACCATTGCTGTTCGTTGAAAAAGACGGTTTCTAGCCTATTTTTCCGGAGCCATTTTTTAAAATCAGCTAAGTCGATGCTTAAAGGCATATGTAAAGGGATCTTTTTGCCCCAAGTGACTGTTGGCTCGTCCCAATTTTTGTCGCCGATAGCGTAAGCTTCGCCGCCGCGGGCATAAATAAAAACTTCGTGGTTGTTTTTTAAAACATCACGGTATTGTCGCGAGACATAAGCGGCGCCCCGTTCTTGCCAGCTTGTGACTAAGCCGATTCTCATAATTTATTCTTTAGCGATCAAGCCCTTGAAGTCGTCCAGTTGCCCATAGAGGGCGGCCGGGAAATATTGCCTATCTTTTTTTAAGTCTAAGACCCGGACCCGGAAGGGCACTTTAGGATCGAAGGGATAGGTTTTTTCGGCCACGGCTTTTTCCAAAATTTCACGGCGGGCCAGATGGCCGTAATCTTGATGGTGGCTATAGTAACCCAATTTTTTTATCATTTCCTCAATGCTCAAGCACCAGGAAAAATGGCAACCGGCGTACTCTTTATACAAACGACCTTGATAGCGCCAAGCCGCGGGATATTCGTGCTTATAATAAGAAGCGAAACAGACAGTGGGGGCGATAAAGCGGTTATTTTCCCAGAGGTAGTTAATCCGATAGTAGAATTGGTATAGGGGCAGTTTCAGGGCCGGCCGCCAGAAATTGAGTTTAGCTATGATTTTCGGGTAATGGGAAGAAAAGATTATCTCATCGGCATCGACCGAAAAGACTATATCCTTGTCCGCCAACTTGATTTGGGAAGCAAAATAGCCACGGATCAATTTTTCGTTGATCTCATGAATTATATAATTATCAGTTTCACTGAATTTAGTTTGGGCGGCGATATCCCCCTGGATGTAGATTATTTTCGCCCGTTCGCCGGCGTCAAATTGCGACCAGAACTGCGGGAAAATGAATTCTCGCGGGGAGCCGATATGCGTGCGGTTGAATTCGCAGATGATAAATTTATCTATCTGGCTTCCGGCTTCCCGCAAATTCAACTTTAAATATTTGATTTCATTGGCGGCGGAAAAGATTGTCTTTAAGTAGATCATATTTTTAGAAAGCTCGCCAGAGAGAGTAATAAGGATTTTGGGTGTGGTATAGGTTTGCCCAAAAGGGATCGCCTTTCGCTAGCCTGTAATCGAGCCAGTCTTGATTATGGATTATTTTTTTATGGCTCCGTCCCTGGCAGGCCGCCAAGATGGCGAAAGTGCTGGGCGAGGAAATTATGACCTCGCACTGGCCGAGTTGATAAAAGTCGTAAATCGCCGGCCGCCGCCGCCGCGGCAGATGGAACTCCAGCTGATTTTCTTGGAGGTAATTGATGGTGGCGCGATAGGCCGGGAAGTTAAGATCGTCCGTGAAGAGGACGAAAATCGGTTTTTTTTCGGAGAAATAAGCCAGGCAGTGCTGGATAGACTTCTGGTAATAAGGGAATTTCAGGTCAGCTCGGCTGTCCCAAGCGGCAAAATCCGTGCCGCGGAAGTGGAGACCGACGATGGTTTTATTCTCGGTCGGGAAAGGCCAGTCCTCTTGGTAAGGTTTTTTTATTTTCAGGAATTCGGCCGGCGGGTAAAACAAGTAATCGAAGAAGACTTCGCCCAAAAGCGGCGGCTGGAAGATCATAT
>Ga0136653_10002535_pt1 | contig 9956 bp, 7 predicted proteins | sample LakKivw275mmetaG_FD_94866 | JGI IMG/M metagenome (GOLD analysis project Ga0136653, IMG submission 94866) | Anoxic lake water microbial communities from Lake Kivu, Rwanda to study Microbial Dark Matter (Phase II) - Lake Kivu water 275m metaG... | ecosystem: Environmental > Aquatic > Freshwater >... | reverse complement strand
TGGGAGATCTTCCTTTACCGCTTCCGAAGAATTTTCCCACCGTCAAAGCCGGCTGGGCAGCCAGCCTTTTGGTGGGAATAGAGGATATCGATACTTCTGAATACTATGGGAGTTTCAGTTCCAATTATGACGGTGCCAGCCTGCGCCAGGACATCGTGCTCAAGACCGGAGGAGCCGGAGCTGGGTTCAAAGGAATGGTGGGCCTGGTGAGCGAGCCTCTGAACAGCCTCAGCGTGGGGGTGACCCTGGATAACATCCTCGGTTTCATCAAGTGGGGGCTGGTGCGCGAGAACCTGGTCTATCACCTTCAGGCGGATAGTGTCTATGTGGCAAATCTGCAGGATGATTTCTACGATTACGAACATTACCGGGAAAAGACGGATTCCTTCACCACCAACCTGCCCCCCGAACTGCGCCTGGCAGCGCTTTACCGCACTCCGCAGGTGATCCTTTCCGCCGATTATGTGCAGGGCTTCGGCTCTTCCATCGCCACCAGCAAGGTGGGGCGCGTATCTCTGGGAGCGGAACTGTTGCCCATACCCTCGCTGCCCATCCATGTGGGTTATGGCTTTGGCAACAGCAACTATCCCTGGCGGGTGTCCTATGGCGTGGGCTTGAAGATCCGTCCCTTTGAATTCGGGATCGGGCTGCAGTCCTTTGAGTCCTTCCTGCCCGGCCAAACCTCCAAGGGAATCGCCCTTTCCACCTATCTGCACCTGGAGATGTAGTACTGGGATACCTTGTCATCGTTGTCCTGGCCACGCTGATCGCAAGCTGGTTCTATTATCGCACCCAGCCGGAACTGACGCGGGGGAGGCGGATCGGGCTGGCGTTGCTGCGCGGGATTGCCCTGGCAGTGGCGCTGCTGTTGCTGATCAGCCCCATCTTCCATTATATCAGGAACTCGGTGGAGAGGCCACAAATCATCCTGCTCTCCGATAGCTCTGCCAGCATGGACCTGCTGAGCGGGAAGCAGAGCAAGCGGAGCTTTCTTGCTGCCCCCGCCCGGGAGCTGGCGGACAAATTCCGGCAGGCGGGTTATGAACTGCATACCTACGACTTCGCCCAGGGTTTGAGCGGGGATGGGGATAATACGCTGCTCTCGCCTGCTTTGACCGAACTGGCGGCAAAGCATGATTTCAGCAAGGTAAGGGGCATCGTGCTGGTCTCGGACGGCTGGTTGCGGGACGAATCCCTGGCAGTTGTGAAACAGATAAATTCCCCCTTTTATGTGCTGGCGGACACCACCACCATTCTGAGTCCCGATCTCAGCGTGGTGGGAGTTCGCTCCAATCGCCATGCCTACCGGGGCGAACCGGCCATCATCCGTGCCGATGTGCTGTCTGAAAACTATAGTGGCCAGGTGACTGTGGATCTGCTGCTGGGCAATACCAAAGTGGCATCCCAAACCCTGAACCTCAGCTCCGGCGTCCAAAGCAGCCTGGATTTCACCCAACGTTTTTCACAGACCGGGTTTTATCCCTTCAGAGTTCAGATCGGGGCAGCCGGCATATCCGAACGCACCCAAAGCAACAACAGTTATCCCGGCGCCATCGAAGTGCTCAGCGAGAAGCAGCAGATCATCATTATCTCCGACAAACCTGCCTGGGACAACAAGTTCATCATCGACAGCATCGCCGAGAATACACGTTGGGAAGTAAAGCACTATCTGCTGCAGGATGGCAGGCTGGTCCTGGGCGGGCAAAGCGTTTCCACGCCCTCTTCATCCAACCTTGCCGCCATCGTGGTGATCAACAATGGCGAGCTCAAGCTCTCGGGCGAGGTTCTGGGCTTTGTGTCCCGGTCCTATCAGAACGGCATTGGAATCCTCTGGCAGGGCTTGCCGGTGGATGAGCTCAGTTCAATCCTGCCGCTGCAGCGCTCCAACATCCTCAGTTCCTATCAGGGTTTTCTGGAACTGGGACCCGCTGCCGCCTCCTATCCCGCCATCAGCATCGAAAGCAGTGAACTGATGGATATTCCGCCGCTGGACTACTATTTTGTGACTTCTGCTCCAGGCGCCGAGGTGCTGGCGCAAATGAACAATCCCCAAAAATCTCCTGCCGTCGCCATCCGCAGCGCTGGAAACAACCGGGTGCTGGCCATGGCTTTCCTCAATCTGTGGAAATGGCAGCTGCAAAGCAACACCGGATCCTACCGCAAACTGCTCTCCAGCAGCATGGCCTGGTTGGCGAACCGTTCCCGCAGCGGATACAGCCCCATCTATAACAGCAGCTACTTCCGGGGCGAGGAGATCAAGCTGAGGCTGAGGGCGGAGGATGACATCCGTGCCCTGCGCCTGGACCTCAATCCTGAACTCAAGGTCATCGATGCGAATGACAAAGAGGTTTTCTCGGATTTCATGACCCAGTCGGAAGGAGAATATTCCCTCACCCTGCGTTTGGATCAGGCAGGGCAATACCGGTTCGAGATCAGGGACAAGGTCAGTGGTGATACTGCCTCAGGCAGGTTCAACGTTGCCGATACCGCCATCGAAGCCCGCGATTTCGATTACAACCTGCCCCTGCTCACCTGGCTGGCCAATGATACCGGTGGCAAATTGCTGACTCCCCAGTCTCTGCAGGACTTTACCCCTCTACCTGCCCGCAGCGAGCAGCTGCAACTGCGCCAGGAAATTCCCCTCTACCGCAAATGGTATGTACTGTCCCTCTTTATCCTGGCATTCTGCCTGGAACTGTTTTTCCGCCGGCGCTGGGGTCTGCTCTGAGGGTACCAGATTTTGACTGACTGAAGGCTCCGCTTACTTCTTGGAGCCCAACACTCCTCCCAATACTCCGCGCAGGATCTTCTTGCCGATCTCATTACCCACGGTGCGGGCGGTCTGTTTTGCCATCGTCTCCACCATTCCCTGGCGGCGGCTGGTGCCCCATAGCATTTCACTGATCATGCTTCTTTCCTTCTCCGGTTTCCTGGTCACTTCCTTCTTCTGCGGGGTGGCCTGTTCCAGTTTTTGTTCGGTCTTGCGGCTGAGGATTTCATAGGCGGATTCCCGGTTCACGGGATTGTCATACTTGATACTGACCGGGCTGAGGGCAAGGATGGCACGGCGCTCTTCCGGGGAGATCGAACCCATGCGGCAGCGCGGGGGGCAGATCAGGGTGCGTTCCACCGGCAGGGGTACGCCTTTTTCCTGAAGGGTGGAAACCAATGCCTCACCCACTGCCAGTTGTGAGATGACCTTGGCCACATCCACACCGGGATTGGCCACAAAGGTCTCGGCGGCTGTCTTCACCGCTTTCTGGTCGCGCGGGGTGTAAGCCCGCAGGGCGTGCTGGATGCGGTTACCCAGTTGGCCCAGGATCTCGTTGGGAATGTCGTCCGGAAACTGGGAACAGAAATAGACGCCCACGCCCTTGGAACGGATGATGCGCACCACCTGTTCCACCCTTTGGCGCAGGATGGGTGGAGCGTCGTTGAACAGCAAATGTGCTTCGTCAAAGAAGAAGACCAGCCGGGGCTTTTCCAGATCGCCCACTTCGGGCAGGTTCTCAAACAGCTCGGAGAGCAGCCAGAGCAGAAAACTGGAATAGAGCCGGGGTTTCAGGATCAGCTTGTCGGCTGCGAGGATATTGATCATGCCGCGTCCGCTGAGATCGGTGCGCAGCAGATCGGTCAGCTCCAAGGACGGTTCGCCGAACATGGCTTTCCCGCCCTCGCGTTCCAAGGTGAGCAGAGTGCGCTGGATGGCAGCCACGGATTGGGAACTCACCAGGCCATATTGCTTGGAAACCAGATCGCGGTTGTCCACCACAAAGGTGAGCAAGGCACGCAGGTCATCCAGGTCCAGCAGCAGCAATCCTTCATCGTCCGCCAGCTTGAAGGCGATCTCCAGGGTGCCGCTTTGGACATCGTTCAGTTCCAGAATCCGCGCCAGCAGGCCGGGTCCCATTTCGCTCACTGTGGTTCGCACAGGATGGCCGGAAGCGCCAAATACATCCCACAGCAACACCGGGTTCGCTTCATTGGCATAGCCCTCGATCCCGATCTGGGCTACGCGCTGTTCGATCTTCTCATTGGTTGTGCCCGCTTGGGCCAAGCCGGCGACGTCGCCCTTCACGTCAGCCATGAAGACCGGGACACCCAGGCGGGAAAATCCCTCCGCCAACACCAACAGGGACACCGTCTTGCCGGTTCCGGTAGCGCCTGCCACCAAACCGTGGCGGTTGCCATATTTCCCCAGCAGATAAACAGGGTTTTCACCCTTGCCGATCAAGATCCGGTTCATTCTGAACCTCCTGTGAAACATCCTATACCAGTATTTCTCATCTTATCCTCCCGCGATGGGATCCATCATTTCTGTTCTTTTGTTCCTTATCAATCAGCCAACTGATATTGTCAATGTCTTTATGCCGGACAAGTCTTTCCAATCCCCATCCCTCAATCTTTGAAGTGCAGAGTGAGCCCGCCATAGAAGGCAATGCCGGGCTGCGGGACATAGGCATACACCTCATAGCGTTTGTTCAGGAGGTTGCGAACATTCAGCCAGGGAGCCAGTTCCCAGTCCCCCAAGCTTCTGCGCCAACTTACTCCCGCGTCCCACAGGCTGTAGGCGCCGATGGTTGGTCCAAGATTGTCCGGTGTGGAGTGCTGCTTGCCTGTGAAGTTATATCTGATCCAGAGCCCGGCTCCGCAGTAGGAAAAGCGCAAGGTGGAGGCAAAGTTGAACCAGGGCGTATACATCAGCCGGGGCGCTTCTTCCGCAGACAGGGTGCTGAGATCCAAAGCCTCGGTGAGCAGGGCGGTGCTTTCCAAGGTGAGCCAGTCAACGGGAGTGAATTCCGCTTCCGCTTCCAGGTTGCGGATGCGGGCTTTTCCGATGTTCATCGGTTTCCAGGCGTTACCAAACATCTGCACCTGACGCCATTGGATCAGGTTTCTGATCTTGTTCTCGTGAATCCCTGATCTCAACCTAAACCGGCTGATCCGGACTTCCAGCCAGGATTGCCAGCCGCGTGAGGTCTCGCTGTTCAGATCCGGATTGCCAATTGCCTGCGAATCACCCTTCCAATAAAGGTCATAGGGCGAGGGCAGGGCAAAGGAGGTGCCGCAAGTGCCGCCCAGAGTGAGATCTATCGGCCCATACCAGGTGATGCTGCCCTCAGTTCTCCAGGAAAGATTGTCATCATTCCCACTGTGGTCGTAACGCAGCGCTCCGGCAGCAGTGATCTGCCAGGAGGAGGGGGTCAGTTTGACACCAGTCTTGCCGCAGGCATTGATAAATCCATGCTTTACATCTATATCCTGTCCGCTGTTTAGTAGATTCCTGTAGAGGTAACGGTTGCCACCTCCCTCGCCAGCAAGCCCGGCAGTGAGCTCCAAGCCGGGCAAGGGGATGAACTCCCGGCTCAGGCTACTGCGTAAGCCCCAATAATAAAGCTTCTGGCGATACTGGTTCACATACACCGGCAGGGGTGCCCTGGTATTGTCATACAGGGTTTTATCCTGATTGAACCATACCTGGCTGCTGTTACCAAGCCCGGCCAGGGAACCTGCGAAACTCAGCTGATTGCGGTTCGAAAATCCCTCCAGATAAGCATGGCGGTAGATTTCACTGAAATTCACCGTGCCCGGCAGCTGGCGATGGAAACCTTCATAATCGCTTCGTAGAGTGATCCGGAATGATCTGAGGCGGGTGCTGAGACTGCCGGAAAATGAGCTCTGCCGTTTGGCATTGTTCAGGCGGCGGGCAGTGCTGTCGGGGGCCCACCAATCCGGAAGCTGATATCGAAAGTTGTTGTCGGTATTGAATTTTCCTGCTTTCAGACGAATACCAAAGTTTGGATAGGAGGTGGAGGCGTCCAGGGAGGTTCTGGCATAACCGAAGGAGCCCAGTTCACTGCTGAGCAGGAAGTCCTTCACGGTCTGCAGGGGAACCTGTTTGGAAGTGATCCGCACAATTCCGCCGATGGCAGAGCTACCGCCATAGACAGAGGCGTTGTTTCTGATCACTTCGATGGATTCGATGTTCCCGGGATCGAGCAGGGAAAGGTCAAAACTCTCACCTCCGGGATTGAGCGGTATCCCATCCAACACGATCAGAGTGTGGCGGCTGAGGTTGCCCAGGATGCTCACCGCCTGCTTTTCTCCTTTCAGCCTGATATCCTGGCTACCGATCGAGGAGACCGAGCCCAGTATATCTGCGGCTGAATAGTAATGCCGGTCGGGATCCAGGCGCACCTTCACCTGGTCGGCAGCCGTATCGAACAACTCCAAAGCGCTCTGGCTGATGGTGATAGCTGGCAGTGTGATGGGCTTCACCTGCAGGATGACAGGGGAGGTAAAACCTTTCACGGCAAGGCTATGTGGCTGGTATCCAGGACGGCTGACCAGCAAGGAGTCGCCACTGCATTGGAGACGGAAATTACCTTCCGCATCGCTGAGTGTCTGGTCTCTGCCATCCGTGATCACGGCACCTTCGATGGGATGGCCGTCTGGATCCTGAACCACGCCGCTAATGATTATGCCAGCACAGAGGGTTGAGGAGATCAGTAACAACAGGATCAATATGCCTGCTCTGGGCAGGGCCATAATCCTGTTCTTTGCATTAATGGTGAGACTATCGGGCATTTTAATACCATCTCAGCGGTAGAAATGCCAGATCAGATATTTTCAAACCAGAATCCATGGCTCTTTGGGAATAAGGCCATATCAGGGCTCAGACGATGCTGCCCGGATAGAGGATATTTGGTTTGCCGCTGAAGGGATTCGCCACCACTGGCAGCGGAATGCCAAAGAGTTCCTGCAGAATTGATTCGCTCATCATCTCTTCCGGGCTGCCGCTGCCCAGGATCCTGCCCTCACGGATGAAAACCATGCTGCGGGCATAATTCGCTGCCAGATTGAGGTTGTGCGAGATCAGCAGAATGCCCTTGCCCTGCTGGTGGTTGATCTGGCGCAGGATGTCCATGATCTCGATCTGGTGGTTGATGTCCAGTTGGGAAAGTGTCTCGTCCAGAAAGATATAACGTGTGTCCTGCGCCAGGGCGCGGGCGATCAGCACCCTCTGCTTTTCCCCGCCGCTCAGTTGCGAAAAGAAGCGCTCTGCCAGATGCCGCAGATCCAATTGGCCCAACACCCTATCCACGGTCTGATGATCCTCCGGCAGCCAGGCTTGCATCAAGCCCAGATAGGGGTAGCGTCCCATCAGGATGATGTCCGTCACCGAGTAATCGAACTGGAACACACATTCCTGCGGCACATAGGAGATCAGGTGCGCCAGTTCGGCACGCTTATAGCTTCCCAGGGTTTTACCAAACAGGCGGATCTCACCCCTTTGGATCTTTAGAAAGCCTAATAGCGCATAGAGCAGGGTGGATTTACCGGCACCGTTGGGTCCCGCCAATACGCTGAAATCCTTCTCCGGCAGGGTAAGCTCCAGCTCCCGGAGCACCGGTTGTTCACCATAGCCGCAGCAGAGTTGTTTGATTTCGATCATGGTCTCATTTTCCCACACTGCCTCTTTCTGTCAACACCGGTGTGAGATTTATCTTGCCAAAAAAGCATAGTAATTTACTATATTATCAGAAGAACGATTTGATGAGGATACCAATGGCTGTGAACACACGCACCGAATATGCCATCCGGGCGCTGCTGGAGCTGATGGAGCCCCAGGGCAGTCCTGTTTCTGCCCATAGGATCTGCCAACACCAGCAACTGCCCAAAAAGTATGTGGAGCATCTGCTCAGCTCTCTCAAGGGAGCTGGCTTGATCATCAGCAGCGCTGGCTCCAGGGGCGGTTATGTGCTATCCCGTGATCCGGCCCGGATCAGCCTGCTGGATGTGATGCAGGCGGTGGAGGACAGCACCCTGGAGCTATCCTGCAACCTGGATGGCAAATACTGCCTGGGTAGGGAATGCGGATTGGAACCCTTGTTCTCTGAACTGGCGGAAAAGCAGCGGGAACTGTTTGATTCCTACAGCCTGAAACAGATCCATCAGATCCAAACAAAGGACCGATCATGAACAGCGACAGGATCTATCTGGACAATTGCCAAACTACTCCCCTGGCACCAGAGGTGCTGGAGGCGATGCGGCCCTATTTCAGCGAGAAATTCTGGTTTCCGGGCACCTTCATCAGCACCGGGGAAGCTGCCAACCAGGCCGTGGCCGAATCTCAGCAGACCGTGGCCCAGGCTTTGGGAGCGCAAAGCTCTGAGCTCCACTTCACCTCCGGAGGCACCCTCGCCAACAACATTGCCCTCAAGGGCCTGGTGGGGGCAAATTCCTCCCGGGGCAAACACATCATCTGCTCGGTGGTGGATTATCCCGATCTGCTCACCAATGCCGCCTATTTCGAAAAGCAGGGCTTTGAGGTGAGTTATCTGGAATGCGACAGCAAGGGCTTGGTGAGTGCTGAGCAACTGCAAAGAGCCCTGCGTCCGGACACCATCCTCTTCATGACCACGATCGTGAACCATGTGGTGGGCACCATTCAGCCGATGGCAGAATACCGCAGGGTGCTGGAATCGGCAGATCATAAAATCCTTTTCCATGCCGATGCCGGCCAGGCTTTTGGCAAAATGCCCCTCAATGTGAAGGACCTGGGAGTGGACACCCTCAGCGTTTCCGCCCACAAGATCCACGGACCCCAGGGCATCGGAGCGCTCTATGTGAAACAGGGCGCCAAGCTCAGCCAATTGATCCATGGCGTCAGCCGGGTGGACCACTATCAGACCGGGGGCATCAGCCTGGCTTTAATGGCTGGTTTTGCAAAAGCGGTCCAACTCACCTTTGCCGACCTGGACGGCGGCATTGCCCATCTGAGGGAGCTTTCGGACTATCTGTGGCGGCGCCTGCAAGAACGGATCAGCGAAATCGAACTGAACGGGCCTCCGGGTGAAGGCCGCGCCTGCCACAATATCAACGCCTCCATCGCCTACATCGAGGGCGAAGCCATCACCATGATGCTGGATGTGAATGGCATCACTGTGGCCACCGGTTCCGCCTGCGCCTCACAGGGTCTGAAAGCGAACTATGTGCTGATGGCGATGGGCAAAAACCATGTGCAATCCCACGGCTCGATGAAATTCACCCTGTCCCGCTACAACACCAAAGCCGAGATCGATATTGTGGTGGATAAACTGGCGGAGATCACCGCCATCCTGCGCGAGCGCAGCCCCCTTTACCAAGCTAAACCGGATCAGGAGAGATAAATGCAATACTCACAAAAAGTTCTGGACCATTTTATGCACCCCCACAACGTGGGCAAAATGGAAAATCCCGATGCTTCCGCCACCGAAGGCAGCCCCGCCTGCGGCGATCAGGTTACCGTCTACATCAAGGTCGATCCCGAGCACCTGGTGATCGAAGATGTCAGCTTCCTGTCCTACGGCTGCGCCTCCAACATTGCCACCGCCTCCATCATCACCGACCTGGCCAAGGGAAAGACGCTGGAGGAAGCCAAACAGCTTACCTGGCGCGACGCCATGGAGGCTTTGGACGGATTGCCGCCGGTGAAGGTGCATTGTTCCGTATTGGCGGCGGACACCCTGCAATCTGCCATCTCCAATTATGAGATCGCCCACGGGCTGAAGGAAGTGCCTGAATTCACCAAGGAAACCATCCTGGAGGAGCTGACCAAGATCATCTATCCCAAGGTGGGCGAGGACATCATTACCCTGAAGATGGTCAAGTATGTGGGCTTTGCCGATGGCGAGGTGCTGATCGACCTCAACATGATGAACTTCGATCAATACCGCGAAAACGTGGCGGAGGAGATCCGCGAGCATCTGGAAAAGTACCCTGATGTGAAGAAGGTGGTGATCAATTTTCCTTGAATTGGGGAGACTGGAGGGCGAAGAAGAGAAGAGAGAGGTTAATGGTTAGTTAGTGATTAGTGATTAGTGATTAGTGATTAGTGCTGCGCCGGTGTTCAGGTTATATATTTCCCGATTACATCAACAGCGCCACCTTGCCACTTTTCCCATCTTTGTTCC
>Ga0136653_10002534_pt1 | contig 9961 bp, 7 predicted proteins | sample LakKivw275mmetaG_FD_94866 | JGI IMG/M metagenome (GOLD analysis project Ga0136653, IMG submission 94866) | Anoxic lake water microbial communities from Lake Kivu, Rwanda to study Microbial Dark Matter (Phase II) - Lake Kivu water 275m metaG... | ecosystem: Environmental > Aquatic > Freshwater >... | reverse complement strand
GAGGATATTGGCATAATTACCGAACCCGACAAAAGGAGTTCCCTGGGATTTCCGGGTGAGATCGATCTGATAAAGGCTGTCATAAAAGGACAGCACCATGGGATAAAAAATAATTATTCCAATAAAAACAAAGGCGGGAAGTATTAACAGCCAGGCAAATCTGGTTTCGTTTTTGGCGTATTGGCTTATTTTCATCGCGAAGATAGGCTTAGAACGGGAAGAGAAACAAACTCCTCCCGTTCTGAATAAAAGCTATTTATACCTTTCCTGAATTTCCTTGGTACGTGATACAGCATCGTTCATCGCCTGTTCCGGCGTTTTGGCACCGGTCAGAGCAGCCTGCAGTTCCTCACCCATGAGTTGAGAAAATTGAGAATACCAGGGAACTTGAGGACGATCGATAACATAGAGGATTTGCTCTTTCGCCACTTTCACCAATTCCGGTTGTTGAGCAATCATTTCCGGATCATCATAAAGCGACTCCCATATCGGTAAAGCACTGGTACTGTATTTTTTCTGCACTTCGCGACTCGAGAGATAGCTGATATACTTCCAGGCTTCATCCGGGTTTTTGCAGGTATTCATAATGCTCAGACCCATACCGCCGTTGCAGGTCGCGCTCTTTCTCCCATCGGGGAATCCAGGAATAACCGTGATCACTGAATTACCGGCGATCTGCGATTCATTGGGATCGTTGGCCATATTTTGCATATAGGTCCAGTTGAGGGCAAATGCCGCTTGTCCTGCCGAATAGACTCGTCTTACTTCTTCATAGTACGATTCGATACAAGCCGGATTGAAAAGTCCTTCTTTCATGTTGTTGACCATAAAGGTAAGTGCATCCAAGGCTTTCCCTTTATTGAGGATGGGGTTCCCTGATCCATCGAACAACTTCCCATCCATTGCATATACATATTGAAGCCATTGAATGACGACCGCTTCCGCCTGACCCCAGGCATCAATAATTGGATATTCTACCACACCATTTTCTTTTAACTTCTTGGACAATTCAATCACCTGTGGCCAGAGTGTGGGGGCTGCGGCTCCAGCATCGGCTAAAATCTTTTTATTATAAAAGAAATACTGCCAGTCATTGAGCCAGGGCATTCCATACAGTCGGTCCTTATAGGTTACCGATGTAAGCACCTGAGGGAAAATGTCGTTTCGATCGTTTTCGGTTAACCGTTCGGTTACATCGAAGAGCCATCCGGCTTCGGCAAATTCCGCCGGCCAAATACAGTCCATCAGGATCACATCATACGTTCCAGACCCGCTGGCCGCTGCTACCGCAATCTTATCATGAAGTTCCTCGTAAGCGACAAAGGCAAGGTTGACTTCAATATCCGGATTCATCTTGATGAACTCTTCAGTCATCGCCCGGATATCACTTTCTTGATACCCCGCCTGCTTCATAAACAAAGCACTGAGTGTAACCTTAGCACCGGCAACAGCAACCACCATGAACATAATAACAACCACCGCACCCAATACCACTATTTTTTTTCTCAAAAATACCACCTCCCTTAAAAATAGTATTTTCCTTATAATATTGATGAAACAAAGATAGACGTCTATGTTGCCTGGCAGCACAATATGAGTGATGAAAACACGCCCCCTCACTCTGACCCTCTCCCACGGTGGGGAGAAGGAAATTGAGAGAAGGTGGTGGTAATAATTGAGTCTCTTTAAACTTTTTACATTTTACCTTTTACATTTCACTGTAATTCTACCATAAACTGAAAAAGTTGAGCATATAACAACCTATCTATGGCATATGATAAAAGTGACAAGAAAAAATGAAAATGATAAACTCATTAATCAGAAACCAATTTTTCCATACAATATATTTCTGGCAACGGAGCCCGAAATCTTTCAATCATTCTCATCGATACCGAAAGGTGAGGAACACACATGAATTTTGATTATGACGTAATTGTTATCGGAGGCGGACATGCCGGATGCGAAGCCAGCCATGCCTCAGCGATTATGGGGTTGAAGACGCTCCTCATTACCACCTCGATCCATCATATCGCACTCATGCCCTGTAATCCAGCAATCGGAGGACCAGGGAAAGGTCACGTCGTAAAAGAAATCGATGCTTTGGGTGGATTGATGGCAAAAGTAACCGATTTATGTACCTTGCACATCAAAAAAGTCAACACTGGCAAAGGACCGGCGGTTCAGACCCTGCGCGCTCAAACTCAACGCGACCGCTATAGTCTCCTGATGCGTGAACACTTAGAAAAGAATCACAATTTACATATTTTCCAGGGGGAAGCCACCGACATATTGGTGAACTCCCATGGTGAAGTATCGGGAGTGCGGGTTCATTTCGGTACCACTTTTCAATGCCGGGCATTGATAATCACCACCGGAACCTTTCTCGGTGGTGTGATTAAAATAGGTGAAATCAGTTATCCGGCGGGGAGACATGGAGAATTTCCATCGAATCGTTTGAGCGAATCACTCCGTCACCTGGGGTTCCAGACCGGGCGTTTAAACACCTGCACTCCTCCTCGAATCGATAAACGTAGTATCGATTACAGCAAATGCGATGAACAAAAAAGCGATGAACTGCCCCTTTGTTTTTCTTCAGAAAGCATCCCTCGCGTTTATCAGGGATCATCGGTCTACCTCACCCGTACCAATCAGAAAACCTGTTCCATTATTCAAGATAATTTCAACCGTTCTCCACTTCTCTATGAGTTTAGCGACAGTTCACCGGTACGAGAATGTCCGTCGCTCGAAGATAAGGTATATCGTTTCCCAGAACGAACCAGCCATCTCGTTTTTTTAGAACCGGAGGGAGAAATCAGCAATGAAATCTACGTGCAAGGGGTGTTTACCTCGCTTCCTGAAGAAGTCCAATGGCAGATTCTCCACTCCATTCCCGGGTTGGAAAATTGCCAGATCATCCGTCCCGGATATGGAATCGAGTACGACTATATTCCCCCTACTCAGTTGAAATCCTCTCTCGAGAGCAAAATCGTGCCCGGACTTTTCCTGGCGGGGCAAATTAACGGTACCTCGGGATACGAAGAAGCCGCCGCTCAGGGCATATTAGCCGGAATCAATGCCGGACGTTCTGTTCAAAAAAAACCGGCGATTATCCTCCCCCGTGATAAAAGCTATTTGGGAGTAATGGTTGACGATCTGGTCACCAAAGGAGTTGAAGAACCTTACCGCTTGCGCACTGGTAAGGTGGAATACCGGCTTATTGTCCGTCATAGCAATGCCGATTTCCGGCTGGCCGATTATGCCTATGAAGCCGGTACTATCCCCTATGATAGGTATCAAAGGGTTCAAGAAAGAAAAAGAGCCATCGAAGAGGAAATGAAACGCCTGGAGACAACCACGATTATGCCTACCCCAGAGTTGAACCACCTTTTAGAAAATAAAAGCACTGGTCAACTGGTTGAGCCAACCAAATTGGGAGTCTTGTTCACCCGACCCCACATTACCTATTACGACCTGGCACCATTCGACTCGCAGCGACCCTATTTGGCACCAGAAGTCATCGAAGAAGTTGAAATCCAGATTAAATACCGGGGGTATATTGAACGTCAAATCAAAGCCATTGAGGATTTCCGTCAATTGGAAAACAAGGTCATCCCCTCGGATTTTCCCTTCGATCAGCTAAAAATTCTTTCACTTGAAGCTCAAGAACGTTTAAAAGCCATCAAACCGAGCACGATAGGACAAGCATCTCGCATTCAGGGAGTCACTCCGTCTGACGTGGCGGCTTTGATGATTCTCCTGGAAAAGCATCGGAAAAGTGAGTAGGAATCCCTGCCAGGGCTTTTGCTCTGGCACCTTTACCTTTTACATTTCACTTTTCACTGTATCATCTAATACAATTCCAGATAGCGCTCCACTTCCCAGGGATGGACCATCCGTTGAAATTCTTCCCATTCTCTTCGCTTGGCATTGAGGAAGTAATCCAGGATATGCGGAGTTAAAGCGTTTTTCACCACTTCATCTTTTTCCAATTCTTCCAATGCTTCGCCTAAATTATAGGGCAGATTACGGATACCCGATTCCTCACGTTCTTCATAACTCAATTCATAGAGATTGATATTATTGCAAGGTTTCCCAGGATCGAGCAGTTTCTCAACCCCATCAAGTCCTGATTGTAAAATGACTGCGAAAGCTAAGTAGGGGTTGCAGGACGGGTCCGGACTCCGCAACTCAGCCCGAGCGCCATTGCCTCGCTGAGGCGGAACCCGAACCAAAGGGCTGCGGTTCTTTTCCGCCCAGGCAATATAGACCGGCGCTTCATACCCCGGTACCAGGCGTTTATAGGAATTAATGAGGGGATTGGTGATGGCGGTGAAAGCCGGAGCATGCTGGAGCAAACCGGCGATAAAACCGCGAGCGACATTACTCAAACCATCAGAGGTGTTGGGATCATAAAAGGCGTTATTTCCATTCCGGAAAAGCGATAGGTGGGTATGCATTCCCGAACCCGGCACCCCAAATACCGGTTTGGGCATAAAGGTAGCAACATAGCCCTTTTGGATAGCCAGCGTTTTCACCCCTAATTTAAGCGTGATCAGATTATCGGCTATTTTCAAAGCACTCCCATATTGAAAATCGATCTCATGCTGACCGGGAGCCACTTCATGATGGGAAGCTTCAATGTTGAAATTCAGTTCTTCCAGGGCAATCACCATATCCCGCCGCAGTTGTTCTTCGTGGTCCAGAGGAAGAAGATCAAAATAACTCCCTTTATCACTCGTATATGGTTTCCCTTTGTCATCCCACTTAAACATGAAAAATTCTGCTTCGGTTCCGATATTGATTTCAAACCCCTTTTGTTTGATATCAGAAAGAATCCGTTTGAGATTGGTGCGTACACAGCCTTCAAATATACTCCCATCAGCTTTTTTCACATCACAGATGATTCGTGCTACCCGGTCATTTTTTTCCCAGGGGCAACACATAAAGGTTTCAAGATCAGGAATGAGCTTCATATCCGACTCTTCTATCCTGACAAAACCTTCAATTGATGACCCATCAAAATTTACTCCATCTCCAAGGGCTTGAGATAACCGTTTAGCTGGTATTTCAACGTTTTTAGGGATACCCAACACGTCCACGAATTGGAGCCGGACAAACTGAATCCCCATTTCTTTTGCCTGCTTTAAAACATCATCCCTGGTTAAGGGCATATTGTGATTCACTCCTCTCAAACATACCGTCTTTCATTCCTTTAACTCCACTAATCTCATAAAGCTCTCGTTCCAAACTTTTTCTAAATCAAAATTATACACTTCCCAACCTTTCAAGAGTGTATCGGCTTTTTTCATTTGTTTTTCAACTTCCTCGGGAGAAGTGCTTCCCATAGAGCGTTTGCGGGTAACTGATTGTTTTTCGTCCAGAACTTCAAAAACGTCTTCCTCGATCAAATCACTGTATTGCTTGAGCTCAGAAAATGTCAGATCGCGGAAGGTTTTCCCCTTGGCTGAAAGATTACGGACGATAGACCCGACAATTGCATGCGCTTTGCGGAAGGGCATTCCCTTCACCACCAAATACTCACAGAGGTCGGTCGCAGTCAGAAAACCTGACTTGAGAGTGTTTTCTATTTTTTCAGAATTAGGTCGAATATTGGCAATCAGTCGGGCAGCAATGTAAAAAGTGGACTCACACTCGGCAACCGCCCGGAAAAGAGGCGGTTTATCCTGCTGTAAATCTCGATTGTAGGTAAGCGGCAACCCCTTCAGAGTCATGGCCAGACTCACCCAGGAAGAAATCACTTCACCGGTTTTCCCGCGAATGAGCTCGGCAACGTCGGGGTTTTTCTTTTGGGGCATGATACTCGAACCGGTGGTAAAGGCATCATCGATGATGACAAATTGAAAGGCTGAGGAACTCCAGAGAACCAACTCCTCCCCAATACGGCTCAAATGCAGAAAGGCAATCGACAACGCATTGAGAACCTCCAATAGAAAGTCACGGTCGGCTACGGTATCCATGCTATTCTCCTGAACCATTGGAAAAGCCAGCAATGAAGCCACATACTGTCGATCGATCGGGATAGACGTCCCTGCCAGTGCTCCCGCTCCCAGGGGAAGTACATTCACCCGGGTGAGTGCGTCCCGCAATCGTTCAGCATCTCGTTGAAACATGAAAAAATAGGCCAAACAATGATGGGCAAAAAGAACTGGCTGAGCTGGTTGCAGGTGGGTGTAACCCGGCATGACAAGTGATGGATTGGCTTTAGCTAAATCCAATAGATTCTGCTGAATGGCATTGATCCCCCGGATCAAAGTGATAGTTTTCTCTCTTAAATATAGCCGCTCATCGAGGACGATCTGATCGTTGCGGCTTCGGGCGGTATGCAACTTTCCCGCCACTTCGCCAATTCTCTGTTTCAAATAGATCTCCACCGCACTGTGAATATCCTCATACGAGGCCAAATCAAGCCGATTTTGCTCCATATCTTGCAGCATTTCTTTGAGCCCTTGTCTGATCATTTCCGCTTCCTGGGAAGTCAGAATGCCGATCTTTTCTAACATCCAACTATGGGCAAGACTTCCCCAAATGTCATACCGATAGAGTTGTCGATCATCCTGGATAGAGGTTGAAAAAGCAGCAACATCCTGATCCAGATCTTTCTCCATTCGGCTTCCCCACAAACGCACGTTCATCACCATCTTTGATTCATAAATTGGAATTGTAAAAAAAATAATATTGTGTATCAATGAATGAAATAATTTTATAAAGATAAAATGAATTCCGCATAACCTCCCCCCTTTGGCTAAAGGGGGATTTATTTTTCAGTTTTATTAACTGAATGACATGAACCGAAAAGAATGATAATTTTCACTTCCCGGTTTTTCTTCGGGCGATGGCGTCAATTTTGGTGGGCAGACCCCAGAGCTTGATGAAACCCTCGCTGGCGGTGTGATCAAACCGGTCACCTTTGTCATACGTTGCCAGAGCATAATCATACAGCGAATTTTCAGACTTTCTTCCGGTGATCTGCATGGCGCCTTTGTAGAGCTTGATCCGCACGGTGCCGCTGACCCGTTCCGCGATTTTCGCCATAAAAGCGTCCAGCGCTTCCCGCAATGGCGAGAACCAGAGACCCTCGTAAACCATGTAGGAATATTTTTCTTCCAATACGGGCTTAAAATGTGACACTTCCCGGGGCATGACCAAATTTTCTAAATCCTTATAAGCTTCGAGAAGGAGAAAAGCTCCCGGACATTCATAAATTTCACGTGACTTGATTCCTACCAGGCGGTTTTCGACGTGATCGACTCGTCCGAAACCATTGGTACCACCAATGGTGTTTAATTCTTCTACTAAATTGACTAACGAGTAGAATTGTCCCTTCAGTAACTTGGGAAGGCCTTTTTCGAAACCGATTTCGATCGAAGCCGGTTCATCCGGAGCTTTTTCCGGCGATTGCGTCCATTGATAGATATCCTCGGGTGGCTCAACCCAGGGATCCTCCAAAACGCCACATTCGATGCTGCGACCCCATATATTGACATCGACACTGTATGGGCTGTCTACTGTAACCGGCACTGGAATTCCATTGGCATGCGCCCACTCGATTTCTTCTTCTCGCGACCAACCCCAAATCCGGGCAGGTGCGATCACCTGCAGCTCAGGATTGAGTGCTGCCACTGACACCTCGATACGAACCTGGTCGTTCCCTTTTCCAGTACAACCATGGGCAACAATGGTTGCTCCCTTTTCTTCGGCAACTTTTACTAAATGTTTCGCAATGAGAGGCCGTGAGAGAGCGGTTGACAACGGGTACCTTTTTTCATAGACCGCGCCGGCCCACAAAGCGGGAAGAACATAATCACTCAGGAATTCTTCCCGCACATCGAACACAAACGCCTCTTTTGCGCCAATACTCAAGGCTTTTTTTTGAACTCCTTCCAGATCTTTTCCCTGACCGAGGTCCAGTGTCACGGCATAGACATCGGCATCATATTTTTCCTGTAGCCAACGAATGGCGACCGATGTATCAAGACCTCCAGAATAGGCAAGAACGATCTTCTTCCGATTATTCATTTCTATATCCTCCTCAATCTCATTCGGCAGCACTACCTAATAAAAAACAGTGAGTAGTGAGTCGTGAATAGTGAGCAGAAGTTGATAAACTTAAAAAGCCTTCATGTTAAAAAATGAATTATAAACTCGATAAAACCTCCCGTAAACCATCGATCAGCTGATCAATTTCCCTTTTATTTACTATCAGGGGTGGAAGCAGTCTGACCACGTTATCGTTGGCGGCATTCACCAAAATCCCTTTTTTCATCATCATTTCGACCACGATTTTCGCTTTCTCCGGGATTTCAAGACCCCACATCAAGCCGATGCCCCGTACTTCTTGAATCAAAGCAGAAAACACCTTCTGGAGTTGGAGCAACTGCTGATGGAGATATTGTCCCTTCTCAGCGACATCCTGGAGAAATTCCGGACGATTGATAGTGTTCACCACCACCATTGCTGCCCGGGCACAGACTGGATTCCCGCCAAAGGTACTACCCTGGTCACCCTTACGGGTCATGGAAACGATTTTATCATTTACTAAAACCGCCCCGATAGGAAGCCCACCCCCCAACCCCTTAGCTAAGGTGACGATATCGGGTTTCACCTCATAGATCTCATAGGCAAAAAATTTTCCGGTTCGTCCCATTCCACATTGTACTTCATCGAATATCAAAATGATATCACGCTGGTCGCACAGTGAACGCACTTCCCGGAGAAAAGATGGTTCGCTGGGATACACTCCCCCTTCTCCCTGTATCGGCTCGAGGATGATTGCACACACCTCATCGTCTATCACCTTGAGAACACTATCGATGTGATTCAAGTCAGCATAGACAACCCCACCCACCATGGGTTCGAGATCGTGGTGGAATTTCTCCTGGGCAGTGGTGGTTAGGGTCAAAAAAGTCCGACCATGAAACGATCGTAATAAAGAAATGAATTTAAATCTTTTTCCATATTTTCTCCGTCCATAAAAACGTGCCATCTTCAGCGCTACTTCGTTGGCCTCGGCACCGCTATTGTTGAAAAAAACTCGAATAAAACCCGAGATAGAAGTGATCTTTTGGGCGAGTTCCGCCTGAGGAATGGTATAGTAAAGATTCGAGGCGTGGATGAGTCGCTGTGCCTGCTCGGATATGGCATCTACCAATGGTTGATACCCATATCCCAAGAGGTTTACTGCTATACCCGCTACAAAATCGAGATACGCTCTTCCTTCTGGATCATAGACCATGCACCCTTTCCCGCTCTCCACCACCAGCGGAAGCCGGGCATAGGTCGATAGCATGGAATTATTTTCCATTTGAATCACTTGATCGCTATTCATGGCTCACCTTCTTTATATGATGACTCTTGTTCCTGGTATAGACTTCCCCTCCAATAATTGTCCAAGCAACCTCAGGGAACTCCCACCGGCGATAAAAACCTCTCCAACCCCACCGTTGAGCACATCCTGGATCATCTGTAGCTTGGGTATCATGCCACCGGATACAATTCCCTGCTGGATGAGGATTTGGATATCCACTACCCGTAAATTTTCTATCAAGCTGGTAGGATCAGCAGGATCGGCGAGTACTCCAGGAACATCGGTAAAGAGAAGGAGTTTGTCGGTCTGCAAGCTTACCGCCAATCGAGATGCAGCCCAATCGGCATTGACGTTCAGGCTCATTCCCTGATCGTCGGTTGATATCGGTGAAATGACCGGTAAAACGTCGCTGTTCCACAAGGTTTCTACTAATCGTGAATTCACCTGACGGATGTCTCCCACCCGACCAATATCTATCTCTTGTCCGTCTTTCTTAACCAAATGTTTTTGGGCAAGGAACAGACTGGCATCCCGCCCACTGATCCCGCAGGCAGCCACTCCATAACGATGAAGCATGCCCACTAAGGTTTTATTCAGAAAACCGCTTAAAACCATCTCGGTGATCGCTATATCCTC
>Ga0136653_10002531_pt1 | contig 9964 bp, 6 predicted proteins | sample LakKivw275mmetaG_FD_94866 | JGI IMG/M metagenome (GOLD analysis project Ga0136653, IMG submission 94866) | Anoxic lake water microbial communities from Lake Kivu, Rwanda to study Microbial Dark Matter (Phase II) - Lake Kivu water 275m metaG... | ecosystem: Environmental > Aquatic > Freshwater >... | reverse complement strand
GCGCCGGCCGCCGCACATGGGGCATGGCATATCGCGCAGGAGCTGGCCGAAGTTGTGGCGGAAATCCCGGCTCATCGCGCGGCCCTCTTCGATGGCCGGCACCAGGCCGCTGTAATGGAATTCCAGCCCTCGCCGCACGGGGATCGGTTCATTAGCGCCATAGAGAAGCAGGTTGCGCTGGCGCCTGTTGAGGCTCTTCCAGGGCATGTCCAGGCTGAAACCGTCGAAGTCGGCCAGCGCCTGCACGAACTGCTCCAGGAGCGTCCCATGCTCCAGTGGACCCCAGATCTTGACCGCTCCCTCGCGCAGTGACTTGCTTTCGTCGGGCACCAGTATGCGCAGGTCAATGCCGGGCTGGGTTCCCAGGCCCTCGCACATTTTGCACCAGCCGTCGGGATGATTGAAGGAGAAGCTGCGCGGGGTAATCTGCTCGTAGCTTTTGCCGCACTTGCGGCAGGCGAACAGGCGCGAGAACAGAACGGTCGCGCCCTGCTCCGCAACCAGTGCCACGTCCTGGCCGGATATGGCGAAGGCGGCCTCGACCGCCTCAGCCAGCCGGGAACGGCGGCGCGGTGCCACGGTCAGCCGGTCAACGACGACCTCCACAGCGTGCTTGCGGCGGCGGTCTATCGCCGGCTCGTAGGGCAGATCGTGGAGCCGGCCGTCCAGCCTCATGCGCCGCCAGCCGTCGCGCGCGGCTCGCTGCAGGATGGGCTCGAACGCTTCATTGGTGGCGGGATGCAGTGGCGCGCAGACCAGTACCCGCTGCTGCGCGAAGTCGGCCAGTATCCTGTCAACTATCTGATCCACGCTCTGCGCGCCGACTTCTGCGCCGCATGAAGGGCAATGCGGCTCGCCCAATCTCGCCATCAGCACGCGCAGGTAGTCGTAGATTTCGGTTACAGTGCCCACGGTGGAGCGGGGAGTATGGCCCCGGTTGGCGTGGTCAATGGTAATGGCGGGGGAGAGGCCGGCGACGCGCTCGACCTTCGGCTTCTCCATCTGCCTGACGAACTGGCGCGCATACGAGGAAAGCGATTCGACATAGCGGCGCTGGCCTTCGGCATAGATGGTATCCACCGCCAGCGAGGTCTTGCCGGAACCGGAAACGCCGGTGAAGGCGGTAAGCTGATGCCTGGGAATGCGGGTTGCGATGTTCTTCAGGTTATGCTGGCGCGCACCGGTGACGGCAATGTAATCGGTTTGGTAGGCAGGACGGCGGCGCGCACGAGGGATTGCCAACTGCGACTTGCCGTTCAGGAGGCGCTTGAGCATGACGCCGGTGTGCGATTCGGAGTTGTCTGCGACCTCTTCGGGCGTGCCCTGTGCGACGACACGGCCGCCGTCGGCTCCACCCTCCGGGCCCAGGTCTATGACATAATCGGCCGTCTTGATGACATCTGGGTGATGCTCGACCACGATGACGGTGTTGCCTTCGTCCACGAAGCGGTGGAGGACCTGGAGCAGTTGGCGGACGTCCTCGAAGTGCATGCCGGTGGTGGGTTCGTCAAGGATGTATAGGGTATTGCCGGACTTGGGGCGGGCCAGCTCGCGGGCCAGCTTGACACGCTGGGCCTCTCCGCCGGAGAGCGTGGTCGCCGGCTGGCCGAGCTTGAGGTACCCCAGCCCCACATCGTCCAGCGTTTGGAGGATGCGCCGGATTTTCGGCTGGTTCCGGAAGTGCAGCAGCGCGTCCCTGACCGACATGTCGAGAACCTGGGCGATATTGCGGCCCAGATAGCGGATGTCCAGCGTCTCGCGGTCGAAGCGGTTGCCCTGACACTGCTCGCACTCGACCCAGACGTCGGCCATGAAATCGGATTCGAGCTTGATATAGCCGTGGCCCTCGCAGGCCTCGCAGCGCCCCTCTGTGACATTGAAGCTGAACCTGCCGGGCCTGTAGCCACGCTGGCGGCTCTCCGGCATCTGTGCATAGAGCGCGCGGATGTGATCGAGCAGCTTGGTGTAGGTGGCTGCCGTGCTGCGCGGGGTGCGGCCGATGGGGTCCTGGTCAATGATGATGACCTTGTCTATGTCGGCGGCCTCCAGGCCGTCGTGGTCACCGGCGATGAGTTGTGCCCGCTGCAGCTCGTTGGCAAGGGCGGGATAGAGCGTGTCGGTGACCAGAGAGCTCTTGCCGGAGCCTGATACGCCGGTAACGCAAGTAAGGCGGGAGATGGGAAAGGCGACATCAATGTCGGCCAGGTTGTTGTGCCTGGCGCCTGTGATGGTGAGCCACTTGCCATTTCCGGGCCGGCGCATGTCGGTGCGCAGCGGAATCTCGCGCAGGCCGCTCAGGTAGCGGCCGGTGAGCGACCTGTCGTTACCTGCAATCTGTCTCGGAGTGCCCTGGGCGACGATTCTGCCGCCTTCGGTGCCCGCACCGGGGCCGAAGTCAATGATGCGGTCGGCCGCCAGCATGGTCTGCTCGTCGTGCTCGACCACGATGATCGTGTTGTCGAGGTCGCGGAGTTGCTTGAGGGTATCAAGCAGCTTGCCCTGGTCGCGGTGATGCAGGCCGATGCTGGGTTCATCGAGCACGTAGATGCAGTCCACCAAGCCGCTGCCGACCTGCGTGGCAAGGCGCACGCGCTGTGCCTCGCCGCCGGCGAGGGTCGGCGCCTTGCGGTCCAGTGCGAGATAGTGCAGGCCGACTTTGACGAGGAACTGCAGACGCGCCTTGATTTCGTGCAGGGCATCTTCGGCGATGACGGCCTGAGCGCCGGACAATCTCAGGCCATCGAAGAACTCACAAGCCTCGGCGATGGTCAGCGCGGTGACTTCAGCAATGCTCTTTCCCGCGATGGTGAAGGCGAGGGCTTCTTCATTGAGCCGCCGGCCCTCGCATACGGGGCAGGTGCCGATACGCATGGCCTGCTCGAAGCGGTAGCGGGCCAGGCCGCCTGATTTGAACCCCCGGTAGCGCTCCATGAGCAGACTCATGACACCCGGCCATGCGTCGGCATGGCGCCACTCCCAGCCATGACGGGGGTGCTTGAAGTAGAACTCGATCTTCTCACCCCGCGAGCCGTAGAGCAGAGCGTCCATCTGCTCATCCGTCAGCTTGTTCAGAGGCGTCTGCAGCGTGAAGCCGTAGCGGTCGGCGACGCCCTGGTACCAGTGGCGGCGCTTGGCGTCCCTCAGCGAGGGCAGCAACGGTATAGCGCCATCGTCCAGCGATAAAGCTGGGTCGGCGATGAGCAGATCAGGGATGAGTTGGCGCTCGGTGCCGAGGCCGTTGCAGTTGGCGCACATGCCGTGCGGGCTGTTGAATGAGAAGGTGGCATGCGTCGGCTCCTGGATGCTGCGGCCGCACGAATCGCAGGAGAAGCCGGCCGACAGCAGGAACTCGTCACCCGCCTCGGGAGCAATCAGAACCGATCCCTCGCCGACCTTCAGCGCGTCCTCGACCGCCTCGGCGATGCGGGCGCGGGCAGTGGGCTTCACGGTGATGCGGTCAATGACGATTTCGATGTCATGGCGGCGGTAGCGATCGAGCGCGTCTACCTCGGCGATGCGGAATATCTGGCCGTCAACACGGGCGCGCACGTAGCCTCGGCGGCTCATCTCGTCCAGCAGATCGCGGAACTCGCCCCGCCGACCCCTGACGACCGGAGCCATTACCATGGCCTGCGAGTCTTCGGGAAGGTCCAGCACGCGCCCGACGATGCTCTCGCGGGTCTGGCTGCCGATGCGGGTGCCGCAGTCCGGACAGTGCGGCAGTCCGATGGCGGCGTAGAGCACGCGCAGATAGTCGTAGATCTCGGTGAGGGTGGCGACTGTCGAACGGGGGTTGTTGCTGCGCGCGCCCTGGTCAATGGCGATGGCCGGGGCCAGACCGTCCAGCAGCTTCACGTTCGGCCTGCCCATGCGGGCGAGGAACTGCCGAGCATAGGTCGAGAGCGATTCAACGTAGCGGCGCTGCCCCTCTATGAAGATCGTGTCGAAGGCGAGCGAGGATTTCCCGGAGCCGCTGACGCCGGTGAATACTATAAGGGAGTTTTTCGGCAGGTCGAGGTCAACGTTGCGCAGGTTGTGCTGGCCGGCACCTCGTATCCTGATATTGTCGGTCTTCAAGTATGACTACCTTCTGACTGTGGGCTGTAGAGTTACATCGCTCAGATGAGGGGATCGGTTCCAGGTAAACTCGAGCAAACGCAGCCGCAGTGTGTCGAACGCGCGTTTGATTTTAGCGGTTCGGCGGGCGCACGTCAAGATGACGGCTTGGGTCAACGGCGCGGGTCGAGGACGCGGGCGGGGTTGTCGAAAGTCAGCTTCTGCCACAGTTCCTCGCCGCCGATGCGCAGGACGGTCTTGCGGGCCGGAGAGAGCAACGGACGCCGCCTGCCCGGACCGTGACCGTCGGAGGCAATGACATCCACCAGCCCCTCACGGAGCCACCTGATGCACGTATTGCGCACCTTGCGTCCCTGCCGTCCGGCCACGCTGCCGGCGTTGACCTGCACCCAGTAGCCCCGGTCGCGGAGTTTGGGCAGCAGCTTCTCGTCGTCGAGACAGCACATGGCGCGCTCGGGGTGACCGAGTAGTATCTTGTAGCCGGAGACCTCCAGTTCGAAGAGTTGCTGATCCATAGCGCCGAGGTGACCGCTGAAGGGCAACTCAATGAGCAGAAAGCGGCCCTTCTCGCCGAGCGTGATAACCTCGCCGGCATCGGCGAGCGCCTTGATGTCCGCCGTCGCCGGCAGCTCCGACCCGACCCCCAACTTGAGGGGAATGCTGGCGCTGCGGATGCGCTCACGGAGATGGTTGGCTGCACGCATTATGGCATCTCGCGACGGGTTCCAGCTCCCCATCGCGACGTGTGGGGTGGCGAGCATGGCGCGGACGCCGTCGTCAACAGCCATGCGCGCCATGGCCAGCGACTGCTCGATGTCGGCGGCGCCGTCGTCCAGTCCCGGTAGGATGTGGCAGTGCAGATCAATCATTGCGCGCCTTCGGGCGTGATTATAGCACGCGCGCAGGTCGAGGGCCAATCGGGTCTGCACGCACCGGCAGCGGCCCGATGCCGCAGATTGACTTGCATGTGGGCAGTTGATATACTCAAACAATCGCCCCCGCGCGGGGGCGCGAATCGGAACTGCCTGTGATTGCGAAATGATGAAATCAGCGGACAAGACCGAAATCAAGCTGCGGGTGACGAGGCAGCAGTTGCGGCGGACATGGTTGACATGGGGTCTGTTGCCGCTGGTTGTCTGTCTGTTGCTGACATTAGCCGTGGATGCAGTGGAAGCCTCGGATTTCTCGATGAAGCCGCGGCAGTTGGAGTTGAACTTTCAGGCGATATTCGCCATCAGCGCCATGCTGTTCCTGGTGGCGTTCACGATTGACGGGCACCGAACCAACTCACAGCGACTGGCGCGGCGCATCGCCAACCTGGTCAAGCAGGACGGTCGTCGTCTGAAGGCGGACACGCTGGCCGAGTACGCGCCTGTGGTCTTCAACAGCGTTGCCGGTTCGAGCCTCACGCTGACGCTGGCGGGAGTGGCGATAGCATTCAGCGCGGTGATAGCGGCGGCAATCGGGCTGGGCATCTACTATGCGCTGCTGATCCTGGCGCTGGCCGCCGAATACCAGCTTTTCGTGCTCTCCCGTCATCCCTACTACATGGACATCATCGAGGCTGCCGCGGCAGGCCGCCTCGTTCCGGACACGGACGAGGACGGGAAGACGGATTCCTGAGCCGGTAGCGTCCGGCAGTCTGGTCGTCACCTGGCCTTGAGCCCAGCGACGGTCCGGGCGTCGCGCAGGGAAAGGCCATTCTTTGTCTTGGGCGGCAGCAGGCGGTCGCATAGTCCCATACCGGCGAGGGCCGGAGAGTGTTGAGGATGAAGTACCAGAGACCCACGGGGACAAACGACGTTACTCCCGATGAGATCGCCCAGTGGCATGAGGTGGAGGCGGTCTTCGTCGAACTGTGCCGCAGGCACTGCTACGGGGAGCTGCGCACGCCGATTTTCGAGGATACGGACCTGTTCATCAGGTCGGTCGGCGAGGGCACGGACATCGTCTCGAAGGAGATGTACACGTTCGATGATCGGGGCGGCCGCAGCCTGACACTGCGGGCCGAAGGCACCGCTCCGGCGGTGCGGGCGTACCTGGAGAACAACTTGATGCAGCAGGACCCCGAGCGGCTGGTGAAGCTCTACTACATCGCGCCGATCTTCCGGTACGACCGGCCGCAGGCCGGCCGCTATCGGCAGCACACGCAGTTCGGCCTGGAGGCCATCGGCTCGGACAACCCCGCCGTGGACGCCGAGATCATCCAGATGGCGGTTGAGTTCTATAGCGCCGTCGGCATTGAGAATGCTGCGCTGAAGCTCAACTCGGTCGGCTGCCCGACCTGTGCGCCCGAGTATGTGAGGGCACTGAAGGAGTTCGCGGCCGAGAGGCTGGACCGGATGTGCGAAGACTGCGTGCGGCGCTATGCCGAGAACCCGCTGCGCATGATTGACTGCAAGAGCGAGCAATGCCAGGCGATTATCGCAGAAGCGCCCAGGATGACCGATATATTGTGCGACGGATGTGCGGAGCACTTCGCGCAGGTGCGGCATTACCTGGACATCTTCGGCATCGCTTACGAGTTGGACCCCTACATCGTGCGCGGGTTGGACTACTATACGCGCACCGCCTTCGAGTTCGTGGCGGAGGGGATCGGCGCGCAGAGTTCGATAGGCGGGGGTGGTCGCTATGACGGTCTGGTCGAGCAGATGGGCGGGCGACCGACACCGGGCGTCGGCATCGGCATCGGCGTCGAGCGGGTGTTGCTGGTGCGGCGGCAGCTCGGCGTGGAAGAGGGTCAACCGGCCCGCAGCGGCTGCTTCATCGTCACTTTAGGTGACGCGGCCTGGGAGGCGGGGCTGAAGCTGGCGGCGCAGTTGCGTGCAGAAGGCCTGCGGGTGGACCTGGACTACCGCCGCCGCTCGATGCGGGCACAGTTGCGCCACGCGGACGGCGAGAGCTTCGCCCAGGCCCTCATCATCGGCGATGACGAGTTGGCCCAGGGCGTCGTCTCGGTCAGAGACATGGAAAGCGGCGAGCAGGAGCAAGTCGGCATGGGGGAGCTGCTGCAGCGTCTTGGGGAGGCGGGAGGGCATGAGAGCGACGCATTGCCCGAAGTGTAATCAGCCGACGACGCTGACCGACGCGGGGGACTGCATGCTTTGCGGCTTCTGCGTGAGAGCGGCGCAGCGCAGCGTGTTGCGGCTCTACATCGTGCTTGTTGCGGTGTCGCTGGCGACCGTCATCTACGGCGTGATAGTGTTCGTCATGGAGCAGATCGGGCCGCCGCAGGCGACAGGCCCGACGTTCATCATCTACGTGTTCCTGGCGGTAGCGGGTGCCATCGGAGCCGTGGCCATTGGCGGCGTGGCTCCGTTGGTGCGCAAGCAGCCGGGATCGGCGGCGGTGTTCAGGAGCCTGATAATACAGACGGCACTCGCCGAGAGCATCGCGATCATGGGGCTGGTGCTATACTTCGTTCTCGGCAGCGTGCAATGGTTCACGATATTCCTCGGCATTAGTTGGGTGGTCTTTACCATCATAGGCATCAGGCTCGGAGACGACGTTGCCGAATACGAGCGGCGGCTCGTGGGCGAACTCGATGAGCGGTAGCGGCCCGCCGTTGCCGGCAACCTGACCTCATATGCGGACAGGCCCAATCTTGCACAGGACGGTTCCGGGAAGGGCGCGGTCCCCAGGAGGCACATACGTATGTCCACATCATCCACATTCATGAAGCGCACCGGCCATTGCGGTGAATTGCGGCCCCAGCACATTGACACCGAGATCGTGTTGAACGGCTGGGTCCATCGCCGCCGCGATCACGGCGGCCTGATATTCGTTGACCTGCGCGACCGCTCCGGGCTCGTCCAGGTCGTATTCGATCCGGAGATCGCCAATGTCGCATGGCAGACGGCCCACGATGTGCGGGCCGAGTACGTGCTAGCCGTGAAGGGACAGGTGAGGCGGCGCCCCGAGGGCAGCGAGAACCCGCTGCTGAGCACCGGAGATGTGGAAGTGGTTGCACTGGAGACGGAGGTGCTCAACCCGGCTGAAACGCCGCCGATAGCCGTGGCCGACGCGGGCGATGTTGACGACCTGGTGCGGATGAAGTACCGCTACATAGACCTGCGCACCGAGCGGATGCAGCGGAACCTGGCGCTGCGTCACCGCGCCGCGCAGGCCGTGCGCAGCTTCCTCACGGCTGAGGGCTTCTGGGAGGTGGAGACCCCCGTACTGTTCAGGCCCACTCCCGAGGGCGCCCGCGACTACCTGGTGCCCAGCCGCGTCAGTCCGGGGAATTTCTACGCTCTGCCGCAGTCGCCGCAGATCATGAAGCAGTTGCTGATGGTCTCAGGCGTCGAGAGGTACTTTCAACTGGCGCGCTGCTACCGGGATGAGGACCTGCGCGCCGACCGTCAGCCCGAACACACGCAGATAGACATCGAGATGTCATTCATTGACCGCGAGGATATCTACGACGTGACCGAGCGGCTCTTCCGCCACATGTTCAAGGAGACAATTGGTGTTGATCTGCCGATTCCGCTCCCGAGGATGACACACACCGAGGCCGTCGCCAGATACGGAACCGACAAGCCGGACATCCGTTTCGGGATGGAGCTTGTGGACCTCAGCGACGTGGTGAAGGACGTGGAGTTCAAGGTCTTCTCGGGTACGGTGGCCAAGGGCGGGCAGGTGAAGGGCATCTGCGTGAAGGGCTGCGGGGAATACCCGCGCGCGCAGCTCGATGCCCTGACCGAATTCGCCAAGCAGCACAAGGCGCAGGGCCTGGCCTGGATGCGGGTCATCGAGGGCGGCATTGATACTCCCATCGCCAAGTTCTTCACTGATGAGGAAATGGCGAGGATAGTCGAGGCGTTCGCGGCAGAGCCCGGTGACCTGCTGCTGATGGTGGCCGACCAGCCCGCCATCGTCGCCGAAAGCCTCGACTGGGTGCGCCGCGAGATGGCGCGCCGTGAGAACTTGATTCCCGAAGGCACCTTCGCGCCGCTCTGGGTCTCGGAATTCCCGCTGTTCGTCTGGGATGCCGACAACAAGCGCTGGGATGCCGAGCACCACCCATTCTGCATGCCGCACCCGGAGGACTGGGACTACCTGGAAAGCGATCCGGGGAAGGTGCGGGCGCTGGCTTATGACGTTGTCATCAACGGCATCGAGATGGGGAGCGGGAGCATCAGAATCCACCGCCGCGACATCCAGCAGAAGGTGTTCAACGTCATGGGCATAGACGAGCAGGCGGCGGAGGAGCGCTTCGGCTTCCTGCTGAAGGCGTTCGAGTACGGGACGCCGCCGCACGGCGGGATCGCCCCCGGCTTCGACCGGCTTGTGATGCTGCTGGCGGGCGAGGACAACATCCGCGAGGTCATTGCGTTCCCGAAGACTCAGAAGGCGCAGTGCCTGATGTCGGGCGCGCCGGCAGCGGTTGACGCGGAGGCTTTGCGGGAGCTGCACATCAAGCTAAACCTCCCACCGCAGGATTAGATTGGTGATTAATGTGAACGTGGCAGGGCTGCTAGCAGCGGACGAAAGACTCACGCTATGGATCAACCAGCATCACAATGTGGTGCTGGACTGGCTGCTGATGCCCATCTCCTGGTTTGGGGAAGCGGGCATCGGCTGGATCGCGATCATCTTGATATTGCTGATTCTCGGGGGCCACAGGGAGCGCATGGTTACGCTCGTATTCGTCGGCGGCCTGGTGCTGACCGAGTACGTTCTGATGCCGCACCTGCGGGAGTTGTGGCCGCGCCCGCGTCCGTACACTTACATTGCCGGAATGCGCCAACTCGGTGTGCCGTGGGACAAGTCGTCTTTCCCCTCGGCACATGCTCACCTGTGGACGCAGGCGGCGATCCTCTACGGGCTGACCTGCCGCCGCTGGCTGTGGCCGCTGATCGTGCTCTCCCTGCTGACTTTCTACTCG
>Ga0136653_10002530_pt1 | contig 9975 bp, 8 predicted proteins | sample LakKivw275mmetaG_FD_94866 | JGI IMG/M metagenome (GOLD analysis project Ga0136653, IMG submission 94866) | Anoxic lake water microbial communities from Lake Kivu, Rwanda to study Microbial Dark Matter (Phase II) - Lake Kivu water 275m metaG... | ecosystem: Environmental > Aquatic > Freshwater >... | reverse complement strand
TGCATGCACGCTGATCACCCTGACTCCATGTAGTGCCAGAACGGCCGTTATCATGGCCGCGGTGGGATTCTTTGCGGGATGGCAATACGCCGTAGCGATTTTCGCAATCGATCTCGCCATAATGGGTGTCGTGGGTTGGTCGCTCAACAGGTTGATTCCCGGAAGGACATCTGGAATGGTCATGGAGATGTTCACGTTCAGACTACCGAAGATTTCGGCGATCCTCAAGCGCACATGGTTCAGGTTCAAGAGCTTCATGTTACTCGCGCTTCCAATTATCATGATAGGAAGCTTCGCACTAGGCGCACTGTACGAGACAGGCTATCTTCAGATGCTTCTTGCACCTGTGAACCCAATTATGTTAGCGCTACTGGGCCTGCCCGCCATCGCGAGCATATGCTTGATCCTCGGTGTACTCCGCAAGGAATTGACGCTGCAGCTACTGATAGCGCTAGCGGCGATGCAGTACGGACCATCAGCCAGCAATCTCTTGCTCTTCATGTCTCCACTCCAACTGTTCGTGTTCGGACTCGTCGTCACACTGTACTTTCCCTGCGTTGCAACAATGACTGTTCTCGCAAGGGAACTTGGCCGGAAAAATACGCTTGCGATAATGATGTCGACTATAGCCCTCGCAATGCTCACAGGCGCAGTCGCGTACAGAGCACTTCCCGCCCTTGGCATTCTCCGTTAGACGGAAACACACGACAGGACAGCTGTGGAATTCGGTCTTGGATTAGTGAGAGCCAATCACAATCTCGGTCTCAGGTTCCCCCTCCGATTGGGGGGTATGGACTAGGTACCGCTGTTTTGTAAGGCGTATAGTTCGTCTGCTCTGACGCATAGGAATTCTAGCGGCTCGTCACCAATGTTGACGAGTTGGTGGGCTTCGTTCGACTTGATGTAGATCGTGTCTCCTAGTGCCAGCTCGTGTTGTTCACCTGCTCCCATTATGAGGCCTTTGCCTCTCATGATGAACACTTCATGCTCATTCACGTGATTATCCAGTGAGGTGTGACCTCCCTTCTCAACAGAATAGTAGGTGAGGTAGAAGTTCGGGGCGCCAGCTGGCTTGTTTATGAGGTACTTGACCTTCACCTTCTCAGCGCCCTCCTTCGAGAGAGCCTGGAACTGCACCTTCTGCTCAAGGTTCACAATGTACACGATCTGTCCCATCTTGCCCTTCTTGATTACTCATTCTATTGAATTTGCATTTCTTCTTTCCCTTTCTCTGGTGGAAGCGCGGTCCGTACCGCTTTTTCCGTCCCAAACCAGATTTGTCTGAAATCTCAGGTCTTCCATCGCCTTCATCAAATGCGTTGCTTTGCATGCGTCCATCTGTTTGTGTGTCACAATCGTTGAATGAGTCTTATACGTGGTCCGAGTGAATCTTGGGCCTATGAGCAAGTTGAAAGTAGGTGTAGATGTCGGGGAGAACGATGCTGAGCCAAGACAGTTTCTTGAGTGCGCATTACTTGCCGAAGAAGAGGGCTTTGACTCTTTCTGGTTTGGAGATCACTTCATGCCGTGGATTCATACTGGGGGCAAATCGGTCTTTGTTTGGTCTCTTCTGGCTTCATCGCTTGAACGGACAAATCGAATCAGAATGGGCCCAAATGTGACGTGCCCTATCGGAGGAAGGTATCACCCTGCAATAGTAGCTCAGGCAGCCGCCACGTTGGACAACATGTATCCTGGACGCGTCGTGCTCGGAGTTGGATCCGGAGAGGCGGTGAACGAAGCGAGATTCATTCGTGGACATAAAAGTGATTGGCCTGGCTGGAGAGAGAGGATCGAGCGATTGACAGAAGCAGTTACGTTGATCAGGGAACTGTGGTCTCGTGATGGCTACTTTTCATTCAACGGGAAATACTTCCCCATGAAAGATGTGACACTGTGTACGAAACCAAAGACGAGAATACCGATCTACATTGCCGCGATGGGACCGAAGGCAGCTGCATTAGCAGGAAGATACGGAGACAACCTGACCACGATCAGGTCCCCGGAAATCTGTCGCGAAATCATTTTCCCGAAGTTCAATGAAGGAGTCGGACTGCAAGGCAAGAAGCGAGATGAGGCGGAGAGGATGGTCCTAGTTAACATGGCAATTGGAGATCCAGAAGAGAGCATGAGGAAGTTGAGGTCTGGCTGGGCCGGTATTCTTGTAAAGGGAGCTTATGATGACCCGGACCCAAGACACATAGAAGCTTCAGCCGCGACCGTTGAAGAGAACATGATCAGAGAGTACTTCCAGGTTCTGCCGAAAGTGGAAGATTTGGTTGTTCTTATGAAAGAGTACCAAGAAGCCGGTGCAGATCACATAGTCCTAGAGACCGGACCGTATCCTGACCTGATCAAATCAATTGCACGCAGGGTCCTTCCTCACCTGCATTAACAACAGAGAGAGCTGAAGATGAGCAGAGACTCAAAGTCCTTGTTGCGAGAGCTTGGCGTGAAGCCGATCATCAACGCCTCTGGAACGCTTACGATTCTGGGAGGCACGACGCTCACTGACGAAGTCTCTAAGGCTTGGGCGGAAGCTTCCAGAGTCTATCTAAACATGAATGAACTTCACGCCAAGGCCGGCGAGTTCATTTCGAAACTGACAGGAGCTGAATCTGCATACATCACTGCAGGCACGGCAGCCAGTCTAGTGATCTCAATAGCCGCATGCATGACCCGAGGAGAAACCGAGAAGATGACTCAGCTTCCCAGAACCCAAGGCATGAGAAACGAAGTGATCGTTCAGAGACTACAACATAACGAATTCGAGTTCCTCTTCAACATAGCGGGTGCTGAGATCGTTGAGATCGGCGACGAGCTTGTGACCTCGCGTGCAGCGCTTGAAGATGCGATCTGTGAGAAGACAGCGGCAGTAGCCTATTTCGCTTACGATCCGCAGGAAGGAGTTCTACCTCTTGAGGCAGTTCTTGAGACCTCCCACAGGCACGGTGTTCCTGTAATCGTTGACGCTGCCGCAGAGATTCCTCCGCTAGAGAACCTGACGAAGTTCATCAGAATGGGATGCGACCTAGTCCTATACTCCGCGGGTAAGGACATCGGCGCGCCCAGCGACACGGGCATCATTCTAGGTCGTCGTGAGTTGGTAAGAACCTGCATGCGGCTGGGCCCGCACAACCGTGAGATCATCAACTCAAAGCCCAGAGACTACATCGGAAGGCCCATGAAAACAAGCAAAGAAGATATCCTCGCGGTCGTAGCCGCTCTGCGAAGATACTTTCGCACCGACCATGCTCGCAGGTACGACGGATGGGAGAAGAAGATCCGCTACATGATATCGGAATTGTCAAAGTGCAGCGGCGTAAAAGTGAATAGCATCCTTCCGAGGCATGGTCATCCAAGACCAGCGTCCATCCCTAGAGTTGAGCTTGAGTTCCACAACGGCATGACCGGCGAGGAGGTTTCCAGAAAACTCCTCAAGGGTGATCCGCCGATCTTTGCCTACGTTATGGGCAATAGGCTATACCTCAATCCCCAGTGCTTATGCGACGGAGAAGAAGGGGTAGTGGTCTCCAGAATCACTGAGATCCTGTCTGCCAGATCCTGAATAGTTGACATCTCAGACGTTTCAACAAGCGTCGACGCACGATGAGCTGTGACCTGCGATGTCTTTGTAATCATGATGGAGTCCCGGGGCTTCCTCTTCGAGGCTTGGCGGTGTTACTTCACAAGATGCTCAGGCACTTGCACTGCAATCACCTCTCCGCGGGCGCAGACCTCGCCACGCGCGGAGAGCGTAGATAGGATGACGACCTTCCGGCCCTTGATTTCCTTGACGGTCGCTCGCACCTCTAGGGGCCCCTCGATGGGCGTAGGGCGTAAGTAGTCCACTTTCAGGGAAGCGGTGAGAAACCGCAAGGGCGGTTCGGTGTTCATTCCACGCCCTTCGTGGCGATACATGGCGGCGGCCGCCGTGCCTGTGGAGTGGCAGTCGATTAGCGACGCAATCAGGCCGCCATAGACATACCCGGGAATAGACGTATGGTAAGGCTTCGGATGAAAAATACACACGGCCTCGTTTCCCTCCCAGTAGCTCTTGATCTGCAGGCCGCGCTCATTCAGTCGTCCACAGCCATAACATTGAGCGAACTGATCAGGGTAGTAGTCTTGGAAGGCTTTTTTGGACATGGCATGTTCCTCGGTTCGGGCAGCTGTAGGTAATGACCCCGTTCTTGGAAGAACCAACTCGATAAGGTTTTTCGGTCCAACACTCCAAATGAAGAGACTGAATTGAACCCACACAGCCTGCCAGCTAGCTGGGTTTTCTTAGTCTCGCGCAGAAGACCTTGGTGCGGGCGAAATAGCCAACCGAGTCCTGTCGGAAAGACGTTTATACGCTGAATGAATCCCCGAACTGCATGGACACCGCAATGGAAGAATTGCGGCGGCTTGAGTTTTCAAGACTCGACGCAAGTGGTCATGATTACCTAGACTACACAGGGGCGGGCCTGTATCCCGAATCGCTCGTTCGCATTCATTCAGGCATGCTGTTGAAAGAGATATCTGGGAATCCACATTCACACAGTCCGGCATCAATAGCCACGACTAGAAAGATCGAGGCGGCCCGTAATCGCGTTCTCATGTTCTTTGACGCCGACCCAGACGAGTACCAGGTCGTGTTTGTATTGAATTCCAGCGCAGCGCTCAAAATTGTGGGAGAGAGCTTTCCTTTCGAGTCAGGATCGCGTTTCTCACTGACGGCGGATAATCATAACTCGGTTAATGGGATTCGCGAGTTCGCTAAGGTCAAGGGTGCATCTGTCGAATACGTTCCACTAGATTCTGACCTACGCGTAGACAATCTGGAACGTTTGTTGCCCGAGACTGATGAATCGAAGGATAACCTGTTTGCCTATCCTCCGCAATCCAATTTTTCCGGCGCTAAGCATCCGCTTAGTTGGGTTGAACTGGCTCATTCCAGAGGCTACGATGTGCTGCTTGATGCGGCGGCATTTGTGCCTACGAGTAAGCTGAGCTTGCGGTCTGTCAAGCCTGACTTTGTCTGCGTCTCGTTCTACAAGATGTTTGGTTTCCCCACGGGGGTCGGAGCGCTAATTGCACGGAAAGTGGCTTTGCAAAAGCTGCGGCGACCATGGTTTTCAGGTGGAACGGTCCGTTTCGTTTCGGCTCAGAATAGGGTTCATGTGCTCACCAATACGAGCGGAGCATTTGAGGATGGTACCCTGAACTACCTAAGCATTCCAGCGATACCTGATGGGCTGGACTTCCTAGATCGAGTTGGAATCAATACGATTAACCAGCATGTTACAGAGCTCACTCAACTTCTCCTGACTGAGCTGCAGGGGCTCAAGCACAGTAACGGTGATCCCTTGCTCAGGATTTATGGACCGCGGTCGATTCAGAATCGCGGCGGGGCAATTGCATTCAATCTGCTTGACATCCACGGAAGTGTGATTGACTACAGGCTAGTGGAGAAGAAAGCGATTGAAGAGAACATTTCAATCCGGACCGGTTGCTTCTGCAACCCGGGGGCGTCTGAGTTTGCCTTTGGTTATGCTGCGGTACAGGCGTACAGATGCTTCGACCTGCTGTCTCCGGAAGAGTTTTCGCTGCAGCAGTTCTCTGCGTGTATGGATGACAAGCCGGTAGGAGCCATTCGTGCTTCCCTTGGAATCGCAAGCAATGAAGCGGATGTTCAGAGGTTCGTTCAGATGTTGAGAACCTTCGTCGACCAAGCCGCACCAGAGGGCGCCCGCACAGCACCTGAGATTGTGGGCGACTGAGATTCATGCCCAAACACGTCAAGAACAGAGATGCTCATGTTAAGTGGCTACGCACAGGATCAGGCGGATTCCAATAGTTCCTGGGACTGAGCTCGTTGGCATCATAACAGCGACAGACCTGATGGAGAACAACTCGTTGCTGATAAAACGTCTAGGCAAGTCCAGAATGAACAGGGGAATGCAAGGATAGGCCGACTCCACTATGCTTGCTTACTCATTGTGCGCGCTAAGGTGGGAAATGAAACTGAAAAGAGCTTTAGAATTGGCCGAATTCCACGAGGCGCTCCGTCATGCATGGTCGCATCCAGCCGACGTCTTGACATACGCAAAGAAGATACTGAAGCCCGCTGGATGATTGATAGACTCGGACTAGGAAGGAACCTGTGGAGCCGGGCCTCTCTCGAACCGGATTCAGTCAGGAGGTTGTGCTGCTCGTGAACCCTAGAAGCACAAATGAATACAGGAAAATCTCAGTCGAAGAAACGATTAGGCTACTGGAGACCTCTCCGAACGGCCTTACGGAAACTGAAGCCCAGGAGCGCATTGACAGATTCGGACGCAATCAGGTTGTGGAGAAGCAGAAGAATCCTGCCCTCGACTTCTTGTCGCATTACTGGGGTCCCATGCCATGGCTTTTGGAATCAGCAATGGCGCTTTCCTACATTCTAGGCCACTATCTAGAACTAGTGATAGTCTTCGCACTGCTTACCATCAATGCCACCATAGGGTTCCTGCATACGCGCAGTTCGCGGAAAGCCTTAGGCCTTCTGAAGAAGAGACTAGCGGTCAAGGCAAGGGTTCTACGAGACGGCCAATGGGTCGTGCGAGACGCCAGAGAGCTGGTACCAGGGGACATGATCGGTATTGGGCTCGGTGATTTGGCACCAGCGGATGCTAAGCTTCTGGGTGACGGGGAAGTTACTGTCGATCAGTCAGCCCTCACAGGCGAATCTCTTCCGGTAACCGTCCGTGAGTCAGGAATTGTCTACTCAAGCTCTGTGGTAAAGCGCGGAGAAGCCAAGTGCATCGTGGTCAACACAGGAGCGAACACATACTTTGGCAAGACGGCTGAACTGGTCAGGATGGCTAAACCAGTCTCGCATCAAGAGCAAATAATGATGGCCGTCGTCAAGTACAGCATGTACATGAGCTTGGCGGCGCTGATCATCGTTGTGGCCGACGCGACGCTAGTGCACGCGGACATCTTGTCAATGCTAGACCTTGCGTTGACTTTTCTTTTGGGCGCAGTCCCAGTCGCGCTGCCTGCCGTTTTCGCTGTGGTTCTGTCCGTAGGAGCAATGGAACTCGCCAGGAAGGGAGCGCTTGTAACCAGACTCGATTCCATTGAAGACGCAGCATCGATGGATCTACTCTGCCTAGACAAGACAGGTACTATCACACAGAACAAGCTGTCCGTCAGTGACCCGATATCGTTCCAAGGATTCGGGAAAAATGACGTGGCTCTCTTGGCAAGCTTGGCGTCTAGAGAGGAAACCAAAGATGTGATAGACCTCACAATAATCGAATATGCGAGAGCCGCCGGGATAGATTCGAGTGCCTACAGGCAGGTTTCGTTCACTCCTTTCGAGCCCGCAACCAAAAGATCAGAAGCAACAATCGACGGGAGAGGAGAGCGCTTCAAAGTCACGAAAGGCGCACCCCAGGTCATAATCTCATTCTGCCGCCCGATGAGCGAAGAAACTCGAACTCAAGCAAACGAGACCGTAGAGGCGCTGTCTATGAAGGGATACAGAACAATAGCAGTCGCCACATCAGAAAGCGAGGCCCTAGACAACTTTCGGCTTGTGGGTTTGTTACCGTTGGCTGATCCGCCTAGACCAGACTCGAAGACTATGATACTAGAGTTGAAGACGCTGGGTGTGAAGCCTAAGATGCTCACAGGCGACAATATCGCTGTTGCTAAGGAGATAGCTCACCAAGTATCAATTGGCGACAAGATGTACCGAATGACGAATCTTTCTGCCCTGAGCGAAACAGATCAAGTAAGGATCCTCAATGAGAATGATGGGTTTGCTGAGATATACCCAGAAGACAAGTACAGAATCGTCAAGCTTCTGCAATCGCGAGGGCACATAGTTGGAATGACAGGAGACGGGGTGAACGATGCACCGGCCCTGAAGCAGGCAGAAGTCGGCATAGCGGTAAGCGACTCAACAGACGTAGCAAAAGCCTCTGCGAGCATAGTCCTGACCGAACCAGGCACGCACCAGATAATCGAAGCGATAAAGACAAGCAGGCAGATCTACCAACGAATGCTTACGTGGGTGATAAACAAGGTCACGAAGGTCGTACAGTTTGTGGGCTTGCTCGTGCTGGGCTATTTCTGGTTGCAAAGTGCCTTGGTTTCTGTCTTGGGCATGGTTCTGGTAGTATTTGCAAACGACTTCGTTACAATGTCGCTCGCAACTGACAACGTGAAGTACACGAGTAGCCCGAACCTTTGGAATGTGAAGAACATTACCTTGGCGTCCCTTGTAATAGGCCTCCTACTGGTTGCGGGAGGCACGTTTGCGGTTTGGATCGGCATAGAATACTTCGGACTGAAAGGGGGAGGACTTCAGAGCTTCGTAATGTTGATGCTCGTATTCACAAGTCAATTTAGGCCGTACATCGCCCGGGAGAGAAGACGCTGCTGGTCCTCACGACCTGGCAGGGAATTGCTTGTAGCGACCGTGGCCACAGTACTCGGGTTTGCGCTCTTAGGCGTGTATGGTATCATTGTGCCGCCGCTTACGGCGTACGAGGTCTTATTCATCCTGGTATTCTCAGGAGCACTCACATTTAGTTTGGATTTTCCGAAGTACTACGTGTTCAGAAAGCTTGGATTGTAGGAGCGCTGAATCAATGAAGGCGAGGTGCTGGAGTGAGTTCTGCAACAAAAGTCTTGAAGCGTGGGCCTCTGGTCCGGAGTTCTGATGATCTAATGAGCGGGGATATGCCTGTACTTGGCTGCGCACCTTGTCCTATGTGGATGCCCTTTGCAGAGAGCTAGACTGAGAATCGTGGGGGTGCATTGTTCGACTTGCATCCTCCCCGTTCGTAGGGCGCTTGAGAAGGCCGAGGGCGTCAAGTCAGTAGGAGCGAACTACATGACAGACCTGATTCTCGTGGACTATGACGAGAAAGTCACCAACGAGGCTGAGATTGTGGCGTTAATCAAGAAGGTCGGATACGAGGCAATAACGCTAGCAACGCCATACTTCTGAAGTCAGAAACGGCATATGGCTGCCGGTTCAGGGAAACGCGGCGACTATCGCGATTGGAATGGTCGTTCTTGGATGTTTTTGTGTGTGTGCGTAGGCTGGTGCGGGTGTCCAGATTTGAACCATCGTTCGTTTGATTTGTGTGTGTGGGTCACATCGTGCGAGCGTCCGAATTTGAACCCTGGAAGAGTAGGACACGCCAAAGGTTTGCTTAGGTGTTCTTCTTCGTCATTGTCTGATCTTGATGTATTCGTAGGCTGCGCGTGCGGTCTCAAAGGCGTAGTGCACTCTCTGGAAGTCTTTGCGGAACATCGCGACATCAGCTTTGACTCGTTCAGGAGGTTCCTTGTCAACGACCACGCGTTTGATGAATTCAGCTATCTCGGTCATCTGTGATCTCTTCATGCCGAGGCGGGTGATCTCTGAGACGCCGAGTCGTATTCCGCCTGGGTTTTGGTAGTGGCGGTTGGCTTGGATGTCGCCTGGAAGTAGTTGCCGGTTCACGATTATGTTCGCTTTTTCGAGCGCCCTTTCGACGTCTCCTCCGAGGCCGTACTTGGTTGTGTCGACAGCGAGCTGATGCGACTTGGTGAATCCTTTGCTCTGGGCAAGCGTGTTCAGTCCGCGTTCATACAGCGCTTGGCCGAGCGCTTGAGCGTTTGCCACGATCTCGGATGTGTATTCGCGACCGAACTCAAGCATCTCCGCAAATGCGACGGCTTTCCCAGCGACGGTGTGGAGATGATGATTGCTCGTGTTCGACGGAAATGTGGCCCTCTTGATTTGCTCCGCATACTTGTCCCACGAAACCACGGTGCCGCCTTGAGGACCGAACAAGGTCTTGTGCGTGCTCATCATCATCACGTCCGCTCCCTCGCGAAGCGGGTCCTGGAACTGTCCGCCAGCGATGAGGCCTGAAACGTGCGCCGCATCATATACAACGGTGGTTCCGATTCCATGGAAATACTCCGCCAGCTCCTTCACTG
>Ga0136653_10002529_pt1 | contig 9979 bp, 7 predicted proteins | sample LakKivw275mmetaG_FD_94866 | JGI IMG/M metagenome (GOLD analysis project Ga0136653, IMG submission 94866) | Anoxic lake water microbial communities from Lake Kivu, Rwanda to study Microbial Dark Matter (Phase II) - Lake Kivu water 275m metaG... | ecosystem: Environmental > Aquatic > Freshwater >... | reverse complement strand
TCACGATACTTTGCGGCATTCTTTTTGTTATCATCACCATCTTTCTTTATTTCTACTACGATTACATCATCATCCTTCTTCAAAAAGAAATCGGGATTGAAATTTTCCTGCCTGGTTTTTGTTCTCGCCTTTGTTTCCGGCTTGTATGAATAGGGGAAATAATAAAAGGATTTGTCGGGATTCTTGATGAATGAATCAATGAGACCAGCATGGTCATAAATCTTTTTCACGAACTGATGTTCCGGGGCATATGTCACATATACAATACCAAGGGGTGTTTTGAATTTTTCTTCATTGATCGGGTGAAGATTGTTTCTTAGATATTTAATTTCGCCCATTCCATAACCGGCAGTCTCCAGAGCCTCAGAAATCTTTTCGTAATTTTCTCTCTGTTGCGTCAGTTTCAAAAACAGAACCTTTTGATCGCCCTTCAGCCATTCATCACTGCCCTTCGTATAAAACATCATCCCGTCGTTTTTAAGCGACCCCTCATTGAAGGGCTGAACGGGCATCGCTACCATTTGAACTCCCTTAATCTCGTCGGATTTTAAACTCATCCGCGGATTTTCTTCGTGTAACTTCCGCATCGTTGGTCCAAATGCCTGTTGCAGTTTGAGATAATTCTCCCTGCTCAAAAATGTGACGTCCTGTCCCTTTTCCTTTAGCTCCTTGACAATCATCTCTTTGATTTTTTTTCTCGACCACCTCGCCGCAATCTCCGGTTTCCCTATCTGTTTCAGATAACCGTGAAGAAAAGTTGCCGCCGCTTCAATGTCGTATATCCCCTGGATGTAGATTTCAAAGCTGTATTCCCCGGATTCGACAAATTTATCGATACTCGTATAGCTTCTGCTCTGGGGTACAAAGCCAAAGGTTTTAGGATCTGCCGCAGGTTTATTCTTGGTTTCTGTTGTGGTCTTTACCGGCTCGTACGAAAGATTATGCAATGGAAAAGAATATTTTGACCTTGCCGGATCATAGCCCCAGGAAAGCCGGTTCTCGATTTCCAGCACATCTCTATAGAGATTTTCAATCTGCGTCGTCCATCGTTCGTGATTGTTGACCTTAAGAAGAATTGGGTTCTCTTTTCCCCTAAACAATTCCGGGATGCGTAACCCCCTACCCAGGACTTGAGCAATCAGCAGTTTTGAATTGAACGCCCGATTTTCGTGGGGAACCACTTGGAAGACGTTCTTTACATCCCAGCCTTCCGTGAGCATACTGACGGACACAATCCATTCCACAGGATTATCCCGTTCATCGACGGTTTTCAATAGCTGTATATTTTCTTTCCTGACTTTTTCAGGCGCGCTCGCTATGATCTGCCGAACGGCCTTTCCGTCTTTCGTGCTTTCCGCAGGCACGCCGGAAGTTACCCAGATGACCTTTTTCTTAGCCTCATCAAAGGAAATCTTCTCTTTGTCGGCGATAAAATCAACCAGTTCTTTCCAAACCCGAATACAACTGCTGATCTTTTCTGTAACCACGATAGATATGGGCTTCACATATTCACCGTAATCCTCCCAGTTTTTACGATGATATTCGTAACTGTCCTGGAAACCTTTGTCAATCTGAAGCCCCTCCTCAAATTTGTAATCCACCTTTTTGATAACACCGGCGTCAATGGCGTCGCGAATGGAAAAACGGTACAGGATGTCGTGAAAATATTCGTCACCGATATATGGCGTCCCGGAAAGATTGACGATGTAATGAAAACCGAAATCTTTGTCTCGCAGGAAATCAAGCCATTTTTTAGTTATGCTATCGGTAGGGCTGAAGATATGATGGGCCTCATCATTGATAACCAGCACTCTTGCCCCTTTTCCCTTGAAGCTGTCCTCAACCGATGATCCTGTCCGTTCGTAAGTGGCATGGATATTTTCCACGCAGATATCACCATCCAGGATAGGATCATTTGAACTTTTGATGGACGGGTTTTTATGTACGGCGCCGGCATCAACAATGATTTGCTTCAGGATATGGTCGCCAGCCATCTTTTCGAATTTGTTCGTGAGACCTTCTTCGATGGTCAGGGACGGGCAAAGAACCAGCACCTTATCCACCAATCCTTCAGCCAGGCAAATCTGCGCCAGGGCGTAGATCACAAAGCTTTTGCCTGTTCCCGTTGCCAGATCAACACTACACGACTTTTTATCCTTCAAGGGAAACTTTGACAAATAATCGGCGAACTTGGAATATTTCTGCTTTAGTTTACTGTTTTGTCTGTAGTTCTCACTCGCCAGATCGACAATCTGCTGGTATCGCTTCGAGAAAAGGAACTTGATGACCTGGATGACCGCATCCTTTTGAAACGCATACTCACCCTTACAAACCGTGGATAAAAAAGCATCATATTTATGCACCACATCCATGACTTCCGGCGAATCATCGGTGAGAAGCAATACAAAATCGCTGTTTTTATAAGTCACTTCAGGCATTTTTTGAAAAATCCTTTCTTTTCAGGATTTGTTTTTTTTCATTGCCGTATTTATCGACAAAAATGATCATCATGTTATTTGTTGCCTTTTCTTCCGGTATCCTGACATCCAGGTAATCGCAGTCTTTGACCCGTTCTGCATATTTTGCCGTTGATGTCAGGTCTTTTCTTTTCACCTCGGCGTTTACGAGATCTTCCGCCCAATACACCGCATCGAGATCGAAGACCTTGCCGTCAAAGTTGAAATCAATAAGGACCATCGATAGGGTCTCAAAATTCTCAAAATCTTCGGGGCTGGAGGCCAGAGTATCGGATCTAAACTCTTTGATCCGGATGACGAAGTCCCGACGCTTGTGTGTTAAGAGATCAGGGTTTACAGGGGCCAGTCGGATACACTGCGTTTCAGCCAGAGGCGGTGAAATAAAATCAAAGCCCACGGCGTCGATAACCTCGTTCACATCGGCCTCGGCGCAGGGCTGGGGAAACGCCCCCAGGGATTTGTGCTCAATGAGACGGGCCAGAATAGAGATAGGAACTTTCAGAAAGACATATTTCGTATCACCAAAACGGAGCTCGTCCATGAGGAAAGCAAAGCTGATAACAGGGGCAATGAGATAAAATCGGTCTCCGGCTTTGCCGCCCATGACACGATGGAGGGATTCCACATAGTCCTCATCGAGGGTTTCATTTTTGCAGTTGGGGTAGTCCCATATATAGGCGCTGTCCACACCGATATATCCGTCCACAGGAAAGCCATTGATGGTATGCTTTTCCTCCCGGACCTCAAAGAGCTTCTGAACGAATTCGCGATAGGTCTTCCAATCCAGACTTAAAATTGCTTGATTGTCGTAGATTCCCGCATTGAAGAGGGTAAACGCTTTGCCGATAAGTGGCTTTTCCTTGTCAGTTTTCTCTTTGGGTTCAACAAAGGTAATAGTATAGGTTATGTGTTCTCTTTTTATGATTTTCCTGCCGTCTTCACCTTCTTCAAATGACTGTATTCGGAATTTCTCTTTCGGGCAGATCAGTGTAAACTCTCCGCCTTTCTGAGTTAGGGATACAAGGGAATGAAGAGTTTCCAGAAAGACTTCATCAATCTCAAGCTCGCCCTTTTTTGCCTTTTCATTGACAACGAAAACTGCCTTTGATTTTTTGAGATGATTGTCAAAATCTTCAACACGATCGAGAAGTTTCCGTTCATCTTTTTTTGCCGAGCCGACCTGTGTCGTGAGATTGAGCATCCGTTTCTGAATGGTGTAAATCGCCAGCTTCCCACAATCAATGCCGATCCACCGTCTGCCTAACTTTTCCGCTACAGCAAGGGTGGTCCCCGAGCCGGCAAAGGCGTCGAGGACGATGTCGTCGGCGCTTGAGGAAGTTCTGATGATACGCTCGACAAACTGTTCTGGCTTTTGTGTCGGGTAGTTGATCCGTTCGGCTGCCTGGGAGTTTACCGGAAAAATATCTTGCCAAAGATCCATGACGGGCTGGCCGGGAAGTTCATCGAGGTACCTTTTGATCCGAGCTACGCCTTTTTGGGTGTAATAGAGACGATTCTCAGCTTCATACCTTCTCATCGTGTTAATGGGACATCGCCATATTTTCTTAACGCCCTTCCACTCATATTCGTACCCACCCCCTTTGAGACCGGCACCGATTAAATTATCATCAGCAAAACGTCTTCCATCATCGTCTATATATTTGTAACGTTGCGCTATGTGGCTGTCGGAATATCGACTGTACTGAGGAATAAACGATGCATTCTCCGATCTTGTGTAAAATAGAACGGTATCGTGGACGTTGGCGTAAGTTTTTGAGTCGCTATGGGCAGATGTACGTTTCCAAATAATTTCGTTCTTGAAGTTGAATTCGCTGAATACTTCGTCCATTACGACCTTGGCATAGTGAATCTTCTTGGTGTCCAGATGCAGGTAAATGCTCCCATCTTCCGCCAGAACCTCCCTCAACAAGATCAGGCGTTTCCGCAGAAACTCGATGAACTGGGCACCGATGATCTTGTCCCGATAGGCCTTTTCCCTATCCTTCATGAAATCCTGTTTTGTGGCAAAGGGAGGATCGATATAAACGAGTTTGATTTTGTTCCGGGTGCCGTATTTATTTGGTCCCCGCTGGTCTTCGTAGATCGCCTTCAACGCCATCAGGTTATCGCCGAAGATGAGCATGTTCCGCCAGCTGTCGGGAAAGATATTTTCGGTGTTGAAGCTCCGCACTTCCTGGAGCGGCGACTCCAGGGTTTCGGCAATAATGTCCTCTTTGCGTTTCTTCCCATGGTAGACAAGCTGATACACTTTCGTCAGTTCGACAAATTCTGTATCCTCTGATGGAAACAGCTTCGATTTATAAATGTCAGGAAGAGGCTTCCCCTCCTTCAGCAGTGCAATAATATTTTCTTTTTCCTTATCGTTCAAAACCGACATAGTCCTCCCGTTATATAGAAAAAAACCCCGACCTCTTTTTCGTGAGAAACGGGGTTTTTTGAAATCAGTCCATCTGTCCCTCTTTGTTGATGAGTTGAAGGGAGTGTTACAATATTGTCCTCAATATCCGCTTGAAATTTATGAGAAAAGTATACCTGAATGTGGAATTCGTCAAGGGATTTTTCGAAGGAATAGATCCCGGATCAAGTCCGGGATGACAATGTGGGAACTGGATTCCCGCTTGCGCGGGCATGACTGAGGGTGTTTGGATGCCGGATCAAGGTCGGGATAACGGGGAGGGAAGATTTCTCAGTCACTGCGTTCCTTCGAAATGACAAAAGGGGGGGGTGGCTGTAAAGCCATAATCCACCGAATAACAAATTTCTTCGGGCTTGTGTTCTTTCCACCTACTCTCCATCGCCCAATTCCTTCAACTGTGCGTCGAGGAACCGTTCCATCGCTTCTTTTTTCGGTAGTTCGAGTTGGTATTTAGAAACAAAGAGGTGGTTATCAATGCCGGCAAGGGCGTATTCAACCAGAGTGTGATCTTTGTCTGTGCAGAGTAGAATTCCCACAGGGGGATTATCTCCTTCGGTCATCTTGTTTTTCTTGTACCATTTTTTTGCAGAAAGAGGAAATCCGCCTTCCAGTAAGAGTCGCTTCAATTCGGGATTCACTGACTCCCGAATCTGAGGGTAAATCTGGTAAAACTGCCGATAGCGACGCAGTTCTCGTGATTCAATGCGTTTCAGGCCACTCTTCTGAAGTTGCTCAGCCACGCGATCCAACAACCTCTCGCCATACTGCGCCCGGTCAGCACCGTTTTGCTCGTACTCGTGGATGTAGTGGCCGATAATCCAGTTTCTTATGGTCAGACTTATGTTGACGGCTCTTCCAGCCTGGGCTGCAAGTTGTTCATGTGCCTGCCGGATGGAGGAAATCAGTTGTTCAAAGGTTAGTGGCATGTTCTTCTGCTGGTTCATAAAATCACCGCCTTCAACTCAGTTCCACAAACTGGACAACGGAAGGTTTCTTCATTAAACAAAAACCCGCTCTCTTTTGAGTAACGGGGTCGCGAGAAATCAGTCCATGTGTCCCTCTTCATTGCTGAGTTAAAGGGGTGTTATAATCTTGTCCTTAATATCCGCTTGAATTTGGAGTGAAAAGTATATCTAAATATGGAATTCGTCAAGTTATTTTTCTGGAATTAAAAAAACTGGATTCCGGATCAAGTCCGGGATGACAAGGGAGGGGGGCAATGACGGAAAGGGTCTGATATCATTTCGTCCGATAGGTGGATCGCGGCTCCGCGACGCCAAGACGTTTCTGATGTTTTTCCCTCTTCAGTTCGACATGAACTGTGGCCCCGAGGTATCCTGCAACACGCCGCAACATGCTTAGAGAGTGCCCCTCATAGGACGGTGATTCAAGACGACTGATCTGCTGCTGAGTCGTACCCACCTGTTGCGCCAGTTCCTTCTGAGACAATCCGGATTCCTTCCTCAATGCGGCAAGTTTCAGTGCAACATCCCATGCCTCACCAGCTTTCGTAAAACGAGCGGCAAAATCCTTGTCTTTCAATTGTTCATCAAGATATTTATCAAAGTTTGTTTTTTTCTTCATCACTTATACCTTGCCAACCAATCGTTTCTTCTCTTTATAGCGGTTTCCCGATCTCTGGCCGGTATTTTTTTCCCCTTGTGGCGTATTCCATGAACAGCAACAATACGACGCCCTTTCATGAAAAAATAAAGTAGCCTCGTATTCAGCTTGCCGACATGCCGCAATTCGAATAGATCATTTCCCACTGCCTTTGATAATGGCGGTCTGTGGTAAAGCCTATTCCGCAATTTAGCGAGACCCGCTACGACGGAGGCAAAATCATCCGGGTCCGAATCTTTAAGGTCATTCAGGAAGTCGCGGACCGGACATTGACCTGAAGCTATTTCATAAAACTCTACTGTGAATTGCATTGTTTGTCAACACCAATATTAGTGTAATATCTTCTCAGTGATCAGACCCTGGTCGGTCATATCAGCCTCCTCGATAAACTTGATATTCCACTTTGGCACATCAAGTTCTCTCCGCTTTCAATTCCGATATGCGTTTAAGGTCACAAATTGTGACCTTGAATCATCTTTAGTTAACAATTTGATGCCTTAATCGCTTCTTGAAGTCACAATGTGTGACTTCAAAATCTTGTCCTTAATATCCGCTTGAATTTGCAGCAAAAGTATACCTAAATATGGAATCCGTCAAGGGATTTTCCGAAGGAATAGATCCCGGATCAGGTCCGGGATGACAATACGGGGACTGGATGCCCCCGTATCGAGCCTGTCCTTGCGGAGGCGGGGATACGGGGCAGGCTTATCAAATCCGGCATGAAAGGATACGGACACTGGCATTCCTTCAGTTATAATATAGAACTTTTCTGAAAGACGTGTTATTATGCCCTATCAAATTTTATTTGATGACGTTTGAAGACAATTGAGGGGGTAGTTATGCACAGGACGATAGAAGCCTTATATAGAGATGGGAAAATCATTCCTCTGGGAGATGTTATCCCTGTTCGGGAAGCAAGGGTGCTGGTCACATTTATCGAAGAGGAAGGAAAAGCACCTAAAAAGAGAAAGAACTTGAAATTTAAAACATATTGCTGCGGGGGCAAGCTTCGGGATTTTACAAGAGAAGACGCATATGACACCAGAATCTGAAAGAGTATTCGTAGATACCAATATTCTGATCTATTCGACCTTTGAAGACTTTGACCCGGAAAAGCACGTTCAATGTACCGATACTTTGAATAAACTGCTGCAGGCAGGTACCCCCCTTTTTATTTCTTCCCAGATCCTGAGAGAATATTTTGCTGTTTCAACCAATCAGAACATCTTCAAAAAACCGCTTACTTACAAACAGGCTGTATCGAAGATGAAAGAATTTCTTGCACGATTTACCCTTGTTCATGAAAAAGAATCTACAATTCATATCCTTATAACCTTAATCGGGAAGTATGCCGTTTCACGCCAAAAGATACATGATATGAACATCGTGGCAACCATGGTCGACAACGGTATTACCCATCTGCTCACTTATAACGTTCAGGATTTTAAACAGATAAACGAGATTCAATTCTTGCCATAGATATTTTCCAGCAATATACTTCACTTAATATTAATATCTCCTCGACATAGGGCCGCATGACTTTTTCCACACAGCACACGCGGTATATTATACATAATCAGTCAAGGCATTTTTTCGTAATTCTAAGGGCGGGATACCTCCGTATTAAGTACAGGATGACAATGTGGCGAAAACACCTGTCATGTCATTTCGACCCCTTCGCATTAACTCAGGGTAAACTCCGGGAGAAATCTTGAAATCATTAAAGATTTCTCAGTCTCTACGTTCCTTCGAAATGACAAGGGGGACTTGAAATGACAGAATTAGACTTTTTACGGTTTCATCAACTTTACAGCCCCATAAAGCGGGCGGCGATAGTCTTCATGATTTCGTTGGTGCCGGCGAAGATACGGGTCACCCGGATGTCCCGCCAGGCACGAGCGATGGGGTATTCCTCACAGTAGCCATAGCCGCCGTGAAGCTGAAGGCACCGGTCGGCGACGCGACAGGCCATATCCGTCGTCCAGTACTTGGCCATGGAAACATCCACCACGATATTTTTGCCCTCCATGTGATCCACGATCAGCTTGTCCAGAAATGTCCGGCCGAGCCTGACTTCTGTGGCCATCTCCACGATCTCGAACTGTGTGTTCTGGAATTTGGAAATAGGACGACCAAAAGCCTTTCTTTCCTTGCAATAGGTAATCGTCATTTCCAGCATGTTTTCGGCGGCGGCCACGGCGACGATGGCGCACACCAGCCGTTCCTGCTGAAGTTTTTCCATGAGTTTCATAAAACCCGTTCCCTTATCGCCCAGACGGCCGGTTTTGGGAATCCGGCAGTCGGTGAAATACAGTTCCGCCGTGTCCTGGCTGTGCCACCCGACTTTTTTGATCCGTTTTCCCTTCTCGAAACCGGGGGTTCCCGCTTCCACCAGATAGAGGTCTATGGCGTTGTAGGGGTTCTCCACTTTCGGGTCCCTGGCGGCAAGGATCAGAAGGTCGCAGTTGATCCCGTTGCTGATGAAGGTCTTCTGACCGTTGATGATCACATCGTCGCCGTCTTCCAAGGCGGAGGTCCTGATGGCGGCAAGATCGCTTCCCGTGTTGGGTTCTGTCATGGCGATTGCGGTGATGGTGTCTCCGGATACGCAGCCGGGCAGGTATTTTTTCTTCTGTTCTTCCGAGCCGAAAGCGGTGATGTAGGGAACGATGATGTCGCTGTGGAGCGCGGCGGCAAGCCCGGAATGATTCGTTTTCGTCATCTCTTCGGTGACGATCACCGAATAAAGAAAGTCCGCCCCGACGCCTCCGTAGTCCTCAGGAACGTCCATGCACAGGAACCCCTGGTCTCCCATTTTCTTCCAGGCGCTTTTCGGTACGATGCCGGCATCTTCCCAGGCGTCCACGTGGGGAATGATCTCCTTCTCCAAAAATCTTCGGAGGCTCTGCCGGAAGATGTTATGTTCTTCCCTGTACTGGAGAATGTCCATGGTTGTTTCCCCTTTTTAGTTTGACAATTGGATTCCCGCTTTCGCGGGAATGACAAAAACGGGCCAAAATTGACTTTTTACGAATCCGTCATTTTTCGTATTTCCCTACAATCGAAATGGCGCAGACGTTCTGATGGGGGAATCCTCCCAGATTGTGGGTCAGTCCGTAACGGGGATTGCTCAGTTGTCTTGCCCCTGCCCGGCCGTGGAGCTGGAGGTACATTTCATAGATCATCCGGAGTCCGGAAGCGCCGATGGGATGGCCGAAGCACTTCAGCCCTCCGTCCACCTGGGCGGGAATTTTACCGTCCCTGTCGTAGAAACCGTCCAGGGCGTCTTTCCAGGCCCTGCCCTTTTCGGAAATGTGAAGGTCCTCGTAAGTGACAAGCTCCGTGATGGAAAAACAGTCGTGGAGTTCCATCATGCTGATTTCCGTCTTGGGATCGGTGATTCCGGCTTCCCTGTAGGCTTCCGTACTGCACTTGCTCGTGG
>Ga0136653_10002527_pt1 | contig 9991 bp, 10 predicted proteins | sample LakKivw275mmetaG_FD_94866 | JGI IMG/M metagenome (GOLD analysis project Ga0136653, IMG submission 94866) | Anoxic lake water microbial communities from Lake Kivu, Rwanda to study Microbial Dark Matter (Phase II) - Lake Kivu water 275m metaG... | ecosystem: Environmental > Aquatic > Freshwater >... | reverse complement strand
CCACCTCGATGTCGGCTCGTCACATCCTGGGGCTGGACAAGGTCCCAAGGGTTCGGCTGTTCGCCGATTAAAGTGGCACGCGAGCTGGGTTCAGAACGTCGTGAGACAGTTCGGTCTCTATCCTCTGTGGGCGCAGGTGACTTGAGGGGTGCTGTCCTCAGTACGAGAGGACCAGGATGGACGAGCTTCTGGTGTGCCAGTTGTACCGCCAGGTGCATAGCTGGGTAGCCACGCTCGGCAAGGATAACCGCTGAAAGCATCTAAGTGGGAAGCTTGCCCCAAGATTAGGTCACCCACTCCGTCAAGGAGGTAAGACCCCTGGAAGACTACCAGGTTGATAGGCGGCATGTGTAAGGTCAGCAATGGCCTCAGCTAAGCCGTACTAATGGTCGAGGGCTTAATCACCAACACGTGATCTGCAAATGAAGCGCGCATTCTGTTCAATTCTTAAGGTGCTAGCCGAATGCCTGTCCTGAACGAGGCTTAGGGCCTCTCGGACAGTTTACATCTCGAATACAGGTTCTTCTGGTGATTTGTGCGGAGGGGAAACACCCTGCTCCATCCCGAACCAGGCAGTTAAGCCCTCCAGCGCTGATGGTACTTGGGGCGCAGGCCCCTGGGAGAGTAGGTCATTGCCAGGAGAACCTGTTTTCTTTTGTCTTGCAGAAACCGCTGCTACTGCCGTCAGTGGCGTCCGCATCCCCTTGAGGCACGTCGCTTGTGTCAGATCACCTTACCGAATCCGCAAGCGATTGTGCCGCCCACGCAAGCCTTCTCATTCTGCAACTGAGTTTTGCTCGCATGTGGCATGCACCCCATCCCACACATCTGATTTGACAAGACATCGACTACTGAATAAAATTGCTATTGCAAATTCCTGCAATAAAGGATGGAAGCGTGAGTCACCATATGCAGGCCGCCCGACGCTTACGGGAAGCGGGCTACCGCATGACCCCACAGCGGCTGGCCGTTCTGGAAGTCATCAAAGGCAGCAGCGGCCACATCACCCTGAATGACATCCTGGAACGCCTGAGATCGGGCTATCCCACGATCACCGCCTCCACGGTTTACCGCAATCTGCAGTGCCTGGTGAGTCTACAACTCGTCGCCCAGACAGACTTGGGGGACGGGTGCCACGTCTATGAGTACACCGCCGGCAAGCCACACCATCACTTGGTCTGCTTGTGCTGTCACCGCGTCGTGGACCTGCCCGATTCGTTTCTGGATCCGCTGCGCCAGGCAGTCCAAGAGCAATACGGCTATCTCCCGCGCATGGATCACTTTGGCCTCTTCGGCACCTGCCCTGAGTGCCAAGGGAAGTCGGGTCGCGGGATGTCCCCCCAGCAAGACCGTCCTTCCGTCTGTCTGATTTCGCCGCGCCGCAGTCTGGTACTGCGAGGTCTCATCAGTTTGTGGACTCGTCAAAATACATGTTGATAGGAGGAACCCATGTCGCACTACACTGAGCTGCTTGATGGACCATACGCCCATGCAGCACGAGCGATTGGTGACCCAGAGTGCTCTCTGTTGCCAGGTGGGACACCCATGCACGTTCCCGATGGCTTTCTTTCTACGTGGGTGGCCCTGCTGATGTGGGTTGTCGCCATAGTGGCGGTGGCCTATGCCCTGCGACGGGTGAGTCGTGAGCTGGATGAACGCCGGGTGCCTTTGTTCGGTGTGCTGGCGGCGGCAATTTTTGCCGGGCAGATGCTCAACTTCAGCGTGACGGGTGGCACTTCCGGTCACTTGTTGGGGGCTGCCATCGCCTGCATCTTGGTGGGCCCCTGGGCGGCCGTACTGGCTATCACGTGTGTGGTGGGGACGCAAGCATTGCTGTTCCAGGATGGCGGCCTTCTGGCACTGGGAGCGAACATAGTCAATATGGCGCTGATCGGCGTGTCGGTGAGCCATGCTGTCTATACGAGCCTGCGCCGGCTGGCGGGTGACAAGCGCTGGGGCACGCTGGTGGCTAGCTTTGCTGCCGGCTGGGCTTCGATTGTGGTCGCCTCACTGGCTTGCGCCCTGGAACTGGCTGTCTCCGGCACCTCTCCGGCCAACGTGGCGGTGCCCGCAATGGGGGGCATCCATATGCTGATTGGCATTGGAGAAGGGCTGATCACGGTCGGGGCGGTGGCCTTGTTGTATGCTGCCCGGCCCGACTTGATGGGAGCGGACAAGAGCAAGGCTGTAGAGAACAAGGGGATCCTCGTTGGCGGTCTCGTGTTGGCTATCGTGCTGGCGGTGCTGTCTCCATTGGCCTCCAGTCACCCTGATGGTCTGGAATGGGTTGCCGAACAAAGGGGCTTCCTGGACTTTGCCCGTGAGTCACCCTATCGGCTCATCCCTGACTATGCCTTCCCTGGCGTCTCTAACGAAGCGATCGCCACGATTGCTGCCGGGATCGTGGGATTGCTGATCGTTTTCGGGATCGCCATGGCGGTGGCTGCTTCGCGGCGCAGACGAGGATCTGCGCAGAGTCTCTAGACTTGCACAGCAATTCCCTGGATCTCTACTGTGCAGGCGCGAGCTTCTGGCATCGCCTCGATTCGCGGGTCAAGCTGATCATCACGCTCGCCTATGTGCTCAGCGTGTCGCTGATGCCGGTGGGCGCATGGCCGGCCTACGTGCTGCTGGCTGGCTTCGTGTTCTCGGTGGCAGTAGCCTCGGAGCTGGGCTTGTGGATGCTAGTCAGACGGGCTCTGCTGGCACTTCCATTCGCGTTGGCAGCGTTGCCTTTGCTGGTGACAACGCCCGGCCCGGTCATCCTGAACATCTCCGTGGGCAAGTGGTTGTTGCCCCTCACCTATGCCGGCCTGGAGCGCTTTCTGAGCGTCGCCTTCAAGTCCTGGCTGTCGGTGCAGATGGCGGTGCTGTTGACGGCGACTACTTGCTTGCCCGACTTGTTGGTAGCCCTGCGCGCTTTGCACCTTCCGGGGCTCTTGGTCACCAGCGTGGGCCTGATGTGGCGCTATCTCTTTGTGCTGGTGGATGAGGCGATGCGCATGCTGCGCGCTCGAGAGTCACGTAGCGCTGCAGGTAAAGGACGCAGCGGTGGCAGCGTTGTATGGCGAGCACGTGTCACTGGCAACATGGCTGGCAGCGTGTTTCTGCGCGGCTATGAACGCAGCGAGCGCATATACAGCGCCATGCTCGCGCGCGGCTATGATGGCACGATCCGTTCGCTGCCGGTTGAGCCTGTGCCTGCAGCACAACGTTGGGTTGCTGCTTTGGCGATTGGCGTTCTGTTGGTGTTGCTGGTGTTGGGGCAATGGATGTAGCGTACATGGCCCAATCAGCATGTGCAGCGGTTGATATCCGCGGCCTTGACTTCGCCTATCCGGATGGTCAGGTGGCGCTTCGTCAGGTCAATCTGTGCGTCGCACCCGGGGAACGCATCGGCATCGTCGGACCCAATGGGGCGGGTAAGTCAACACTCCTGCTCCACCTGAATGGCATACTGCAGGGACAAGGCTTGATTGCGGTAGATGGGCTGCAGGTGACCAGGGCCAAAGTGGGCGTCGTGCGGGCCAAGGTAGGCATGGTATTTCAAAATCCTGATGACCAGCTGTTCTCGCCTACGGTGTTTGATGACGTAGCCTACGGCCCGATCTACATGGGTCTCGCGGGAGTTGAGGTGCGTCAGCGAGTTGCGCAGGCCCTACGGCAGATAGCCATGGAAAAGTACGCCAATCGCGTGTCCCACCATCTCAGCCTCGGTGAGAAGAAACGCGTCGCCATCGCCACGGTGCTGGCCATGACCCCCACGGTTCTCTCGCTCGACGAGCCTTCTGCCGGGTTGGACCCGCGTGGGCGTCGCCTCCTGATCCACCTGCTCGAAGCGCTGCCTCAGACCATGCTCATCAGCACCCATGATCTGCAACTGGTCAAAGAGCTGTGCCCTCGCACACTACTGCTCGATGAAGGTCGGGTCGTGGCCGACGGCCCCACGGTCAAGCTACTGGCGGATGAGGCGCTACTGCTCGCGCACGGCCTGGCCTGAAGGGCTGGACATGACCCTGCATTGCGCAGCCTGGCTCACCAACACAACGCTGCGGGATCGCGCACATGGGCATTGATTGGGGCTCGCCGAGCGTCCTCGTCTGCCTGATCGATGCCCACCTCTCCCGCTATCCACTGATGCGGCCACAAGACGTATACAAGCTGCTCTACCAGGGTGTTCTGGGGCCGAAGCATGCGATCTCTTCGCCGGAGGAGTTTGACGTGCAACTGCGGGAAGAGTACGCCGCTCTCCTGGCGAACCAGTGCGAGCCCGTGTGGGAGGGCGTGCGTCCCGATGGAGCCCTCGGGCGACTCAATCTGCGTCCCTTCAAAGCCCGGTCGGGCTCCCCAGCGGCGCTCTCCCACGCTTGCCTCGTGACTGCCAGACGGGCTTGGGGAACCCCGGAGCACCTACGTGAAGCCTGGGCCACTTTTGTTTCCCTATGCCGTGCGAGGCGCTGGAAGACATTCTCGCTGCCGCAGGTGCTGGCCCTGACTGCGAAGGTTGAGGAGCAGGGATACCCGGCTCTCCACCACTCACGGGAATACGCCAAAGCATACCGCCCTGCCTATCGGTTGGTGGGACGTGAATGGATAGACCTCTTTGGCTCATGGTACTTGGGGCGCAGGTCCCTGGGAGAGTAGGTCATCGCCAGGAGAACCTCTTCTCTTGTGATGATGTGCCCTGCCCAGCGATGGCTGGCCGTTCCCGTCTACGATCTGACTCAAAGAGCGGGCGGAGTGGCGGATCACTCCAGACTGGCTGTCGGCACCATCGATTCGGCCACCCTAAGGACTTCTCCCAGGGGCAAGTTGGAAAGCACTTCGATGCGAGTTGTGCCGACGTACCAAATGAGGCGAGTCGCATTCGCATAGTGCATTTCGGGCGGCCCAAACTGCCCGCTTCTCACAGTGAATGCCTTACCGTTGACTATCGTGAACTCACCAGCCTCCTCTATCGCCTTCTGACAGTCCGGTTTCAGCAGGGCGGATTCGCTCCCTGGCCGGTCGTTCTCGATCATGGCCTCCAAGCACCCAGGCGGGAGTGTGAGTTCCTCGCCAATGGTCTCATCCAGTCGTCGGGGCGGCCCAAGCAACACCCCACTCTGATCATTGAGTAGAACAGCTTGCCGCCCACGCACCCGCACGTGCTGGCCCTCAGGCAGTACTCCGGTACCCTGTGCCGATTCCTGTGTGATCCAGAGCCAGTGGCCCTGTGCATTCCCGAAGAACAAGCCCATGTGGTCTTGCGCACCGACAGTAACACTCCCCGCTACAGAGACAAGGCCCGAGAGGAGTGCATCTGGCAGGTAAGTTGGCTGCAAGGCCAGGTCCGTACGCATAGACATGGCCACTCCCACGCCTGGGCCGGGGATGTGCATCTGGACCCAGCCTCTTAGCAGTGCCCCTGCCTTGGCCCTAAGGGATGGGACCATGGCCACCACGGCTACGGTCGTGACCAAGGCCGTGACCGCCGAACGGGCGGCTCGCTTTCTCACGGCAGCGCCGCGGTGTTCCTTAGCATCTGCCGTCAACCCAACGTGAATTGCAGATAGCAGATCCACCTCTGGCACGGCCTGTTCCGCGATTTCTCTGAGGCCTTGCTCGATCTGTGCTTGGTTCATTCGTCTGACCTCCTCCTACCCAACTTGGCGCGGGAACGCGGTAGAAAAATGGGCTTGTCTACTCTAATCGTTTCGCCGCCGGGTTCGTTGGCGAGAACCTGCCCAACAAAGTACGCAGGCGCTGCCGGGCTGAGTGCAGCAGCGCCTTGACGGTGCCTGGGGCGCACTCTCGCAAGTCCGCCATCTCGGCTTCACTCATCCCCAGATAGTAGCGTTGAACGACCACAGCGCGCTGGGCCGGTGACAGCTGCTGCAATGCAGTCCAGACCGCTTGGCGCAGTTCCGCGGCACCTGCTGTCTCCTCCGGGCTTGTGTCTGGGTCGGTGCAGAGCTGAGGAATCAGGCTACCAACCTCATCGCTTTCCGAGCGTAACGGTATGTGCTGCCGGCTGCGCGTCGCGGCCTTGACCGCATCGTTGACAACTATGCGCCGAAACCATGGCCAGAAAGGCCGTTCGGTGTCGAATTGCCTACTGCGTTCGAACGCGCGCAGAAAAGCTGCCTGGACAACGTCTTCGGCCAAATGCCGGTCGCCGATGATCAAGTATGCCAGCCGCACTGCCTGGACCTGGTATTCGCGCACTGGGACATCCAGTGCGGAGATGTCACCCTTCTGTAGTCGGGCAATGGCTTCACGCTCTTCCATCGGCTCGTCGGCTCCTCCGATCTCTTCTATCAATAGTATCCGTGGGTTGGACAGAAGGTTTAGTGCTCCTAGGATATGTGTGACCAGGTTCGGGATTTGCCTCTGGCGCTGGGCTGCACTACAATGCCTGTGCAGGTGGGTGTTGGGGCGTGGTGTAATGGTAGCACACCGGACTTTGGATCCGCGAATGGAGGTTCGAGCCCTCCCGCCCCAGTCCAGCGCCATCCACGAGAAGGTGCATGCCGATCCACGTGCGGGCATGCACCTTCTTGCAGTCAGGAATGGTAGAGGAATCGCACGGCTCTCGCCTTCTGCCACCCTCAACTACAGACCTCGGGTCTGGCCAGAAAGTAGGTACATCGCAGATGGAACTGGCATTTCCGATCACGACATCTCGAGAATTCAAGGATTATGCCCATCGAATTCGCTATCATGCGCTGAACATGATCCACCGCTCCAAAGGTTCGCACGTGGCATCCGCTTTCTCCAGCGCCGAACTGCTCGCGGTTCTGTACGGCAAGATTCTGCGCATCGACCCCGCAAGGCCCGATTGGCCGCGTCGAGATCGCTTCATCCTGAGCAAGGGCCACGCATGCGCCGGGTTGTACGTGGCGTTGGCCGAGAGAGGTTTCTTCCCGCGCCAGTGGCTGGACACTTATGCCCTGAATGGTTCACATTTGGCTGGCCACGTCACCCACTTCAACGTACCTGGAGTTGAGGCGTCCACGGGCTCGCTTGGACATGGCCTTCCGATCGCCTGTGGCATGTCTCTTGCCGGCAAGTACGACAGCAGCGAGTACCGTGTCTTTGTTTTGCTCGGAGACGGCGAATGTGACGAGGGTTCCGTCTGGGAGGCGGCAGCGTTTGCTGCACAGCACGCGTTGGACAACTTGGTCGTGATTGTGGACTATAACCGGGTTCAGAGCGCCGGGAACGTTCCGGACGTTTGCGAACTCGAGCCGTTTGTGGCCAAATGGGAGAGCTTCCGTTGGCAAGTGACTGAGGTTGACGGTCACCGCGTGGAGGAGATCGAGTCCGCGCTGTCCCGTGTTCCCCTGGCATCCGGGCGACCCAGTTGCATCCTGGCCCATACCGTCAAGGGCAAAGGTGTTAGCTTCATGGAGCATCAGGCGGTCTGGCACAACCGCTCACCGCAAGGTGCAGAATTCGAGGCTGCATTGGAGCAGATAGGAGCACCCAGATGAGGAAGGCATTTGTTAGCAGCCTGATGGAACTGGCCAAGCGGGACAGTCGGCTCATGTTGATCGTGGGAGATGTGGGGCTCCCAGTGATTGACCCCTTCATGCAGCAGTTTCCCCAGCAGTTCCTGAATGCTGGCATTGCCGAGCAGAACATGATGGGTCTGGCCGTGGGCCTGACGTTTAGCGGCAGGACTGTGTTCGTCTACTCAATCGGCAACTTCACCACGCTGCGCTGCCTGGAACAGATCCGGAATGATGCGTGCTATCACCGGGCCAACGTCAAGATCGTTTCGGTTGGCGGAGGGATGGCATACGGGACGCTGAGCATGTCTCACCATGCCACCGAGGACATTGCCGCGATGCGCTCGCTGCCATACATGACGGTGGTGGTGCCAGGCGATCCGATTGAGGCTTTTCTGGCGACCAGAGAGGTGGCAGCCTATCCGGGCCCCTGCTACCTGCGCTTGGGATTGGGACAGGAGCCGAACCTTCACCCCAGTCGCGATATCGAGTTTGAGTTGGGGAAGGCCATCACCATGCGACAGGGCAGCGACGTCGCTCTCTTGGCGACCGGAGGCCTTCTGGCCAATGCGATGGCTGCCGCTGAGAAGCTTGAGGAATACGGCCTGCACGCTCGTGTTCTGAGCCTGCACACGGTAAAACCGCTCGATGTCGAGGCCGTCATGGCCGCCGCGTCTGAGACGAAGGCAGTGTTCACCGTCGAGGAGCACAATATCGTGGGAGGACTTGGTAGCGCTGTCGCCGAGGCGTTGTTGGAGAGCCGCGAGCGTCCTCGGGTCTTCCGGCGCATTGGCCTGCGCGATGTGTATCCTTCCAAGGTCGGAGACCAGGCCTATCTGCAGGCTCAGTATGGACTGGATGCCCCGGGTATTGTGCAGACAGTGATGGATTCCCTACAGGCCCAGGAACGATAGTGGGGGCCCCGGCATAGGCGCGCGACCGGGATCTTCCTGGCCGTTGGCGGAGGGCGAGGCATGATGAAGACTCCTTCAGGCCGTGTTGCACTGGTCACTGGCGCAAGCCGAGGGATCGGCCGCGCGGTGGCGCTGGAGCTGGCGAGACGCGGCGCCGACGTGGCACTGCTGGCCACCAACCGGTCGCTTCTTGAGGAGGTCGCCCGCGAGATTGAGGCTATGGGCCGGCGTCCCCTCGTGCTCGTAGGCGACGTGGGCAACATGCAAGAGATGCAGGCGGCGTTTGAGAGCATCAAAGCCACCTTCGGGCACTTGGACATCCTGGTCAACAACGCCGGCATCAACCAGCGCCAGAAGCTGGACAAGATCACAGAAGCAGGCTGGGATCAGACCATCGGCATCAACCTGAAAGGAGCTTTCATCTGCTCCAAGCTTGCCAGCGAATTGATGATTCCCCAGCGAAGCGGCTGGATCGTGAACATCTCGTCCGTGATGGGCAGGATGGGCGGCACGAGCCTGGATTACAGCGCTTCCAAGGCCGGCATCCTGGGCCTGACCAAGGCGCTGGCGCGTTCGCTTGCTCCCCACAACATCCTCGTGAATGCCGTGGCGCCCGGTCCTATCGCCACGGATCAGGCCAAGGCCTTGCCTCCAGATCGCATGAAACAATTGGTGGACAGTACACCCCTGGGAAGGATCGGCCAGCCGGAGGAAATCGCGACGGTGGTGGCCTTTCTGGCCTCGGAGGATGCCGGCTTTATCACTGGTGCCACCATTGACGTGAACGGCGGCATGCTGATGAGCTAGCCGGTTGGCATTCCGGCAACCCCACACGGGCCCCGTGCCGCCACCAAGAGCACGCGCCTCGCCCTGCGAGTCTCAATGACTTGACACAATCCACTGCGTCACTATACTCTGGGTGCCGCTCCGGCGGACAGTCAAGGCCGGCGGAGTTCAGGCTCCTGAGGTGACATGAACGGATTGGCGGTGGTGATTCTGGCGGCAGGCCAGGGGAAGCGCATGAAGTCCAGCCTGCCCAAGGTTCTGCATCGCATTGCCGGTCGCCCCATGATCCAGTATGTCTTGGACGCGGTGGCCGGGTTGGCCCAAACAAAACCCATACTCGTGGTAGGCCACGGCGCCGAGGCAGTGCGCGCAGCGGTGGGGGACGCGGCCACGTGCCTGGTACAGTCCCCGCAGTTGGGCACAGGCGATGCCGTTCGCAAGGCGCGCAGTGCTCTGGAGGGCAATGCGCGTACCGTTGCGGTCCTGTATGGCGATATGCCTCTTCTATCCCCGCGCACGTTTCAATCTCTTGTGCATGCCCATGACGCAAGCCAGGCTGTTGTGACTCTGTTGACCTGCGTGTATGAGGATTCGATGGGCTTTGGCCGCATCGTGCGCAATGCCCAAGGCCGCGTGTCGGGCATCGTTGAGGAGGCACAGGCCACCCCCGAGCAACTGGACATCAAGGAGCTGAATTGCGGCATTTACTGCTTCGACGCCGACTGGCTGTGGGAGCATTTGCCGCGCTTGTCGTTGAGCCCCAAGGGTGAGTACTACCTGACGGATCTGATTGGGATG
>Ga0136653_10002525_pt1 | contig 9993 bp, 9 predicted proteins | sample LakKivw275mmetaG_FD_94866 | JGI IMG/M metagenome (GOLD analysis project Ga0136653, IMG submission 94866) | Anoxic lake water microbial communities from Lake Kivu, Rwanda to study Microbial Dark Matter (Phase II) - Lake Kivu water 275m metaG... | ecosystem: Environmental > Aquatic > Freshwater >... | reverse complement strand
AGCCTCTTGAAAGCCTGGTTGAAATCCGATGCAGCCAGTATATACTGAGCCCGGTTGTACGCATTCCGGTTCAGGTAGGTTTTATAGATCACCCTGGCATAATCTTCTTTCAGCAGCTTGATCTCTTCCCTCAATCCCACGATGGTGTCCTCGTGCGCACGGATCTTCTTGTTTAAATACCCGATTTCTCCATTAATGCTCCGAACCACCTTCTCCCGGGCAGATATTTTCCGGTTTAACAAGCGCAGGTTCCTGGCTTCACTTATCCTGCTGGCTTCTGTCTGTTTTAACAACTCTTCTGTCTGGGCGATCTCCTTGAGGCTGCGTTCCTTGTCCGATCTTAGGCTCTCCAGGTCCTGTGCCACCGTGATAGCCGGATTCAGCAACAAACAGGTAAGTATGACCAGCCTTATTTTCATCAGAATGTCTCAAAACTAATATACATTTTATCCTTTACTTCCACCGTTATCACGTTCAATTCGGCATTGTATTGATGGGACTCATCCAGGCTGTTAACCTCGATCCGTTTAATCAGGTTTTCCTTTGAGTAATAATAAAGGACCCTGGCTGCCCATTGTCCGTTGCTGTCCTTGATCAGGCATTCCTGCACCGTTTTTAGATCCGGATCGATCCTGAATTGAGCCAGATACCGGTATGCCGTTCTGTTTTCTTCTGATTCCGGCTTCCAGGAAATCCATTGCTCTTCATTCCGGTGGCTCATCATCAATCCCTCCTGGAGGTCCTTGAATCCAATTCCCGTCGCGGTGAAAAGGCTTTGGGTCATCATGCCCTGTATGGAGTTGAAATCCAAAGCATATCCTGTGAATTCCTGCATCAGTTTCCAGTCACCTTTTTCCTTTATCTTCATCAACCTGGATAGTACCCAAACGCTGTCCGGCCTTGCCAGGATACGGCACAATTCTATTCCGATGGACGATCTCAGGGAAACCCAGATTGCACTGTCCCTGACAATTTTCACGGTGCCGATGAAGGGCACTTTCTGTTCGTCCATCTGGGCTTTTCCCGTCAACCGGAATTCGAGATACTTTGCCGGTACGGATTGATCATAGACTGCCCGGATCAGCTTGTCCTCTTCGGTGAGCACCGGAGTGCTGGCAACCATCTTTTTTCTGGCCTGGCATCCGCTTAGACCTGCCAGAACCAACACGACCAAACTCAGCCTTATCGCGGTTCTTAATTTCATACCGGTTTTTTTAGCATGCCCCTCTCAATTTTCATCCCGATCTCTGCCGTTGTTTCTCCCTTTTCCCTGGCCTTGATCCATTGCTCCCGGGCTTCGGCCTCCATCCCGTTCATGAAGAGAATATCACCGTAATGCTCCAAAACTTCTCCCGAGGGATCCCGGTCGAGTTCCATAACTTTCCTGATGGGTTCCATGGCTTTTTTGTATTCCGCTTTTTTGAACAAAACCCAGGCATAGGTATCCAGATAAGTGGGATTATCCTTTTCGGCCGCAATACATTTTTCTATCATTTCCAAAGCCTTGTCCAGCTCGCGGTTTTCAAGGGACAAATAATAGCTGTAGTTATTCAGCACCAGGACATTATCCGGTTCCAGTCCCAGAAGCAGGTCAAAATTCCTGAACGCCTCGGCTGTGTTCCCCATCCTGTATAATGCCTCCCCGAGTGAAATATAGAACTGTTTGAGTATCTCCGGATTCTGGCCCGGGAAAGTCATCCCCTTGTTCAGGGCGGCCACCGCATCCGGATAATTCTTTCCGGCTGTTGCCGCGATGCCCTTGAAAAGGTAGAAGAGCCCCTGCGCAGGGAAATTCTTGATTGCTTCATCACTCACCCGGTACATCCGTTCAAAGTCCTGTCTTTCGTTGAGGATGAAAAGCAGGTTTTGCCACACTATGAAATTGCCGGGATTGCTCAGGATCAGACGGGAATAGATAGGTTCTGCTTCCGCATTTCTCCCTTCGGAATAGAGATAATTGGCATACAGGGCATCCACATCGGGCTGACCCTTGTCCGTTTCATATAAAATCTCAATCAGCCTGATCACGTGCTCGTCCAGTTTTTGCTGTGCTTGCTGGTCCCTGATGAACTGCTGAACAATTTCAAGCTTGATCGCAGGATTCACGTCGGGCGACCGGAAACCTTTGATAAATTCATCCAGCGCCTTATCCTTTTCGCCCCATTGATAATAAAAGTGGCCCAGCGAAAAACTTATGGTTGGGTTGTCGGGGTCTTTATCCTTCAGCAATTGGTATTGTTTCAATGCTCTTTCTTTCTGTCCGTTCACCCCATAGCTTTCAGCGAGAACGCCCATTAATTCAATGTCATCCGGATGTTCCCTGGTCCATTTCTCAACAACCTTGATCCCTTTCTTCAGCTGATCGTTCATCTCGTATACGTCCCTCTGCCTGAAGACGCTCCAGCGACTCAGGCTCTCTGATTTTCCGTAGGTTTTGAGCTTCCCGATAGCTTCCTTATATCTTTTTGCCTGGATAAGAACTTCTATTTCGCCGGTTTTATATTCATCTTCATCCGGGAAGTTTTCTTGCAAGATCCTGTAAACGGGTATACATTCCTCGGGCTTGCCAAGGCGGGCCAGGCATTCGATCAGCAATTGCCCGTAATACTTGTTCCGGTTATCTCTTTTCCATGCATTGCGGGCATATCCCGTGGCACCCGCAAAGTCCCCTTTAAGTGCATGCAAAGAACCCAGTTCATAATATGCGGCACCCTTTTCCGGATCCAGCTCGATGCACTTCTGAAAAAAAGAGATTGCCTCGTCCGGGTTGCCCAGCATTTTTGTCCTCAGCCCCTCGGAAAAAAGGAATGTATAACGAGCTTGCGACGAACTGGCCGTATCCGGCAAAACCTCCACCTGCCCCACCGCTCTTACACCAGTGAACACAATCAATCCAAATAGTAAATATTTAATTTTCAATTCTTTTCTCCTTTTTTCTTTTTCCTTTTGCCTTTCCTTTTGCCTTCTGCCCTCTGCCTTCTGCCTTACTTGTGTCCCGTATGCCCGAACCCCCCCTGGCCTCTTTTCGTTTCTTCCAGCTTATCAACCCGTTCCCATTGAACGGTTTCATGCCGGGCGATGATCATCTGGCAAATCCGTTCTCCATCTTCAACCAGAACCTCTTCGCCCGATAGGTTTATGAGTATGATCCCTATCTCTCCTCTGTAGTCTGCATCAATGGTTCCCGGAGTGTTCAGAACCGTCAATCCTTTTTTCAGCGCCATCCCGCTTCTCGGCCTTATCTGTGCTTCAAACCCTTTCGGCAGCTCTATGAAAAGACCGGTTGGTATCAGCCTCCGTTCCATCGGACGAAGGGTTACCGGTGTTTCCAGGTTAGCCCTAAGGTCCATGCCTGCCGAATGATCCGTACTGTAGGATGGCAGTTCGTGCCGGGAATTGTTAACGATTTTCACTTTCATATAACGAGCATCAGGATAATTTCATTACTTGTGAAACCGGCTTCTGATTCCTGAGACAACCGATCGGACCATGGCCTTCTCGCGCCAGGCGACAACGACCAGGAAAGCGGTCATCAGAACGGTATTGAACAGCAGCCTGATCCAAAGGTTGTCGGGTCTGAGCAACACAGAGAAAACATAAATCCCTACTGCTGTTGCAGTCCATAGGGCTAATCTGCCGGCTTCATAGGGCACCCGGTAAAATTTCCGCCCCCAGAAAAAAGAAAGCAGCATCATTACCAGGTAACAAGCGAGTTTCGCCCATGCGGAACCCATGTATCCGACTGCCGGTATCAGCAGCCAGTTCAGGGCCAGCGTGACCACTGTCCCGGTTCCTGCCATTATTGTGGCATAAAGGGTGTGGTCCTTTATCTTGTACCATACCGACAGGTTGTAGTAAATGCCCAGAAACAGGTATCCCATCAGGATATAAGGCACTATCGGCAACCCTCCCCAATACCTCTCGTCAATCAAAACCCTCTGCACTATATCGATGTACAACGTTGTACCCAGGAATATCAGAAGTCCGAAGAGGACAAAGTATTTCATCACCTGGGCATAGGTTTTTTCCGCATTTTTTTCCCCCGAAACCGAAAAAAGGAATGGCTCAAACGCGTATCGGAACATCTGGATAAACAACATCATGATCACTGCAATCCTGTTGTTTGCGGAATATTCACCCACTCCGGACAGGGCTGTTTCCTGGTCGGGCAGCAGGAATTTCAGAATGATCTTGTCGCCGGCATCATTGATAGCGCCTGCCACCCCCACCAGCATCAGGGGTGTTGCATAGACCAGCAGCTTCTTCATCAGCCGGCGGTCAAACCCCATCCGGATATGCCGGAATTCGGGAATCAGCAGGAGCATCATGATCGAGCTGGTGATCAGGTTGGCGATGAAAACGTATCCCACGCCAATATCGGGATCATAAAGCCAGGAGGGCAGGTTTATGCCCTTTTTGACCAATGCCGGAAATACCAGGTAAAAGGTAAAAACCAGGGCCACGTTTATCACCACGTTCAGGATCTTCAGGATGGCGAACCGGAGAGCCCGGTTTTCCTGCCTCATTTTCGCGAACGGGATGCTGGCAATTGAATCCAATGCAATGATCCAGGCAAACCAAATGATGTATTCCGGATTTGAACCGTACCTGATGAGGCCGGCGATCCCATCGGTGAAGAGATAAACGACAAGCATCCAGATCAGGGACAAGGCAGCCACAAAACCCAGGCTGTGTGAAAAAACTTTTTTGTAATCGCCCTCGCTTGCTGCATACCGGAAAAAACCCGATTCCATACCCCACTCAATGACCACCAGCAGGATGACCAGGTAAGCATATAGTTCGCTCACGATGCCATACTCGCCAGTCTGGAAAAGATGAGTGTAAAAAACAGTGAGAATCAGGTAATTAAGCACCTTGGGAAGAATGCTTCCCAGGCCGTAGATCATGGTTTGGCCAGCCAGCTTTTTTACCTGGTTCAATGGATCCGTTTTAAAACGGTCAAATTTAGTCAGAATCTAGATAGCTTCGCTGAGCACATCATCCATCGAAACACAGGGCATGCCCCCGAGAATGCGGTATCCTTCACGGGTAACAACCAGGCTGTCTTCTATACGCACGCCGAACTTACCATACAGGTACAATCCCGGCTCGTTGGTGAATGTCATGCCTGCTTTCATTTTCAAGGGGTTGTCCTTTACGAGGTAAGGATATTCGTGCCCTTCCACGCCGATCCCATGTCCCAACCGGTGCGTAAAAAACTCATAATCCTTACCATAGCCTCCCATTGCCATTTCATTCCGTGCCATCCGGTCGACTTCCCCGCAAACTGCGCCTTCGCGGATAGCTTTGTAAGCGGCTTGCTGGGCTTTAAGCACGGTTTCCCAGGTCTTCTTCAATTCATCCGATGGTTCTCCGAATATGACCGTCCGGGTTACATCCGACCGGTAACCCTTGATCGAACATCCTCCGTCGACCAGCACGACGTCACCTTCCTGCAGGACTTTGGTCTGGCGGGTGCCATGTGGAAAGGCGGCCGTATAACCGAACATCGGACCGCCGCTGCCGCTGACCCCCATCTCCGAATGGGCCTGCCTGATGATTTGTCCCAGTTCTCCGGCGGTCATCCCCGCCCGGAGCTGAGAGAAACCTTTTTTGTAAGCCAGTTTCGTGATCCGGTTGGCAGCCTCCATCAATTCAATCTCTTTATCCGATTTGACCGCCCTGACGTTCTGGGTAATTACAGAACCGTCGACCACCCTGAAACCTCCGGCTTTCCTCATTCCTTCATTGACAAAACTCCTTGCATTCGGGTCTATCGCAATTTTCCCCCCGGAACGGTTGATGGATTTTAAATAATCCCCGAATAATCCATAGGGTCCGGTATGTTCCTCCCATGTTCTTATGTCTTTGCCAAACTCGATCGCTTCCTCGGCCCTCTCCTTTTCAAAAGCCGGGCAGATCCAAACGGTATCGGCATGAGGGCTCAGGAGAAAGCCAAAGACCCGTTCGCTCAGCCACCAATTCACGTTCATGAAATAGAGCAGGTTTGTGCCGCCTTCTACAAACAAAGCGTCAATACCTTCTTTTTCAAGCCATTCCTTTGCTTTTTCCTGTCTTGAAAGATAATCTTCCCTCGTAATATCCGGCAGATCCCGAATTTCTTTTGCGGTTGTCTCCCGGGTTTGAAATTCATTGATCCTGATGCCGGAATAAGCCCCGACTCCGGCAGCGGCTCCGATGGCAGTCAGTCCCGCTGTTTTCAGGAATCCCCTTCTTGTATTCATTTCTTATCAGTTAAACAAGTGAAAGTAGCATAATTTTCAAATCCTGAATAGGTTGGATATCAGTTTGTCGGACCGGAACCAGGCTTCGTGATCAAACGACAGATTGTTGCCATTCCTGACTAAATCTCCAAGCCTCAATGATATTCCGGCACTTTGAAGCAGGCGTTGATATTCTTCCTCACCAAACCGCTCGGTGTAATCCGTCAAATCAATTCCTTCCGTCGTTCTTAAGCGGGTCATGATATATTCATTGACCTTCATGTCTTCCGTAAGCACTTCGCCTTCCGGTTCTTTTTCGTCATTCACCTGTTTCGTCCAACCGGCGAGGCTTCGTGGATTCCAATGCCGCTCCCGCCCATTGAACGAATGTGCCGCCGGACCCAGGCCCAGGTACCTTTCACCCGTCCAGTATTTGGAGTTATGCCTGCTCCGTTCGTTGTTCCGGGTGAAATTGGAAATTTCATACTGCTCAAATCCGTAATCATCCATTAACTGCCTGAGCAAAAGGTATTGTTGAAAGCTGGATGCCTCTTTCACGTCAGGCAGCTTTTTTTCTTCTTTCAGGGCGTGAAAGACCGTTCCCGGTTCAATGGTCAGATGATAGGCGGAAATGTGGTTTACGGGCAATAAAACAGCTTTCCGGAGGTTCTCTTGCCATTGCACCAGGGTCATACCCGGAATGCCGTAAATCAGGTCGAGACTGATCCTTGGGAAACCGGCGTCGGCAGCCATTGCTACTGCTGTTTCTGCCTGCATGGCGTTGTGTCGCCTGTTCATCATCCTGAGTTGTTTATCTGAAAAGGATTGCACGCCTATGCTGATTCTATTATACCCGGCTTCCTTGATTTCTTTCAACTTATGGGCGTCGAGGTCATCCGGGTTGGCCTCGATGGTGATCTCGGCATCCGCCGAAATCATAAAATGGCGGTTCAAAGCTTTAAGGATTCCTGACAAGCCGTATTCCGGGAGCAAGGTGGGCGTGCCCCCTCCCAAGTAAACGGTGTCAATGTTCCTGTCGGCCAGATATCCGGCCCTCAACCCGGTTTCAGCCGAAAGGGTCCCGATAAACTCCGAATAATCTTTTGATCCTGTAACAGAATAAAAATCACAATAATGGCATTTGCTGATACAGAACGGGATATGGACATAAATGCCGTTCACGGCTTTTTTTCTTACTATTGTTACGGTTTATTCCGGGAATAATGATACGAAAGTTATTGTTTATCAGCCTGGGTTGGGCTGTCATTATCCTGATAGTTTGCGCAATCCCGGGTTATGACTTGCCAAAAAGCCATCTTTTCACCATACCCAACTTTGACAAGATCGTTCACGCTGCGCTTTATTTCCCGTTGGCTTTCATGCTGGGCGCAGAATTCGACCTTTCGCGTAAAAACTGGCTAAAGCTGGCCGGTCCGGCATTGACCATGCTTATTGTCGCGATCTATGGTGGTGTGATTGAAATCCTCCAGGAGAAGCTCTTCATCAACCGGTCGGCCGACCTGGAAGATGTATTGTTCGACCTGATCGGGGGTCTGGCGGGATTGGCTATTTTTTACCTGTTCTTCCGTCCTTTCTTTCGCAGGATTGCTGTTAACAGAAAGAAACCGGATACCAAACGGCCCTGATTTTACTTGAACTCCTTTTTCTTCCACATCTGGTGAAAGGATTCCCTGGCAAAAACAAGCGGCTCCCTTCTGGGTCCCCATACTCTCATACCCACGGTGCTCATAGCCCTGTTTTTCCATCTTGAGCTTAACTTCTCAATGTTTTTCCTCTTGAGCATCATCTTCCGGTAATTCCTGAAAAAAAACCGCTCCACCCCCATACTGTCGGATGAACCGACTATTTTATTCCTGTTTTCAAGCAGCAGGTTGTGCAAGGGTATCTTGACCGGACAAATGCCCGTGCATTTTCCGCAAAGGCTGGACGCGAAATTCAGAAACCCTGCATCCCTTGATTCATCAAGGTACATTGAGATCACGGATCCGATTGGACCGGTATAGGTTGTTTTATAAGTGTGCCCTCCAATATTCTTGTAGACCGGGCATTCATTCAGACAGGCTCCGCATCGCAGGCATTTGAGGGCTACTCTCATGACCGGTTCCGCGAACAGCCGGCTTCTTCCCCCATCATATAAAATAATGGCCATCCTCTCCGGACCATCCGATTCCATGGTTTTCCTTGGACCGGATAACAGTGTATTGTACGCGGTCATTTTCTGCCCCGTCCCATGAACGGCCAGCAGGGGCCAGAAAAGTCCAAGATCTTCCAAGTCCGGAATGATCTTCTCGATTCCGGCTATTATGACCAGTGTTTTTGGCCAAGAGAAAGTCATCATCCCGTTTCCTTCGTTCTCGGTCAAGGCTACCGAGCCGGTTTCCGGAACCAGGAAATTGGCTCCCGTTATCCCCATCCCGGCTGTCATGAACTTTTCCCTCAGGTAATTACGTACAAAAGCCGTTAGCTCTTCCGGTTTCGCATCAGGCTCCGTACCGAATTTTTCATGAAACAGTTCCGCCACGCTCTCCCTGGATTTATGCATGGCCGGAGTCAGAATGTGATAGGGTTTCTCTCCGGCCACCTGGACTATGAATTCACCCAGATCGGTTTCAAATGACTCAATATGGTTCGTTTCAAAAAAATAATTCAGCTCCAGTTCCTCAGACAGCATCGACTTCATCTTGACCACCATCTGAATGTTTTCAGAAGTGATGATCCCGCCCAGTATTCTCAACGCATCTTCCCGGGCGGAGGCCCAATAGACTTCGCAGCCGTTTCCCCGTGCATTTTTTTCAAACCGCATCAACAGGGCTTCAAACTCCTGAAGGCAATAGTCCTTAATGGCTGACGCCTGACTACGGGCATTTTCCACATCCTTGTAAAATCCCATACCGGCAGTCAATGCTTTGTCATATTGACCGATATTATGCCTGATAATCTTCCGGTGCTCCCGGTCAAACGCAATCTTTTCAGATTGGTTTTTGAACTCTCTTTCTCTTCTTTCCATCGATCATCAATGCATAACGGGAATTTTTCCGATCCTTCTCTGGTGCCTGCCGGCTTCAAAATCTGTTTCAAGAAACGTCTTAACTATCTGGATGGCTTCTGAGGGGACCATGTACCGGGCAGGAAGCGAACATATATTGGCATCGTTATGCCTCCTGGCGAGTGAAGAAATCTCACCGTTCCAGCAAATAGCTCCCCTGATGGAAGGATATTTATTGACCACCATGCTGATCCCGTTTCCGGTACCGCATAAACTGATCCCAACATGGCATTGCCCACCCGAAACAGCCCTGGCCAGCGGGTGAGCATAATCAGGATAATCGCATGGTTCAACTGAAGGACATCCAAAATCCCGTATCTCATAACCTTCATCCCTGAGCCAATTGATCAGCACTTCTTTCAATTTATATCCCGCATGATCCGATGCCAGACCTACATGAACAAACCTTTTGTTTTCCACAAACGGCCTCCTTTAATTAACAGAACTTAAAACAGACTCAGAATCAATGCGAATGTAATAAAATAAGCGCTACGATGGAACGCCGGAATCTGGATAATAGTATATAATTGATTGTTGATCAATTACTAAGAAGATTTTTCATTTATTAACACCCGGGTTTGACAAGAGTCCATTTTTTTTGTCATCTGTCACTTGGTTTTTTCATTTTTCCTTCTCTATATTTTTTGTTGCATAAAATGCAAGAAAAAAATTTTACCAGATAGAAAAACCTCTTTACAGGGT
>Ga0136653_10002523_pt1 | contig 9998 bp, 5 predicted proteins | sample LakKivw275mmetaG_FD_94866 | JGI IMG/M metagenome (GOLD analysis project Ga0136653, IMG submission 94866) | Anoxic lake water microbial communities from Lake Kivu, Rwanda to study Microbial Dark Matter (Phase II) - Lake Kivu water 275m metaG... | ecosystem: Environmental > Aquatic > Freshwater >... | reverse complement strand
CTATATACTTCGCCACGTCCATCCGGAACCTGTTGTATTCAGCAGCCAGACTCTGGTCAACCGGCACGCTGAACATATCCGCTCTGTCGGCTCGAATGAGAACATCATCGGTCTTCATATGTAACATCTCCTCTATCCTGCGTCAGGTTCTTTCGGCCAGGATTTCTTCATAAGAATTGTAAACCTTGCGGAATGCCTCAACATAATATTTCATCAGTTCCAATCCATTGGGGGGCTTGATGCAGTATATACCCATGATGGCCTTGATGGCCGCCATTGCTTCCGGATACTGGACCGTGTCGTAACTTATTTCCCTTGCGCCCGGGAAACTCCACGGGTATCCTCTGCCGAACCCGCGCTTCTGCTGGAAAAGAGTCATATCCGGTATTACAAATTCCCACCTTGTAAGGAAAACACCCTCGGCCCGCAGGGCATCCGACATCCTTACGGCAAATTCCCGCGGATTGATTTTCAAACCCAGCTCTTCCGGGACGAACCGCACCTTGTAGTCCCACCAGACTGGTTCGCAATCTGGCAGAACATAGGGTGTGCGAAGTCCCTTTATCCCGGCAAGGTTGGCAGTAAGATACTCGCAGTTCTTGCGTATGATTGAAATATATTCCGGTAATCGGCGGAACTGAGAACGGCAGAACGCGGAGACCATCTCCTGGGAGCGGTACATCCATCCCATGCCGTATGCGTTGTATTCTCGCCTTCCATCGGGCAGGCGATTCTCGCCGAACTGCTGCACTCTCGCCGCACTGTGATGGAGTTTCTCGTCGTTCGTCACAAAAAGACCGCCCTCGCCGCACGCAACATGCTTTGAGTTCTGGGTGCTGAAGCATGCCATATGCCCTATGCCGCCAACCCGCCGGCCTCTGTATGTTGCACCGTGTGCCTGGCATCCATCCTCTATCACAGAAAGTCCGTGTTTTTCCGCAATGTTCATTATCGGACCCATGTCAGCCGGCTGTCCGTACAGATGAACCGGTATAATGGCCCTGGTCCTGGGGCTGATCGCCTCTTCTATTTTGCTTACATCAATATTATAGGTTCGCGGGTCTATGTCCACGAATACAGGGATGCCTCCGTGATGCAATATGCATGTTCCGGTGGACGTCCATGAAAGGGCAGTTGTTATAACCTCGTCGCCGGGTTCAACACCGGAAGCAGCAACAGCCATGTGCAGGGCGGCAGTTCCGCTGTTTGTCGCGAGACAGTATTTCACGCCGCAGTAATCCGCCCATTCCTTCTGCCACGCGGATGTTTCCGGCGCATCGGTTCCGCTCAGCACGCCCCGCCGCAGCACACCAAGGACCGCCTCCTCGTCTTCCTTCCTGATGACAGGCCAGTTCTCAACGCGGAGTCCGTCCGGAACCGCCTTTTTGCCTCCAAGAATGGCAGGTTTTTCCCTCATCTCTGTACTCCTTTATTCTTTATCCCGATTGGCAGATTGTAAGGCATAAAGAACAGCCAGTCAAGTTGGGTCAGTAGAAAAACCTTGCAGAACATTTTCCTTCAAAAGGTCGGATTAAGACTTTTTTACCATCTGCAGAATAATCTGCGCTTTCCACCCTCAGGGGAACAAGGCCCCGGGGATGCGGGATGCGTATCCTCACGCTACGCGGAACAATCCTGCCGTGACATTCAAAACACACTGTTATTCTCTTCTTCGTTCTGAGTTCCGATACAGATTTTATTGATATTCTGCCAAAATAGCTTGCAGCGTTTTTCACCTGTATTTCCTTCCCATCTTCAAACCACCTGTCAGGTACCGCCGGAAATATGTCTATCGCGTCTCCCTCTTCCATGTAGAGCATCCAGCGTGTCTGCATGAGGAACCATGCCTCCTCGTGCGTCTTGTGCTGGCTTGCTCCATAGTAATGTTCCCAGAATGTGCATGTTTCCCTGTCCATGAGTCCGGTTAACTGGTTGTAGTAGCATTTAAGAAAAGCCCTTATGTCGCCCCTTCTGATGTGGGCAAAATCATGGCGACAGTAATACGGCTGGCTCAGGGATGCGTTTTCGCGTGTCAGGGGGAACTGGTTGCTCTTAAGCATGAACGTTGCACCTGTTTCCTGCGGAGAAATAACCTCGCCGATTATCAGCCACAAGGGACCGATAGCCGAGTCTCTTATGGTAAACGAGCCATGCGTGAACCATCTGCCGCCATCAGCATACAGGGAAACTGCCCCGTTGTATTCAACCCACGGTGGCATCAGTGGAGCCCATGAACCGTCACCGCACGGCGCCACGGGAGCGCGCGCCATCGCACGGTAGAAAGCGTCCCTTATGTCCTGCCTGTACTCTTCCACTTCCCTTTTCAGTTTGGCCGAATATTCCGGGCAAAGATTTCCCGTTATTTCCGCTATCCTCTTCAGACCGATGTAAGACCCTGCGTTCAAAAAGAAGGAATGATAGTAATCTTCCGGGTCAGCCACCTTTCCGTCAACCATTCCGTAATATCCTTTTTCCCTGCAGGAGTCTTTCTTGTTTCTTTCACGCCACCTGAGTATGTATGTAACCGATTTTCTAATTTTTGGCATAACTCTTTTAAGCCATTCCGTATCCCCTGTGTACCTGAAATGTTCACCCACCGTCCAGAGAAAAGGGCCTGTTTCACTCTCGTAGTTTGCAAAGTTCTGGATAAACCCGTCTTTTCTCTGCCTTTCAAAGAAAAACTGAAGTGACCTCTCCGCAAGTTTATGCCATCCGACTGAGTCAAAGTACTGGATGATTGGCGAACTCTCGGTTCCTATGGGGCTGTACCACCCGATTGTCGCTGCAACCGGTTCTTCGGGCTCCTTGCCTATCGCAACGAGGTCGCAGTGCAGAAGTCCTGCCCTTACAGCATGGTCTATCTCTCTTTCGGGAAGGTTGAAAACCGCGGCGCTTTTCAGTTTTGTCCGCCAGTATCTCGTTGCCGCCTTCAGGTGTGCATCAAGGTTCAGGCGAAGCAGTCTCAGTGCTCTTTTTTCTGCGATGGGCGAATGCGGGACGATTATCTCAAAAACTGCTTTGTTTCCCGGCTGAACCAGTACCGCGATTTCTTCCTGGGGCAGAGGTTTTCCGTTAAGGCGGGTTATCGCCACTACCTTTTTGTCCATAACGGTGAATCCCTTTTCACCGTTGAATCTCCAGTCACCGCCGTAGGGCGTCTTGAACCATGCATAACACGGTGCCTTTCCGCTGTTGACGGCGTCCACGCGGCAGCAGAGGATTACTTCCTGCTCGCGTTTGTGCATCTCCCTGTCAAGCAGGGTTCTGATGCTTCTTCTTTCCTTCTCTCCGAGCATGTTGCCATGGGAATTAGCATAGGCGGCAAGGTAATGAGAACCCCTGACCGATTCCATTGAAAGGGGTTGTTTTTCAAGAGAAGCGAATGCCGTTATGTCGTAATGCATGAATTGCTCGGTCTGCCTTGCTCGAAGAATCGGGAGGCATCCATCTTCAAGCCTCCTTTTTATCTCAACACGGCAGGAAGCGCCCTGCCCTATTGCGAAGAATATATCTGAATTACCCAGGATTTCGTTCCTGAAGGAATGGTAACAGGGAACAATCTTTCCGAAATATCCGTATTGCTCCTGGTAGCCGAAGCGAAATATCCTCATGTCTCTTGAAATACCGAGCCACGTCGGGCAATACTGGTTCCTGTTTCTCGCGGCTGCTGACTCAAAGTCCTCTTCGGGTTCTCTCTCAAATCGCATGAAATCGGAAATTATTCCCCTTTTCCCTATGTCCCGTACCACCCTTTCATAGTTTCGCTTATCTCCAGAGGGAATAACGGCGACTTCATATTCCGGGATCCATACAGGATTATCAATGTCAAGGGCATCGCGGAGGAAAAAGGAGAAGGAATTCTCGCCGGTTTTTACACGGACAATCGTGGCGAATGCACCCGGATTGATCACGGCGTGCGATATCTGTATTTCAAGTGTACCCCTGCCGCCGGGAAAGTTGAATCTCTTTCCGTCAACACTTCCATTCCCTGAAGATGCTTGAAGACAGGCAAGTCTACCATGGACAATTTCTATCTCGCCCCTCTCAGGCGCGCTTCTCCACAGTATGGTTACCCTCTTGTCCATTCTGTCCTATCTTATGTCAACGGTCTTCCTGCATATAACGCCCGTGGCGATATCCCTTGCCGATATGACATACTTACCGGGTTTTTCGTTGAGCGCCCAGTTGACCGTGTAGGATGCCCTGCCACCTTCCGCACGTATGTTTGCGCCATACCAGGGCAACAGCGTACCTGCAGGATCTGTTATCTCCATTCTTGCCATGTGAAGGGAGGGATTGAAACGGCCGTCAGGTGTAACTGCAATGTTGAAAACTGTATTTTCTCCCCTTGCCGCACTGCGCGGACCTGAAACGGTCAGGGAATAAACACGGTAAGGCAGGAGCGCGTATAACTGTGCCTCGTAGGAAATGCTTGTATCCACGGTATCGGTAAACCCGAGGTACTTGCCCGAACGCATGTCGTAGAGATGGCTCTTGCGCGAGAACCTTATGGTTGCAGGATATGGCTTGTTATCATAGAAAAAATAATTCCTCAACAGCCCCGTATATTCAATATCTCCGGATTTTATCCTGAATATCTCGGTCGGAGGCATATTGCCTTCCTTGCTCGTAATGACCACCTGCGGCTTTACGCCTGCCTCTTTTTCAATAAGGTCGCCGAGTATCCGGTATCTGCCTTCAAGTTTGCTCCATCCCTGCATATTCCTGAACGAAGCATACCCGTAATCCGCAAGTTTATTGCCGAGAAGCACGGTTTTCCCTTTACCTACCCTGTTAACAACTCCGGTTTCCTGCGAAGGAAACAGGTCGGCAAGCATGCTCTTTTCCTGTCTCGTTCCGTGGCCATTCAGGATACCCGGCATTATATCGGCTATCAAGAGCCCCCCTTCATTCACAAACCGGCGTATCGCCTCCGCCTCCTTCTCCGATACCGAATAGCTGTGGGGCATGATGAATACCCTGTAACCGCGGCTCGCTAAAGCGCCATCTTCCACTTCTTTATATGCAACGTATTTATACTGCAGGCCGCTGTCTTCAAGCGCCTTGTTGAAATTACTCAGAGAATCTATCCAGATACTCGTTACGGGACGTTTTACGTCTATGGTTGTTCCACCCTCCAGTTTGTTATCGGACTTCCCGCCGAGAATACTGTCCATTATGTGAGAAGCCTCCGAGTAGTGTATGGCTATGCCGTCATCCTGCAATTTTCCCGCAAGCAGAAGTTTACCCGTGCCGGAACGTATCTCGGAAAGGGCGTCCCTGCTTGCCTGCATAAAAGGCATATTGGTGAAATCCGGGGCGTATCCCGAGTATAAGCCCGGTCCTCCCATCGTCCAGAACCACGTGCTGTTCAATCCGTGAAGGAGACTGTACCACGGGAAAAAATGATGATATTCAACAGTATTGGGACCTGCCTGCCAGGTAAGACCGTATGTGCCGTACCACATACCTGTCAGGTTTTTAGGACCCGCGAATGAACGGATTATCTCCATCTGCTCGCTGTTGCCGATATAGGACTGCAGTATACCGATGTAGTCTTTTAGTACCCACCAGTTTATACCGCCGTTAGGAAAACCGAAACCGAGGTTGCCGTCAAAGCCCACGATGGCACCCGGGTCACCGGCAGATAACGCCTCTCCGGTATGCTGGTAGAGACGGCCGAATACAAACTGCTGGGCAAGACGGTGTTCAACCCACGGCGCATAATTTCCGGTGTTGAGCGCTTCCTCAAATGTCAGCGGCATGACCTCGTCCCATGTCTTGTAGCCGGTCTTCCATTCCCTGTTCAATGCTGCAAGGTCAGGATAGACTCCCTTCAAATATTCGCGCAGATGCGCCAGGCATGTCTCAGACCAGCAGGTATCAGGATTGCTGGCATAGTACGACTCATCCCCATGTGACCAGGCAAAAGGTCCGTACGGACCGAAGATCTTGCCCTGCAGCGAAAAGTATTCATCAATGTATTTCCATGTCTCCGGGTGAGTCATACAACCACCCATCAGGTTCTGTATGCCCCATGGTCCCTGGGGTGCGACGGGAACCACCTTGCTGGCAAAACCACCGTACCCTGCAGTATAAGGTACCGCCGCAAGATTGGCCATGGCGACGTTGCGCGCATGGGTGCCACCTCTCCATCCCACGTCTATGGCATCCGTCTGGTCGGATTCCGCGAGTTTTCTCAGCATCAGGTGTGTGAGAAAATAATTTTCCGCGCCTGACCAGACTATTTCGTTGAAATCGTCAAGACCTTTAAGTTTTGGGCGCACCGGAAAGTCAAAACGTTTTGAACATACATCACTCCCTTTTCTTTCCACCCGGGCGCGGATGCTGTGCATTATGACCAGCGGTCGCGTCACAGTCAACGAGAAAGGATATTTTTCTCCGGAACCCGAAAGTTGCTTTTGCTTTAACTTGCGGTTGTAGTTATCCCAGAGTTCCGCAATAAGAACTTCTCCTCCGGCAAGGGACCTTGACAGACTGACCGTACCTGTAATGTTTCCCCCGGAATTGTAACTCGGACGGTCAAGCGCAATCTCCTTTATCTCAACATCCGCCTTAACGTTAAATCCCCTGCTCGCCCAGTCAAATATCTTTCCATCTGACGAAACCAGCCATATGTCCAGGATATACTCGCCGGAAGGAACCGAAGGAAGGGCGACGCTGTTGGTCTCTCTTGCCGGCTGTGGAGGTATCCCGTATGTTATGGCGGAGTCGTAGCGGCTTCGAACAACCGCGTTCAATACGCTTCCTGACGGTGCGGAAGCCGTTTTTACAGTTGCTTTCTGCGCGGATGCCGGGTAATTTACGATGTCAGAAAGTGAGATGTCGCTCAAAAATGAACCGGATTCCTTGCCGCTTGCCCATACCACCGCACGTGCCACCAACGACTGGTAGTATTCATAAGGCACGAATTCAGCTTCGGGACACTCGTCGGGCGGAATATATCCCCTGGAGCGTTCATCCTTATCTATGGTTCCGGGCTGGGGATTATCCCACTGAGGGGTAAGCGCGGGATATGCAACAGTTGCCCACGACGCAAAAGTACCGTCAGGCCTTTTTTCCTCGGGGACTTTCTGTCCGTAATCCAGAGCAACCACCCTGCCTTTGCCGAACATCCCTGCACGAACGATCTTATCCACGTCCAGTTTTTTTAACTGCGGGAGATAGGAAAAAGGGATACCCTTTCTTATGAATTCCACGCCTTGAGGTGCTGCCTTGCGTGAATATACGAGGTCTATCTCGGCATTTCCTTCCGGAGGCCCCACATATACAAGGCCTGTCCCTTCCGAAACCCTTTTCAGAATGTCAAACCGCTGTTTGGCGGGAAGCATCTTCCAGTCAAGCTTGCCTATCACTATCACGTCAAAATCGGAAGCGATATACCTGCGAAGCAGTTTATCCATAAGTGTGACAGGCGGAGGAATCCAGAACCACTCGGCAGGCACGGCGATCTGCGTGAATGCCGAGGTCATCCACGGCGTGTAATCAATAGATAGACGCTGTGCAAGTTCAACCGTCTCCCGCTGGCTCCATTCCGGTGCCATTACAAGAATTTTTATTGTGCCGCCCGCATATGGCTTTGCCCATTTGACATGCGGGCTTTCATAGCCGCTGGTCAGTATCCCGTAGGAGAAGTTCTCGTTGAGCCCCAGCGGATGGCTGCCTGCCCCAAAAACACAGTTATTAAATAATATCGGCAGTAAAAAAATTGCGGCCACACATGCCGCTTTCTTATGAACCCCTCGCATTTTTCCTCCTTTTTCTCTGGAATCAAATATCTAAATCAGGCATGATATTTTTTCGTTACATCATGCTATTAACCTGTCAAAACCGGCATGCAAGAAATAAACGTTTCAGTGAAATTCCGTTTCTATAACAGCCAGTCTCATGCGGGACAGAAAATCCTCATATGCAGCAACGACCCTGTCGCCCGCGGAAGACAGCACATCATGTGTGACCGAAGGATTACTGCCGGCGTCTGCAAGTTTCATGAGAAAATCCGTCCACATCCGGTCAATGGCGCAGAGTTCCTGCATGAAAGGCCTCCCTGCCAGAGGATATCGCATAAGCATATCCGCCACTTCCTGTATCAGATTGCCGGTCAGAACCGTGTAACGGTACCGTAACCACAATGAATAGTCGGCGAAGATGAGCCGTCCGAAACGGCCCGGGGCTGCGAATGGACCTTTCGTGTCGGACCAGCATGTCCATCCCGACCAGAACAATCCATCGGTTTCAAGATCCACGCCCCTTGAGCCGTTGAGGTTGAGTCCCCATATGACATCCGGCCCAGGCGGTATGCCTCCGAGAAGGCGGAAAGGAACTCCCATTTCAACCGTCCATCTGTCGGCGTATCTGCGTATGGCGGCTGACCATCCCTCCTGTATCTCCGGCGCAAGTTCAGCCCCGTTCCGGCTTTCGCGCATCCCGGTTATCCCCAATCTCAACTGTATATATGAAGAACGGTCATAGTTGCTGTCAATAAAAACCTCTATGGACTGGTCAAAGTCCTTTATCTGGCCTGTTTTTATGCGATTTTCAATGACATCCATCTCTGGCTCTTCGCATACAAAAGCGATGTAGAGTATTTTCTCGTCCCAGCAAAGCATGCCCGTGGTACTTGTTTTTGCCGGCTTTCCTCCTATCGCGACAAAGGGAGCGGTCTTCTCCGCATTCTTCCAGCATTCCTCATTCAACTCACCGTCTATGACAGGCGGGTCACTGACCATGAGGGCACTGTACATGGGAAACGTATCAGAAAAAACACGGAAGGTACCAAGGAGGGCAGAAAAAATAAAAATGCAGCGCAGAATCTTTACTGGCATGGTTCAGCCCCTTTGCGTACAGGCAAATTATTTCTCTCGGGGAACCTTTATTATCTGCACGGGTCCCGGAACATCCATACTCTTCTGTCCCTGGGGCAGTACCGGCTCATCGATAATGGGACCCCCGCATATCGGACACCTGGGAAGCATCAGTTCCGGGTCAACCTTCATCGGGTCCGTTCCCTCGGGCAGCGGTTTGGAATCCAGGGCAAAAACGGTCTTGTCTTTCTCACAGTAGATTGCAGGATACGCGTTTTTCCCCGTGCCGAACGGCGATTCCATCGGGAAGACCGGTTTTTCGGCTGTCTTCAGGTTCGCAATAAATACCTTGTTTGCCGAAACATCCACAAGCGTCTTTTCATAGGTGGCAGATATCTGGGGGTTTGATTGCATCTGCTTCATTATCAAGCCCAGCGCCGCCAGGATAATCACCACAAGCACCACCACTTTCACCTTGTTCGCCATTCTCCCTCCTCCGTTTGTCATCCCTTAACAAATACGGGATACATTCTGCCAATTTCAGTTACCTTTATTTTCCTTTCAGTAAAGAACGTTCAATCTCAAGTGAAGACCTGAAACTCTGAAGCGAAGTCTGATTTTCCATCTCAAACGCATAAAAAGCGAGGTGTATATGCCTGGTACCCGGCGGATATTTCAGCTGGGTACTCTGCCCGTAACTGGACATGTAAACCTTCCCGGATTCCACTTCGGCCTTGTCAAACAGCAGTCCCAGGGAACCCCTGCTCTGCACTTTGTCCGCGTAAAATATCCAGTCTTCCCCCTTTTCAACCGGCGCCTGGGGAAAGGTTCCATTGTAGTCCTGCGGAATATCCCACTCGCCGCTTGAGGTTACCACCCATCGGTGAGAAGGCAGTTTGTACGCCGGGCCAAAACCTCCAGGATAGCATGTCAGGGATACGGTCAGATCACTTATGGATAGGTCGCCCGGAAGAACATCTATTCGCGAATATATTGCCTCTCCCCCTTCTGCCACCGTGAAATTCAAAGCCAGCTCTCCGCCATTATCCAGTTCCCACACAATGCGGAGATATACGTTATCGTTTCCCTTTGCCTCGGCCAATTTTGCCGGTTTTGCCGCCATGACATCCGAGCCGTTTACCAGGACACGTATGGCGTTGCCCCGGTACCAGT
>Ga0136653_10002522_pt1 | contig 9998 bp, 9 predicted proteins | sample LakKivw275mmetaG_FD_94866 | JGI IMG/M metagenome (GOLD analysis project Ga0136653, IMG submission 94866) | Anoxic lake water microbial communities from Lake Kivu, Rwanda to study Microbial Dark Matter (Phase II) - Lake Kivu water 275m metaG... | ecosystem: Environmental > Aquatic > Freshwater >... | reverse complement strand
GGCATTGTCCCACCAACATCCCTGTTCAGATTATTCTTTCTCCCTTTCTGCTTTGCGGTAGGTTGAAAGGAAGTTTTAAGGATCTAAATATATTGTCTATGCGAACAATGATACAATAATTACTTGAAAAGTCAAAAGATTTTTACCTTCGGTTTACAAAGGTTAGTTCAGAGAACGAACAAGCCAAACACAGATGGGGAGGGGCGAGGAGCAGTTCTCAAGACCCTTTACCTTATTCTGGCGACCGGAGGTATGGATAGATTCACTTACACAGAGTATTCCCAATTTTTCATTTTTTGCGCCGGATTTTTAAATGTCCCGACTTGAGTCTTCAATTCCCGATTTGCCAAACCTTATTTTCCCCGTATCGTCCTTCCAAAAAGGAACGGTCACCCCCTTCAGAATAAATTCCTTTATCAATCCTGAGGATTCGTCATCCATGTTATTTAATATTTCTTCAACTAAGTTATCAACAAGGGCCTTTACGTTTAGTGCATCTTCTTTCTGCAATGTTTTCTCTGCGGAGGGAAACACCGACCCCCTTTTTTCTTTTTCCATATGAACGGTATAGAGAAAGCCATCTTGAAAAAAGGCTACATGTTTCAAGGAATCGACAATTTTGGAATGGAAGATTTCATTTCTGTATTTTCTCAACTGCTTAAAGTTCTTGAATATCTCCGATTCGGGACTGAGCATTTCGTTTCTAAACCCATTACACAATCCAGGCATAAGTAATACTTTCATTTCAATATCTAACCGTTCCTCAATGTTTTGGCTTCTTAATTCTTTTTTCAGGAAAGCGTGGTAAAGAAGATTCACAAAACCTTCGAAGGCCAAAAAATAGTGGATAATTATTGAACGATAAAACATACCCAATCCTACCAAATACTTGTCGATCAACGCTGTCTTTTCTAAATCCTCTTCCATGTCATAAATACTTTGCATGTATTTCTTGTATTCGGCAACATTTGTGTCCTCGTATTCATCGGCATCTTCCATCATCAGTTCTGCACTTCCATAGTTACGCCTAAAAACGTTATCCAAAAGATAAAGTTGTGTGCCTTCCCCTTCTTCAAATTCTTTCCGAGGATTTAGTATCTGCCCCTTTAACCTCGTAGCCTCCATTAGTAAATCAGACACAAACTTTTCTCCTTCTTTGATCTGTTTTTCGTTTGGTTCAGAACTGCCTTCTGGGAGCACGTGAAATATTTTCAAAACGCTATGGAATTTTTCGGTTCCAATTCGTATGATGCCCCCGGATGGTGTCCTAACATAATATTTCCAATCCTTCCCGATCCCCGTTGCCTTAATATGCGTGAGATTCTCACCTTCTTCTGTTTCACGCTTGATCTCTTGCCACTCTATGTCGGAAGGATAGCCATAATTTCTTTTTAAAAGGCGATGGAAGAAAAGAATCTCAAACGCTTCAATCTCCTCTATCTTGAAAGTAATGGGGAATAAGGTGAATTTACCTGTGGGTATAAACTTAACTCCTTTCTCATCTAATATGGCCTCCTCCACCTGGGGAATATCTTCTTTCGCAATTGAGGGATACTTGTAATGAAGCGGACCAATTGATGGTATTTTATTTTCTTGGGCCATCTTATCCTCCATGGTCAGGCTTTCTTAATGTGTCCACGGGTTTAGTCCTCAGTTTTGTGCCTCATCAGGTTCACAACTTAAGTTAGCTATTCAGCGACTACCCTCCTCAAGAAACCTACGCCCAGCCTCAGTGATTTCCCATATTTTCCTCGGGGAATCTGGCTTCAAGAGAGGAGGCTTCATCATGGTCATACGCTTCCGTGCCCATTTTGCAGTATTCTCCCACCGAGGCTCATTCGGATTGGAGCTTATTGGTTGACGGTCTGTTTCGTTCAACAAACCTTTCATCGCATTTTCAACTCTAACAAGTACATCGTGAACACTCGCCTTACCACCCAAGTCAATAAGAGCTTTAAGGATCGGACGGTAATAAGCCTTGTCAGTCGTTTTTAAGCCACGGGGCAACCTTGACCCCTTGATAGCTGGCTTTACAGGAGTAATTGGAAGAAGAGAGACCTTCTTGCCATGCCGCTCATAGAAATCAAGTAATCGGTCGATTACATTCCCCGGGGTGTCAAATCCCCTTGCCAAGGATTCCAAACGCTTATAGGTTGGTTCCGAAATCCTGATGACTTCACTCACGGGTGAATACCTCCTTTCTTATGTTTGTAACAATGTAACATTGTATCATCACGTTGTCAAGAGAAAAATTTTCCGTGAGAAATCCAATTTTACCCTCTCGGATTGTTCCCAAGTAGTGGGCGTTGAGTTGACACTTCCCGTTATTGTCCTGCACGTTATAGCCCTGTCCATTGTTGCCCTGTCCTTGACAGACCCTATGCTGTGATGTATAATGCGATGTAGCTAATGCATGAAGGAGGTAAGAATATGCCTCGGATGATCCGCAAACAGATCTATATTGAATCGCGCCAGAATAATAACTTAAAAAAGCAGGCATGTCATTTAGGCGTTACTGAAGCGGAAGTCATTCGACGGGCGATTGATCGCCAAATGACCTCTGTCAGGTGGGGTGCCAAAGACAAAAAGGCCTGGGGGAGAGAGAAAGCATTTATCGCTAGGCGTATGGCAAAGAGTTCTCCCTCAGGAGGCCGTCAATGGAAACGCGAGGATGCCTATGAAGAAAGGCTGATGCGTTATGGCCGATAAATTCATGGTTGATACAAATATACTGCTTTACGCTTATGACTGTGGAGAAAAAATTAAACAGCCCATGGCTTTAGCTTTATTGGACCGTTTGGTGGAGCATGATCTTGGGGTTTTGACACCACAAGTCCTGGCTGAATTTTTCGTGAATGGGACGAAGAAACTGCGCCCTCCGTTAACCATCGAAGAAGCTTACATTCGTATTCAAAACTATCTTTTGTCGTGGGAGATATTAGATATTACCGGAGCGATTGTTCTGGAGGCAATCCGCGGGGCCCGTGCTTATCAGATGACTTATTGGGATGCTCAAATCTGGGCATCGGCGAAGATGAACCAAATTCCTATTGTGCTCAGCGAGGATTTTGGGGATGGTGTGATAATTGAGGGTGTGAGATTCGTCAATCCATTTGGAAGTGATTTCAAACTGGAGTCATGGCTTCCTGAATCGAGAACTTCATAGCGCTCATCCCTTTTTTAAATCCATCTAAGTCTCACTTTGCCTGCCTCTGGCAGGATAAAAAGGCCAAAGAGGGATTTTTTATGAGGGCAAGAGAACTAACGAATCACTCCCAGGAATAAAATGTGGTCAAGGGGACGAGGAGAAGTTACCGAGTTTCCGTTGCCTGACCCCCATTTCTTTAAATTCTCTTGACTGAATTACATCAGATCGCATAAAATTAGATAATAATGAAGGAAGCATTAAGATATTTAGAAAATGCAAAAGAGATATTGCAGTCTGCCCCCACGGAAGATAGTATCTATACCGATATCAAACTTGTAAGAGAAGCTTTCGCTATAGCTTATCTTGCTGTCCTTGAGGCCATTAATCAAGCTTTAATAAACAGGGGGATCACGAAAAGGGAATTACCCAAATCTGTTGATGCTTATAGAAAAGCACTCCGGAAGCACTTCGATATTCATGACGGGAAGCTTCTGAGAGAGTTTGAAATGCTTTATGATGCTCTTCATATAGCCGGATATTATAGGGGACTAATTTACAATGTACATGCCGTCAAGGACTATATAAAGGCGGCAAGGACATTCATTGAAAAGATCGGATAGTCCGACGCACTAACCCCAGCAATTCTACCGAAGACGCAGACATCAAGAAGAGAATTCCCCATTAACCGATTCTCGCCGTGAACACCCCCCGAGACCTCACCCGCAGAAAAGAATCCCGGGACAGAAGTTTCACACTTGCTATTATATTCCAGTCCTCCATTCTGATAATGGAGAGTGGGATAGACAAGCATGGGCTCCTTTGAAATATCGATCCCATATCGTTTGACCATCTCTTTGAGCAACCAGAAATAGCCTACGGTCCCCTCAAAGGGAAAGAACTGGGCGGCCAGAAGTGTTCCTCTGGCATCATCCATGGCTGCCATCAAAGAGCAAGGAGGATTCCCCTCCCCAAACCAGAGATGGGGAGACCCGTCCCAAAGCACCATCCATCCCTCCTGAGCCATCCGTTCTCGACGCTTCCGATGCCTCTTGCCCCTGCGCCTCCGCTTCGGCTCGATCCTCGCCCCCCGACGAATCCTTCGCACCGTCTCCCGACTCAGAACCATCCCTTCCTCCTCCCCCAACTTCTCCGTAAAATGCGTATCATTAAAGTCGGGATAAACCTCCTTCGATAACTGAAGAACCCTCTGTCGTAACACCTCACTGAGACGATGGTGCGATGGCCGCCCCGTATTGCCATGAATCAACCCTCTTATCCCTTTTTGCCTGAGAGCTCTCCGAATTCGCTTGGCCTGCCGGTAGCACACACCTATCTTCTCCCCTGCCTCCTTCAAGGTGATCTTCCCTACCTCCACCATCTTTATGAGATGCCACCTCTGTAACTGCCTCTGACTCAATAAGATCTTTTCTCCTTCCATGGGGACATTTTAACTCTGCAGTTATAGGGGACATAATTACTTTGCTAACACAAGGTTGCTTTCTTTCCTTGACCCCTAATCCCCTCTCTCGTATAATTTATTTATTTAAAATGGTTCTTCTTTATTACAGGGTGGTAGAGGGATGTATACCGATTTCTATCAATTTTCTGAAAAGCCTTTTGAAGACAATCCGGATCCCAAATTTCTTTACTCGACCCCATCCTACCAGGAAATATTCACCTCTATCTTAACTTGGATTAAGGAGGGTTATGGGTTTGCTGTGGTAACAGGAGAAGCAGGCATAGGAAAAACCTTTTTCATTCATACCTTGTTAAGTCATTTGGATGAAAAAATATACCCCATTTCAGTTCTAAACCCAGTCGCCACATTCATAGACCTATTAAAACAAATCCTTTTGGTATTAAAACAGCCGACTCGGGAAGAGAATGAAACAGCACTTTTCCATCGATTCACAGAATCTTTAAATCAGATCGTGGCTCAAGACAAAACCCTTTTAATCATCCTGGATGAGGCACAAGACCTCGACGATCGAACCCTTAAAAACATTGAGCGTCTTCTTGATCTGGGATCGAAGCCGATTCGAATCCTCTTTGTGGGGGGACCTCATCTTGATGAAAGGCTTAATTCCATGGGCCTCATCAAGTTTGTCCAAAAGATAAAAGCCAGACAAAAAATTAAACCCTTCACTGAAGAAGAGTCTCGTGGATATATAGATCATCGGCTTAGATTGGTCGGATGTAGCTCTGAAATAATAACTCCAAAAGCCATCTCCATGATTTGTTCTTATACCCAGGGGATCTCAGGCTTGATCAATCATGTCTGTGATAATGCCCTCTGGGCTGGTTACACTATGAACCGTGAAAAAATCGATGTTGATATTATTAAAAAAGTTATTCAGAATTTAGAGGGACCAAGGATGACCCCAAAGGTCCTTCCTTCAATGCAGCCTATTAGAAAAATTTGGGAATCTCCTTCTCAATTTGCTATTCCCTTTAGAAGGGTTTCAATGGCCATCGTTCTTTTGGCCTGCCTGGGAGGATTAATTTTTTTGTTTTATGAATACATTGGACGCAGGTCTATGAAGATACAGGAGATAAAGTCTTTTATCGGGCAAAAATTAGCGATCGGACCCTCAACACATCAACCTTCTGCCCAGGGAACGATAGAAGGAATATTAAAAAAAGACAGTCCAACATCGTATGAATCAAAACTTACCCAACCTGAATCTTCATCTCTTCAACGAGATGCGGTTCTCCTTACGCCTGAAAAAGGAAAGCAACCACTTACTGAAGTCATAGTTGTAAGAAGAGGAGAAACTCTTTCCCTGTTAGCAAAAAATTATTACCACATGGCCAACTCCACTCTGATAGATCTCATTTTGCAGTCCAATCCAGAAATCACAAATGAAGATCTTATCAAAGTCGATCAAAAAATAAAGATTCCTAAAGTTACAGAGGAATTTTTAGTCAGTCAATCCCCCGATCAAACTTTTAAAATTTATATTGGAACCTTCTGGTCATCGGAGTTGTCAAAGCGTTATCGTGATGAGCCGACGTTAAAAGGAAAAACGATCGAGATTATTCCATTTAAAATCTCGCCTAACAAATTCAGGTATCGAGTCTCAGTAGGAAATTTTCAGAATAGGGATGAAGCATTGAATATGGTCTTCTCCCTTAAAAAGAAGAGGCTGTTGCCTTCTTTCGAGGGTGGCTTGAAAACAGATTAAGATAGTTTCAAAAATGTGGGTAAGAGGAATTCGATTAAAAGTTCTGAAGTTCTGGGGTCAAGCAACGGTAATTCGGTATTGATAAGTCTCCCTTTGCCCATCTCTGACAGGATAAAAAGTCCAAAGGGGAACTTTTTATTTAATTTTTCCCTCTTTTCTAAAGAGGGACAGGGGGATTACCGAATTGATCCCAGGTAGTGGGCGGTGAGCTGGCGCTCCCGGACTGGAGGATTGGAGTAATCGGGGAGGAGCATTGGAGCCACTCGATCGGTGACGATCCCTGCTTGTTCTAATTCTTTATGGTACCTACGGACGTGATCCAAAGTCAGCTTCCCATCTTTGAATTTCCCTTTGACATACTCCGAAGCACTGATCCCAGCAATTCTCCCGAAGACACAGACATCAAGAAGAGAGTTTCCCATTAACCGATTCTCGCCGTGAACACCCCCCGAGACCTCACCTGAAGAAAAGAATCCCGGGACAGAAGTTTCACACTTGCTATTATATTCCAATCCTCCATTCTGATAATGGAGAGTGGGATAGACAAGCATGGGCTCCTTTGAAATATCGATCCCATATCGTTTAAAAAGAATATGCTTTCCCGGAAATTCCCTTTTGACCGCCCCCTCCCCCATCAGAATATCAATCATCGGAGAATCGAGCCAGATCCCCACCCTGCCAGTGGGTGTAGGAATCCCTTTCCCGATCTTGGTGCACTCCCGGATAAAACAGGACGATTCCACATCTCTCGGTTCCCGTTCATTCACAAATTGTTCTCCATCGATGTTGAGGACATTGGCTCCCGCCCCTCTAAACTTCTCCGTGATCAGAAGACCCTCCGCCTGCTCCGGGAAGACGACACCCGTGGGATGGTATTGAACCGCGTGGAGAAAACATAACTTCACGCCCACCCGATAACCCAGGACAAGCCCGTCTCCGGTAGCCCCGTAATGATTGGTGGTCATAAACCCCTGGATGTGGAGCCTTCCTGAGCCACCGGTAGCCATGACCACTGCCTTTGCCTTAACGATGAAGTACTCTTCTGTTTCCAGATTATAAAGAACGGCTCCCGCACAGCAGCCATGTTCGTTTAAGATCAATTCCACGGCGGGAGAAAATTCAAGAACCTTAATATGCTCTGCTCGATTTCTTGCTTCATCCCTTAACGTCCTCATAATCTCTGCCCCGGTAATATCGGCAGCGTAATGCATCCGTTTTCGGCATGTACCGCCTCCATGAAGGGTCATCAATCTCCCTTCCGGTGACTTTGTAAACATGCATCCAAAATTTTCCAACCAGGCCAACACCTTTGGGGCCTCAGTGACAAGCGTATAAACCAGTTCTGGAGGATTTTTAAAGTGGCCTCCCCCTAAAACATCAAGATAATGGTAATAAGGTGAATCCTTCCCCCCTTTGCTGGCGGCTTGAATGCCACCCTCGGCCATCATCGTGTTGGCATCGCCATGTCTCAGCTTCGTGGCAATCAATACTCTGGCTCCATTCTCCTGGGCGGTTAAGGCGGCAGCGGTTCCTGCACCACCCCCTCCAATGATGAGGACATCTGTTTCATAGGCAATCCTGGTGAGATCGACCAAATCGGGATTGACCCGGCTCCGAGCCTCTAATAGATTGACGATTTCGGGAGAGATCGCATAACCTTTGCTCACGCCCACCCGAATCTCTTTTCTTGCCCCCTCAATAAAATCAGGATGGTATTTTCTCAACCTCTCCTCTCTCTCTTTCAGGGAAAGCAGCGGGAATTCCTCCCCCCTCCTCTTCTTTTCGACTCTCATGAGCCGTGTTGCCTCCACCTTCTTGATTAACTCCTTCAACTCTCTTGTATAGGGCATGATAACCTCCCAACCTTAAACCGTGTCCGTGTCCGTGATTCGTGCCAGTAAATAACCCTCACCCTTACCCTCTCCCTTCAAGGGGGAGGGAGATATTCCTCAAAGGTAGGTTTTATCTTTGGGTGTCCAGTCTTCGCCCGCCTGTTCAGGCTCAATCTCCCTTTCATTATAGAGTTTTTTCAGGGCCTCCTCGTCTGTATCCATCACCTTTCTTAACATCTGCTCATACTTCCCTTTTTGAATTTCATTAACCATCTGAGCCAAATGCTCTGCCTTGGGTACAATATATTTCCCGTAAAGACGCCTCCCTAAAATGGCCACGTTGTACTGACAGATCTCGGCAGGACACCGGGAGGTACATAGCCCGCACATCACACAATCGAAGGAGAGTTCAGCCAATCGCGTGATATCCCCTCTCATGGCGGCGGCGACATAGTCCATCACCTCTATATCCATGGGGCAGGATTTGGTGCAGGTGTTACACTGGAGACATCTCAGCACTTCAGGGTAGTGTTTCACGATCGTCTCGATATTCGGCTTGATCTTCTCCATATCATAAACACTCTTGGTCGCAGGGAAAAAAGGAATCTGTGTCAGATACATATTGGGCTGAACGACCGTCTGACAGGCCAACCCCACTTCAATCTTGTAACTCCCAGGAAATCGGTAAACCGTCCCGCAGGCACCGCATATCCCTCCTCGACACCCGCATCCCCGGAGCAGTTGATAGCCCGCATACTCCATTGCCTTTTGAATCGTCAGTGAGGAAGGGACTTCATATCGCTTTCCCATGATAAAGATCGGGACCAACTCTTCTCTCTCTCTCGTTTTACCTTCCATGGACATCTCCTTCTGATTGCCGTCGGTATTTGAGTGAAGCTCCCCGCCCACAGGGCGGGGCTTCCCGGAAAGGAAATCTCATTTATATTGTGCCCCTTGACCCCGCCTACAAGGCGGGGCTTGCGGGGCACTTGCCGGTCAGCGTTTTTCAATTTCAAAGCTCAAAATCCAAATATCAAATGAAGCTCAAAGTTCAAAACGGGATAATGTACGAAAAGCAAAATATTTTTTGTCAACATTGAATTCCAACGTTCCATCATTCCAATTTTCCTTTTTTGACATCTGGGCTTTGGATTTGATTTGAAATTGATTCACCTTCGGTTCATCACTTCGTGCGAACTTTGGCATTTGCCATCGTAAATTTCTATAAAGCTCCTGATTCGATCTTCAACTCATCCTCCCTGAAGGAGGCGACAGGTGGTGTCTCACTGGCATCCCTTCCCGGGACATAGTTAAACATCCTTTGAATTCTATCCCCCACACTCCTGAAGAGAGTGGCAACCGGCAGTCGGCTTGGACAGGCACTATCACAGAGACCGCATCCGACACAGGAGGTGACCATATGGGACATCCGGATAAGGTGAAAGATAAGCGTGTCAGTAGGCATTCGAATTCCTCCCTTACGATCCGCCCATCTTAAAAATTGGTCTCCGTCATGTTCAAAGATCGCTGTTCTGAAGACGCATTCCTTGCAATAACAGATCGGGCAAGCCACCATGCAGTTATGGCATCGGATGCAGGATGAAAACCGGTCCAGAAAGGATCCGAGATCCTTGACCATCCCTTTGAACTCCTGGAATACCGAATCCCTTCTCTTCGTCCTCTCTGCGATGAGCTTCTGGAGGACATCTCCTCTCCGGGCCGATTCCCCTCCTGGATCAAGGAGTATCCCTTTCTCCTCAAGCTCTTTCTCCAGCTTCTCTCCGATCTCAAGCCCTATCGTCTGGTCTGTTTTGTAGCCGAATAATTGGATAT
>Ga0136653_10002521_pt1 | contig 9999 bp, 9 predicted proteins | sample LakKivw275mmetaG_FD_94866 | JGI IMG/M metagenome (GOLD analysis project Ga0136653, IMG submission 94866) | Anoxic lake water microbial communities from Lake Kivu, Rwanda to study Microbial Dark Matter (Phase II) - Lake Kivu water 275m metaG... | ecosystem: Environmental > Aquatic > Freshwater >... | reverse complement strand
TTCGCATAGAACTGGCCTGGGGCCATCGGGGTCTGATCGGCCATCCACGCATTCGACCTTGTCTGAGTCGGTCAGCTTCTTCTCTTGTTGGCTACATGAAGCATGCGGAGGCGGGAGCTCGCCGGAAAGAAGCTTGGCCCAATACAAGCTCACACGGCGAAGGTTCTTTCTGACCGGAGGGGTTTTCACTACGAAAGCACAATAGACTACCCGTCAGTCGGAGCTTCTCATCATGAAAGCAATTCCACAACTCACTGCGGAGGGCAACACTCTGCCGGAAGCTTGGGAGAAGAGCCTCCTTCTGCTTCGTGAGCATGGGATAAGGTCACGCAAAGAGTCCTACACGAGCAAGAGCGGCGTCGACGAGATCATTGAAGCGTCAATGAAGATGATCATCAACGAGCCCCTGAATGAGCCTAGGATACATGTGGGCTGCGAGGGCCTGATGAGCCTCGCAGGCTACGTCGACGAGGTGCTTGAAGGAACGAAGGATTCGTGGATCGGACGCGGGTGGGACTACACATATCATCAACGCCTATTCGGGTATGAGCAGGCAGGACAGAAGACCGATCAGATCAGTCGAATCATCGAGAAGCTCAGATCAACATCATTCTCCAACAGAGCCCAAGCCACTACATGGATGCCTTGGACCGACTATGATGTCTCCGGTCCGCCTTGTCTTCAAAGAATCTGGGTCAAGATCGTTCATGATGAGTGGCTGGAGATGCACACAAGCTGGAGAAGCAGGGACGCCTACAACGCTGCATTCATGAACATCTACGCAATCACTCTGCTCCAGAAGATGATCGCGGACAAGATCGGGACGAAAGTCGGTCGATACGTGGACGACAGCGACAGCTACCACGTCTACGACAGGAACTTCAAGAACCTTGAACGCTTCGCATCCGCGGTGGAAGCCTCAAAGAAAAGCGGCAGACCGAGTTGGATGCCAAGCAGCTCGTTGAAGATTTTCTCGAAGAATAAGTGACACTCACGTTACGTGATAGGTTACTTCCTAAGATAGGTCTTTATCCCGTGTCGCACTAGTTGCAGAAGCCTCGTGGCTAGAAGTAATTTCGTTTGGAAGCGCGCAGATCACGAAAAAGATTCTTGGAGCTTGGGTCGCCGGCGCGCGAGCTCCGTGTTGCACATGTCAGTACGCTAACTCCTAGAGCCTGTGGCATAGCGACTTTCACGCGTGATCTGGCGCTCGCACTCGAACGAGGCAAGCGCGTTGCACACAATGTGTTTGTGGCGGTGGAAGAAGATGGGGTCTCGCGTGAATACGACACCAAGCCTGTTTGCATAATCTGGCAGAACAACGAGGTCTCATACCAGGAGGCGGCGCGTCTCCTGAACCGGTCCGACGCCGATGTGGTACATCTTGAGCACGAGTATGGAATCTATGGGGGAGACTGGGGAGAGTACATTCTTCGTTTCGCCAACGAACTGGAGAAGCCCCTGGTCGTTACCTCTCACACAATCATGCGAAACCCGCCGGAGAGGGCCGCCGAAATTCTTGGGCATCTAGCGGCCCTAGCGGATGCAGTTGTTGCCATTGTGCCCCCGGCCAGGGATCTACTGTTCGAGATCTATCATGTGCCGAAGGAGAACATCAGAGTGATACCGCATGGGAGCCCCGAACCACGCTCAGGGCAGAGCAAGGCCGCTAAGGAGGCTCTCGGCCTCCAAGGAAGAATCGTTGTCACCACCCTCGGACTGATTAATCCTGGAAAGGGTATCGAGTACGGGATTCAAGCGATTAATCGCGTCGCAACCAAGTACCCTAACATCCTCTACCTCATAGTTGGTGAGACTCACCCGGTCGTGCGAAAACATCAAGGAGAGCAGTACAGAGAAATGCTCCAAGACCTCACGCGTAGTTTGCACATCGATGCCGACATCAAATTCATCGATCGATACATCAGTGAAGCCGAGAAAGAACTCTGCTATCTGGCGACTGACATCTATCTGGCTCCCTACGTGGGACGTGACCAAGTTTCAAGCGGGACTATCACCGAGGCTTTAAGCTTCGGAAAATGCGTTGTTTCCACCCCCTCCACTTTCGCGCTGACGGCTCTCGCCAATGGGAGGGGGCTCTTCTGCGGCTTCAATAGCCCGGAATCAATCGCTGATGAGATCCAAGAAATCCTCAACAACCCATCGACGAGACTGAAGCTCGAAAAGAGAGCCTTGGATTTCTCTCGAAAACTGACTTGGCGCGAAGCCGCGAAGAAATACAGTGGGATGTACCAGAAGATATCGGGGGCAGGAACTGCTGCGAGAAGCATCATCGCGAGTTAACTTGGCTCACTTCAGAGCTCTAAACGACCGAGTAGGAATCATACAATTTGCCCCGCGCTCCAAACCTGACCTGACTTGGGGCTACACAACCGATGACGTGGCGCGTGCCCTTGTCTTTGTCTGTCGCGCCTCAAGCCTCATGGAGGAGTCAGAACGAATGACATTGGCGCGCAGGTATGTCGCCTTCCTCGATAGGATGCGAGCCTCAGACGGATGCTGGAGCAACGAAATGAACAAAGACGGTAGCATCGCCGACTTGCCCTCGAACAGGGATCATATGGGCCGGGCGGCATGGGCAACAGGCTGCTATGTGAGCTCCCAACTTTCTGAGCGAGAGGAATGGGGCCGCGGAATCTTGGAGGCGGGGCTTCAGCAAGCCCTGAACACACCATCGCCTAGAGCCAAGGCCTACTTTCTGCTCGGAGCCTGCGAGTCACTCAAGGCGGAACGCAATGCAAAGCTACTAGAAGGTGCAACGAATCTGGCGAAGCAACTGCTGGCTTGGTATCAAGCTGTCTCCCGTGTCAATTGGAGATGGTTCGAAGACGTTCTCACCTATGACAACGCCAGACTCTCGGAGAGCCTAGCCGCCTATTATGAAATCGAGAGGGACTCGACCTACCTGACGGTCGCGTCCGAATCTCTGGGCTTCCTGATGAGCGCTCAGACCGTGGATGGTGCATTCGCGCCGATCGGGAACAAGGGCTGGTATCGAGTAGGAGGAGGGAGAGCGCTCTACGATCAGCAGCCAGTCGATGCAGGCGCCACCGTGGAAGCGTGCAACAGGTTGTATCGTGTGACGGGAGAGAAGCGCTACCTAGACTGGTCCACGTTTGCACTTTCTTGGTACTACGGTTCCAATCTCAAGCGACTGGCAGTGTATGACAACGTGACAGGCGGATGCTACGACGGTCTCATAGAGGAGGGACTGAACCTCAACCAAGGAGCCGAATCCATACTCTCCTATCTGCTAGCGGTGGCGAGCCTCTGATAGGACGGATCTCAGCTCGACGCTTCCAAGGCTTCTACAAGTAGCTTCATCGGAATGCTTGCGACACAGCAGACCCTGTCTGCTCCACCATAGAAGATCTTGAGCTCATCCTTCATCACGACTGCGCCTTCGGGGAAAACAACATTGGGCACAACTCCATCTCTCTCGAACTCTTCCTCCGGCTGCAGAATCGGTTCCGCGAGTCGAGCGATCACGCGACGTGGATCTTCAAGATCAAGGAGGGCTGCGCCCGCGTGGTAAACATTGTGGGGATCCACACCGTGGTAGATGACAACCCATCCGGAATCGGTCTTGATCGGTGGCGGTCCGATTCCTATCTTCTTCTGTTCCCATTTCCAGAGGGGCTTCATGATCGTGTTTGCCTCTATGTGCTTCAGATAGTCCTTCCAGTACGGGTGTGTGCTTTCCATTTGCGCGATATCATCCAAGAAGTCCAACTCGATGTTTGGCGCTATTCTGTGGACAACGGCGATTTTGCCGCCGATGAGTTGAGGAAACAAGGCGCAGTCCTTATCGTCGTGGTCTGGACCTACGAGCCCATACCGCTTGTAGTTCCTGAAGTCATTGGTCGAGGCCAAGGCGATCCGCGGGCCCCTCCGCGAGAACGCTGTATAGAAGACAAAGTATGTTCCGTCGAAGGCTGTAATGCGTGGATCTTCGCATCCGAACTCTTCCCAAGGGCCGTCAGGGGAGAGGACAGGTTCTGTAGATCGGTTCACGATCGTTTCGCCATCTGTTGTTGCAGCATATCCTAGAGAGGAAACGTCTTGCTCGTTGACTGCCCTGTATAGTATGTGGGCAACTCCATCATTCATCACGGCTCCCGGGTTGAAAGTCGCCTTGCTCTCCCAGGCCAGCTCGGGTCTTGGTTCAATGATGGGATTGCTCGGGCTCCTTGCTAGCTTCACTTCCATGTCGCTCGACCGCTTAGCATCCTGATGTGCGTTTGCGGGCACGGCATGAAAGACGGGCTTTAAGGCTTGTCTCCGTCTCTCACGAGTTGGCTGTCTGCCGCTGGCCGAGGGCTTCCAAGAAGCTCTTATCGTCCATTTGGATGATCTCCACTGTCTTGAGGTTGGAATAGGCACCAGCGATCATTCGAACCTGTGAGCTCGGCCTTCTCAGTTTCTTAGAGAGCCACTTGATGATCTCCCGATTCGCCTTTCCTTTGACAGGAGGAGCATGAACACGCATCAATATGCTGCCATCGGACTCGAAGATGATCGCTGTCTCCTTGGCATTCGGTACCACGTGGAACGTGATCCGGACACCGTCCTGCGTACTGACTACTGACCGAGTCAATGAGCTCACTGTCGCCCTACGTTTCGCGTTCTCTCAGCCATGGAGCTGCCCCAGAGTCGCTTGAATGGTTTTCAGCGGAGTTTCTGTATGGATTTGACTAGCTCTCTGACGCGAGTCTCGTCAATTGGGTTATCGGTCATCCCATTCTCCTTTAGGCTGGTTCCGACGATTGCGCCGTCAGCGTCTCTTAGCAGTTCGATCGCGTTCTTGCTCGTGAGTCCGCTACCTATCAGCACTGGTCTATCGGGAACACTGTTCTTGATTCGGTGCAGTTGATCTCTGTCCGGTTCTGCTCCCGTATGTGGTCCTGTGACTATGAGTGCGTCTGCCATTCCTCGGTATGCCGTGTCTCGCGCAGATTCTTCCACGGGTCTCGAGAAGAGTGGTGCGGCATGTTTCGAGCGCACATCAGCATACACTTGCACATCCGTCGCATTGAGGTGCTTTCTGTATCGCATCAGGTCGTGTGCACATGCGTTTATTATGCCTTGATCGGTCACGTGGGATTCTGTGAGCACATTCACTCGGATGAAACGCGCACGGATGACGTGTGCGATGGCGAGCGCCGCCAGAGCACCGTTCCTGAGAACATTCACCCCGATGGGGAGTCCAACTTGCCTCGAGATCTCCCTACCTATCGCCGCCATTGATGCTACGATCTCCGGATCAGTGGGCTCAGGCTTGAATGGTGAATCACCGTAGTTCTCCATCAGCACCCCATCGAACCCACCACTCTTCAGGGCCCTTGCGTCGCGCAAGGCTGCGTCAAGCGTCTCTCTGATTCCATCGCCTTCGCAGCGCGGAGAGCCAGGTAGGGGAAGAAGATGCACCATTCCGATCAGGGGTTTCCGGGTTCCGAAGATAGTCTGCAGCGCGTTTGATTCTTCACTTCTTCTCATTTCGAATGAACCTCTCCGCTTCATCGATTCTCGGGAGGCCCGCTCTGGCGCCGGCCTTCATCGTCTTGAGTGTAGCTACCGCGTTCGCGAACTCCGCCGAGCGTTTCAGATCGAACCCCTTCAGATGTCCCGTCACATAGCCTGCGTCGTATGCGTCTCCGGCTCCCGTTGTGTCGGTCGGCTCGGCGCTGAAACCCGGAACCCGCACCTCCTCGTTTTCGGTCATGACAATGCATCCTCTTCGTCCGAGCTTAATCGCAACAGTTGAGGGGCCTTTCTTCAGAAGGGCTCTTCCCGCTTCCCGGAGGTTGGTCTTGTGAGACAGATATTTGGTCTCCGCTTCACTCGGGAAAAGCACGTCAGCGAGCGCCAAAGCATCAGCTAGCACTTTGCTCTTGGCTTGGTGGATGTGAAGCGAAGGATCCAGGCTGATTCGTACTTTCGCGAGCTTCGCGTATTCCATCGCCTTGAGCGCGGCGTCACGTTGAGGCGCATGAACGAGCGAGTACCCTGAAACATGCAACCATTTCGAGCCCGCGATATATCCTCGCGGTATGTCCTGAATCGTCAGCTTCGTGTTGGCTCCCCTGAAGGAAAGCATTGTCCGCTGGCCGCCTTTGTCCACTAGCACGATGACGCTTCCGGTTTCTCCGGGCTCCCTTTTCAGATGTGAGGTGTCCACGCCTTCGCGTTCTAGATCGTCACGCACGAGCCGTCCAGCCTCATCGGAGCCTACCTTGCCAATGAAACCTGACCTCATGCCCAGTCTTGCGATTGCGACAACGAAGTTGGCGGCGGACCCGCCTGGGTGCCGTTCTACCCCGGATACTTCGTAGTCTCCGCCGTCCAAAGGATATCGTGGAACGAACACCAGCTGGTCAACTGCAATGTCTCCAATCGAGATCACTTCGGGAGGGCTCTTGCTGAGTATCAAAGATCAGTCACGTCCAATCGTTCTCGGGCTAGACGGCTCTCCGACATGTCAGGGAGACCTGTGCTGGATCTCATTGAAGAATGTGATCTGGCGCCCTGGCAGGTGGCGCCGGCACAGTTCGTCATGGCTATGAGAACTTGGCCGCCGAGGCTGGGCTCGCTTAGACACGGTGGTGCCTGTAATCAATTAATGTTAATCACACCTAACTCTGCTGCGAATGAGCTCCCACGATAGGCATTGTTCGTGGCTTGCACATGCGGGCGAAGTTGAAACTAGGTGTTAGTGTTGCCAGGTAGGCCAGGCAGACGTGGTCAGAGGATGGCAAACGTGACCGTCACGCTCCCTTTGAACACGCTCGACAAGCTGGACGACCTCGTCGAGAAGGGAAAGACCAGTTCACGCTCGCAGGCGGTCCGCGAAGCCTTGGAGCGGTACTTGAAATCAACGGAATAGTCATGATGATAGTGGAATCGAAACGAATGGTGAATGATAGTAGGTGGTTTGTGACATGATGAAACGGGAATTGAGACTATCGACCTTTGCGGTCCTCATGTTTGTGCTGTTGGCTGCATCAGCCTTGCTGCCGGCCTCTGCACAGCTTTCTCAGTGGCGCTCCCTGAACCCCACACGTGACGGCATCCTCCCTCTTGACGCACCGTATCTGTACAGCGTGCAGATGCTCAATGCGAACTATGGCTGGGCAGTCGGAGGCACATGCGATATCTACGGTGCACCCGCCACCTGCAATAGCACCAATAGCGGATTCGCCCTCTTCTGGGACGGTGCGAGATGGAGACAGACGCTAGTCCCTGCCTCCGCAGGTTCACTGACATCCGTCTTCATCATGAGCGCCAATGATGTTTGGGCAGCTGGAATGAATACCGCATACGGAACAGGCGCGACGATCATTCACTGGGACGGGACCTCTTGGGTGACTGCTCCCGTTCCTGCGAACACGCTCGATAGGATATACTCAATATTCATCTTGCCCGGCGGCATGGACGGCTGGGCCGTTGGTCGCGACTACACTGGGGCATCCAATATACTGAGATGGTCAGGAACCTGGCCGACAGGCGCATGGTCAACGTTTCCCTCTCCAGACGCAACACGAGACTTGCGTGGAGTCGCTCTTTCGTCACCGACTCAAGGATGGGCAGTGGGCACTACGCCTGCCCCTCATGTAGGAAAAGCGGCCATCTTCAAATGGGATGGTGCTGGTTGGACAGACATCTCAGCCACCTCACCGGCTGACAATGTGAACCTCCACTCGGTCTCGATTGTCAGTGCAACTGATGCTTGGGCTGTGGGCGAAACAAGCACGATAATCCGTTGGAACGGCGCGTCATGGACTGGGCCAATGCTTGCACCGGTCAATGTTGACTACCGTTCGATCCACATGGTCAGCACAGACGACGGATGGATCGCAGGCGTGAAGAACCCTGCCACAGACGAGGGTGTGCTCTTGAGATGGGATGGTACTGCATGGTCATCCGTGCGAAGTTGGGTTACCAAGAATCTGAATAGCGTATTTCTCACTCCCGGCGGTGCACTTGGTGCATCTGTCGGCGACGCTGAGACCATAATCAGGTGGAATGGCTCAGCATGGAGTGCGCAGACAAGCCCAACAACCACCGATCTCAATTGCGTCGATCTGGTCTCCACCAACGATGGTTGGGCTGTCGGTGATCTTGGGCGCATCTTCAGATGGAACGGGCAATCTTGGCACCATTATGAGACTTTGCCTTCCCACGTGGATCTGTTCGGCCTATTCATGAGAACCAGCGCCGACGCTTGGGCCGTAGGCGCAAGCCCAGGCGGCTTGACTCCTCCAACAATCCTTCGCTGGAATGGCGTTGCATGGAGCGCTGTGAGTCCTCCTGGCGTTGCGCTCGGTGAGAATCTCACGGACGTCTTCATGCTCGATGCGACTTGGGGATGGGCCGTCGGAACGGGTTCGTTGAACCGGCCTGCGACCACGCTCAAGTGGGATGGAACGCTTTGGGCATCCTTACCGAGCGGGATTCCCAACAACACCGATCTCTATTCGGTGCATATGCTTAGCACGACCGACGGCTGGGCCGTCGGTGCCAACGCAACCGGCACCGGGCCGGTAATCGTTCGCTGGAACGGCTTGGTATGGACCCTTGTCACGGCACCGACGGGTATCGGCGTTCTAAGATCGGTGCATTTCATCAACGCAAACAATGGCTGGGCAGTTGGTGACCATTCGGCTGGACAGGCGACGATAATCCACTGGGACGGCACCATGTGGACTCGCGTTCCCGCACCCCTCGGGGATTTGGCATCCGTGCATCTGGTCAGTGCAACTGACGGCTGGGCGGTCGGGAAGTATGCGACGAGCCCTCAAAGCTTGATCGTCCACTGGGACGGCTTGACTTGGGATGTAGTTGCAACGCTTCCGATCCCGTCTACAATGGCGGTCAATCTACGGAGTGTGTTCATGCTCGCTTCGCTTGAAGGATGGATCGTCGGCGATCAAGGCTTGATACTCAAATACGGCCCCGAGTCCGTTCCAGGCACGACCACTTCAATGTCAACCTCGACATCGGTCGTAACCACCATTTCAACCTCAACCGCGACATCAGTCATGACCACCACTTCAACCACGACATCCGGTAGCACGAACAGCACAAGCACGAGTACGTATGTGCCTCCTGCTCCGGTTCCGGGCTTCCCAATCGAATCCATCTTGGCTGGGCTCGTAGGTGGCGTCGCCGCGTTGGTCGTGATCCGACGAAGGCGGATCACACGATCCTAACCTGAGCCCCTCTTCCCCGTTTCCTTTTCCTCATCTGTTTCGGGGCATCACGACAAGTCATCGACCAAACGAAGAGCACGTCTCAAGTTGTCAGTCACTGTTTCTTTCTCCTTGTGAGCCGAGGTTCTTCACTGCTTCCAAGACGAGTCGAAGTGCCTTCTGTTCGGCTGCGGCTTTGACTGATTCGGATTCCACAAATGATCCTCCGGGCAGTACACCTACGATGGCCGACATCATTCCGAAGCTAGCATTGTTCTGTTGGGCCGAGACCGCAACGGCTGAGAGTTCCATCTCCGTAGAGCGACAGTTGTGGGCTCTACACAGATCCAAGAACACGTCTTCACTCAGCTCTGCATAGAGCGAGTCCTTCGTGACGTTTCCACCTTTGTGATAGGTGCCAGATGCAAGCCGCTTCCCTGCAACCTCGAGAGCCTCCACGACATCGCTGCTGCACTCGGCTCTCGGGTGTCCCTCGCGTGTTATTGTGAAATCGGGGCCCAAGCCTACCCATCGGCTGCGGAATTCCTCGATTGCTGACGGGATCCAGAAATCTAGGCGATGGAGGGATTGGATCACCGCTCCAGTCGCTCCGATCGAGTGCGTCGCGTTGACAGCGTCTCCGGGCTTGATCGGAGGTGAGTCTCCGCAGTTGATGCCGCCTGCCGTGCCTACTCTGATCACAATCTTGTGTGGCATTGAGAGTGTGACTTTGCCTGCTCGATAGTCGGTGCTCGTGAGCTCGTCAGAGAGGATCTCATTCATGATGATC
>Ga0136653_10002518_pt1 | contig 10003 bp, 10 predicted proteins | sample LakKivw275mmetaG_FD_94866 | JGI IMG/M metagenome (GOLD analysis project Ga0136653, IMG submission 94866) | Anoxic lake water microbial communities from Lake Kivu, Rwanda to study Microbial Dark Matter (Phase II) - Lake Kivu water 275m metaG... | ecosystem: Environmental > Aquatic > Freshwater >... | reverse complement strand
TCGACCGGGGAAAATGAGGCGGTGGAACTACGCGACGGCGACAAGAAACGGTACGGCGGGAAGGGCGTTCTGAAGGCCGTCGCCAACGTGAATGAGACGATCGGGCCGCGCTTGCGCGGGATGGACCCCTGCCGACAGGCCGAGATCGACCGACTTATGATCGAAGTGGACGGGACTCCGAACAAGGGGAAACTGGGCGCGAACGCGCTATTGGGCGTTTCCATGGCGGTCGCACGGGCCGCGGCGATGGCGGCGGACCTGCCGCTCTATGCCTATCTGGGCGGAACCGGCGCGGTACGCATCCCTGTCCCGATGATGAATATCCTGAACGGCGGCAAGCATGCGGACAACAGCGTGGACTTTCAGGAGTTCATGGTCATGCCGGTCGGCGCGCCGACGTTTGCCGAAGCTCTGCGCTATGGGGCGGAGACCTTCCATGCGTTGAAAAAGATCCTGGCGAAGAAGGGATACGCCACGAGCGTCGGCGACGAAGGGGGCTTTGCGCCGAATCTCAAAAGCAACGAGGAAGCCTGCGAAGTGATCGTGGAGGCCATCGCCGCGGCCGGCCTGAAAGCTGGCACGGACGTGTCCATCGCCCTCGACCCGGCGGCGAGTTCGTTCTTCGAGGATGCGTCCTACAACCTGGCCAAATCGAAGCAGGGCAAGAAGAGCAGCGCGCAGATGACCGCTCTTTACAAGGGTTGGATTGAGAAGTTCCCCATCGTCTCCATCGAGGACGGGTTGGCCGAGAACGACTGGGCGGGGTTCCAGGCGCAGACGGCAGCGTTGGGCGACCGAATTCAGATCGTCGGCGACGACCTCTTCGTGACCAACACGCGCTTCATCGCCCGGGGGATCAAGGAGAAGGCCAGTAACGCGGTGCTGATCAAGTTGAACCAGATCGGAACTGTGTCGGAGACGGTGGCCGCTATCCAGATGTGCCAGACGGCCGGATGGGGCTATGTGATCTCGCATCGGTCCGGCGAGACTGAGGACGCCTTCATGGCCGATTTTGCCGTCGCCATGGGCGGGGGACAGATCAAAACTGGGTCGGCCTGCCGTAGCGAACGGATCGCGAAGTATAACCGACTCCTGGAGATCGAGGCCGAACTGGGCAAGGCTGCGGTGTTCGGCAAGCCGGGGCAATAGAGGACGACGCTGGATATGAGTGAGACCTGGTTTCTGGCCGCGCTGTGGCTCGGGCTGGCGCTGGTGGCGACACTGCTGTCGATCTGGCTGCGGATCGCCACGGCGCTGTCCGAGATTGTCGTGGGGACGGTCGCGCAACTGGCGATTGGGGCACTGATCGGAGGTGCAGCACTGGGCACCGACCAGTCGTGGGTCAGATTCCTGTCGGGCACGGGAGCCATCGTACTCACGTTCCTTGCGGGCGCCGAGTTGGACCCCATTGTCTTCCGGGAAAAGTGGCGGGCCGCAGCGGGGATCGGGTTGGTAAGTTTCCTGGCGCCATTTCTGGGCTGTACGGCGCTTGCCTATTACGGCCTGCATTGGGATCGCCAGGCGAGTTGGCTGGCCGGGGTCGCCATGTCCACGACTTCGGTTGCCGTGGTCTACGCGGTGATGTTGGAGTTCGGGCTCAACACCACGATCTTCGGCAAGACAGTGTTGGCCGCCTGCTTCATCACCGACCTGGGAACCGTATTGGCGCTTGGGATGTTGTTCGCGCCCTTCACCTTCCGGACCGGGATTTTCGTGGGCGCGAGCGTGCTGGTCTTCGCCGTGCTGCCCTTCATCACGCCGCGGTTCTTCCGGCGCTATGGCGATCGGCCCTCGGAACTTGAAGCGAAATACCTGCTGCTGATTCTGTTCGGGATGGGCGGGTTGGCGGCATGGGCAGACAGTGAAGCGGTCCTGCCGGCGTACCTGACGGGGATGGTCCTGGCCGGCACAGTGGGCAAAGACCATGTGTTGATCCGCCGGTTGCGCACGCTGACCTTCGGCTTGCTGACGCCGTTTTACTTCATCCGGGCGGGGTCATTCGTTTCGGTGCCGGCCCTCATCGCGGCTCCCGGCGTCCTGTTCCTGTTGCTGGCGGGGAAGATGGCCACCAAGTTCGCCGTCCATCCGGTTGCCAAGTATTTCGGACAAAGTCAGCGCGAAGGAATGTACACAACGCTGCTCATGTCCACGGGACTGACGTTCGGCAGTATCGCGGCGCTGTTTGGACTTTCGCACCATCTGATTGACACGCGGCAGTATTCGCTCTTGGTCGCTGCGGTGATCCTGAGTGCGGTCGTCCCCACGTTGATCGCCAACGCATTCTACCTGCCCAGGCACCTCTTGAGAGCCCCCGTTAAGACGGAAACAACGGCGGCCGTCGCCGCCACAGACAGTTCGGAAGGAGCGCAAACATGATCAAGAAGATACTCGCTGGATATGACGGATCGGAGCCGGCCAAGAAGGCGTTCGAGTTCGCGCTCGACATGGCGGCCAAGTACGGGGCGGCGTTCACGGTGCTTTCGGTGGTGCGGCCCCCGGAACCGCCGGAGGCCGTGGAGATGGAGGCCATCCTGGAGCAGGCCACGGAGCACTATCAGCAACTCTTCGCCGATTTGAAGGTCGCGGCCGATGCGGCGCAAGTTCCCATGAAGTGCGAGGTGCGGGTTGGCCACCCCGCAGAGCAGATCATCCACTATGCCAACGAGATCGGCGCGGATGTGATCGTCCTGGGGCATCGCGGGAGAAGTATGATCGCGAAATGGTTGCTGGGGTCCATTTCCCGCAGGGTGGTGTCCTATGCGAAGTCGACGGTGATCATTACCCGTTGAGATGGGATTGACGGCGAACATGAGCAAGTACGTTCTGGTGATGGTGGGCGGGAGTCTGGGAGCGGCGAGCCGCTACGGGGTGACTTTGTTGTCCACCCGGCACTTGGGGACGTCCTATCCCTGGGGGACGTTGTTTGTAAATCTTGCCGGGTGTTTCCTGATCGGCCTGGCCTTCTCACTCGCCGAGCGGAATCTGTGGGTTGGTCCATCGACGCGGCTTTTCTTCATCACGGGGTTCCTGGGCGCGCTGACAACCTTCTCGACGTTTGGGTTGGAGACCGTGAATGGGGCCAGGGCGAACGCCCAAGCGCTCGTCGTAGCCAATCTGCTGGTCCAGAATGCGGGTGGGATTCTGTCCGTGTTGGCTGGCATGGAGCTGGCGAAGATAATGCGGTGAAAGTGAGGTAACCATGGCGCTGGACTATCGAGTTATTGAGGTATTCACGAGCGAAGACGCCCGCTACAAGGGCATGGCTATATACCGGGCCGTGGTTCAGAAAGTGAGCAGCCTGAAGATAGCGGCCCGATGCATCGTGACCCGTGGTGTGGCCGGCTGTTACGAGAACGGCGAGATTGCCACGCAAGGAATCGAGGTGCTGTCGTTCAACATGCCGCTCAAGATCGAGATCATCCTGCCCGCCACGGAACTGGATCGCATTCTGCCGCAGGTGGAGGCCATCGTCACCGATGGAATCGTTGTGGTGGAAGAGATGGAGATTCGGTCTCACCGGACAACCAAACGCCTTATCCCCCGCCAGATACGGGTCCGGGATGCCATGACCCCCGACCCACGGAGCGTGACGCTTGGCGCGCCGGCAGCGGATGTGGCGCATCTCTTGATCGGATCGCATTTTCATGGAGTCCCCGTCGTTGACGAGGCAGGACACCCGGCGGGCATCATTACGCAAGGCGATCTTATCGCACGCGGGGGGTTGCCCTTGCGCGTGGGACTGCTGGCCGAACTGGACGGGGCGCATGTCGGGGAGGCCGTTGCGACCCTGGCCGGGAAATCCGCGGCGGAGGTCATGACCAGTCCCGTCGTGACGATCAGCGCGGACAAGACCTTGACTGAGGCCGTCGACCTGATGTTGGCGCGAAAGTTGAAGCGGTTGCCCGTCGTCGATGCCGACGGTCGGCTATGCGGGATGCTGGCGCGCCTGGATGTGTTCCGGGTTATTTCGCGGGACACGCCGGAATGGCGGACCATCCAGGAACACCGGGTCGTCGTGGGTGATGTCCGCTATGTGCGGGACATCATGAGTCGCGAGACGCATCAGGTGGCCCCGGATACGGCCATCGAGGAGGTGGTTCGCCTGGTGGACGACAGCGAGATTCAGCGTGTGGCGGTTGTCGGCACGGATGGGCGGTTTCTGGGGATGATCTCGGATCGGGCGTTGCTGGCGGCCTTTTCCGAACACCGCGCCGGTTTCTGGGGATTCCTCCTGGGCCGGTTCACGTGGGCCGAATTGAGCACACGCCACAAGGCGCTTGTGGAGTTTGCGCGGGCCAAAACCGCGGCGGACGTGATGCAGACCGAACTGGTGACGGTGCGTGAAGACGCCATGATTGACGAAGCGATCCGATTGATGGCGCAGCACGGAATCAAGCGACTACCCGTACTGGACGAGGCCGGAGCCTTCCGGGGCATGGTCAGCCGCGACAGTCTTCTGCGGACCGGGCTGGGCGCGGGCGCTCAAGAGTGACGTGATCGAAGCGTATTCCGCGGGGATCGAGACGCACGGGCTCAATCCGTGGGCCGTGAAGGTCATGGCTGACGCCGTTGCGTGCGAAAGCCACGTTGCGGGAGTGAAACGTCAGGCGCCGAAACGGTTGTCGGCTTGTTTGCGGTCCGTGGCTGGGTTTACGAGCCAGCCGGCGCGACTTTGCGGGTGGGCGTCGAACTCCGGGACGTAGGGTTTGATGTCCAGCAAGGGCGTGCCATCGAGGATGTCCACGCCGGCGACGGTGAGGACGTTACCGGCGACGGACAGTAGCCGGACGCACGACATGCCGATGGCGTTGGGGCGGCACGGCGCGCGCGTGGCGAAGACGCCACGCTCGACGGTGTCGCGGAACGGGACCACGCGCAGGCGCGCCGGGCCGGCCTGGTGGAAGGAGTAAATCAACCAAAGGCGGTCAAATCCCTCCAGATCGCGCAATCCGTCGGCGTAGGCCGGGAACACCTCAATGGTGCCTCGAGCATCTTCAGCATAGACCGGCTGGATCGGCATCCCCCCCGTTTCCTTGTGGGGCGTGTGGATGATGCCGATCGCGGCCAGTCGAATTGCCTGTTCTGCCTGCCTCAGCGTCCTTTTCTTCACGGTTTAGCTCTTGTGACAGGAATGGTCACCGCCGTGACCGGCGCAGGCGCCGTTCTCGTCGATCTCGGGCAGTTCGGCGGCTTTGACTTGGCGTACGGCATCGGCAACCGTACCTTCGGCGGCACGGAAGACCTTGATCCCGGCTGCCCGCAGGCCCAGCAGGGCGCCCATTCCGATTCCACCGACAACGACCGCCTCCATTCGCTCGCAGCCGCGATCCCATTCCGGCAGACATGCGGCAATGATGTCGCGTAGCAGCCCCCGGCCTGTTTCGCACGCCGCGAGCGCCGAAGGGGCGTCGTTTGATGTCAACGCTTTCTCGACTCTGCGGATCAGAGAAGCATCGTCGTTGCGGATGCGGACGAAGAAAATGAGGCGCTCCACGATGATCGTTAGCGCCAGCACGGATGCGCCCAAAATTGCGTACATGACCCAACCGCCCTTTAGAAAAAGGTCAAGCATTGCTTCACTCCTTCCTGGCGCAAACAAAAAGGGAACCCCCTCGGCACTCATCGGCCTGGGGATTCCCTGTTCTATCCACCAACCGGTCCTCGCCGCTCCTTGCCATCGAGAGCGCTGACGAGCGTATACAGGCAGGTCTTCTGACTCCCGGATCTTTCTACTCGCCACGCCTTCCCATGCGCCTTCGCCCTACGGGCATCGGTGCGACAGTGGCCATGTGGTTTTCGCGGGCATTCAGCCCGTCACGTTCACCGCATTGAAGCGGATCGCGCGATCCCCGGTTACAGCGGCGGGTCCGTGTCTCTAAGGAACTTCCCTATTAACCGCCCCGACACTTACGGTGCCGGGGCGGACCTGCATACGGGTACATTTCTTGTTAGTAACGTTCTCTGATGCTACATACTTCCTTCCATGCCGTGCGCTGATCAACACGCCGCCCTGTGGCGTGGCAGAAAACAAAAAAGCCTTCAACTCCCGGAAAGGAAGGTGAAGGCTCTGTAGACTTGCCCACTACCGTATCCTCCTTTCCCGCGAAGGAGCGAGAACAACATTCCTGTCATTCTCCAACACCGCGAAAGACAACGTCTTCTGGCTCCCGGCATCGAACCTACTCCCTCGCCTTCCCACCCCTTACGGAATGGTGGCCTATGAGGTTTCGCCACGTCGGCCCGATGCTTATCGGGGCGATGGTCACGCGTTCCGCAACAGCGAAATCGCGCGATATCCGGTTACAGCGGCGCGACCGCGTCCGATTTTCACGGACTTCCGTCTCGCCTTTCGCACCTGGTCTTCTCAAAGAACCAAGCACACCATAGCAATCCCCCCATCCCTGTCAAGATGGTTATCGTCATGTTGTCGGCAAGACTTCGGCCACCGCGAAGCCCTCGCACGCGGCCAACGTAGATGTCTCGCTATTAGTGAAGAAAGCCCGAGTCAGAATGGCCTGGTCGGGAAAAGCGAAATGGTTGACCCTCGATTGTAAACCAGCTATCGTCCTCTGGTTGACAATAAGCATAGGATCTCGCATGAAGGACATGTCCGGCCGTATCCTGGCGGCACTCGTGACAGAAGGCGGATGGGTGGCTACCCGGCGAAGCGCCGGGCCGCCTCTCCGCCAAGCAGAGCCCGTCCTTGCACCGCCTCACGCCTACGTGTGCGTGGCCGCACGCAGACTGTAGCGGCAATCCATGTCAAGCCATGCGCAACCCGAACGTAGGGCTTCCCGTTGCTGCCGTGCAGCCGAGTCGCCTTCAGTGCGCATCTCCCCGTACCATGGCGAAAGCATGGATCAGCACCGACTCGATGACCTCCATGTACTCGGCGACGGCCTTCGGGCTGCCCGGCAGGGCAAAGATGAGGGTTTGACCTCGCACCCCAGCAATCGAGCGGCTCAGCAATACGGCCGGGTTGCGGTCGGCGTGTTTCAGCCTCACATATTCCATGAGTCCCGGGAGTTGTTTGTCGAGCAAGGGCTGGACTACGTCCGTCGTGATGTCTTTGGGACCAATTCCCGTCCCGCCAGTGCTGAAGATTGCCGACACGCCCGACGCACACGACGTCAAGACTTCCTCCTTTAGACGGACAGCGTCGTCGGGGATGACAGTCCTTTGGATTTCAACGCGATACCGCCTACCGCCGAACAAGGCATCCAGGCTCCGACAGATGGCTGGGCCGCTCAGGTCTTCGTACTCGCCGCGGCTGGCTCGATCGCTAAGCGTGATGACGCGCATCCTCAGGGGGGTCTTCTCGTGGGTGATGGTATCCCCAGGCTTGACGACTCCGCCCTGGATGACGCGGCAGAACACACCTTCCTTTGGCATGATACACGCCCCTGCCTCCTGAAAGATGGCACAGCCCGATCCGTGACAGGCTTTGCCGATTTGTGTCACTTCCATTTCGGCTTCCGCAATCCTCAGGCGGTCTGGAATGGCGATCTCGCGCAGATCCAATCCGGCAGTCGTCACATTCTCCGCGAAGTCGCCCCAGCCATACGTCTTGCCGGACTGCCGTGCGAACTTCTCGATCAATTCCCGTGACAGGAAACTGACTTGCCGCAAGCCTGGGCCGGCATGGGCATCGCCCATGACCCCATGCTGGGCGATAGTGATGGCTGGCACTGGCCGCTTCTTCGTTCCATTGCGATCGGAGATATTAGTAGAAAGTACCCTTGCAACCATGTTTCACGCCTCCTTCTTCGTCTTCTGCAGCAGGCTAATGCCCGTAATTTCCATCGTGTGGTCCACGGCCTTACACATGTCGTAGATTGTCAGGAGCGCCACGGAGACCGCCACGAGGGCTTCCATTTCCACGCCCGTCTTTCCCGTAGACTTGACCGCGGCCGTGGCTACGGCGCCGGCATCGTCCAACTCCACTCTTACGAGGACATTCGTGAGGGAAAGACTGTGGCAGAGCGGGATGAGATCGGCCGTCTTCTTGGCGGCCTGTATCCCGGCCAGTTCAGCCGCCGCGATGACGTTGCCTTTCGCGAGTTTCCCCGCCTTGACCAAGGCCACCGTCTCCGGGCGCAAGGCGATGGCGCCCGTTGCCTTGGCAAACCGATGCGAGATGGGCTTGGGAGACACGTCCACCATCGTGAGTCGCCCTTTCTTGTCGAGGTGTGTCAGATCCTTCACGGCGTTATCCTCCGATCGAGTAGAAATGGTTCCGACTTTTGCGTCCCGCAAGCGGTTTCGCCTCGACGGCGGCGCGCAGCGCCCGTTCCGCGCCCAATTCCCGAACGGAAAACGAGACGTCGTTGAACAGGCAGGGATATACGTAGCCATTACTGGAGACTCTCAGCCGGTTGCATCGGGCGCAGTGGCCGCCGTTGCCTCCAATCACTTGCCAGAACTTGCCGCCCGCGGTGTCCATCTGCCGGATGAACTGGACCGGCAGTCCTTTCTCGCGGGCGTAGGCGGCCACAGCCCTTGCGTCCGGCTCCTCCGGGGACTCCCGCACGACACAGTTCAACTTGATCTGGTTGAAGCCCGCGACCATGGCCGCTTGAATCCCGGCCAGCACGCACGCCACGTCTCCGCCGCGCGTAATTCGGCGGTAGCGTTCCGGATCAATTGCGTCCAGACTGATATTCAATCGGCCTATTCCCGCTTGGCGTAACGGCTGCGCCAACTCCGGCAATAGAGTCCCGTTCGTAGTCATCGCAAAATCGTGAATGCCTTCGATGGCCGCGATCATCTTCACGAGAGTCAGGACATCCCGTCGAACCAGCGGTTCGCCGCCGGTCAGTCTCACTTTGTCCATTCCCAGGGACACCGCCACACGCGCAAGCTCCTCTATCTCCTCAAATGACAGGATGTCCTCATGGCGAAGCCGCTGCACCCCTTCGGCCGGCATGCAGTAGACGCACCGCATGTTGCAGAGGTCGGTCACCGAAATCCTAAGGTAATGGATCCGACGATCATAGCGGTCGAACATAGACCGTGGTTCCTTCCTTGATCTCGCTGACGCCGACCGGGATCGTCAGCAGGGCGTCTGCCTGGCTGATGGCCAGAATATGCGCGGATCCGTGGTATTCGACGGGTGCCACCCATCCGGGTTCCTGGAATCTCACCGGGATCGTACTCTGCCGGTCGGCCTTTCGACGGCGGAACGCCTGCGCCAACATGGCGGGAACCATTCGAGGAGACTCTTGTCGTCCCATCATGGCGTAGAGAAACGGCTTAAGCAGAATCTCCAGGACGACAAACGTGGAAACCGGATTTCCCGGCAGGCCGCAGCAGAACGATTTGCCGTCCGCCCCGAAGACCATAGGACGGCCCGGTTGCATGGCTACACTCTCGAACAACAGGCGGTAGCCACATCGGCGAAACGCCTCCGGCACCAGGTCATAATCGCCCTCGGAAACCCCGCCGGACATGAGGACAAGGTCGGCTTGCTTCCGGACCTGTCCGATTCTCGTAACCAGTTCCTCCAGCTCGTCCCGCACAATGCCTTCGTACCGCCCAACCACTCCCATCTTCCGCAACTGGGCGCACAACTGGTAGCCGTTGCTGTTCCTGATCTTCCCGGCGTCCGGCTTCGCCCGCGGCTCCACCAGTTCATCGCCGGTCGCCATTACGGCGACGACGGGACGCGCGAACACCGGCGCCGGGTCACAGCCCGCGGACGCCAGCAGCGCAATTACTCCCGGCGATATCACGGTCCCGGCGCATAGCACCGTGTCGCCGGCGTGTCCGTCTTCGCCTCTCCGCCGCACATTGCGCGCTTCGCTCTGCCGGGTGACCCGAACCCATCCGTCTTTCTCCTCGGCGTGTTCGAACATCACAACGGTGTCGGCTCCCGGTGGAAGGACAGCGCCGGTCATGATTCTGGCGCACTCGCGCGCCGCGACCGGCAACGTCGGCACGCGGCCGGCCGCAACGGTTTCTATGACCCGCATCGGCTTGTCGCGATCATCCTGCCGGCAGGCAT
>Ga0136653_10002517_pt1 | contig 10005 bp, 9 predicted proteins | sample LakKivw275mmetaG_FD_94866 | JGI IMG/M metagenome (GOLD analysis project Ga0136653, IMG submission 94866) | Anoxic lake water microbial communities from Lake Kivu, Rwanda to study Microbial Dark Matter (Phase II) - Lake Kivu water 275m metaG... | ecosystem: Environmental > Aquatic > Freshwater >... | reverse complement strand
GATTTTCAGAGACCTTTTTAAGACCTTCCCAATTCAGATCATTCCCTTTAGAGAAATCATCCTGGTAGCAATGCTTGCATCGCAGATTGCAAAGGTTAGTGATATGCCATTGAATATAAAAATGATCTTCCATAAATATCTCGAAGAGAGCTTTTATTTTAATCATCTTAAGATTAAAGCAAAAGGACTGCAAATTTCATTTCTGTTTTAAAAAATTTCTATCTAAATCCTATTTAGAGATCATCTGAAATCTCAATATTTAAGGAAATTATTATCGAAATTTCCGATTTGACATATAGAAATTCTTTTTCTAATCTGAAGTTGTGTTGATTGTTGGAATCCTCTCGCGCCTGGAAAAAGGGTGAAGGGCGGGGGAATTCAGCTATGGATAGGAAAGAGGTGAGAGCCAATGAACCGTATTTGGAATTCTCTATGCCGTCCATGAAAGAGGCCTCAAATTGCCCATAGGTTTGGGCTAATTTCAAATGGGCAGGGTGTGAGGAGAAAGATTGGACTGGTTGGATAGAGGGCTCTCATCTCGCCGAGAACTTCTTCTGAAGCCACATTAATCACCATCTTAAATCCGCTTTCCATCCAATCTGAATAATAAATTAAATGATTAAAAGGAGGGACCAACAGATGAAAGAGATCGATTGCAGGGGCATGGGCTGCCCTCAACCTGTAATTACGACAAAGCAAGCATTGGATCAACTAAAAGAGGGTGAGTTGATCGTTATTGTGGACAATCCTTCTTCATGTGGCAATGTGGAGAGATTCGCTCAAAGTCAGGGATGTTCAGTCGGAGTGGAGAAGAAAGGAGAGGATTTTTATATCCATATCCAGAAGATCAAGGCCAGAGATGAAGAAAGAGCAGTCAAACAGGAGGAGAAAGTAAGAAAGGTAGTAGTCTACATCAACTCCGATCTTCTCGGGATGGGGGATGAAGCATTGGGATCCTTCTTAATGAAGGCCTTCCTTAAGACCCTACTGGATCTGGAGAAGAAGCCTGATCGTTTGATTCTAATCAATAGCGGAGTTCAATTGGCTGCCGAAGGTTCCAAGGTTCTTGAGAATCTTGTAGAGTTATCTAAAGCGGGAGTGGAGATTGTCTCCTGCGGAACATGTCTCGATTTCTATAAGTTAAGAGAAAAACTGAGTGTAGGCACGATTTCCAACATGTATGATATTCTCCAGTCCATGCTGGAGGCTGATCGTTTGATCCGACCGTAAGATGCACTGTGAGTTCATAGGAGGTAATTTTATGCCAAAGAAAAAGGTTATACGCTTTATTCTGATTTTGGTTGTCATATGTTTCCTTTTTACTTCCTCTGAGGCAAAAGTGAGAAGCGTAGAGGTGATCTTTAAGATCAATCTTAAAGCACCAGAGAATTCAAAAGATGTGAGGCTCTGGATTCCATATCCGGTATCCGATGAAAACCAGGCAATAGAGGATGTGAGGATTAGTGGGAATTATTCCAAACAAGGTATTTACAGAGAAAAGGGATTCGGAAATTCGATTCTCTATGCAGAATGGAAAAGCCCTGTAAAGGAAAGAATTCTCACCTATACTTTTAAGATAAAGAGAAAGGAGGTAGTAAAAAAGGGCTTTTCCAAGGACGAACTACCATTTAACCAAAAGGAATTTGAAAAATATCTGATGGCAACAAGTCTTAGCCCGATTGGCGGGAAGGTTAGAGAAGTAGCCGAAAATATTACGAAGGGTAAAAGGACAACCCTTGCCAAAGCACGAGCGATTTATGATTGGATTGTGGATAATATGTATCGTGATCCCCAGATTAAAGGTTGCGGAATGGGAGAAGTGGAAAAGCTTCTAAAAAGTTTGGGTGGTAAATGTGGAGATATTCATTCTGTCTATGTGGCACTTGCAAGGAGCGTTGGCGTCCCTTCACGAGAGATCTTCGGTATTCGAATCCCAAATGGAAAAGAGGGGGATATGACAAAAACCCAGCACTGCTGGGCGGAGTTCTATCTTCCCGGATACGGCTGGGTGCCGATTGACCCGTCTGATGTAAGAAAGATCATGCTTGAGAAGAAACTGAATTTGGGAGAGGAGAAAGAATACAGGGAATATTATTTTGGCGCTGTAGATGCAAGTAGAATATCCTACGGAATTGGTAGAGACCTCATCCTTGATCCCCCTCAGAAAGGCGGAAGGTTAAACTATTTCATGTACCCCTATGCAGAGGCTGACGGGAAGGCATTAGATGATCTATTTGGATTTAATTTAGGGTATACTATCACTTTTAAGGAACTCTAATGAGAATAGCAGTACCTACTTTTTCTGCAGGTTTATAAAGAGGGATAAGGGGGGTAAAGATCGAGGTGAATTATGGCGTTTTTCAGAAAAAAGAAGACTTTAACGGGGCTCTCCCGCACCTGCGGCTGAGCGGCTAAAATCGGTCCGACAGATCTGTCGGAAGCGCTGAAAGCATTGAAGCCTTCTCAGGATCCAAATCTCCTGGTAGGTTTTGAGACCAGTGATGATGCGGCTGTTTATCGTCTGTCAGATAATCTGGCTTTAATCAGTACAGTGGACTTTATTACGCCTCCGGTTGATGACCCCTATTGGTTTGGGCAGATAGCTGGTGCCAATGCGTTATCGGACGTATACGCCATGGGAGGTAAACCTCTGACTGCCCTAAATCTTGTCATGTATCCGACTAAAAAACTCGATGCGAGTATTTTAAGAGAGATACTCCGTGGAGGATGTGACAAGGTTTCTGAGGCAGGCGCCTCCATTGCAGGCGGCCACTCAGTCGATGACAATGAACCCAAGTATGGCCTGGCCGTTACAGGAGTGGTTCATCCTGATCGCATCCTTACCAATTGTGGTGCCAAAGAAGGGGATGTTTTGATCTTGACCAAACCTCTTGGGACAGGTGTTTTGTTTAATGCATGCCGTTCCAAGAAACTGCCGTGGCGTGACCTCGAGGTTATTCTTCACGAGGTGGCGTTTCTCAATAAAAAAGCGATAGAAATTGCCTTGAACTTTGATATTCATGCTTGCACCGATATAACGGGATTTGGTATCGTCGGCCATTCCTTAGGGATGGCAAAGGGAAGTGGAGTCCAGATCAATCTTTTTTACGATAAACTTCCTTTCTACCCAAATGCCCTCCAAATGTATCGTAAGGGCGAAACAACAGGGAGCAACAAGGCCAACAGAAAATTGGCCGAAGGGTTCTTTAGGAAAATCAGAGAGCTTTCAAGAGAGGAAGAAGAACTTCTCTTCGATCCTCAGACATCCGGAGGACTCCTGCTTTCTGTTCCTTCTGCCGAGGCCGACCGGCTGGTCACTGAATTGAAAAGGGCAGGCGTTAAAACTGCTGTTCAGGTTGGAGAAGTGGTTGCCAGCAACGAGCCTCATGTATGTGTTCTTTAAAAGTCCACTTCATGGACAGAAAGGCGGGGTGAGGCACTTGATTTACAAAATTCTTCATAATTGACCAATTCCCGAATCGATGGGTTCTTGCTGCAGATAGGACAATTTTCATCCTTCCTCGTATTCAATTTCGTTAAACTCATCTCTAAGGTATCGAATAGAAGGAATTTCCCAATAAGGGGTTCACCAATTCCAAGAATAAGCTTTAAGGTCTCGGTCGCCTGGATCAATCCTATGACACCTGCTAACGCTCCGAGCACACCTGCTTCTTGACATGAAGGGACCAATCCAGGCGGAGGGGGTGAAGGGAATATGCACCGAAGACATGGGCCTTCTCCAGGCTTGATCACCATGGCCTGTCCTTCATATCTGAAAAAAGCACCAAAAACTAAGTCCTTTTTGGCAATCACACATGCATCATTAACCAGGTATCGGGTGGGGAAATTATCACTTCCGTCCACCACGATATCGTACTCTTTAATAATTTCCATAATATTTTTTGAAGACAACCGCGAAACATATGGAACCACTTTTACGTCGGGATTCATCCTTTGAAGACGATGCTGGGCGGCCATCGCCTTCTTCTTTCCAATATCATCAGAAGAATAGATCATCTGTCGATGAAGATTGCTCAATTCCACTTCGTCTGAATCTACAATCCCCAGTGTCCCCACCCCTGCGCCGGTAAGATAAGCAGCCACTGGGGATCCCAGACCTCCGACTCCAACAATAAGTACTCTGGATGCCAGAAGCTTCTCCTGGCCTTTACCTCCAATCTGAGGCAGAAGGATCTGACGGCTATATCTTTCAATTTTTTCTTCGTTTAGATTCATATTAAACCCCCGGCATTTATCCCCTTTTCCTCCATCGGCAAACTCCGTAAGAGACCAGAGGTCTTACGGGGTAAACGTTATGTCAATCAGACCTCTTCACTACAACCCGGTAAAAACTATCTTGCTTCTCGATACCAAGGATTTCATGCCCATCGTTCTTCAAACTTTGAGGGACATTATTGATGGATTCGCCTTCGTCAAGGAAGATCTCCAGGACATCCCCGGGGTTCAGATTCTCCAGGAATAGTTTCGCCTTCACATAATTGATCGGACAACCTGCCCCTTTTAAGTCCAGATGATGAGCGATAGGTCCTTCTGTCCTCTCTCTTCTCCTGGGAAAATTGAAGGAAGGGTCCATCTCATGATAGAGCTGATGGATATGTGATAGAAATCCCTTTGCATAAAGAAATTTTTCCCTTTTCTCTTCCATGCTCAATTCGCCATGAATGCTTTTGAATATATCCTCTATGTTTGAATAGAGGTCTGAGGCGATCCCTTCTTCTATGAACTTTGTTTTGAACAGGGAAAGGGCCTCTTCCTCGTTTTTAGGATCTTGGCCCTTTACGACCAAAAGGGACCGGCTTGAGAAAAATATAACCTCCCTGATTTTCTTAGCAGAATAACTTTCTCTCTCTGCTTCTTCCAAAGCCACATCGGCCTCCTTCAAATCAGATTCGATCATATTAACCACTCCTGCTCCACATTCTCCAGGGCCTAACCCTTCCAAAGAAAATTCTTTTGTCTTACCCCAGTCAATGTAAAAATCTCGATTTTTGGAATAAGTTGGGACCTGGGAAAAATCTTTTAAGATGGGCATGGCAATCTCTCTTGCCTGGTTTCTTAAGAGATCATCGATTCCTTGGGCCCCCTTTTTTTCATGGATCATCTCATCGACCCTTTTAAGGAACAGCCTTAAGAAATTCGGGACATTCCTTGCAGGAAGAGCCCCTATCTCCTGAGCCAACCGAGTGTGTTCCGCCTCTCTTTTTCCACCCAATAGAAATTTATAGAACGGAACCGGGCGATGATCCCCCCTCTTCACTATTCCGTAAAATGAAAGTTTCCCCAAGGGGTGTTGGCCACAGGCATTCGGACAACCATTTATGTTTATCTCAAGATCCTTAAATATGTCTGTGCCTATGAATTCCGATTTAATCATTCCCTCTATTTCTTTTGCTAACCCGGGAGAATTGCATAGGCCTAAGTTACAAGTCGACGCTCCTTTACAAGCGACCACATCCAAAAGGGTATTGGGATAAAGAAAGTCCTTAAGAATTCCCTTTAATTTTAAGAATAACTGGTATAGGTCTTGGTGACGTACCCAGCAGATAAAGATATTCTGTTTGAAAGAAGTCCGAAATTCAATTCCTTCAAAGTGTTTTTCAAGATCTGCGAGCTCGGATAATTCTTTGGCCGTGATATCTCCCTGTGGGATACGTAGCTCGATACTTGAAAACCCTTTCTGTTTCTGGTGACGGACATTGTATTGAAGAAAGGTTTTGAATTCCTCATCGTCTATTTTATGGAATTCTCCATCGGCTCCGAAGAATTTTCTATCAGAGGTTACCTTTTTTAAAACGATCTTTTCATTTTCTTTTAACCTCTGAAGTTCTTTTTCATAAAGGCCTTTAAATTCTGCAATGCCAATCTTCTCAATCAGGAATCTTAAGCGGTTACGATGTTTATTTTTTCGATCACCATTCCAATGAAATACATTCTTTGTCGCCTCGACACAGTAGCCTAACTCCTCTTCCGGGATAAACTCCTCCAGCAACTGACCTATTTGGGGCTCTGCCCCCATGCCTCCGCCCACATATACCTTAAACCCCCTTTGATGGTTTTGATATTGAGCCAAAAATCCCAAATCATTGGCTAAGCAACCTGCGCAATCCTTTGCACAACCGGAAAAGGCTATCTTAAATTTACGGGGGAGATTATATGACGTATCCTGGCACAGAAGATATTCACTGAGAGAGATCGCATCATTCTTGACATCGAAAATCTCTTCCGGACAGATTCCGGAGAGAGGACAAGAGGTGATATTTCTGACTGTATTTCCTCCTCCTCCCCTGGGAGAAAGCTGAACCTCTTTTAAATAATCAATCACCTCTATGGTATCTTCGATCTTCACCTCATGGACTTGAATGTCCTGACGGGTTGTAAGATGCGCAACACCGTTACCATATTTTTGGGCAACGTGGGCAATCGCCCTGAGCTGAGTTGGTCCAACCCATCCTCCTGGAATCCTGATCCGGTTCATGAATATCTTTCCGCCCCGGTGACTGTAAATTCCCCAAGGGACACGTATTCCTTTGAAGCGGTCTGAACTCATTCTTGAGGCCAAAAAATCATTCAGATATTTCCTGTAGTCTTCGATATCTCTTCTTACTTTTTCTGGCAGTTCAAACATTCCTATCCTTTACCTTAAATGTATTTTCCCCTCACTCCCTCCCTTTCCCTGTTGGGAGAGGCGAAGCCTGCCAGCCGGTAGACAGGGGTGATAGAGTTAGATTCCAAAGCAATATAAGAAATTTTCGCCGTTTCACCTATGAACATAATGGCAGGGGAACCTATCCTGTTTTCTTTCACAGTTTGTGACAGTTTTGAGAGAACAGAATGGAATGCCCGCTGAGAGGGATAGGTAGCCTTTTCAACAATGGCCACAGGTGTCTCGTCAGGGAAACCCGCTTCGGTTAAATGGCTTTGGAGCTCCTGTACATTTTTAACCGGCATATAGGCGACAATCGTCCCATTCTTAGGAAGCTTCTTCCAATCGGTTGTTTCTCTATCTTTATCCATGTCCTCTTGCCCTGTAATCAGAGTCAATGTGGAGGCAAATTTTCTATGAGTCAACGGAAGAAATATGGAGGCTGCCGCCCCCAAAGCAGTAGTAATTCCCGGAACAACCTCAATGGGAATGCCTTGAGATACAAGGTATTCGACTTCTTCTCCTCCTCTGCCAAACACAAAGGGGTCTCCGTTCTTAAGCCGTACTACTTTCTTCCCCTCGATGGCAAAACGAACCATTAATTGGTTGAGGTATTGCTGTCGAAATTTCGATCCATGGGTGGCTCTATTTTCGGATGGCCGTAGCGATATCACCTTAGCCGAGGTACCTGAAAATCTGATAATTTCCTTTGGGACCGAGTAATCTTTAAGGATCACATCAGCACTTTTAATCAAGGCAAGGGCTCTGATGGTTAAAAGCTCTGGATTTCCTGGTCCGGCCCCTATAAGATAGACTTTAGCGCCTTTTTCTCTCTTCTCTTGATGACGTTTCCCAGAAATCACCCTGATTTCGAGCTCGTCCTTGTGATCGTCAACAAATTCTCTAATCCTTGAAGAAATCCCAGGATGATTTCCATCCGTTGATATGGCTATGACGAAATCTCTAAAGGAGGAGGTGGCAGGAAAGATAAAATCTGAAATGGATGGATCATCGACAACACATACAGGAACTTTTCTTTCGTGTGCAAGAGTTGAAACGTTCGCATTGACCTCCTTAGAGGAGGTGGCTGCAATGATCATATCCGCATCTCTCAGGGCCTCTGGAGAGAATCTCAAATTCTTGTGTTCGATCATCCCTGAGTTGGATAACTCTTTTAAGTCAGGGCAGAGGACAGGAGATAGGACGGTGATATTCGCACCTGCCGATAATAATTTATGGACCTTTCTTGAAGCCACATCTCCTCCACCAATGACGATTACCTTTTTCCCCTTCAGGTTAAAACCCATTGGTAGATAATGTAATTTCATGTGATCCCTTTCAAATTTCAATGATTTATCATTTGATTCTTTCTTAAAGATTTCATCCTCTTCAATAACGTTATTTAATTACAGGCGCTAGAAAAATGAATCCACCAAAGAGAAGATATGCCAATAGGAGCGTCCAGATAACATTAAAGGTTTGGGCTCCAATAAAGGCGATAGCTGGCCGGCCTCCACCCATTTTGAAAAGCTCCGTGAAACGCGTTTCCAGCCCGATAGAGGTGAAGGCAAGAGCAAACCAAAATGTTCTGACCCCACTAAGTATCCCCTTGGTCTCTTTCACGAGTCTCGGATCGAGTAGGAATGAAAAGACGAAAGAAGAAACCAAGAATCCGAGAACAAACTTGGGGAACCGTTCCCAGATCACTCTGATACTTGGTCGCTCTCCGGACTGCTTCCCCTTTTTCAATGCCCACCAGATAGAAATGAGAAGCGCAGCCACACCGATGATATTACTGATGAAGAGGCCAATCAGAAGGGCGAAGATGACATACTCAAATCCCAAATAGTTAATTGTGGCATTTCCTGCGATGAACTGAGAGAACCAGGCGAGGCCATAGACAATCGGGAAGCCTATGATAAAGGTACTCACCTTACCACCCATCATCACTATCCCAATCATGGTGATGACAAGAAATCCGACTCCAATGTAAACAGACTTGAGGATATTCCCCGTTGAAAATACCTTACTGGCGAGGGCCCCGGCCCCCTCGCTCAGCTTTTTGCTGAGATCCCCCCCTTTTTTCCTGAGGCCAGGGTCCTCGACCGTCTTTGCAATTTCTCCAAGTTTCTTGGCAGCGCTTTGAATGGCGACTCGATTACCTCCGTCAATGGCATTCTTCAAGTTAGTTGCAGCCACCGCAAGGCTCCTCTCTCCTTTTGTCTCGGCGTCCTTAATAAAGGTTTGGAGCTTGGGCTTCGATTCCGCAACCGTAGTACTGAATTCCCCTGCGGTTGTCCATTTAAAGGTCGGCATCTGAGGTCTCACCCCAATTAAGACCAGGGCAATAATGAGGAAACCTAACCAGACCGCCAACCAATCCTCTGTCTTAAATCCTTTCTTTATCAACTCTCCCATTTTCGTCACCTCCTAAAAATTATGAAAGGGAATGATTAAGTTACACTCTGTAAAAAAAAGGCTAAAAAGACTTCAGTCTTTTTAGCCTCCAGTTGTCTGGTCAGCGTAATGGTTTTAAAAATTACCTACAGAAAATAACTTTCACCCTCCACCTAATAGTTTTAAATATCCTTCCCTATCGAACCTGATCTTTTCGGTCTTATCTATCTGAACCACTTTGGAATCCTGGATGTAAATCTGGACGCAACCGTATCGGATACTCTTTAACGCTTTTAAAATTTGCGAAAGAAGTCTTTTTTCGTTTTCTTTAAAATCAATTATTTCTTGCACCCCTTTAATTTCTCCTTGATCCACCGAGGTGTTCTTTCTAACAGGCTTTCGGATTAAAAAATTAAATATAATACATCAAGGTTTGAGCCCTTCGTTCCCTCATGCCTCTTGTCCTTTTACAGACATCTGCCAATGTAACACGATCTAAAATTTCTGCTGTCGCATTTGCTACATCAAGCATGACGCTACGAATCCCACAAGTTATTTCTTTTGGACAGTTCGCATGATTGGTGTCCACACATCCTAAAGGAGACAATGGCCCATCAATCAATCGAATGACATCACCTAGCGAAATCTCATCAGGAGACTTACTTAAAAAATATCCACCGCCTATGCCCCTTTTGCTCTGTATAAAACCTGCATTTTTAAGTATGATTAATATCTGTTCTAAAAATTTCTCCGGGATATCTTCTTCCCTTACAATCTCTTGAATTTGCCTCATCCCTTTCCTGTAGTTTAATGCAAGGTCCACCAGGGCCCGCATCGCATATTCCCCCTTTTTGGTAATTTTCATAAACAATTAACCGCAGTTAATATAAAATAGACAAAGCCTATCTGCCTAACAATGCAAACTAATTGGTCATGGCCGATTG
>Ga0136653_10002515_pt1 | contig 10009 bp, 4 predicted proteins | sample LakKivw275mmetaG_FD_94866 | JGI IMG/M metagenome (GOLD analysis project Ga0136653, IMG submission 94866) | Anoxic lake water microbial communities from Lake Kivu, Rwanda to study Microbial Dark Matter (Phase II) - Lake Kivu water 275m metaG... | ecosystem: Environmental > Aquatic > Freshwater >... | reverse complement strand
TTCCAGGACCAGCGCAAGGGCGGCGGCGTCTGCCGCTACGTGAGTGTGCTGAACCTCAAGCCCGGCGACGAGTGGCGCGGGGCGTTCCGCTACGTGCGCCGCAGCCCGGAGGCCTACCCGGCCGTGGGCTTCGACCAGTCGCGCGAGGAGCGCGGCATCCTGGCCTCGCTGCTGGCCGATGTCATCGCCGACGGCTTCACGCTCGTGCCCGCTCGCGCCAGCCGCTACGCGCTCGTCGGCCGGGCCCTGCCCGTCACGCTCAAGGTCCACGCGACCGACGACACCGCCCGCACCGTGCGCGTGTCCTGCCGCCTGACTGACCAGTGGGGCCGGTCCCTGCCCGGCCGGGACTATGTCCTGACCAACCAGGGCCGACGGTTCGCGGCGATCCAGTTCCCCGTCACGCTCCCGCTGGCCGGCTCGTATCGGATGGACCTGAGCTACTCGTCCGGTGAGGTCAAGGGGACGCGGGAGTTGGTGCTGACGGCCCTGCCGCCGATCCCGGATACCGGCCCCCGGCCCACGTCGGTCTTCGGCGCTGCCCTCGGCGGCGGCGACTTCCTGGGCACGCTTGCGAAGCGCATCGGCCTGAAGTGGAACCGCTGCCACTGCGCCATCGGCGACACGCAGATCGGCACGATCCTGCCCGAACGCGGCCAGGTCCGCTGGGACCGCGTGGACGCGGCGTGCGACTTCCACGGCAAGTTCGGCTTCTGGGGCTGCCACTCGCTCAGCGAGGGCTGGACGGCCCCGTGGTTCAGCGCCATGTTCAAGGAGCAGCCCTTCGAGGAGTACATCAAGGTCTGGACGGACGAGTACGTACGCCCGTTGGCGACGCATTACCAGGGCCGCATTCGCTGCTGGGAAGTCACCAACGAGCCGTACTACCAGTACCGCGACTGCCCGGAGAAATGGGTGGCGCTGCTGCAGGCGACCTACCGGACGCTCAAGGATGTGGACCCGGGCTGCACCGTCGTGGGGACGTGCGGCCCGCCGGGGAGCATGGGCTACTCGTGGTACCGCCGGACCTTCGCGCTGGGGGCGCTGGACTACCAGGATGCCGTCTCCTCGCACCTGTACCATTTCGGCCCGTGGGTCGGCGCCGGAACAGAGCTGACCGTGCGCAAATGGATGCAGGAGATCCGGGCCATCATGCAGGAGCACGGCAAGGTGCTGCCGCTGTGGAACTCGGAGACCACGCTGTCCCCGCCCGCCTCGCTGTACCGGCACCCGTCGCACACGCGGTACATCCGCTACGCTCCGGGCCAGAGCCCGACCGACCCCATCGAGCAGGCCCAGATCTACTTCAAGGTCCTGACCATCCACAAGGCCGAGGACGTCAAGTACTCGTTCCACATCTTCCACGGCGGCACCGAGTACGACTCGCACACCGGCGAGTATGACGAGACTCCGCTGGCCTTCCTGGCCGCGCAGGCCACACTCGCAAAATACCTGGAGACGGCGCAATACCTCGGGGACCTCAAGCTCCATGGCGACCTGCAGGCGTGCCTGTTCCAGCAGGGCCGCCGGCTCATCCTGATCCCGTGGGGCCCGATGTTCCTGAAGCAGGACGGCGCCGAGGTGATGCTGCCCCTGCCGGTGCGGCGCTTCACCGCCCGCGACATCTTCGATAGCCCCCTGCCTCTCGATGGCGATGCCAAGCACACGCGGCTGCTCGTGACGTGGGAAGCCTTCCTGCTGATCGCCGACGGGGTGAGCCCGGCGGAGCTGCGGCAAGCTTGCGCGAAGGCGCAGGTGACACTCCACGCCGCCACCGAACCGGGCGCGGCCATCAGGGGCGCCTTCGGCGGCGATAGGGCGGGCGCGGCCACCCGCGCCGACTGGGTCGGCTTCCACCCGGTGGACCTCGCGCCGGTCGCCAACCGGGGCTTCGTGGACGAGGAGCCCGACGACAAGCAGGGCGGCTGGACCGATGAGGGCCCCAACGACATGCGCAACCTCCCCGTGGGCGACTGGCGCATCAACGGCGTGCCCTTCCGCATTCTCGACCCGGCCCAGCACGGCGGCAAGTCCTGCGTCATCCTCAAGGGCGGCCCCAGCCCCAACGTGCCCTTCCCCGAGCGCGTCAGCATCCCGGTGGGCCAGCGCCTGAGCAAGCTGCACTTCCTGCACACTGCGACCTGGGCGCCCTCGAGCGGGCTCGCCTTCACCTACGTGCTGCACTACCAGGACGGCGTGACGGAGGAAGTGCCGGTTCAGGTGGGGCGCAAGGTCGCCGACTGGTGGACCCTGGGCCCGTTGCCCGAAGCGAAGGTCGCCTGGGAAGGGCCCAACGGCGCGCACGACAAGGTGCGGCTCTACCAGGCCGAATGCGAGTGTAAGCACCCCAAGGGCGCGCAGGCCGTGCTGGACCGCCTTGAGGTCGTGACGGGCGGCGGGCGCGCCATCCCTGTCGTCGTGGCCATTACGGGTGTCTACTCCAACTGACGCCGCGTGTCTTGACGCCGCGCCGTGTGTTCGTTATAGTGAACGCTTGGTGACTATACTGTGCAGGACACGCCGCCGCTCGAACCCGGCGCCGCGGTAGGGCCCCGGCTCCGCGCACTGCGCGAGCAGCAGGGCCTGTCCATGCGCCGCCTGGCTGCCCAGGCCGGCGTGGCCTCCAGCTACGTGTCGGCTGTCGAGGCTGGCCGCATCTCCCCCACCATTGCCACCCTCCGCAAGCTCCTGCTCGCCCTGGACGAGGATCTCGCCGGCTTCTTCACCGAGGTCGGCGCCGCGCCGGACGAGCCCGTCTTCCGTCGCGAGGACATGCGCCACGTCGCCGACGCCACCCGCCGCTACATCCTCGTGCTCCCACGTCGCACCGACATCCGCTGCGAGATTCTCGACGAGGAGTTCCGCCCCTCCCGCAAAGCGCCGGCCTACGAGACGATCGGCTCCGACCTGGCCGGCTACGTCCTGGAGGGGGAGGTGCTGCTGGAGATCGAGGGCCAGGAGCCGCGTGTGTTACGCGCGGGCGACGCCTTCTACGTCCCGGCCGACCGGCCCGTGCGCGGGCGGTGCCAGGGCCAGGCCCCGGCGCGCCTGATGACGGTCGCCGTCCCGCCGCGGTACTGACGGGGCCGCCCGCCGCGGCAGCCACACATCATCGTGCAGCCCGGGGAGTGAGCCATGCTGACCTCACAGAGGGTCAAGGACTACGCGAAGGCCGCCGGGGCGGACCTCGTCGGCATTGCCGACATGAACCGCTGGGAAGGCGCCCCGCCGTACGCCGATCCCCGCTACATCGCCCCGGACGCCAGGACGATGATCGTGCTGGGCTTCCGCATCCCGCGCGGGACCTTGCGCGGCATCGAGGAAGGCACGTTCTACGTCGCCTATGCCTCGATGGGCTACGCGGCCATCAACCACGTCCTGCAGCCGATGGTGTGCTGGCAAGTGACCGCCATGCTGGAGGACGCGGGCTACGAGGCCGTGCCCATCCCCAACAACTTCCCGTGGTGCAACATGTCCACGGGCCGGGGGCATCTGCAGCCCAACTGGAGTCGGCCCGTCGCGCCCGACAAGCCCGCGCCCGATGTGTTCCTGCACATGCGGATCGCGGCGTTCATGGCCGGCCTGGGCGAGATCGGCTGGTCGAAGCTCTTCATCTCGCCGCAGTTCGGCCCCCGCCAGCGCCTGGCGGCCATCCTCACCGACGCGCCGCTGGAGCCCGACCCGCTCTACGAGGGCCCCCAACTGTGCGACCGCTGCATGCTGTGCGCCCGCGACTGCACCGGCAACGCCCTCAGCACAAAGGAGTCGGTCAAGGTCGTCGTGGCCGGGCGCGAGTTGGAATGGGGCGCGCTGGACTACGACCGCTGCAGCACGGCGTTCTGCGGAGCGGATCATCACCACAACCCCTTCGCCGTCAGCGAGGAGGACCAGGAACGCTTCGCCCGACGCAACGAGGAGTCCGAAAGCTACAAGCTCGCGCCGACGTACGGCTACGGTCGGGCGCTGGAAGGCGCGCGGGGCTGCATCCGCGCCTGCATGATCCATCTCGAAGAGCAGGGCAAGCTCGGCAACCAATTCCGCCACCCGTTCCGCCGCCGGGCCGAGTGGCGACTGTAAGACGGCGGTGCCTTCGGTAGGGCGGGGGCTCGTACCCCGCCCGCCGTTCGACGCTCGACTGGGCGGGGTACGAGCCCCCTGAGACCGCAGGCGGTCTCTACGCCTACAGAACCCATCCCGGAGAATGGTGATCCATGATGCGCTCTGAGTTGCGTCACGGCTGGAAGCTGCAGAGTTCGTTTGTGGACCCGCGTGAGGGCGCGACACTGTCCTGTCCAGGGGTGGTGCTGGAGGGCTGGCACGAGACCGAGGCCCCGCGCACCGTCCTGTGCGCGCTCATCAAGGACGGCACGTACCCTGATGTGCGCGTGTGGCCGAATGCCTTTCGCGTGCCCGACTCCTCGGACACTTTCAACGAACAGCAGGACCTCGCCCAGTACAGCCACTTGCCCGACGGCCGCAACCCCTGGCGCGACCCCTGGTGGTATCGCGTCGAGTGCGACCTGCCCGCTTTGACCGAGGGCCAACGGGTGTGGCTCAACCTCGACTGCCTCAACTACCGGGCCGATGTGTGGGTCAACGGGACGCAGATCGCGGATCGCGAGCAAGTCGCAGGGATGTTCCAGCGCTTCCGCCTGGACCTGACGGACCATGTGCAGGCCGGGACGAACGCGCTGGCCATTCTCATCCACCCCGTGGACCATCCCGGCGACCCGCAGACCCAGGTCGAGGTCTTCGGCCAGGTCCGCGACTTCCGCACTGACCTGTGCAACGATGTGACCGAAGTCATGTCCGTCGGCTACGACTGCTTTCCGACGGTGCCCGACCGCAACCTGGGGCTGGTGCAGGAGGTCTGGCTCGACTTCACGGGGCCGGTGGATGTGCGCCATCCGTTCGTGCGCAGCGAAGTCGAGAAAATAGGGTCTGACCCCATTTTTCCGTCGGCGCGGCTGACGGTCTCGGCGGAACTCACCAACGCCACCGCCGCCACCGTGCGCGGGACGCTGGCGGGCGTCATCACCGACCCCGATGGCCGGCAGGTCGCTGCCTTCTCCCGCCCCGTGACGCTGCTCAGCCACGAGACGCGGGAGATCACGATCACGCCGACCGATGCGCCCGAACTGTCACTCGCTGACCCACAGCTCTGGTGGCCGAACACGTACGGCGCGCAGCCACTGTATGGGCTTGAACTGAACTTCACGCCCGCGGGCGCGATGAATCGCGCCACTACCAGCACTCAGACGCGCTTCGGCATCCGCCGCCTGGACCGGGAGTTGCACGAAGTGGACGGCGCCCACGGCTTCCGCCTGCGGGTCAACGGGGAGCTGATCTTCCAGCGCGGGGGCTACGTCCAGCCGGAGATGATGTTCGACTGGAACCGCGAGCGCGTGGCGGCCGAGTTGCGCTACCTCGCCCACGCCAACTTCAACTACGTCGTCTTCGAGGACATTCCCAACCCGCCCGACTGGTATCTGGACCTGTGCGACGAGCTGGGCCTGATGATCTGGAACTGCTACTACGACTGCTACTGGCTGCAATACAACCGCCCCTGGAACATTGACGTGGCGCTGCTCGAAGGCTGCACCGTGGACATCGCCAAGCGCTACCGCAACCACCCGTCGCTGATCATCAACATGGCGCAGAACGAGGGCGAGACGCGCGAGGATGTCTATGAGATGTGGCGCCGCACGGTGCTGCGCTACGACCCCGATCGCTTCCTGATCCCCTCCGGCTCGTTCCCGTCGTATCGCACGGGCACGCCGGCGTGGTTCGCCCGCGAGCTGCCCGTCGGCTGCAACGACTACATGCCCAAGACGTACAGTTGGCAACTCCCGGCGGGCTACTACCAGCTCGTGCGCGACTTCCGCAACTGGATGTTCATGATCGAGAGCGGGGCGGCGTCGGTGCCGCCGGTGGAGAGCCTGCTGCAGTTCATGCCCCACCTGGCCTCCTTGGGCCCCAACCCCGGCGACGACCCCCGCTGGCCGCTGGACGCCGCCTGGGCGCACTACGGGGCCAACAGCTATTACGAGTGGTTCGACCGCGGCCTGCGCCTGCTGTACGGCGAGCCAGGCGACCTGTCGGACTATGTCTGGAAGGCTCACCTGACGACCTACGACCAGCACCGCGGGTTCTTCGAGGCCGTCCACCACCGCATGTGGAGCCTCACCAGCGGCTTTGGCGAATGGAAGATCAACAGCGCCTTCCCGGACATCCAGTGGCAGCTCTACGACTGGTACCTGCGGCCGATGGTCAGCCTCTACGCCATCCGCAAGGCCTGCGCGCCGTTCGCCCTCCAACTCTCGCCGCTGGACCGCCAGGTCATCGCCGTCAACAGCACGCTGGCCGACGCGCCGGGGCTGCAGGCCCGCGCCGTGGCCTATGACATGGACCTGAACGTTCTTGTGGAGCAGAGCCTGGCGGTGGACCTGCCGGCCAACGGCTGCCGGGACCTGTTCGTCCTGGAACTCCCGGAGTCGTTCGTCGCGCTGCCGGTGTACTTCGTGAAGCTGGAGCTGCGCGACGGGGCCGGCCAGCTTCTCGCCGACAACTTCTACTGGCTGTCGGCGCGGCTGGAGGATGTGGACGTGCACTTCGACCCGGCGGAGTTCCTCACGTGGCCCGCCAACAAGCCCATGATGACCCCGCGGCAAACCCCATGCCTGGGCGAGCTGGCCGACCTGCCGCCGGTGGAGTTGGCGTTGTCAACCAGCCGCACCGGCGACCGCGTGGCGGTGCAGGTGCGCAACGAGACGGGCCAGTTGGCCTTCTTCGTCCGTGCGCGGGTACTGAGCGACGGCGTCGAAGTCCTCCCCGCCTTCTGGAGCGACAACTACTTCTCCCTGTTGCCCGGCGAGAGCAAGGACCTCACCGTGGAGTTGCCCGCCGTGGACGGGCCGCTGACCGTAGCCCTCGACGGCTGGAACATCACGCCGGCCAGCGTGGGGTTGGCCTGATGAGCGACCTGCGCGCCGGTGTGCTGGGCTTCATCGCCTCCTGCGCCCTGCCGGAACTCGGGCCGGGGCGGTACCGGTATTCGCTCGCCTGCACCGAGCCGACGCTGTACTCGTCCTCCTACGCCGCCATGGCGCGGGGGCTGCTGGACGCTCTCGGCGATGCGGATGCCGCCGTCTGGGCCGCGTATCTGAACGCCCATCAGGATGACGACGGGCTCTTTCGCGATCCGGTCATCTTCGGCACGGGCTGGTATGCCGATGACCCCCTCTGGTGCGGGCGACCCCACCTGACCTGCCATGTCATCACCGCGCTGACGGCGTTGGGGGCGACTGCCGCGAAGGAGTTCGCGTGGCTCAACCCCTGGCGCGACTGTAACGCGCTCGTGGCCTGGCTGGAGCAACGCGACTGGGGCGCGCGGGTGGGCTGGAGCGGCAACGAGATCATGAATGTGGGCACGCTGTTGCAGTATGCCTGCGACTTCCACAACGATGCCCGTGCCGGCGCGGCCGTCGCGTGCCTGCTCGACTGGCTGGCGACCCACCATCTCGACCCCGCCACCGGCGTCTGGGGCGACGTGGACGTGACGGACCCCATCTGGCGCTCCCACGCCGTGCAGGCCGCCTACCACTGGTGGCCGCTGTTGGCCTACGACGGCCGTCCGTTCCCGCACGTCGAGCGCGCGCTCGACACCGTCCTGGCCACGCAGAACCCCCTCGGCGGCTTCGGCTGGGGTGTGCACAACCCGGCCGAGCCTTTCGTCAGCAGCGCGTGCGAGGACATCGACTCCCTCGACCCGCTGGCGCGGATGCTCGGGCAGACGACGCACCGGGCGGACGAGGGCCGCGCGGCCATCCGCACCGGCGCGCAGTGGGTCCTGACCAACCAGACGCCCGACGGCGGCTTTGTCTTCATCAAGCACCGCCCCTTCGAGTACGGGCACCCGCAACTGCGCGGCGAAGCCGACCACGGCGCGATGTTCCCCACGTGGTTCCGCCTGCTCTCGTTGGCGATCGCCGACACGGCGGTGCCGGGCAGCGTGCCGGACCACATCGCGTGGCAGTTCACCACCTGCCCCGGCATGCAGTTCTGGGGCGCGCCGGGAGTGCGCCCATGAGCGCCACGCCGCAACTGCTGGCCATCACCCCGACGGTGCTGCTCGCTCGCGCGGGTAAGGGCCTGCGGCAACTGGTGCGCGTGACCATCGCCAACCCGGGCAAGTCCAAGGACGTGACTCTCGTCGCCGAGGGCCCCGCCGGCCGCGTTGAGGCCCCGGTGGTCCTTCCCGCCCGCGGGGAGTCGGTGCACGAGCTGTTCCTCCCCGAGCCGAAACGGTCGTGCGAAATCGTCTTCAGCCTCCGCTCCGGCGACCGCGCGCTGGACCGCAGGCCGGTCCAGCTCCAGCCGCCACCGCACCTGCGCGTGCATGTGGTCCAGCATTCGCACCACGATGTCGGCTACACCAACCTGCCCTCGACGGTGCTGCGCGAGCACTGCCGGTTCCTCGAGGACGCCATTGACATGGCCGAGGCCACGGCGGGCTACCCGGACGAGGCGCGCTTCCGGCTGGTCATCGAGCAGGCCTGGTCGCTGCAGGAGTTTGTGCGCACGGCCCCCACGGAACGCGTGGCGCGGATGGGCGCGCTGCTGCGCGCCGGTGACGTGGAGTTGACGGCGCTGTTCGGCAACATGACGACCGAGATCTGCGGGCCGGAGGAACTGATCCGCGCCCTGTACCCGTCGGCGCGTCTGGCCCGACGGTTCGGCTGCGCGATCACGACCGCCGAGCACAACGACGTGCCGGGGATCAGTTGGGGCCTGGCCGAGGTGCTCGCCGGCGCGGGCATCCGCTTCTTCTGCCCGCAACTGCCGCGCTACTGGAACTGGTGCGATCCGCCGCTGCAGGGCTTCTGGGACGAGAGCGCGCTCTTTCCGCAGGGCCGGCCGGGGGGCTTCTGGTGGGAGGCCCCGTCCGGTGGACGCGTGCTGCTGTGGGACAACTGCGGCACCGGCGGCGATGTCCGCCCCGACCTGCCCGGGCTGGCGGAGCGGCTGCAGGCGCTCGTGGCCGCCGGCTACCCCTACACGGCTGTCTACTGGCCCGTGCGTGGCGGCGCGCGCGACAACTCACCGTACATCATGGGCTTCTGCGATGCGGTGCGCGACTGGAACGACCGCTGGGCCTTCCCGCGGCTGGCGATCAGTACCAATGCCCGCTTCTTCGCCGACCTCGCGCCCCAGTTGCCCGACGCGCTGCCCGTCTTCGGCGGGGAATTGCCCGGCCAGGACTACCCGGTCGGGAGCATGTCCACCGCCGCTGCCACGGCCGTCAATCGCGGCGCTCACGTGCAACTGCTCGTCGCCGAACGGCTGGCCACGTTGGCCGCGGGGACGACCGACCACACCTATCCGGCCGATGCCCTCGACCGGGCCTACGAAGACGCCCTGTGGTTTGATGAGCACACGTGGGGGCATCACTTCCCGGCCGGCCCGGCCGCCGAAGCCTCCTCGCTGGAAAAGCAGACGCATGCCTACCGCGCGGCGGCGCTGGCGCATGATGTCACGACACAGGCGCTGGCCCGCATCGCCGACCACATCGAGTTGCCCGGCGAGGGCCTGTTCCTCATCGTCTTCAACCCCCTGCCTCACCCCCGCACCGCGCCCGTCGTGACGCCCCTGCGGGAGATCGAGAACTGCGGCAGCACCATGGCCCTCGTCCGCGACCCCGACCAGCCCGACGCCCCCGGCTACTTGCGCGGTATGCCCCTGACCGACCGCTGGCATCTGCACCCGCCCGCCGAGATCGTCGCCGGCGACTTCGACCTCGTGGACCTATCCACCGGCGACACCGTGGACTTCGAGATCACTGACGTGGCAGCAGACTCGCCGCTGCCCTACGCCCCGCAGCGCCACGGCCTCGCGCAGGGCGGCAAGCGCTACGGCTTCTTCGAGACGCCCTCGGGCCTGGGACGCGATCTGCGGTTCGTCGCGCGGGACTTGCCCGGCTGCGGGTACAAGACCTACCAGCTTCGGCCGC
>Ga0136653_10002512_pt1 | contig 10011 bp, 6 predicted proteins | sample LakKivw275mmetaG_FD_94866 | JGI IMG/M metagenome (GOLD analysis project Ga0136653, IMG submission 94866) | Anoxic lake water microbial communities from Lake Kivu, Rwanda to study Microbial Dark Matter (Phase II) - Lake Kivu water 275m metaG... | ecosystem: Environmental > Aquatic > Freshwater >... | reverse complement strand
TCCCTCTTCAGCCACTGCCTGGTGGAGGATGGCGCTACCGCCGGGAACGGCAACGGCGGGGAGCGCTCCGCCGTCCTGCGGGCGCTGGACCTCGGCGTCGATGTGAGCATCGAGGATGTGGCGAAGATCGAGTATGGCGGCGCGCTGGACCTGCTGAAGGCCGCCGTCAAGCGCCTGGGGATGGCGGGCGGGTTCCGGGCCTCGGTCTGGTCCGATGCTCCACCCGGCTCGGGGGTCGGCTCCTCCGCCGCGGTGGGGGTCTCCCTGGTCGCCGCGCTGGGGCACTTCGCCGGCCGCAAGCTTGCGCCCCATGTCATCGCCACGACCGCCCAGGCGCTGGAGACTCACGAACTCGGGCTGGAATGCGGCGTGCAGGATCAGTACGCCTCGGCCTTCGGCGGTGTCTGCTTCATGGAGATCGAGTACCCCCGGGTCCAGTTGTCCCGCCTGCCTGTCTCGCCGACCTTCCTCTGGGAGCTTGAGGAACGGCTGGTCCTCGTCTACGTAGGCGCCTCAAGGCTCAGTGACGCCGTGCACCGGCGGGTGATCGAGCGCTACGAGTCGGGCGCGGCCGAGACCGTCACGGCGATGGACACGCTGAGGCAGGCGGCCCACGCCATGAAGGACGCCATGCTCGGGGAAGACATGGCCGGGGTCGCCGAAGCCATCAACGCCAACTGGGCCGCCCAGAAGCAGCTTCACCCGGACATCACCAACGAGGCCATCGAGCACGTCTTCAAAGCCGCCTTGGAGGTCGGCGCTGCGGCGGGCAAGGCCAACGGCGCGGGTGGCGGTGGAACCGTCACCTTCCTCGCCAAACCGGGCCGCGAGATGAGGCTGCGCCGCGCCTTGGCCGAGCTGCCGGGCTATCAGGTGCTGCCCTGTCAGATCTGCCACGAGGGTGTGCGGACCTGGGTAGTCAAGGACTGACGTGCCGCCCCGACAAGTGCAGAGCGCTCCGAAGAAGGGACAGACCCACTGAGCAGGAAAGAGGGTCTGTCCCTTCTCTTACAGGAGCGTCCCGCATGAAGCCGATCATCCTCGCCTTCGCCGTTCCTGTCCTGGCCTCGGCGCTGTCGGCCGAGCCCCTGAAGCTGTACGTGTCACCCAAGGGCAACGACGCGTGGTCCGGTCGCCTGCCCGAACCCAACGCCGCCAAGACCGACGGGCCCTTCGCCACCCCCATCGGCGCCCGCGATGCCATCCGGAAGCTCCGTCTGAGTGGCACGGGCGGCCTCGCGCGTGAGCCAGTCACGGTGGCCGTCCGCGGGGGCACGTACTGGATGGACGAACCGCTCGGCCTTGGCCCCCGCGACTCGTTCGTCACCTACGCCGCCTATCAGGACGAGAGGCCGATTCTCTCCGGCGGCCAACGCCTCCAGGGCTGGACCAAAGGCCCGGGCGCGCTGTGGTCCGCGCCGGTGCCCGAGGGCTGGGAGTTCAACCAGCTCTTCGTCAATGGCAAGCGCGCCACCCGAGCCCGCACACCGAATGAGGGCTACTTCACAATTGTCAGCAAGGCGCCGCCAGCCGTCGATCCGCAGACAGGCAAAGAGACGCCCCAGGACCGCAACGCCTTCATCTACGCGCCGGGCGACCTCAAGCCCTGGCCCAACCTCAACGAGGTGAATGTCGTCGTCTTCCACTCCTGGGAGACCTCCCGCCTGCGCATCGAGAGCCTCGATGAGGCGAACCACCTCGTCCGCTTCACAGGCAGCGCCGCCTGGCCCTTCGAGGCCTGGGGTCAGGGACAGCGCTTCTACGTCGAGAACGCCCCCGATGCCCTCGATGCCCCCGGCGAGTGGTACCTTGACAAGCAAGCCCACGTCGTCCGGTACTCCCCGCGGCCCAATGAGGACATGCCGAAGGCCGAGGTTATCGCGCCCCGCCTGACTCGCCTCGTCGAGCTACGCGGCGACGCCGGCGCCGGGCTGCCGGTCGAGAGCGTCACGCTGGACGGCCTGACGTTCCACCATCAGGACTGGACGCTGGAGCCGCAGGGCCACAGCGATGCCCAGGCGGTCTGGTCGATTCCCGCCGCGGTGATGGCCGACGGGGCGCTGAACTGCACGATCGCCAACTGCGAGATCGCGCACGTGGGCGAGTACGCGGTCTGGTTCCGCCAGGGCTGCAAGCAGAACCGCTTCGTGCGGAATCGTGTCTTCGACATGGGCGTCGGCGGCGTACGGGTCGGGGAGACGGTGAAGGCGCCCGACGACGCGCTGGAGTCGAGCCACAACCTCATCGACAACAACCATGTCTACGACGGGGGCCACGTCTATGCCGGAGGGGTCGGGATCTGGGTCGCGCAGAGCAGCTACAACACGATCTCGCATAACGAGGTCCACGATCTCAACTACTCGGGGATGTCCATCGGCTGGAACTGGGGTGACGAGCCGAACCGCTGCCACCACAACGTGATCGAGTTCAATCACGTGCACCACGTGATGAACGGGATGCTCAACGACGGCGGCGCGATCTACACGCTCGGCACCTCGCCCGGCAGCGTCATCCGCAACAACGTCTTCCACGATGTCTGGCCCTATAGCGCCATCGGCTGGGGCATCTACCTGGACGCCACCTGCAACCAGTACTTGGTCGAGAACAACATCGTCTACAACACGCTCAGCGGCGGCCTGATGTACCACAACGGCGGCCACGAGCACGTCATCCGCAACAACGTGTTAGCCTACTCGGCCCAGCAGATGCTCTGGCCCTACTGGGAGCGCCGCCCCAACACCTTCGAGCGCAACCTCATCTACTTCACCCAGGGGGACCTCTTCATTCCCTTCGCGACCGACTCGCTCAAGGCGCGACAGGCCGCCGGCGAGTCATTCGGCGTTTGGGACAACAACCTCTACTGGAACCCCAACGACCGCAGCTTCCGCTTCTTCTCGTACAGCCTCGACAAGTGGCGGTCGTTCGGCCTGGATGAACACTCGGTCATCGAGGACCCGCAGTTCGTCGATCCCGAGGGCTACGACTTCCGCCTGAAGCCGACGTCACCCGCGCTGAAGCTCGGCTTCCAGCCGATCGACACGAGTAAGGTCGGCCTCTATGGCGATGCGGCGTGGGTAGATGAGCCGAAACGCTTTGCGCATCCACCGACGAAGCTCCCGCCGGCCGCGGCACCGGCCAAGCCCACGCTGATCGACGACGGCTTTGAGAAGACCATCGCCGGCGCCGCCCCCAGTCAAGCCGTCGTGAGCGGCGAGGAGAAAGGCGCCTCGATCCGCGTCACCGACGAGCAGGCCGCCGATGGCCGTCACAGCCTCAAGGTCACCGACGCACCGGGCCTGGAGCAGACGTGGCAGCCCCACATGTTCTACCAGCCGCACTTCGTAGAGGGCACGATTCGCCAGCGCTTTGACCTGCTACTGGAGCCGGGCGCGCTGATGTTCGCCGAATGGCGCGATAGTGGTCCCTACCCGGACAACATCGGCCCGAGCGTCACCTTCGCCGGCGACGGCCGGGTGGTGGTGGACGACAAGACTCTCACCAGCATCCCCGTCGGCGAATGGGTGCATGTTGAGATCGAGTGCGCCCTCGGTGAGGACCCCGGCCGCACGTTCCGGCTCTCCGTGGGCGCCCGGGGCACCCCGCCTCAGGAGTTCACCGACCTCCGGCTCAAAGGCGCTGAGTTCCACGAGCTGCACTGGCTGGGGTTCGTGAGCATCGCCGAGCAGGCCGTCGCCTTCTACCTCGACAACGTCAAGATCGAGCCGGTCAAAGGCGGGCAGCCATAGCCGAGCGTACGAGCCATCGGTGTTGCCGTTCGCCGTCCGCGCGAAGCGCGTCGGCCCGCAGGGCCTACCGGACTGCCGGCGCATTCGGGGAGTAGGTCCCCAGCCATCCCCTGCCGAACCACGCTCACCACCACCGACTCATTCAAGGGAGCGATACGTCAGCCATGAAGACCTACCGTGTCGGCGTAGCGATGATGGTTCACGATCACGTCTGGGGCGAGCTGGCGCATTGGGGCAAGCTGCCGAACGCACAGCTCGTGGCGGCGGCCGATCCGAACGAGCCGCTGCGGGACAAGGTCAAGACGCAGTACGGCGTCGGGAGGCTCTACGAGTCCTGGCGCGAGATGCTCGACCGGGAGGAACTCGACCTCCTGCAAGTCGCCAGTGAGAATGCCACCGCGGCTGACATCGTCGAGGTGGCCGCCGCCAAGGGCGTGCACCTCGTGATCGAGAAGCCGATGGCCGCCCGGCTGTCACAGGCCGACCGCATGCTGAGAGCCGCGCAAGACGCCGGCGTGGTGCTGATGGTCAACTGGCCCACGCAGTGGAACCCGGCGTTCCAGACCTTCACCCGGCTAATCGAGGCCGGCGCGGTCGGCGACCTCTTCTACCTCAAGTACCGGGCCGCGCACAATGGGCCCAAGGAGATCGGCTGCTCGGAGTACTTCTGGGGCTGGCTCTGTGACGAGGAGCTGAACGGCGCCGGCGCGCTGATGGACTACTGCTGCTACAGCGCAGCGATGAATGCTTATCTCCTCGGCCGGCCCAAGTCCTGCGTGGGCATCCGCGCCGTCCTGGTGAAGGACTACCCCCTCCCGGACGACAACGCGATGATCCTGATGAAGTACCCCCACGCGTTCGGCGTTGCCGAGGCCTGCTGGACGCAGAAGGTCAAGACCGAGTTCCCCAACCCCATCGCCTATGGCACCGAAGGGATGATCGGCATCACCGAGGGCGGCAACGTCATCCTCCGCACTGCCGACGGTCACGGGCGCACCATCGAGCCCGATCCCATCCCTCCCGGTCGTCGGAATGCCCCCGAGCACCTGATCCACTGCATCGAGACGGGCGAACCGGTGATGGGGACCTGCAACGCCGTCGTCAGCCGCAACGCCCAGGAAATCCTGGAGGCCGGGCTGATCTCGGCGGATACGGGGCGGGAGGTCACCATCCCCGTGGCCGGCCAAGGAGTCGCCAACGGGTAGCCGTCACGACAGCACGCCTCCGCAGTGCCGCCAATCGCCGTGCTGGCGGGAGGGAGGATTCGCCGGCTCGTGCGCGAACCATGTCGCGATACGCACACCGGGACGAGCAAAGGGGGCTTTCCCTTGGTCAAGGTCGGACTCGTGGATTGCGACACGTCGCATGTCGTGCAGTTCGCCCTGCGGATGAACCATGTGGAGATCGCGGAGGACCAGTGGGTCGAGGGCGCCCAGGTGGTCGCCGCCTACCGGGGCACGTCGGAGATCACGCCGGAGGAGACCATCGGGCAGTACGTGGAGAAGCTGCAGGGCTTCGGGATCGAGATGGTCGGTTCGCCCGAAGAGATGATCGGCAAGGTGGACGCGGTTTGCGTGGAGTCGCAGAGCGGCTATGCGCACCTCGAGCGCGTGACGCCCTTCCTGAAGGCGGGCCTTCCGTGCTTCGTGGACAAGCCCTTCGCCTGCACCGTCGAGGATGCGCGGGCGATGGCGGAGCTTGCGAGAGCAAACAATGCGGCGCTGTTCTCGGCCTCGTCGCTGCGGTATGGGCTGGAGATCGTCGAGGCGCTACAGGATGAGGCGGTCGGCCCAGTGGTCGGCGCCATGACCTACAGCCCGGCACCCATCCATGACCGGAACCCCGGCCTGTTCCACTATGGCATCCACGCCGTAGAGCCTCTCTATGCGCTGATGGGGCGGGGCTGTCAGTCGGTCACCTGCGCCTTCACCGAGGGCGGTGAGGTGGTGACGGGCTTGTGGCGAGACGGCCGTGTCGGGAGCCTGCGCGGCACGCGCGCGGGTGCCCATGCCTACGGGTTCACCGTGTGGGGCGAGAAGGGCGTGAAAAGCAGCGGAATCAACGCGGCCTACATCTACCGCGAGCTGCTGAAGCAGATGGTGTGCATGTTCGCGACGAACGAGCCGCCGCTGGACATCGAGGAGAGCGTCGAGATCGTGAGCTTCATCGTCGCGGCGCTCAAGTCGGCCGAGAATGGCGGCGTGCCGATGGCCCTCAGCTAGCCGGGCACAGAAGATTCGCGCCCGCGTGCAGGAGAACTCGGGGCCCACGACGAAGGAACAGACACCATGGCGGAAGCGGCGACGTAACCCGACCGGCCTCCGGGCGCGGAGCCGGCGGCGGATCCGAGGCGTGAACCGCAGAACCAGGAGGGACTAACGGAATGACCGGCAAGCGCATGGGGTTCACTTTGATCGAGCTGCTCGTCGTGATCGCCATCATCGCCATCCTCGCAGCCATTCTCTTCCCCGTCTTCGCCCGGGCCCGCGAGAAGGCCCGCCAGACGAGTTGTCTCAGCAATACGAAGCAGATCGCCCTCGCAGTGGACATGTACGCGACGGACTATGATGGGTGCTTCCCGATGAGTATCTACCTCGGCGGCACCCAGGTCATCACCTTCTACCACGCGTTGATGCCGTACATGAAGAACGCCCAGATGCTCCAGTGCCCCTCGGAGAAGGACCGCATTCGGATGAGCGAGCTGCAAGCGCTCGTGCCGATTCCGCTGGCGCCCGGGCTCACTTCAGTAGGCTATAACGGGAACTACCGGGTTTTTGAGGACGGTCCCAGCAACCCCCTCACCGGAGCCAACGATGCGGTAGTTAGCCAGACGCAGCTGAACTACCCCTCCGACACGATCGTGATGTCGGACGGTGAGATCGAGCTGGCGCCGACGCTGTTCAACTCGCCCGTCGTTGCCGCCCACAACTGGACCTTCAACGCAGCCTTTGCCGACGGCCATGCCAAGGCAGCGAAGGCCGTCGAGAACCGTAGCTTCGTGTACTACGACCTGGGCATGAACGCGCACTACGCCCACATCATCCAGAGCCTTACCTACTATGCGAACAACTACGAGGCCTGGGGCATCCCATAACGCTTTCGGTAGGCTGGCAGACGCAAGCGGGCCCCGGCACTGCGCCGGGGCCCTCACCTTCCGCGGCTGCAGCTCCGTTGGTACGCGGTCTACTCGGGCGTCACCTCGACCTCTCGATAGGGCAACAGCAGCACGGGCCCGATGATGCCGGCGGGTGGCGGCTTCTCACTGGCGGCGGCGAGCGTGTCCGCCACGGTGATCTGCAGACGCAGCTTCCCGCTCTTCGGCGGTCTGCCGAGGTCGAAGGCGTACGGTGTGCAGATCCGCGTTCCCACCTCCTTGCCGTTGAGCGATACACTCGCGCAGGTGCCGACCTCGCCCAGGTCGAGGAAGAGGTGCTCGGCCGCGTACTCGGCCGGTAGGCTGATGGTGCACTCGTAGGTCGCCTCGCCGACGTAGCCTCGAAGTCCCTGCGTCGCCCAATCGCCGACCAGGATCTGCGTGGGGTCGCTGTCACACTGGATCGGCTGGGCCAAAGGATCGGGTCCCTCAATCACCAACGTCGCCCGCCGCAGGCCGGCGGCCTTGCTCTTGCCCAGGTCGGCCTCCAGGCCATTCAGCTTCACCTCCGCGCCCTCCACGTACAGATGCAGGGGCTTCGCGCCCTCCGGCACACGCAGACGCGCCGCGCCGGGCGGGAGGTCGAAGCGATACCAGATCTCGCGGCCGGTGTTCGGCTCGGGCGGGAGGCCGGGCACGTCACCCCAGGGCGCTGCGGGCGGGGGATTGCCGACCTCCGGGGCGCCCCATTGTGTACCGTCGAAGGCGGTCGCTTGCCAGCCCTCCGGCGCGTCCCGGGTTATCCGCCACGAGTCATCGGTAGCGAAGCGCAGCAACTCGCCGGTCGCCAAGCCCACCTGGGCCTCGCAGAGCAGCCCGCCGATGCTGCCTTCGTTCGTCACCTTCACCGCGATGGCATTGGCGCCGGGCTTCAGCTTGACCGCAAGGTCGTATGTCTCGGCCTTGTACCAGTCGCCGTCGGCCCCGACCTTCTCGCCGTTGACATAGACCTCGTAGGCGTTGTCGGCAGTGATCGTGAGGGTCGCTTGCTTGACGGGGGCGGCGAGGCTGACCTGCCGACGGAAGTAGCGCACCTCGCCATCCCCGTTGAACGTCAGCCACCGGGCATGCCACTTCGGCTGCAGTGATGGCAGCGGATCGCCGATCCTCAACTGGTCCCAGTCCGTCTCGTTCAGGTCCGGGGCGGACCAACCTGACGTGTCATCGCCCTCGTGGACGGCGCGCACGTGGGCCTGGGCGATCTGACCGGGCTGACGCTCGAACGGCTTCTGCGTCCTTAGCCGCCATGCGCCGTCGATGAGCAGCTTGGGCGGTAGGTTCTCGACCTTCGCCTTGCCCTTCTTCCCGTCCGCCAGGATCACGGTGTGCGTTCCGTTCAGGCGCGCCAGGCCCGTCACCACGAGCCTGCCCTCGCGCTGCGTCACGGCTATCCTCTCCAACCCCGGCGCCTGGACGATGTGATGGTCCTCGGCGGCCGCCGACGCGGGCTTGCAGATCAGTGCAATGGCCTCTTGCGGCTCTAGAACGAGCGGCAGCAACGTCGTGCCGGTCTCCGTATACCGGTACCCGGGAGCGAGGCGCTGCTCGCCGGTGTCCAGGTCGCGGATCTCGGGGGCGTACTTCCGGTAGATCGTGAGGTACGTGTGCACCGCCGTCGCCGAGGTGTTGTAGAGCAGATAGGCGTCGGTGTCCGGCTGCGCCGGGTTGGCGTAGTGCGCGCAGATCACGTCCCGCGAGGGCGGGTACAGGAAGAGGCTCTCGCACTGGAGTCCGTTGAGAATGGGGGCGAGCCGGCCGAACTCCGCCGGGATGACGATGGCGTTCCCCTTCGCGAAGACCGCGTCGTTGATGTCGTCGACGGACTTGACCCCAAACGCTTCCTCGACCCAGCTACTGCCTTCGGGCCCCTTCGGCAGGTTGTGAGTTGCGATGATCTTCGTGCCGCCGGCGAGCAGTCGCTTGATCGCCTCGACTACATCGGGCTTCTCGATCCGCACGCGCGGCAGGATGACGGCCTTGATGGTGCAGCCCCCGAGCGCGAGCTTCCCATCTGCACTCGCCGCCGTCGCCAACTCGTCCCCCGACATGACTCGATAGCCTGTCTGCATCGCCAGCAGCTGGTTCAGCACGGCGCGCAATGCGCCCGCCTCCGCGTCGCTGACCTGAGCGGCCGAGGTCCACGGCACCAGCACGGCCACGCTTGCGGTTCGCGGCCCGAGGCCACCCAGGTCGCTCAGTCGCTTGGCCAACGCGTCCAAGGCCTTCATCTGCGGCCAATAGGGCTGCCTCGTCACCGGCGAGCCGTCGCTGAAGTTCGGGCCGAAGTAGCAGCCCTCACCCGACGCCGTATTGATGATCAGCAGGCGACGCATCATCTCCGGCGTCGTATCCGGTGTCAGCAGATACGCTGCCGGCTGCCCCGGCGTGAGCAGCGGCTGCACGGGATCGAGGGGCTCGTTGGCCGAGCGCAGCGGCGTGTCAGGGACTACAGGCTTCACCAACTGAGCGCTCGTCGAGCCGCCGAGCAACAACCCAACGACGATAGCGATGAGGGCTAAGTGTCTCATCGGGGTCTCCTCGCGGGACAAGGGTATGTGCGGTGATGGTTCCAGGGGGTAGCGCGAGGGACCTGCGCTTGCGGAAGCATCATGCCCAAGCGTATAATGGACCGCGGAGGGGAACGGGATGGAACCAACCTATACAGTGGTCCTGCGCGAGGAAGGGGCCCCAGTCCCGGCCGAGGAGCCGATCATCAACGTGCCCGAGGAGGAGCGGACCGGTCCTCTCTACACCTGCCGTGTAACCTCTGGGCCACTGGACGAGGTCCTGGCCCATGCTTAGCTTGCCACAGACGCCAGGGTTGTTGGATGCGCAACTGAGGCTTCCGCTCGCCGGCATGGAGGACAGCGCCGCTCTACAGACGCTGCCAACGTTCGCCGACTGCCGTCGGGCGGCAGTCCACCGGTGGTACCCGATGGTCGTGGGGTTCTCACGGACGGGCGTCTCGACAGCCATCGCGGAGAGCCATCTGGGTCCCACCGACCTTCTCCTCGACCCATTCGTTGGCTGTGGCACGACGTGTGTGGTGGCGAAGGCAATGGGCATTCGGAGCATGGGGATCGAGGCTCACCCGTTCCTGGCCCTGGTTAG
>Ga0136653_10002509_pt1 | contig 10019 bp, 9 predicted proteins | sample LakKivw275mmetaG_FD_94866 | JGI IMG/M metagenome (GOLD analysis project Ga0136653, IMG submission 94866) | Anoxic lake water microbial communities from Lake Kivu, Rwanda to study Microbial Dark Matter (Phase II) - Lake Kivu water 275m metaG... | ecosystem: Environmental > Aquatic > Freshwater >... | reverse complement strand
GTCGGAGGGTTGATCCATCATCTTCTTGACATCGTTGTAAGAGTAGTTTCCCCTGCCCACTTCGACAAGAATTCCCACCATTCTGCGAACCATCTTCCACAGGAAATGAGATCCGACGAATCGCAGAACAATGTGGTCGCCCTCCTCCATGATCTCTGCCACATCCAGCTTGACCTTTGTGGACGCATCCTTATCCAGCCGTTTATCCGAAAAAGATGAGAAATCGTAAAATCCCTGAAACAGACCGCAGGCGGATCGCATCTTTTCTATATCAAGCTGGTCTCTCACCCACCAGACGTATCTTTTCCTGAAAGCTGTCCGTTGTTTTGAGATAATGTACAGATAGCTCCTGGCCTCTGCATAATGACGGGCATGGAAGCTGATGGGGACTTCCTCAACGCGAAGGATATTGATATTGGACGGAAGCAGATCGTTCATGCCTTCCCGGATCTTTTTCGGAGACAGCTGTTGCGATGTGTCCAGGTGGGCAACCTGCGCAAGGGCATGGACTCCGGCATCGGTTCGTCCCGCTCCCTGAACATCAACCTTTGTTCCGAAAAGCTTTTCAGCGGCGTCCGTCAGCGTGTCCTGGACGCTCCTTGCATTTTTCTGCGTCTGCCAGCCCCTGTAGCTGGTTCCATCGTATTCGAGAGTGATTTTGTATTTGTATCTCATTGATCAGGCCAGCTTCAACACTTCGCTGACCAGTTTTTCAATACCCAGGGCCACTTTTGAGATGGTGGGTCCCAGCATGTACGCGGGTGTGGTCACCACCTTGTTTTTTGCGTCCACCACGATATTGTCCACGGTGGCTACAATGTGTTTCGCCCCCATTTTTTCGATGGCTTTCGCCGTTTCCGGATCGTTACCGATGGTCAGTTGGGGGTTGTATGCGCCCAGTACCCTGGCGGCAATGGCAGGGGCAATACACATAAAGCCGATAGGTTTTTTTGCCCCGTGCATTTCTTTGATCAACCTCTCGACCTCGGGGTTGACGGTGCAGTCCGGACCCTTCACGGCGAAGTTGCAAAGATTTTTCGCGGCCCCGAATCCGCCGGGAAAAATCAGGGCATCCAGATCGTTGCCCCTGACATCTTTCATATCCTTGATGTTCCCTCTGGCGATGCGGGAAGATTCGATGAGAACATTCCTTTTCTCACCGGCGGCTTTTCCCTTGATGTGATTCACCACGTCCATCTGATCGACGTCGGGAGCCATGCAGACGATTTCAGCGCCCGCTTTTTCCAGGAAAAACAGCGTCAGCGCTGCTTCGTGAATTTCCGCACCGTCATATACCCCGCATCCAGCCAATACGACACCCACTCTTGCCATGATAACCTCCTGAGTTATCTTCTTTAGAATTTCTCGTCGCCAACACTCCTCGAAATGACAAAATTCAAAGCTTTTATTTTTTTATCACAAGTTGTCCGTTGTCTCAAGAATGATCCTGCAATCCGCCACGGTGATGCCCTGTCCGGCCGGGTGGACAAGAAGCGGGTTGATATCCATTTCCTTGATTTCCGGATGGTTTGCCGCCATGTCCGACAGACTCACAACAGCTCTTTCAAGCGCTTCGATATCGGACTTCGGTCTTCCCCTGAATCCGTCAAGAAGTTTGTATCCCTTGATTTCCCTGATCATTCTATGGGCCTCGTTTCTGCCAATCGCACCGAGGCGGAAAACCACGTCCTGAAAAACCTCGACGAAGATGCCGCCGAGGCCGAACATCAGAAGGGGTCCGAAAGAAGAACGGCTCATTCCCAGGATGACTTCTCCGCCCCTGTCGGCCATTTTTTCAACCATTACGCCGTCGATGACGGCATCGGGATTAAATTTTTTCGCCCCCTGAACAATGTCGTTAAAAGCGGTTCTCGCCTCCTCTTTGTTCTTGATGCCAATGACCACCCCTCCCGCATCGGTTTTATGCAGAATCTGAGGAGATACGATTTTCATAACAACCGGGAAGGTAATGTTCTCTGCAACTTCCGCGGCTTCCTCCCCGTTTTTCGCCAGCTGAGCGGACAGTACAGGGAAGCCATAACACTTGAGGAGTTCGTTGCTGTCGATCTCTCCGAGACGGGTTTTGCCTGCCGCGAGATATTGTGCAATCACGCGGGCCGCCCCTTCCCTGTCGTGGGTTAAATCGAATTGTGCGAGATGCTCCCTGTGAAGCCATCGCGCATATCTGTACAGGGCGCCAAAGGCTTTTGCGGCGTTCTCCGGGAACCTGTAAACGGGATATCCGTGCTCCTGAAGGTATTTCACCCCTGCGGAAACGTCAATAATGCCCATGAAACAGCAGAGGATCGGTTTCCGGGAACCTCTGGCGACACGAACGATGGCTTCGGCCGTGGCAAGGGCGTTTGTCATGGACTGGGGGGTAAGAATAACAAGGGCGCCATCAACCCCTTCATCCTTGATGACGGTTCTCAGGGCGTTTTCGTAACGCTCCTGGGACGCATCTCCGATAATGTCTACGGGGTTGTGAAGGTTTGCAGCTGATGGAAGATGGTTCGCCAGTTCCTCGATGGTCTCTTTCTGAAATTTGGCAAGCTCAAGATCCGATGAGACCGTCATGTCGGTCGCCAGGATTCCCGGGCCGCCCGCATTGGTCACAATGGCGACGCGATTTCCTGTCGGCATCTTACGGATTTGTTTGCCCAGGGCGCTTTCCTGCTTGTAGGAAAATGCGTTTGCATAGTCAAAAAGCTCATCGATGGAATCTACCCGGAGGATTCCCGCCTGCCTGAAGATCGCCTCATAAACTGCCTCCGTTCCGGCAAGAGCTCCCGTATGAGACGCTGCTGCCCGGGCGCCTTCACGGGTCCTTCCCGATTTGATGACCAGTACCGGAGTTGACCTGATACCGGAGGTAATTTCCTTGACGATGGAAATAAATTCCGTCCCCCCCCCTGAGTTCTTCGAGATAGAGCATGATCACCGCCGTATCCATATCTTCATGAAGATATTGCAGAAGATCCAGTTCATCCACATCCGCCTTGTTCCCGATGGAGATGAACTTTGAAAAACCGATATCCCTGTCAGCGGCAAAATCAAGAACGGCGGTGCACAGGGCGCCGCTCTGGGAAATAAAGGAAATATTTCCCGGCGCCGGCATGCGTGCGGAGAAGCTTGCATTCAGGCTGACCGACGGGACGGGGTTGATTACGCCAAGACAATTGGGGCCGACGAGACGAATCCCGGCATTCTTGCAGATGGAGACGATCCTGTTTTCGATTTCCAGCCCCTCGCCCCCGACTTCGCGGAAACCGGCGGAAACAATCACAATGCCTTTTATCCCTTTCCTGACGGATTCTTCCACTGCTGCAAGGGAGGCCTCAGGCGGCAGGATGATGATGGCAAGATCAACGGGATCGGGGATGTCGGAAATGGTGGGGTAGGCCTTAACGCTGAGAATGGATCTGGCTTTGGGGTTGACGGGATAAAGGGTGCCCGTGTAGCCGCCCCTTAAAATATTCGCGAAAATGTCGTGCCCCACCTTTCCCGGTGTATTGGAAGCGCCGACGATGGCTACGGATTCAGGGGAAAATATGGCATCCAGATTGTTCATGGTTTAGAACCTCCTTGGGTTGAAGGGTTTATTAATTGGGTCATTCCTATAACATAGTTTAAATAATTGCCCTGCAGCGGGTCGATATTGTACAGTTCAATGCCGGGCTGAAGGGTTGTAATGGCTGCGTGGCCGACGATTTTTCTTTCCTGCTTTCCCAGCCAGTTTCTCGTTCGTACGCCCCAGAAATTATGAAACACAAGAATCTTGCCCTCATGACTTCCAATATAAAGCATGATGTGCCCCTTCCTCCACAGTAGCGTCAGATAGGGAATCCCGTGTTTCAGAATCATCGTTTCCCTTTCTTCCGGGGAAAGATTCTCAAGGTCAATAAATGCGCCTCCCTCTCTGGCCTGATCCGCGGAGTGCCTGGGCAACCACATGCCGAAGGGGGCAAACATATCTTGTATCATGGCCGAGCAATCTCTGTTCTGATACAGTCCTCCCCACCCGTAGGGTTCATTGATAAGCTCATTGGCCACTTTTGCCAGATTGAAAGGTGTTAACTTCAAAGGTTTCAAGACGGCTGTTTCTTTTGAGACGGATGTGGTCATGATCACCGCCTTTCTGTCCACATCGGCAACAGCGACCATAACCTTGACGCCGTTTTTGTTTTCATCGACGGCGGGCAACAGTGAACCCAATGGTGCGTTAAAGAGGAATTGGCCCGCATCGTCGTACATGGGGGTTTTATCTTTGATGAAAACGGCGTAACGTTCCTTTTCCCAGGTTTTTATGAAACCTTTATCCACAACCGCCACATGCCGGGCCGGCAGCCATCCCGTTGCATAGGGCGTTTCCGCCAGAACCCAGGCTTTGTCCCTTGTCATGTGGGATATATAGAGGGGTGTATTGGCGGCGACAAGAGATTCCTGGAATTTGTCAAAAGGAAATCCGTCGCCCTGCAAACTTTTGGATTTGCTGAAGAAGGGCTTGTGTGTGGGAAGAACCCGCAGGTCTGTATTGTCGATGCTGATAGCCCCGAATCCGGCATTGGGATACCGGTCGAGTTGTGCATTTGTTCGGAGATTTTTCATCCAGGATTTTTTATGCTTTCTTCCGTTTTCGCCGTAGCCGGGATTTTTTTCATACTTCTCAAATGTCCGGGTCAGCTTATCCGGCGGATAGGCCGGGACAGTCTGATGCCAAGGCTTAAAATACCGGGCGTTGAATTGATCGTCCATCTTTTTCTGGTCCAGGGACGGCGCCACTTCCCGATCCCATGTGGATCTTTCGATATAAAACATGTGATCCTGGTTGAGTCCTTTGATATCCTTGATTATTTCAGGTACTCTGAAGCATCCCGATAAAAGAAAAATCGGCAGGATTATGATGACTAAAAATATTCGTTTCATCGGCGCCTTTACTGATGACAGGAAAGTTATTATAATTCACATATTAGGTGTTTTTCGTCTTTTGTGCAATATTTTATATATACATTTCGGGCAGGGAGATTTCCACCTCGAGAAATAATTTTTTATGGCATAAAAAAGAAAAGATTGGTATATGAAATCGGCTTGGCTGGTGAGCAGATACTGTCAATATAAACGACTATTGATTGTGGAGGTGAGGTGATGGCGGAAGAAATTCTTATATACGGCAAATCAGGTTGCCCTTTCACCGATCAGGCGCTGTCGGCCTATGGGAAGAAGGCAAGGTATATCGACGTAGAATCGGACAAAGTAAAGCTGCAGGAGATGCTCAAGCTGTCCGGCGGTGTTCGGAAAGTGCCGGTTATTGTGGAAGGAGCCAGGGTTACCATCGGTTACGGTGGCGCCTGAGGGGTGTGAACGGATTCGATCGTTGATCGGATATGAATGATTAAAATAAGTTAGGGAGGAAATTGGAAAATGGGAAATACGCTCGCTGATGTGATTAAAATGGCGATTGACAAGGAACAAGAGGCATATGATTTCTATATGGGCCTCTCCAAAATCGTGGAAGACAAAGACGCGAAAGACAACCTGAAATTCATTGCGCAGGAAGAAGCCAAACACAAGGATTTTCTGACGAACTGCCAGAAGGGAAAGACCTGTGCAGCCGAGTTGAAAATGGATGCAGTTGTCGATTACAAAATAGTCGAGCATTATGAAAAGCAGGATATAAAAAAGAATATGAAAAGCTCGGAAGTCTACCTGGTTGCCGCAAACCGGGAGCTCAACGCGTACAATTTTTACAAAAGCCTGGCAGACAGCTATCCCGCCGGGGAAGCGAAAGATCTTTTGACCAAAATGGCCAATGAAGAGATGAAACATAAGGAAAAGATGGAGTACCTGTACACGAATACGGCCTTCCCGCAGACGGCGGGCGGTTGATCAAATTGTTGCATCTTTTTTATGGCAGGTTCCGGGGGACGCTGTCCCCCGGTCGTCATATTTTTTACCTCACTCAATTTTGACGTTTCCGTATGGAGGGATGATAGATGATGCGAAACCGGCCGACACGTTATGTCTTTATCCTGTTTGCTGTTTTCCTGACCCTCTTGTCTATGCAACTCGACAGAGGGACAGCTTTTGCCACCCCCACATCCTTTGCCGATCTGGCGGAAAAGTTAAGCCCCGCTGTTGTCAATATCAGTACAACCAAGATTATCAAAGGCCGTACACGCTCACCGTTTGGAGAGGGTATGCCTTTCCAGAGATTTTTCGGCAACGACGATGCCTTCAGAATGTTCTTCGGAGATATGCCCGAAAGGGAATTCAAGCAGAACAGTCTGGGGTCAGGTTTTATCATTTCCAGTGACGGCTACATCTTTACGAATAACCACGTCGTCGAAAAAGCGGACAAGATCAAAGTCAAGCTTTCCAACGGGAAAGAGTATGATGCGGAAGTCAAGGGAAGGGACCCCAATACGGATATCGCCCTGATTAAAATCAATCCGGCCGAACAATTGCCCGCTGTCCGGTTCGGAGATTCGGACAAATTGCGGGTCGGTGAATGGGTATTTGCCATCGGGAACCCGTTCGGCCTGGATCATACGGTCACAGCCGGGATCGTGAGCGCCAAGGGGCGCGTCATCGGCTCGGGGCCTTACGACAACTTCATCCAGACGGATGCTTCCATCAATCCTGGAAACAGCGGCGGCCCCCTTTTTAACCTGAACGGTGACGTCGTCGGGATCAATACGGCGATTGTCGCACAGGGGCAGGGTATCGGCTTTGCCATACCGATCAATACGGCTAAAAGCATCGTCAACGATCTCAAAATGAAGGGAAGCGTCACCCGGGGCTGGCTGGGGATTTCCATACAGGATGTGACGGATGACATTTCCGCAACCCTAAAGCTGAAAGACAAAAAGGGCGCCTTGGTCGGTCAGGTATTTGAAGGGGATCCTGCGGATAAAGCGGGTATAAAAACAGGCGATATCATTATCGAAATCAAGGGGAAAGCCATTCAGGACTCCCACGAATTGCTGCGGATTGTGGCCGCTTTGACCGTCGGGGAAAACATCAGGGTAAAAGTCTGGCGCGACGGGAAGGATAAGGTATTCGAGATTACCGTAGGCGAGAGAAAGGACGAAAGAACATTGGCCGGGAAGGGGAAGGTCGGCGAACATTTCGGAATGACCGTTCAGGAAATGACCCCGGACATGGCAAAACATTTCGGACTTGCGGAAAAAGCGGGCGTAATTATTACCCGGATTCGAGAGGGAAGTCCTGCGGACGATGCCGGTTTAAAGGTGCAGGACATTATTCTTCAGATCAACAGGGTGAAAATTTCCTCAATTAAGGAATTTATCAAGGAAATGTCCGGGGACCGTCGTGACGGAACGGTTTTGCTGCTCATCAAGAGGGGAGAAGCAACCTTTTTCATGACATTACGTACAGGAGCATCAAAATAAAATCCTGTTATTGACAAGAAATGAACAAGCTGATAGAGAGCGACCTTCATTCGTATATGATAAAAAAATCCTTTACGTCGAATAAACTCTTAAGGAGGGGAAATGAAACAATTTGTTCCCGAAAAAATTTTCTTTACGAAGGGCGTCGGTACCCACAAGGACGAACTCCACTCCTTTGAGCGGGCTTTAAGGGATGCGGGCATTGAGAAATTCAATCTTGTGCAGGTATCGAGTATTTTCCCACCTCATTGCAAAATGGTTTCAAAATCACAGGGATTAAAAGAGATGCTGCCCGGTGCGATGACCTACTGTGTCATGAGCCGCTGTTGCAGCAATGAACCCAAACGACTTCTTGCGGCATCCGTCGGATGTGCCATTCCGGCTGATGTGTCGTCCTATGGGTATATCAGCGAACACCACGCCTTCGGCCAGACGGAGAAACAGGCTGGTGACTATGCTGAAGATCTGGCAGCCGCCATGCTGGCATCTACACTGGGCATCGACTTTGATGTGGACGAAAGCTGGGACGAGAAGAAGGAAATATTCAAGATCAGCGGAAAGATCGTCAGAACCCGTAATGTCACCCAGTCTGCTATCGTACGAAATGGAGGATACACGACCGTCGTCGCCGCCGCCGTTTTCGCTTTCTGATTCGTTTCTCACACATTTTTGATATTGATGATCACAGAATAATCATCTCCTGCATCTCCTGCGCGAACACCTCGCTCCCCGCAAGTTCAGCCGTTAACCTTTCATTGCTGGATTCTTGACGAAGAGAAGGGCTCCTCGGGATGAATCGATTAAAGCTGAAAAGATGGTTCCCAATTTGTTTTTTATTTCTGTAACCGGCTTCTTTTTGCCCGCTCTGGTTTCCCACTCCCTTGCCGCAACATCTGATGACGCAAACTTCGGGAACCGGAGAGCGGCCATGGTCGAAAGCCAGATCATGGCGAGAGGAGTAAAGGACAGCCGCGTCATTTCATCGATGATGTCCGTTCCCCGCCATCAGTTTGTTCCTCATCAATATATCAAGTCAGCATACGATGATTCGCCTCTGCCCATCGGCTACGGTCAGACAATTTCGCAGCCCTTCATCGTGGCCTATATGACAGAGGTCCTGAATCTGAACAAAACGAGCACAGTTCTGGAAATCGGTACGGGTTCCGGCTACCAGACAGCAGTTCTCTCACCGATAGTGAAGAAGGTCTATACAATCGAGATCATACCGGAACTTGCCGGAACCGCCGCGGAGCGTCTGAAAAGACTGGGCTATGCCAACGTCGAAGTCGGAGTAGGAGACGGATACTACGGCTGGACGCAGTATGCCCCTTATGATGCTATTATCGTTACCGCTGCGGCCGGTCACATTCCACCGCTGCTCGTGGAACAATTGAAAAAAAATGGCCGCATGGTCATCCCCGTCGGCGGCATGTTTCTGGTTCAGAACCTCGTTCTTATCGACAAGGATAAAGAAGGTCATATCACGACCAGAACACTGCTGCCGGTCCGCTTTGTACCCCTGACGGGAAAGCACGATTGAAGAACATGGCCTCTCCCCTTTCATCAGCGCGCATTCAAACATCGATTTTTCTCATTTCCGCTGCCCTGATCGCCTACCAGATCCTCCTCGTGAAACTCTTTTCCATCCAGTACTGGTATCATTTCGCCTATCTCATCATCAGCATCGCGCTGCTCGGTTTCGGGGCAAGCGGCGCCTTCATCCTTGTTTTCAGAAGGTTCTTGAACGGAAACGTCGCTTTTGTTTTATTTGTTTGCCCTGTTCTCCTGGTGTTTTCGATCTGGGGAAATGTGTACCTGAACCAGGCAATCGGATTCAACCCCCTGATGATTATCTGGCAGAAAAGTGAGATCATCCGCCTTGTCCTCCTTAGCCTTTCTCTCTTTGTCCCGTTTTTCCTGGGGGCCCTGTGCATCGGTCTTGGGTTTTCCACTGCACCACGTCTCATCCATCGAATTTACTTCGCCAATTTAACAGGTTCGGGGTTGGGGAGTCTGATCATTCTGCTGTCCGTTTTCCACATGAGGCCCTATGACATCCTGCTGGTGATCTCCGTGATCGCCATCAGCGCCGGTCTGGCCGTTGCGGGAAGTATCATCCAGAGGGGAATAGGCTGCACCATTCTGATTTTCATGATCGGCCTGCATGTTTTTCTGCTGCGCGACGCTCCACTGCAGATGAGCCCGTTCAAAGATCTTTCACAGGCCGCGAGCCTTACGAAATCCAAGAAAGAGACGGAAACCTTCGGCCCGCTCGGGCTTGTTACCGTTCTTGACAGCCCCGCCTTCCACTATCTTCCCGACCTGAGCCTGAACTGTCCCTTCCCGCTTCCAAAGCAAAAGGGGCTTTTTCTCGACGGGAATACCGTCGGGGCCATCCATCAAGTGGAAGGTGATTCGAAGACCCTTCACATCATGGATTACCGGACAAACGCCCTTGCTTACAAGCTTCTCGATGAGCCGGACGTTCTGATTCTTGGAGGGGGCTCCGGAACGGAAATCATCAATGCCAGGTACCACAAGGCAAAGGCAGTCTCCGTTGTGGAGATGAACGGGGATATCGTCCGCCTCATGCAGGGGCCGTATGCC
>Ga0136653_10002507_pt1 | contig 10026 bp, 9 predicted proteins | sample LakKivw275mmetaG_FD_94866 | JGI IMG/M metagenome (GOLD analysis project Ga0136653, IMG submission 94866) | Anoxic lake water microbial communities from Lake Kivu, Rwanda to study Microbial Dark Matter (Phase II) - Lake Kivu water 275m metaG... | ecosystem: Environmental > Aquatic > Freshwater >... | reverse complement strand
TTTTGAATTTTTTTCATCTTACGCCGTAGGCTGCCATCCTAACAGTTTACAGGATAAGTGACGTCTCCCATTCGTCATTCCCGAAGGTATTCATCGGGAATCTAAGTCTTTTTTATTTTACTTTAGACCCCTGATAGAAACATTCAGGGGTGACGATTAACATCGTATCCTGTGACAGTTTCCAGGATAGACCGTCATGCCGTGAAACGGCACCATAGATGATGAAAATCCTTTCCCCCACTTTAGAAAAGGGGGATTAGGGGGGATTTGAAATGGACGGTCAACCAATCGAATCCCTCTCAATCTCCCTTTATCCAAAGGGAGAGGTCTTTTTATGCCTTTCCAATTCCACAGTTCCACAGTTCCTCAATTCCACAGCTCTTTTCGACTCACGACTCACGACTCACTGTATTTTTAGGATAGATTTTACCATGCCATCATTAAGGGAATAGGCTTCGGATTGTATATATATTTTACTGCAGAAAAAATGTTATCCGATAAAAAAATAAAAATAAACTTCGCGTACTTCTGAATAAATTTTGTATCAAAATGTTTAAGCTATAATAATGAAAAGAGTCAAACGAAGTATTTTCAATCCTACACCGTAGGCTGAGTTTTTTTAAAATAGGAGGAATATATAATGAAAAAAATAATGCTGTACGCATTGAGCACCTGCCCCTTTTGTTCTATGGCGAAAAAATACTTCAATAATCACCAGATTGCCTTCGATTCCGTGGATGTCGATCTTTTAAAGGAAGATGAAAAGGAAAAAACCATCAACGAAGTTCAGAAAATTTCCGGTCGTCGGGCTTTTCCAGTAATTGTAATCGATGATGAGGTGATTGTTGGATATGATGAGCTCCAGATAAAGGAGGCCTTGGAGAAATGACTAAACGGGAAAAAATTTTCTGTCCGGTTTGCCAAGTGAACTTTCTCCTCAAAGAATCAAAAGAAGTCGGGAAAAAGATTGTCTGTCCGGTTTGCGGAGCCGTCTTGGTTATGAAGCAAGAAGGAGATCAATGGAGATTGAATCGTCCCACCGATATGAGCCTGGAAGAGGAAATCCGGCAACGGATGGATAACTTTGCCCATTTACGCGGTTATCACTTTAACGAAATGAAAGAGGCCCTGGTTGATGGGTTACTCAAAAAGTATCAGCGTTTCGGTGATTTTTACTGTCCCTGTCGGATCGACAACGTTCCAGAAAATGTGTGTCCCTGCATTTATACCCGTCAGGGTGATGTAGAAAAAAACGGCCGCTGCCATTGTGGTCTTTTCTGGAAATAAATAATGAGTGCACACCTTTTTCGACCCATCACAAATTTACCACTTGTCCAAAATACATTCTGAAGCCGTCATGAACTGGCTGGACACCTATTTGGGGTGAGTTGGTTTCGTCCAAACGGTGAAAGTGACCGTAGGTCTTTAATAATCGATGGCATCACCGCAATCACCTGGTCGATTTCGCTTTCCTTATTATAACGGCTGAGCGAAAATCTCACCGAACCGTGAATGGCGGTGTTCCGCACCCCCATAGCCCGTAACACATGGCTGGGCTCGAGCGAACCTGACGTACAGGCCGAACCCGACGAGGCACAGATCCCATATTCATCCAATCGTAGGAGTATGGCTTCACCCTCTACAAATTCGAAGCTGACATTGGTAGTGTTGGGAAGCCGGTAGGCGGTATCACCATTGACACTAACATCGGGACATGTTTCCAACAATCCTTTTTCCAGCTTATCCCGTAGACGGCTCAAGTATTCAGTTTCCTGCTGCAAATGTTGTTCGGCCAATTCACAAGCCTTTCCCAAACCGACGATAAAGGCAACGTTTTCAGTGCCCGCTCTTCTCCCTCGCTCTTGGTGACCGCCAATGATATAGGGATAAAATCGGGTTCCCTTTCTCACGTATAAAGCTCCGATTCCCTTGGGGGCGTGGAGCTTATGTCCGGAAAGGGTTAATATATCCACCGACAAATCTTTTACCCGAATCGGAATTTTTCCGACTGCCTGGACAGCATCGGTGTGGGAAACCACTTTTCTCTCCCGTAGAATCTGGCCAATTTCCGCAATCGGAAAAATAACGCCGGTCTCGTTATTAGCGTACATGATCGACACCACTGCCGTATCCTCGTCGAGCGCTCGAAAAAGTGCTTCTTTATCAAGCCTTCCCTGGGTATCAACTGGTAAAAAGGTAACCCGATATCCCTTACGGGCTAAGTGTTTACAAAAATTAAGAACCGCGGGGTGTTCAACTTTAGTGGTGATAATGTGTTTTTTAGTAGGATTGGTTTCCACTGCACTCATGAGAGCGGTATTATCACTTTCGGTCCCACAGCTGGTAAAAATGATTTCCTCCGGCTCAGCACCTATCAATGATGCCACCCGCGCCCGGGCTTCTTCCACTTTCCGGTGGAGTTGTCCTCCGAAAAAGTGCATACTCGATGGATTTCCGTAATACTCACAAAAATAGGGAAGCATTTCTTCGAGCACTTCGGGTGCTACCTGAGTCGTCGCATTATTATCAAAATAGAGAGTTTTCATCTTTCGCTCACCACGATTTCTTCGCCAACCACTTCTTTGAGTTTCTCTTCAATGCTCTTCAGAGTCACGCCGCCCATTGGGCAGGAAACGCACATCGCTCGGAATCCGACAATTACCTTATTCCCATCGATATCAATCAGTTCAATGTCACCGCCATCGGCTTGCAAGCGGGGACGGATTTCTCTTTCCAAAACATCTTGGATGAGTGCTATTTTCTGGAGATTGGTCAATTTTTTTGAAGGACCTGGGGTCGGTTTTGGGGGCTCTTTGATCGACCAAACATCTTTCAATATGGCTTCAATTTCCGATTGACAAGAGCCACAGGCGCCCCCTGCCTTTGTAAAGTTGGTGATTTCTTCGACCGTGGTCAAATGGTTCTCTACTGCTACCTTCCGGATCTTTTCTTCCGAAACATTAAAACATTTACAGACAATCTTTTCTTGAGAAGCTATAACCTCTGCCTCTCCTTTGTAATCTTTAATCGCAGCTTCCAGGGCTTCCCGTCCCATTACCGAGCAATGCATCTTTTCCTCCGGAAGACCACCTAAATAATTAGCAATATCCTGGTTGCTTATTTGAAGCGCCTCATCAACTGTCTTGCCTTTTAGTAATTCCGTCAATACTGACGAGCTGGCAATAGCTGAAGCGCAACCAAAAGTTTGAAACTTGGCATCGATGATACGATTGGTTTCTTTATCAATCTTCAAGGTGAGCTTCAGGGCATCACCACAGACGATATTCCCAATCATACCAACCGCATCTGCATTTTCAATTTCACCCACATTCCTCGGGTGGAGGAAATGCTCTTTGACTTTTTCAGTATAGTCCCACATCGTTCTTTACCAAGCCTTTATTAGTGTGTAAATATACTTAGTATTATACCATGTCAATTGAATAGCAATATATGCTCTATAGGAACTTTTCGATTATTATAACCCAAATTTCATTTTTCTCTTCCCGGGGGAAAGGACCGAAGAGTGGATTGTAAAAGGAAAATGGTTAAAAAATACATAACCCATGGGTTTTGCCAATATCCCTCCCAATAGGAGACTTAAAGAAATTCCACCAATAAGAATTTCACTTGTTTTCATATTTGGATGCTCTCTAAAATTGTTATTTTGACCCCTTCAAAATTGAAGGTTACACCATAGGCTAAAGGGGAGAGGGTTGGTATGGAGGGATTTAAATGATCAGATGGTACTGTAAAGCAACATGAACGATTACTCACTGTTCACTATTCACTGCATGCACTCTCATAGATCTTTTTGGCATGATAAGAGCTCCTGACCAATGGACCAGAGGCAACCCCGGTAAATCCCAACGATAGGGCGATTTGTTCATATTCGGTAAATTGTTCGGGATGGATAAACTCTATCACTGGGTGATGAACACTTGAAGGGGCAAGATACTGACCGATAGTGATAAAATCGCATCCGGCTTTTCTCAAATCCTCCAATACGCCGACCACCTCTTCTTTCCTTTCGCCAAATCCGACCATTAATCCTGATTTTATTTTCGCTTGGGGTAAAAGGTTTCTCATGGTCAAGAGTACCCAGAGCGATCGTTGATAATCGGCTTGAGGTCGAATCACCGGATACAGGCGGGGTATGGTCTCAACATTGTGGTTAAAAACCGTGGGTTGGGCATCGGCGATGATTTGGAGCGCTTTACAATTCCCCATAAAATCGGGAGTGAGGATTTCGATCATGCACGATGAAACAGTTCGAATTTGCCGGATAGTTTCGGCAAAGGCCGCCGCTCCGCCGTCGGCAAGATCATCCCGGGTCACCGAGGTAATGACCACATAATCCAGTTTCATTCTTTTCACCGCTTCCGCTACCCTGTGGGGTTCATCCTCATCCAGGGGTTCAGCTTTCCCTTTGTTCACCGCACAAAAACGACAGGAACGAGTGCAGATATTTCCCAAAATGAGAAAAGTCGCGGTTCCATCGGCAAAGCAGCCACCCTGATTGGGGCATCTGGCGCTCTGACAAACGGTGTGAAGTCGTAACTCATCAAGGAGCGCTACTGTCTGATTCAATTTCTCGTTCTGAGGATATTTGGCTCGTATCCAATCGGGAAAGGGAATTTTCGTCAAGAACGTTTCCTCCGCAATAATTTTTATATTATTTTATCACTGATTCTCATGACAAGCCGAAGGTCTGATATCAGATCATCGCTTTTAGGCTGTTCTTGGTATTATTATCGTTTATAATAAAAGAACCATCCAGACCGAACCCAATGAATCAAATAGAGAGAAGGAGGATTATATGTTGGTACGTAAAGAAATCGATGAAAGTCTGATACGCCTTCAAGCAAAAGAATTGGGAGTGCCAGTTTGTGATCTGCTGTTGAAAAAAATGGTTGAGCTGAGTCAGTTAGAAACCTTTCCGATGACGCTTTTTGCTGCCTGCCCCAATTCCGAAACCGTGATTAAAGCTGCTCTGCGGTCCGCCAAAAGAGCCAACGCGCCAATAAAATTTGCTGCCACTCTTAACCAGGTCGACCGTGATGGAGGATATACCGGTATGAACCAATTCGAATTTGTAAATTTTGTGAAACTCGAAGCCGAAGCCATCGATTATAACGGTCCGATCATCATCGCCATCGACCATGGAGGACCCTGGTTGAAAGATCGGCAAAACATTGAGAATTGGCCTTTGGAGCGATGTATGGAATGGATAAAAAAGTCGTTTGAGAATGCGATCGAAGCCGGTTATGACCTTTTGCACGTTGATCCGACCGTTGACAAAACCCTTCCTCCCGGGTCAGTCATTCCCATCAATTTAGTCGTCTCTCGCACCTTGGAACTGATTGAGCACGCTGAAACCTATCGCCGTCGTTGCGGGTTCCCCCCCATCTCCTACGAAGTTGGGACTGAAGAAGTGCATGGAGGGCTCGCCGACCTGACTCTCTTTGATTCTTTTTTGAAAGAATTGAAAGCCGGCCTCGTCACCAGAGGTCTTCCTGATGTATGCCCGATCTTTGTCGTCGGAAAGGTGGGAACTGACCTTCACACTTCGACTTTCGATCCGGAGGTCGCCAGAAAATTGGTCCAAAAAGCTCGGGAATACGGATCTTTCATCAAGGGACATTATACCGATTATGTTGAAAATCCCGAAGACTATCCGCATTCTGGGATGGGAGGGGCCAATGTAGGTCCGGAGTTCACCGAGGAGGAATATAACGCTTTGCAAAGAGCCCAGGAAATTGAAATTCGGTTCTTTGGGGAAGGGTTGGTTGCCCGAAAATCAAATATTATGACCAGCCTGGAGCAGGCGGTTTATAAAAGCGGCCGCTGGAAAAAATGGCTTTTACCGGAAGAAAAAGAGTTAGAATTCCCAGCCCTTAAGCCGGAACGAAGATCCTGGCTTACTAAAACCGGGTGCCGGTATATCTGGTCGCAACCGGAGGTGCTTTCGGCTCGTCAACGTTTATATCAGAATCTAAAACTCAATGGATATCGAGCCGAAGAAATAGTTCTCTCGGCGGTGGAAAAAGCCATGGATAAATATTTCCACGCCTTTCACCTAATAGATCTCAATCAAAGAATTCAAAAGGTACTTTAAACCTATCCTGAAAAATGCAGTGAAAGGTAAAATGTAAAAAGTTTAAAGATGCTCAACCATCACCACCTTCTCTCAATTTCCCTCTCCCGCGATTGGGCGCCTTTCCCAATCGTACCTTTTGAATTAACATTTTCTATATTAAGTCGTAATCTGACGGGAGAGGGTGAGGGGGGATTTCATTCATCAGATAGTGCTGCAATGCGGCATGGCTATCTATCCTTAAAAACACTTAAGGGGGGCCGATTTTGGGGTCGGCCCCCCTTAAGTGCAAGGAGGGGAAAGATTTTTTTATTTTCTATATTTCTTCATTCACTTGTTCTTGTTTTTAAGCGAACAGGTTATATTTTACACCGCATTTTTTCCTTGTCAATAACCTCTTCCAATTTATATAAATATATCGGCAATTCTCCAAAAAGTTTCAGTCGAAATCAAAAAATTTAAATAATCAAAAATCATCACTGCTTGGGGGACACCAAAAACCGAATTGGCCCCTCCACTACTTCCATCCTCACTTCCGGAAGAAGAGCCTGGATGTCATTTAGTGACACGTCGGCGGCATCCCAGGTGCGAGCATTGGCTGCTCCAGCTGCCATTCCCCAACGGAGACACTCATCCCATCCTTTTCCTTTGGTCAGTCCGTATAAAAAAGCAGCGAGAAAAGAATCTCCGGAGCCGACCGGGTTGACGGTTTTCACCCGGGGTGGTTGTCCAAACCAGGATATATCCTGCCCTCGAAACCAGGCACCGTGTTCCCCAAAGGTCAGAATGAGATACTCGACCCCTTTTTCAGCCAGGAATTTATAGAACTCGATGAAATCACGATCGGTTCTCACTTTTTCTCCCAGGGTTTCTTCAGCTTCCTCCCGGTTCATCTTCACCATCCAGGGAGCGGCTTTTAGGGCTTCAGAAAGCGGCTTACCACGACTGTCAATGATGGTTTTCTTTCCCATCTTTTTCGCTCTCTGGATCATTTCAAAGTAAATCGAGTTTGCACTGTCATGGGAAACACTCCCACAAAAAACCGCCATATCTGACGCCAATAATGCTTTTTGAAAAGAAACGATAATATGATCCATTTCTTGCCGGGTGATGGCTGGACCGGGTTCAAAATATACTACCTGCCGCCATTCTCGATCAACCACCGTGGTGACCAACCGGGTGGGGTGGGAGATCCAGGCCGGAAAGAGTGTAACCCCATCCCGCTCCATTAAAAGCCGGAGCCTCTCACCGGTGTATCCCCCAAGGAGAACAAAATGCCCGACTTCGAGGCCGAGGCGGCGCAGTACCCGACTGACGTTGGAGCCTTTCCCACCAGCGATTTCTTTCATATTCTGTACCTTGATCTTGGTTTGAGGCTCAATGCTTTCTACAAAAAGGGTCTTATCGATACACGGGTTGGGAGTAACGACTAAAATCATGCCCATCGGTTTTTGAGCTCCGAGGTTGAAAGTTCTTTGATTATTTTTATTTGATCCCGGTAGGCGGGAGTCACTTGACCGAGTCGGGCGTAAAACGCATTCTTCTCTCGCCGATGAGAGAAGTTTTTCTTTGCCCATTCACTGGTATAACCCCGTTGAGAAGACATCTCCATCAGTATATGACCCCAGAGGATCCAGGCACTATTTAAAAAATAGGAAGCGATGGGAGCGAGAGCACGAGAATTGAATTCATCCACAAATTTTTGTCCAAATTTATTCAATTCAGTGCCGACAAAGATGGGGAAGTCGCGTTTTTTAGCTTCCTCCACAACTTCATAGAGTTTGTGAAGCTTCAGACGGCTCTCTTCCTGATCCGGTAGATCCCAGTTGCGATCGGGGACGATAAACAGAGTTTCGACCCCCTTTCCTTGGCAAAAATCCAGTAATTCCCGGGGGTTTTTTTCACCACTCCTCGTCCCATCCAACCAGGAAAAAGATGGTATCGCCCCCAGATCCCAAATCATTCGATTTACTCGGTCGATATCGGGAAAATCACCGACGTCAGGTTTGACATACCCTACACCGCCGTATTTCATCAGCTTGGATCGAACAAAATCGTAAAAATCAGGTTTGCGGTTCAAATAATCATCGATTTTCTCCGGAGAGAGCTCCAGGTGTTCTGACCAAAACTGAATACATTGATTCCGATCGGGAAAAATTGCTTCTGCTTTCAGATCATACGCCATCACCAGATGTCTTTCGGTTGGATTACCAGAGGGTGTTAAAGGGAGAACATCTTTATCTAAATCGATGCTTACTGGTTGGAGATAGGCATTGACTCTCTCTAAAACCTTGCGGTTCCTTCTTTGTGCGGTATCTTTTAAGAGCCGGAGGGTGTTTTCTGCCTCGGTTCCCGGTTGGGGAAGACGGGTAAAACCGTTCCCCATAAAATACGCTACTCCCGGCTCTTTAGGCGAACTTAACTCACGGTCATAATATTCGGTTAGATAGATCCGGGTCTCGATCCCACTGCTTACAGGCAGTCCGATCTCGAAGCCGCCCCAGAGGAATTCCTCCATCGCATCCAAAACATCGAAGTCAACGCTTCCCGCCATCGCCAGTCCCGCTATTCGGGAACACCAGATGATATGAAGCGGCGAATATCCATAAGCATTGAAAGAAAAGAAGGTATGAAAATGGAGATTGACCTGGGGAGAGGGTTCCGGAAAAGAAATTTCTCCCCGTTCCGCCCAAGCCTTGAGTTCCAGAAAGGCATTTTTTCGAGCTTCATAATGAAAATCATCCAGCTGGTTTTCGATTTTTTCCACTTCTTTCATGTTCAATCCTCCTCGTTGTTTGCGAATAGTCTGCTGTCCACTGGAAAAGAAAAGGCATGATAAAAACGATCCAGAAATTCAGAATAAAATAACGAAGATATAAACCGGGATGAGACACCGGAAAGATTTGTTTCAACAAAATATAGAGGGCGACAATCGTGGCAACCCCACATAAGTAACGGAAAAAACGGGCTCTCACTGTCACTTTTTCCTGAAAACCAACATAGGTTTTTTCTAAGAGTGAACCACAGAAGATACCGGTCAGAGAGCCAGCGACCCGGATTGATAAGGTACCAGTGGAAAAAAAATAAAGCAATCCCCCCACGGCAAGCGATAAAAGCATTAACCACCAGAGGGAAAGATTTAAACGCTGTTTTTCAACTTTTTCATTGAGATACCAGAAGAGATAGGCGATTCCCAATCCCAACAGGCTCCCGACAATGACATCCCGAGGGTAATGCACTCCCAAATACACCCGGGAAAGCGAAACCAGAGTGGTGATAGCGATTGCTATCATGTAGAAAAGCGGTTTGGGATAATTTCGGGTAAGGAAAAAGGAAACGGTCGCAACCGACTGGGCATGTCCGCTGGGAAAGGACTCCCCTTCCGGATTCTCCAAAATCCGCAGATTGGGATGATCTGGGCGGGGAAGGTGAAATACATCCTTCAAAGTAAAATTGACATACATCGAAATAAAAATGACCATACCCAAACGAATGGCCAGCTTTTTGTTCAGGCACCAATAGATAAAGGAGAGAAAGAGTAAATAAAAAATTTCTGACCCCAAAAATGAAAAAAATCGAAAGAGAACATCAAAAAACGGATTCGAAAAATGCTGCAGCAATAGTATCCATCCCTCGCTCACAATCCATTCTCCTTCATTTCAACATCAATTTATGATATTAAATATATCATATTTAAATTTCCTTGAGTTGTTCTGAAAATGAAGTGAAATGTAAAAGGTAAAAAGTTTAAAGGGACTCAGTCATCACCCTATTCGGACCTCTCCTTTTGGATAAAGGGATTCGATTGGTTCAATAGATACCCCCGCCTTTACAGGCGGGGTACTTAAAAAAATTCAAGCTGCGCTTGTCCTGACTCTTCCTTTTCCTGCATCTCAACATATTTGCGGATAATGGCTTCGTTGATTCCCACC
>Ga0136653_10002505_pt1 | contig 10032 bp, 7 predicted proteins | sample LakKivw275mmetaG_FD_94866 | JGI IMG/M metagenome (GOLD analysis project Ga0136653, IMG submission 94866) | Anoxic lake water microbial communities from Lake Kivu, Rwanda to study Microbial Dark Matter (Phase II) - Lake Kivu water 275m metaG... | ecosystem: Environmental > Aquatic > Freshwater >... | reverse complement strand
GCGGGAAGACCCTTCGGGTTCTTGAATACGGAACCGGCATTACGATATTCCAGCGGATGCTTTTCCTTCCTGATATCGAGAATCTCGCGAATTCTTTCTTGTATTTTTTCCTTTACACCTTTTGTCAAAAGGAAGCAGGCGCTGACGATGATTGCTCTCTCCGGCAGATCGAGGTTTCTGTATTCGAAATGGAGAGCAGTCCGTTTGAATTCTGAAATGCTCCCGTTTACAATCATGACATCAACGGTTTCGATGATATCCTTTATTTCATTTCCGTAAGCGCCGGCATTCATTCTGACAGCTCCTCCGACGCTGCCGGGGATGCCGGCGCAAAACTCAATGCCCGTCAGGGATTCATCGGCGGACGATCGGACAATCTCTGCAAGGGAAACCCCCGCTTCCGCATCAATTAAAACATGGCCGGCGTTACGCTCGGACCGGATCACACGATTGAGATGTTGAAGAGATATGATGACCCCCCTGTACCCGCCGTCTTTTACGATCATATTTGTCCAGTTGCCGACAGGGATAAACGGTATGTCGCCGTCTCCGAGACAGGATATGATCTTCCGAAGTTCGTCCCGGCTTTGGGGAAAAACGAGGGCATCCGCTACGCCGCCGACTCCGATTGACGTATGTTTCTTTGTCGGTTCATCAAAGAGAACCTTACCGGCAACCATATCCCTTAAGGACTGTCGAAATCGTTCATTGCGCAGGTTCATTCCCTGACCTTTTCAAGAATTCTTCCCCTATTTTCCACACGTTTCCCGCCCCCTGGGTGATAATGACATCTGTCGGCTTTGCAATCGACAGCAAATGTTTTACGATGTCATCGAAATCGGACAGGAACGTTACATCACGGTTGCCGCAACGACGGATACCATCGCAGAGGCTTACGGCATTCACCCCTTCTATAGGATCTTCGCTGGCTGCGTAGATATCAGTTACGATTAATGTGTCTGCATCCGGGAAGGCCGTTAAAAATTCTTTAAAAAGAGCTTTGGTCCGGGTGTAGCGGTGGGGCTGAAATACAACGATAATCCTGTCCTTCCAGACGTGTTTAGCCGCGGCAAGGGTTTCCCTGATCTCTGTGGGATGATGACCGTAATCATCAACAACGGTGATCCCGCGGGACTTGCCCTTGACTTCAAGCCTGCGATGGACGCCGACAAATCGCTTCAGCCCTTCACAAATGGCTGGATATTCCATATCGAATTCCCGGGCCACGGCAATCGTTGCCAGCGCATTATAAACATTGAACCGTCCGGGAACATTGAGAGTCACGTCCCCACAGGGGGTTCCCTTGCAAACGAGAGAAAACGTGGAAGACGAACCGGCGAAACGGATATCAATCGCCCGATAGTCCGCAGAAGATGTAAGACCATAGGTGATCGTTTTTCTTTTAATTTGAGGAAAAATCGTTTTTACATTTTCATCATCGAAGCAAAGGATGGTGGATCCATAAAAAGGGACGATATTGGCGAATTGTAGAAAAGCCTCTTTGATTTCCTCTATGTCCCTGTAATAGTCCAGGTGTTCAAGGTCTATGTTGGTGATAACGGCAAGCGATGGGGATAATTTAAGAAAGGAACCGTCGCTCTCATCGGCCTCGGCCACGATGACCTCCCCATCTCCCATTTTTGCATTGCTTCCGATGCTGGCAAGCTTCCCTCCGATGACCATGGTGGGATCAAGGCCTCCATAAGCAAGAACGGTGGAAACCATGGATGTGGTCGTTGTCTTCCCGTGGCTTCCCGATACGGCTATGGAAAATTTCATTTTCAGCAGTTCAGCCAGCATTTCGGCGCGGGGGATAACAGGAATCCCTCTCCTGTGGGCTTCCAAAACTTCAGGATTGTTTGATTTAACGGCTGTCGATGTGACGGCCACGTCTGCGTCGCCCAAGTGGGAGGCATCGTGACCGGCAAAAATTTTTGCCCCCAGAACCGCCAGTCTTTGAGTAATGTCGGACTGACTGAGATCCGAACCGCTGATGGTATATCCCAGGTTCAGAAGCACTTCCGCGATACCGCTCATACCGATGCCGCCTATTCCGACAAAGTGGATATTCTTCACTTTTCTACGCATTAGATCTCTTTGGTGGCCATTTTTCACTTTATCCACTGCATCCACTCCGTCCGCATCGCCCGTTTTTTACGTTATGCGCTCAAGTTACCGTATCTTGTGTATTAAAAATCTTTATACACTATATCTTGTATCTATTCCAATAAAATTTTAAAATTTTATATACACATTTTTTCACAGGCGTCGACAATGTCGGATGCTGCCCTTATGTTGCCCATACGGGATGAGTTTTTTTCCATTTCCTTAATGATATGAGGATGCTGGCATAGGTGTCCGATAGTTTCCGCCAGCTTTTGCCCGTTGAGATCCTTTTCGTGAATCATGACGGCCGCCTTTGCCCTGACGAGTACATCGGCGTTTTTCGTCTGGTGATCATTGACGGCAAATGGGAAAGGAACCAGAATGGCTGCCTTGCCGCTTGCCGTAATTTCGGCGATGGAGGTGGCTCCTGCCCTGCAGAGAAGAAGATCCGAAGATCTGTAAGCTGCCGCCATATCCATAATAAAAGGCACAACCTCCGCATCCATGTCGTATTCTTTGTAATTCGTCAGCATGCTATCGAAATCTTTCTCGCCCGTCTGGTGGATGATTCTGATTCTTTTTCCAATTTCTTTTAAATATGGAAGGGCATTGGTGACAGCCTCGTTGATCGCATGGGCGCCCTGACTCCCGCCAAAGACGAGGATGGTAAATTCCCCCCCCATTTTTTTTGTGTCCGGGATTTCCGTCAGGAAAGCCGATCTTACGGGATTTCCGCAAACGATGGTTTTCGTTTCAGGAAACCACTTTTTTGTCTCGGAAAAGGTCAAAAACATCCTGTCTGCAAATTTACCCAAAATCCGGTTGGTCATGCCGGGAAGAGCGTTCTGTTCCATGATGGCCGTCCGGATACCCATGAAATGGGCTGTTATCACTGCCGGTCCGGAAGCATAACCTCCCACACCCACGACAATGTCCGGACGGAAACGCCCAATGATTCTGTATGACTGCAGGAGGCTTCGGGGAATTTTGGACAGAGCGCCGAATATTTTTATCCATCCTCTTCCCTTGATACCTTCCACATCGAGGATGGAAAGTTGAAGCCCCAATTTTTCGAGGACTTTTTTTTCCAGTCCTCTCTCGGTTCCAATAAACAGAATGCCGTTCTCACGGTTTCTTCGCAAGAATTCCTCTGCAACCGCTATGCCGGGGAAGAGATGTCCCCCTGTGCCTCCACCTGCAATGATAATCTTCACAACCGTTCCCTATTATCAAGCGTCTCCCTTCATGTTGTATGGGAAGAGATATTCAGGAGAATGCCCACTGCCGTCAGGGACATGATTAACGATGTCCCGCCGTAACTGATAAAGGGGAGCGCCAGACCCTTAAGAGGAATCAGCCCCATCACGCCGGCAATATTGATGAATGCTTCAAGGGCGATCACCATCGTCAAACCTGCAGCCAGCAGCGTGCTGAAGAGATCCGGGGCCTTGAAGGAAATTAGAAATCCCCGGATAATGAACAGGACAAAGAAAACAATGACGAAGGCGACAGCGATAAAACCCCCTTCTTCGGCAATGATGGACAGGATGAAATCCGTATGTGGTTCAGGCAGATAAAACAGTTTCTGCATGCTGTCACCGATTCCCACGCCAAAAGTGCCGCCTGAGCCGAAAGAGAGCAGAGATTGTATGATCTGAAATCCGGAATGCTGCGGATCTTTCCATGGATCCAGAAAGCTCATCAGCCGCTCCAGCCGGTAGCTCTTGTGAAAGATGAGCCACAAACCGACAGGTGCGAAAAGGGCGGCAAGACCTGCAAGGTGCAAAATTCTGCATCCGGACAGATAAAGCATCAGCATCAGGATGGCGGTAATGATAACGGCCGTTCCGAAATCGGGTTCCAGAATAATCAGGAAAACGATCAGCAGGGTGACGGAAAGAGGGATCAGGATACCTCGTTTGAATTCGGTGACGTGCTTGATTTTTCTGGTCAATAAATGCGCCAGGAAAAGGACCATGGCAATTTTGACCATTTCGGTAACCTGAAATGAAAAAATCCCTATTCTGAGCCATCTTGTAGCACCGCCCGCCTTAATTCCCACATGGGGAATCAGAAGCAACGAAAGAAGAATCACGGACACCAAAACGCCCGGGTATGCGAGCCTTCTTAGCTGATCGTACGAAATCTTTGTCATGAGGACCATCAGCCCCAATCCGAGGACGACGAAGAAGACCTGTTTTTTTAGGAAATATTGCCCGTCTTTGAACCGCTCCATGGCGAGAATGGAGCTTGAACTGTAGATCATGACCGTCCCGATGGTCACCAGGATGAGTGTCACGAGGAGCAGAACAATGTCCGGTTTCTTTGCTGCTGAAGAAGGGCTTTGCATTTAGAGATTCCTCACCACTTCCTTAAAAAAATTCCCCCGTTCCTTGTAATTTGAAAACTCATCGAAACTTGCACACCCCGGGGACAGCAACACCACATCCCCGGAAACCGAATGCAGATCCGCAATCTCGATTGCTTCTTTAAGAGTGGCGGCGGATGTGGTTCTAACGGTTCCTCCGATCAGATCGTTTATTCTTTGCCTGGCCTCGCCGAAGAGGACCAACTCCCTGACTTTTTCTTTGACAAAAGGAATGAGGGTTTCGAAATCACCTTCCTTGTCCCTGCCTCCTAAGAGCAGAATAATCGGTCGGGAAAAAGTTTCCAGTGCACGGACGACTGCTCCCACGTTCGTTCCCTTGGAATCATCGTAAAATGCGACACCGCGCTTTTCTCCGGCAAATTCGATTCTATGTGCAATTCCCTTGAAATCTTCTATTGCGCTGACGATATGTTCGCAAGAACATCCGCATGCACGTGACGCCATCACCGCGGCCATGACATTCTCAACATTATGAAGCCCCGGGATCTTGATCATATCAAAGGGATATTCTTCGTGAACACCATCGGACGTCTGATAGACCAGCCGGTTGTGGTCTAAAAACATCCCATCTGTCACTTGTTTCGTGGTGCTGAACAGAAAGACTCTTGCCGCCAGTTTTTCCTTCAGGGTCATTGTATGGGGTTCATCACCATTCAGAATGGCAAAATCGCCGCTTGTCTGGTTCTTAAAAATTCTTTCTTTGGTCATTCTGTAGGCATCAAAGGTTCCATGATAATCGACATGGTCGCAGGTCGTATTAAGGAGAATGGATATATGGGGACGGAATTGCTGAATCCACTGTAACTGGAAACTGCTGACTTCCACCACCGCATAGTCGGCGTCCTGTTTACCGTCAATATAACCAATCAGGGGATTGCCGATGTTGCCTCCAACAAAGACATTTTTCCTTCCGCGTGAAAGGATTTTCCCGATGAGCGTTGTGGTCGTTGTCTTCCCGTTAGTCCCTGTGATGGCTATGATGGGAGTTTTCAGAAACCGGCAGGCAAGTTCAATTTCGCTTATGATTGGAATTTTCCTTCTTGCTGCTTCGGACAGCAGAAAATTGGAGGGCGGCACGCCGGGGGACGGAACGATTATATCCAGACCGGAAAGGACATCCAGATCATACCTGGCGAACTCCACATCCTGGCACAATGATTTGAGATCATCCATTATCCCCTTCATCTCTGACAGTGGCTTTTCGTCAGTTGCCACAACTCCGGCGCCTTGTCCAAGAAGAAAACGGGCCGTGGCGATTCCCGTCTTCCCGAGACCAATCACCAGGATTTTCAGGTTCTGCACATTCATCATGTTCTTCCTTTAACGCAGTTTCAAGGTGCTTATGGCAAGAAGGGCCAGAAGGATCGATATGATCCAGAAACGAACGATGACTTTGGGTTCTGCCCATCCCTTCAGCTCAAAATGGTGGTGAATAGGAGCCATTCTGAAGATACGCTTTCCATTGGACATTTTGAACCAACCCACCTGAAAGATGACGGAAAACGTCTCGATCACGAATATCCCGCCGACAATGGCAAGAAGAATTTCCTGTTTCGTCAGGATGGCAAGGGCGCCAAGGGCGCCGCCCAGGGAGAGGGAGCCGACATCGCCCATAAATACTTGGGCGGGATAGGTATTGTACCATAAAAATCCGAGCCCGGCTCCGAAAGCAGCGCCGCAAAGAATGGCAAGTTCTCCTGTTCCGGCGACGTAAGGGATTTGCAGATAACCGGCAATCTTGACGTTGCCGGCAAAGTAAGCAAAAAGGAGATACGTCATGAAACATGTGATTGTCGGGCCGATGGCAAGTCCATCCAGCCCGTCGGTCAGATTGACGGCATTGGCGCTGCCAACGATAATGAAGGTCGAGAGGATGATATATCCCCACCCCAGGTCGGGGAGGACGGTTTTGAAAAATGGGATCGTTACATTGGAAGTGAATCCCGGTTTAAGATAAAGGATAATACTGAAAAAAAGTGCAATCAGGATTTCCGCGCCCAATCTCACTTTTCCGGAGATTCCCCGGCTGTTCTGCTGTGAAAGCTTTTTGTAATCATCCAGGAATCCGATAAGGCCGTATCCGACGATGACCATGATAACAAGCCAGACATAGTCAACTGTCAGATTCGCCCACAGGAGAGTGGAGACAACCACGGCAAATATAATCAGTATTCCTCCCATGGTCGGGGTGCCTTTTTTAGACAGGTGCGTTTGCGGTCCGTCATCCCGGATGGGTTGGCCGATCTGGAGGGACTGAAGTTTTTTTATCAGCCAGGGGCCGATGACGAAGCAGATAATCAGAGCCGTGACTGTCGCATAAATGGTTCTGAATGTGATGTAGCGAAAGACGTTAAAAGAGGAAAATGTCGTATGAAGAGGATATAGCAGATGATAAAGCACTTTATGGTTCTCCTCCCGCCCTTAAACTGTTTCAATGCCGAACGTTTCTACAATCGTCCGGACGACTTCTTCCATCTTCATCATCCTTGATCCCTTTACCAGAATCCAGTCTCCCTTATTCAGGGTCGATTTGAGATGGGGGATGACTTCTTCCGGGGTTTCGAAAAAAAATATCCGGCTATCCGGTACATTTCCTTTAAGAGCCCCTGCTGCCGTTGCCTTGGAGAGCCTTCCCCTGAGGAATATGGTGCCGACCCCAGTGTCTGCCATTAGACTCCCGATACCTTCATGCATCTCCTCCGCACGTTCTCCAAGCTCCAGCATATCGCCAAGGATCACTGTGCCGCTGTGACTTCCCCGTAAGCCCTTCAGAGTTTTCAGGGCCTCCCGAACCGAGGCAGGATTGGCATTGTATGTATCATTTATGATGAATGCGCCGTTCTTCAATTGACAGATCTCCATCCGTCCTGTTATGGGCGTAAATGCCGTCAATCCCTGACGAATGGTATCATGTTCAATTCCCAGAACCCATGAAGATGCAGCGGCAGCAAGGGCATTGTAAACATTATGTTCTCCCGTCACCGACAGGTGAATGTCCTGACTTTTTCCTGCAATTCTGAGGGTAAAGCTGACCCCCTGTTTCCCTTTTTTTATGATATTTTCGGCTGAGACATCGGCATCGTGATTGAGACCGAAAGTAATCCTCTTTCCATGCCAGATATTTTCAGACGTCCGTAGTGCCTCGTCATCCATGTTGATAATAGCCACTTTAGAAGCTGCCATGTTCCGAAAGAGGTCACATTTCTCTTCCCTTACCACATCAAGGGACTTCAATCCCTCCAGGTGAGCCGGACCGATGTTGGTGATGAGCCCGATATCAGGTTCGGCAATCCGGGTCAGCCTCTCGATTTCGCCTCTGCTGTTTGTTCCCAGCTCCAGAATCGCCGCATCGTGTTGTTCGCGAAGGTTAAGCAGGGTCAGGGGGACGCCCACGAGATTGTTAAAATTGCCCTGTGCCTTCATTACATTTTTTTCAAGTCCGGAGATGCCGGCTATCATCTCCTTCGTGGTTGTTTTTCCGGAGCTCCCTGTAATGGCGACGACGGATGCCGCGAATTTCTTTCGCCAGTAATGGGCGATATCTCCCAGGGCCTTGAGGGTATCTTCAACAAGGACAATGGTTATGCCTTCATTGCAAGAAAAATATTTATTTTCTGAATCCTTCTGTATGAGGAGGCCCGACGCACCTTCTTTTACGGCTGCGTTAAGATAGTCATGACCGTCATATCTGTCCCCCTTCAAGGGAATGAAGAGGTTTCCCTTTGTGATCCGCCTTGAGTCCGTTGAAATGCCGGGAAGAAACCCTGCGGGATTCCCCTGAATCAGGGTTCCTCCTGTGGCTTTCAGGATATCATGGCCCTGGAAGACAGGCAGGGATTGTTCTGCCGTCATTTCACTTCCCCCGATCTTACGTCCTTTAGGGCTTTTTTCGCTATTTTCCTATCGTCAAAGGGTATCCGCCTGTCTCCTATGATCTGGTAATTTTCGTGTCCCTTTCCGGCAATGATGACAATATCCGAGGGGTCAGCAAGGAAAACAGCATGTTCGATGGCCCTCTTCCGATCCGGTATAACAGTATAAACTTTTTCGTTTGACTCTTTGTTGAGGGTTTCAGGCGAAACCTTTTTAACGGCTATTTCACGAATTCCCTTTTCGATTTCCCCGATGATGGCAAGTGGATTTTCTGTTCTCGGATTATCAGACGTCACAATGGCCATATCGCTGAAAGAGACAGCCGCCTTTCCCATTAAAGGCCTCTTACCGCGATCTCTGTCCCCGCCGCACCCAAACACAGTGACAATCTTTCTCCTTCTAAACGCCGACAGGTTTTGAATTACTTTCCTGAGAGCGTCATCGGTATGGGCATAATCTATGAAAACGGCGGGTTCATCCGACTTGCTGATCTTTTCAAGACGCCCCGGCACTTTTTTTAATTTTGCAATACCTGTCCGGATAAATTTTTCCGGGATATTCAGTGACACAGCTGCCATGGCGGCCGCCAGGATGTTGTAGAGGTTGAATTTTCCAATGAGGGGGGAATTTACCCGGAAGGTGCTTCCCTCTGTACGAAGACACGCCTTTATTCCTTCCAGAGACAGCGCAAACGGATCAGCCGTCATGTCACATCTGTTTTCAATGCCGAATGTCTGTGAGGGAACGCCTGTCCTGACTTCCCTCAAGAGCTTCTGGCCCCAGGGGTCATCCCCGTTTAGAATCATGAATTTTCGGTGTTTTCCCCCGGAAGGAAGTATGTCGTCGAAGAATCGCTTTTTGGTAAAAAAGTAGTTTTCCATCGTCCCGTGATAATCCAGATGGTCCCGGGATAAATTGGTGAAGATACCCATGTCGAAGGAGCAGTCATCAACCCTCCTCAAATCAACGGCGTGAGAGGCAACTTCTGCAATGACATGGGTGATTCCGGCATCTGCCATGATTCTGAGGATTCTTTGCATCTCGTGAGATTCCGGCGTGGTATTCGGAGCAGGCAATACTTTTTCATTAAAACGATAGTTGACCGTTCCCAAAACCCCGACCTTGAATCCGGCTGCCTTAAGAATAGACTCCAAAAGATACGTTATTGTTGTCTTCCCGTTTGTACCTGTGACGCCGATAAGACACAAACGGGCAGACGGATCCTTGTAGAAATTTCTGCCCAGATTTCCCAACACTCTGCGGCAGTCTGTAACCCTGATGGCCGTGATACCGGAGGGAGGAGAATAATCTCTTTCATGGACAATAAATCGCGCTCCCCGGGCAACTGCTTCCGGGATATAATTGTGGCCGTCAACTTTTAACCCGGGGATGGCCACAAACAGGCTGTTTTTTTCGCAGAGTCTGGAATCGTAACAGATAGCTGAGACATTGCCGGAGTAATTCCCTGCGATATGAAGCGGTTCAACATTGTTTAAAAGATCGCGTATGTGCACATAAACCTCTCAGTTGCCGGCGCTGAAATGAACGGCACAGGTACGCTGGGACGGAATTACAGCCCCGGGCTTCGGGTCCTGGTTGATTGCCCAGCCGCTTCCAATCACCTGAATCTCAATCCCCTTTTCCTTTGCCCTTTTCAGGGTGTC
>Ga0136653_10002502_pt1 | contig 10036 bp, 8 predicted proteins | sample LakKivw275mmetaG_FD_94866 | JGI IMG/M metagenome (GOLD analysis project Ga0136653, IMG submission 94866) | Anoxic lake water microbial communities from Lake Kivu, Rwanda to study Microbial Dark Matter (Phase II) - Lake Kivu water 275m metaG... | ecosystem: Environmental > Aquatic > Freshwater >... | reverse complement strand
TATTAACAACATTATTATACTGTTTTTTTTCATTTTTACAGTTTTAATTTGCGATAATTTTTCACTGGCAGGGAATAAAAGGCACGATTTCGTACATGAATCTATAGACTTCATTCATCTGAAATACAGTTCATCTTCCCGGGGTATTTCACGGCTGAATAGTCTATCTATTATCTATTACCTCCCTTTCGTATTTCCGTATCTCATCGATCAGGTTTATTCCGGACGGCACACTGCTTGAGTGGCAGTAATAATTCCAGACAGCAGACCAGGGCATTGATTTTGCCTCTTCCAGCAATGCCAGTCGTTCGGCATACTGAACATTGTCTTCATACTGTCTTAACAGTTTTATTGGTTCAAGAAGCGCTATCAGGAGAGCTTTCTGTGCCGCCCTGGTACCGGTTACCCAGGCGCCGATACGGTTGATGCTGGCATCGAAGAAATCGAGGCCGATGTTAACCCTGTTCAGTCCGTTTGCCCGCACAATCTCCTCGAAAAGGTATCGGATATCATCATTAAGAATGGCAACATGATCGCTGTCCCAGCGTACACCACGGCTTATATGCAGCATTATTTCAGGCAGGAACAGAAGCATCGACGATATCTTGTCGGCAACCGATTCGGTAGGGTGATAATGTCCCATATCGAGGCAGATCATATGGTGGTTCTTGACGGAATAGCCCATATAGAACTCGTGAGAGCCGACCACGTATGATTCGCTGGCTATTCCGAACAATTTGCTTTCGAGCGAATCGCGCATATACTTTTTATCGTATTTAACCTCGAATATCCTGTCGAGCGAATCGGCAAGCAGCTCGCGGTGCTTAAGGCGATCGACGGTAAGGTCCTTTGAACCGTCGGGTATCCAGATATTATGGACGCATGATTGTCCCAGCTTCCTGCCAAAGTAGTCGCTGATAAGCCGGCAGCGTTTGATATGCTCAATCCAGAATTCCCTTATCTCTTTGTTCTTGTCAGAGATTGTAAAGCCTGAGTCTACCTTTGGATGTGAGAAAAGGGTGCAGTTGAAATCGAGCATTATTCCCTGTTGAGATGCCCAGTCAGCCCATCCCTGGAAATGCGAAGTCTCAATTTCGTTGCGGTCAACAAGCTTTCCCCCGAACTCGCCGTAATTGGCATGAAGGTTCAGCCTGTTCCTGCCCGGAACCAGGGAAAGCATTTTTTCAATGTCAGCACGCAATTCCTTTATTGTTCTTGCCTTGCCCCTGAAGTTACCGGTTACAAGGGTTCCTCCGGCTCCCAGCACTGCATCGGGTTTCTCATAACCTCCGACATCGTCACCCTGCCAGCAGTGGATTGATATTGGTATCTGTTGAAGTGTTTTCAGAGCCTGGTCCGTATCGACACCTAATTCTGCATATTGCTCTTTTGCAAATTCATACTGTTTTTCAATGTTCTTCATAATATTGTAATTTTAAAGGTTATCGGATCTTAAGTTTTATTTTTATGATTCGCTGCCAAACCACAGGTCAACAAGTGATTTATTCACACCAGGGGCTCCGAACATCGGGCAGTTCCTCTTAGCCATCACCTTGTCCAGATCGCGCACAGCCTGAACCGTGAGTGTTTTCAGCGGATGCCCCGAGGCCATTGCTTTAAGTATGGAGTAAGCTGTCATTTCAAGTAATTCCACGTTCATCATGGTGTAATCAATTCCAAGCGGACTCATTGTAACTAGACCATGGTTCTCCATCAGAAAACTGTTGTATTTCCGGATGTAGGGACTGAACATATCAGCCAGCTCCTGGGTGATTGGTTCGGCATAAGGAACCAAAGGAACCGGTCCCACTTCATGCGTTGTCTCAGGATAAAAAGGTTTCATCAGCATATTTTCTCCGCCCATAATGGCAAACGCACCCACATTTGGTGCATGGCAGTGCAGAACTGATTTTATATCGGGACGTTCGTTGAAGAATTTCAGGTACATGAATCTCTCTCCGGTCGGTTTCCGGTGACCTTCAACAGTTTCGCCTTTAAGGTCAATAAAAACTATGTCTTCATGATGAATATCGCCTTTGTTCATCATGGTTGGCGTTATCATCACCAGGTTTTCTTCGAGGCGCCATGCGCAATTTCCTCCGTAGCCGGTTACATACATATTGGCAGCCATTTTGTGGCAGACTTCCAGGAATAATCCGGCTTCATTTTTATATTTCTCAATATTTCTCATTTCATATTCAGTCAAAATCAATCATTGCTTTCATAACACCGTCGCTATATGAGGCAACCAAATCGAATGCTTTTTGAGTATCTTTAAAAGGAAAACGGTGGGTAGGCATTTTACTTACATTAACAGTACCGTTTTCGAGCAGTTCAAGAGTTTCTTCAACTGAACCGTTTTGGCGGCGCACATTTTTAACTGTAATCTCTTTATGTCTTCCTTTATCAACCGGAAAGCTCCAGTGATCAAATTCGGGGATGCCAATAAGCATTAATGTACCGCCGGGTTTTAAAAGGTCAAAAGCATTCTCAATTGCTTCATGCTTTCCACAGCATTCAAAAACTACATCGAGCCCGCCTGGTTCCAGTTCAAGAATTTCTTTCACAACATTATTCTTATTTACGTTTCCGTCATAAGCAGCTCCCGATTCGTTCGCAATCTGCAAACGTTCATCTATTTTATCCGTCACATATACTTTTTTTGCACCTTTAGCCAGGGCAGGCAGCAAAACACTCATACCTATGGGGCCAAAACCAAGTATCCCTATGCTGATCCCTGTCATGGGAACCGAACGATTGACAGCATAAACACCTATGGCCAGCGGTTCCGAAATTGCCGCATCATCGAATGTAAGTTTATTGGAAACCGGGAAACAGGAATGTTCAGGCATCACAATAAATTCCGACAAGCAACCATCGGCCTGCCCCGGACAGCCTAAAAATCTCATTTTGCGACAGGTATTCTCCCTGCCTGCAAGACACTGATCGCATTGGCCGCAAGGCATGGCTGGATCTATAGCAATACGGTCGCCTGCTTTCAAAGTGGTAACCCCCTCGCCAATTTTTTCAACAACACCCGAACATTCATGGCCTACCGGAAACGGATATTTCACAATCTGACTCCCGATTTTACCTGACACATAATAATGAATATCGGATCCACATACTGCAACAGTTTTTAACCTTATCAGTACATCAGTACTATTTTTCAATTCGGGATCCGGAACTTCTACCATTTCCATTTTCCGGATGCCTGTCAACACCATTGATTTCATCTGTATAAATTTTTAAACTTGCTTACATTATTTTAGTTATTGATACCGTTCATGCAGTCTTATCAGACTTTAAAATCACTGGTAACTTTGCTCCATGCACGAACCAGCCTGTCTTCGAATGTGTCTTCGTTAACCGGTTTAAAAAAACCACGTACTTCGTTATACTTCACATATTCAATGATTGCTTCTTTTACAGTTTTTTCCCATTTAAAATCGGGGAAATCGGCTTTAAAGGCATCCATTGAAAAGGCAACACTATGCCTTGTGAGGTGTTCCAGAATGCTTTCGTCTATTTCCTTACAACCGGCTTTATATAAAAGATCGGTGGGAATGTTTACGATATTTGCGTCAACACCTAAAACTTCAGCCAACAGTTTTATGTAGCTGTTTTGGGTCATAAACGTTTCGTGTCCGCAGGTATAACTTTTACCAATGGTTTTATAACAGGCAACAACATTACCAATCATCCTTCCTGTATTATAAGCAGCACTTACATGCATCAAGCCTGTTCCGTCACCGGGTACAATAATTGGCTTTCCGGCTTTTAGCCTGGGAATTAGTCGTTCCCCATTATCGCGTGCATAGAAGTCGATTAAGAATTCATTTCCTAAAGAATAGGAAGGTCTGATGATGGTTAACGGCAATGCGCCTTTTTTGTAATAAGAATTAAATACCTCTTCGCACAGGCGCTTGTTTTCGGCATAGGCTGAATTGGTTTTTACCCATGTGCCATTTTCGGGCATGGGGATTGTCGAGAGCGGATAACCGTAAACATCGCAGGTGCTTATGAACACAAATTGTTCTAACTTACCTTCTGCAACACGTGCAATCATCTCCGCCTGTGCCGGTAAAAAACAAACCGTATCCACAATTATTTGTGGTTTGTAGTTTTCAATAACCTGCAATAATTCGCTTTCACTGTCTCGATTACCTCTGAAGAAGTCAACTTTGCCGGCAAAGCCCTTATCACTACTTTCAGGTAAAGTAAAAACGGCTATTTTATTATCAGTTTTTTCTAATAAATGAGCTATAGTATGTTCTGAGAGGTTACCCGGACCTCCGATAAAGAGAATCTTTTTCATGTTATTACTTTTTATTTTATTTTCATTCATTTAATTATGAAGCCAGAGACCTATCGGGATTACTAATTTCTGTCCCGGCTCAAGATCAGGCTGGTAATGAAACGATCTGTCAATGTTCCCGTCATGGTCTAATGCGCTCGAGCCAATTTCAATTCCAATACCGTCCCAGTTTTTATGCAGGAGCGATTCACCGTTTTTAAAGGTGAATTCATTTGAGCCCTTGCCTCCGGCGCAAATCCAGGTTTGAAAATAAGGTACCTGTGGTACTATAATTTCAACATAGCTGCCATCGGGGTATTTAATAGCAGAAACAGAATTATTTTCGCCCGTTGTATGTAATTCCTTATAAATGATGCCGCTTTCGGTACGTTTGCTCATGTCGGCACCCGGTTTCCAGATGTTGTAATTTTCGGACAACAAACCACCACCCCTGACTTCAGTTTTTGCAGAAGGAACGATCACCTGCGTACCATCTTCTGCCCTGAAGGTGATGTGGTAGCCCCAATCGGGAGTTAAACTGCGGTTGCTGATGTTTTCAATGGTATCTTCCAGTTTGATTTCCCATGCACTTTTTTTGAGCATTACTTTTTTTGTAACCTTATACAATGCTTCGCCGCGCTGGTACCAGGGTAGGTTCATATCGCCCTCGAAAGTGCGGTAATCAAAACTTGCCGAAATGGTAAGGCAATCATCTTCAATTGAACAAGAAACTTTATCAACAGGTATGTTGGAAGTTTCACCATGTAAAGGCTGCAATTTCAGGTCTTTTTCAACCGGCATGCCCCAGTTACTGAGACCATAAAGTTCAACACCTGCTACCAGGGTTTTAAGGAAAGTAAAGCCTTTGGCAGGATTTCCGTTAATACAAACTTCATCCGACCATAAATCAATGGTTTCCGTGTCGGGCAGGATTATGGGCGCTTCCCAGAAAACGGATTGGCCTTTTATCCAGGCCTGTCCCAAAGACAAGCCTTTTGATGGTAACAGGTCAATCACAGTATTATCGTACGAGATCTTTATGCGGTTTGCATTTACAGGGTCTTCAGGTAAATGCAATAAACTAATTGAAAATCCGCTATCCTGTATTACGTTATTTATATTTTTTGATACATCTTTTGTATATAAATTGTACTGCATAGCTCATGATTTACATGTTTGACAACGTCACAAGAATCAACCCGATAACAAAAAAAGAAAACATAGTCACCAAAAACATATTTGTTGTTTTGTCAGCCCCTTTAAATTCTTTCCACACAAAAATTCCCCACAGCATTGCTACTACGGGAGCGGCGTTACTTAAGGCATATGCAATGGCAGGATTGGCAGCGCCAACAGCCATAAAACTCATTACCATACCAATGCAAAATACAATGCCGGCAAGTATGCCTGCAAAATGATCCTTTGATATACCTTTAAAGTAATCTTTCATGCTCAGAGGTGCACCGGTAACCGGTTTTGCCATCATCACCGGATTAATGATGAATGTACTTACAAACACTCCAATGCTATAGAAAAATATGGTGGAGTATGGTGTTAATTTTCCTGTACCGCCTGAAACAAATGCAGGGTCGATTGATTTAACCATAAAGCCGTAGAAGAATGCAATAACTATACCTGCAAGAATTGCTATTACAATGCCTTTTACAGGTTTTTCATTTTTTGACTGTGACATTCTTTTATAAATGACACTGCTGAGATAAATAGCAGTAATGATGATTGCAACGCCGATCCAAAGCTGTACCGGTTTTTGAGATGCAGTACCGCCAGACATTTCAACAATAATGTAATCTGGGGTATGCACATGTCACATACTCTTAATTAGTTTATATTCAACAGGAACATGTACGACCCCTTGCTCAACTAATCTTTGAAAAAGAAGCCCCCTGCTTTTTGATTTTCTTCTGTTATGTCTGAAAGTGTATTCATCCAAATAGTAAGACAGATATTGTTCTCCAACATAATTCTGGTGGGTGCCAAGTAGCCATCTTTTAAGTAATGAAGCTATCCTATGAACATTTGGTAATATTTCCTGACCATCTAACACTTTTGTTTTGTTCTCAATTGTATGTTGATACCCTTTTTTTGACATTCCATTATATCCTTTCCATCCGTCAGTTACAAGAGTACTTCCTTCTTCGATGTTCTCATGAACGAATTTCGTTAATGCTTTTTTCGAAGCATCTGGAATTACCGATAGCCTGACCCTTCCAGTTCCCTTTTCCAGTATTTCAACTGCAATCGCAACTAAAGTTTTTCCTTCTGCTCCTCTGCCCCGTTTTCCAGCCTGTTTACCACCGACTAATGTTTCATCTACCTCCACTTTACCCGATAGCCTATCGCGACCGGGGAACACCATTAGTCGCCTGAATTTATGAAGCCAAGTCCATGCCGTTCTATAACTGCCAATACCCAATACTCTTTGAAGTCCAACTGCACTCACCCCATTTTTTTGTGCAACCACCCACCATAGTGCTCGGAAGATAACAACCAAGGGCAATTTACTTCTATGAAAAATCGTTCCCGCGGTAATGGATAGTTCATCTTTGCAATTTTTACAAACTATTAAACCACGCTTGTTTAGCCAATATTCGTTGTGATTGCATTTACGGCAAGCATAGCCATTCGCAAACCTGAGTTCCTTTAAATATTCCAAACATTGCTCTTCAGTTGCAAACATCTTTTCAAATTCTATTTGATTCTTGGGGACATCCATAATCCCCAAATTTACTGTTTTTTTTAATATGTTTTATGTGCATACCCCAGTTAATGTAATTTACGATTGTACCAAGTATCCACGCAATACCCCCACCAATAGGGAATGCAATGGCAATGCCGGCAATGTTTATGGCAGCGACAAGCAGTATGGTGCCTAAATTCCATAAAGCACCTCCAATCAAAGCATTAACAATGCTTGAGGTGTCGGCAGTTTGCAAATCGGTCATAAAGTTACGGCCATCAATGCCCAGGCTGCCAACCGTAAAGGCTGAAAGTATTCCAACAAAAAGGATTCCGAGGACAACATCCCAGTAATACAGTTCGAAACGCCATGTTTTCGATGCAATTTTTTGGGCATTTGCCCACGAGCCCCAGCAAGTCATTGTAAGGACGCAAAAAGCTATTGCCAGGCCGTAATTTTGAATTAGTACCATAGAAATCAGTTTTTAATTATTATTTAACATAAACAGATTCAAAAGAGTAATTACCTGATCCTGCCTCAAAAAGGCAATAATTGTTTTCGTACCTCAGGAACTTTAATCCCGGAGACTTCATTGCATCCATGCCCCCCTCTTTCACTGCTTTATTTGCTAGCGATGGCATATAAATGATTGCTCTGGTATTTGCCGGAATGGAGACATTAAGGTTAAATTTCACCCCTTCAATTTTCCATTCGCTTGCTATTCTTCCTGTAACAGCATCATAATGCCCCCTGGCCCAGGTTAAATCACCTGCTGGTTGTGGTTTTATTTCGAATCGGGTAAAGCCCGGAGCAGTACCGTTTATGCCCAGCAGTGAGCGGTAAAACCATTCGGATATAGAACCAAACATCGGATGGTTCTGGGAATTGACAGTATCGGGATATAGCCAGCTTTCGTACAGAGTGGTCGCTCCATTGGCGAGCATATTGCCCCAGCCGGGGAAGGTTCGCTGATTGGCAACAATATACGAAACATCGTTCCTGTTTATTGTCCTGAAAAAATCAAACATGAATTTGGTGCCAAAAATACCAGTGGACAAGTGCCCATGGTGCTTGCTGAATATTTCAAGGATTAAATGATCAAGGGCTGCTTTTTTCTCCTGCTCAGGGACAAGATCATAATTAAATGAAATAAACTGTGCGGCCTGTTTTCCGGAATCGAATATGCCTGTTCCCGGTTTCAGGAAGGTTTCAACAAAGGCTGTTTTAATCTCATCTGCTAATTTTGTATACTGCTCCACATCCCCGGATTTACCAAGCAGTGTGGCAAACTCTTTCAGAATAAGCACATGGTGATAATAAAATGCTGTTGCAGAAAGAGCAACCGGTCGAGGGTCAATGCTTTCGTGATCGCTGACGCATCTTTGCACAATGCTACCGGGTGTAACAGAACGCATAAAACTGACCTGTTTCTTTAATATTTCATATTGTTTCTCAACCGTTTGTACATCCCCGTAATAGTCGTAAAGCACTTTTATACCGTATGGAAAAGCCAGCTGCCAGCCCGGCGAACCTGTTTCGCCACCCATGCTTTCGCCATTAATCCCGATGTTTGGGGCACATTCCGACATTCCGCCATTGGGATGTGCATCGTTTGCAAAATCCTGCACCACTTTGCGATAAAAATTGCTCATATCGAAATTATAGCTGAATGCATCGGCAGTCGTAACAATATCTGCCCCATACCCAAGTTTTTCGCGTGCCGGGCAATCACTTTGCACGCTGAAAACATTGCTCAGAAATGTCCATTTCGTTACTTCCTGTATCTGGTTGAACATGGGATTCGAACATTCAAAGCTGCCCGTTTCCTGCAAGTCGGTATTCATCCGGAGCCCTTCCACCGTATTCAAATCAGGCTTTCCCGGGTAGCCGGTAACTTCAACATACCGAAAACTCGAGAAAGTAAATTCAGGCTCATAAACCTCTGTTCCTTCACCTTTCAATGTATAAGTAATCCTCATCATCGGATCATCCGGACAACCAGGTCCACCACGCAGGTTCCACATTGATTTTAGCTGAGCTGTAATTACTGTAAGATAATTGAGCGACCCATCTGCATGAATATCTTCTCCACCGATTATCTTAACTGTTGATCCGGCAGTACCGCTTACTTTTAAACGGGGAACTCCGGCAAAATTCTGACCAAAATCAAAGATGTAAAAACCCGGCTTTTGTTCCCACATTTTTACGGGTTTTAAAATTTTGGTTGCCCTTACCGGGGGAATATAAGAAGCAATCAGTCTACCGGCAGGTCCGGTTTCAATTTTCGCCTTTTGCCACCTGGATTCGTCAAAACCAGGCCCCGACCAGCCTCTTTGTTCCAGGCGGGCATCGTATGTTTCGCCTAGGTAAACACTGTTCATCAAAACAGGTCCTTCGCCCGCTTTCCAGCTTTGGTCGGTTACAATGGTTTCGACTGAACCGTCGGTATATACTATCCGCAATTGTGCTTTAACACACGGCTTACCAACGGTGAGGTAATCACGGAAGTTCCATCGCTGGAACATATTAATTGGCATAGGGTTGTACCAGCCATTTCCCAGCATGACTCCAATGGCGTTGTTGCCTTTGGTCAGCAGGCTGGTTACATCATATGTGCTGTATAAAACCTGTTTGCCAAACTGGGTCCAGGGCATATCGAGTTTATGGTCGCCTACACGATGTCCGTTAATCCTGGTTACAGCATAACCCAGACCTGCAATATATAACCTTGCAGTGCTGATTTCTTTTTTCAGATTGAACGTTCTGCGCAGCAATGGATTGGGCTGTTCTTTGTAAAAATCTTCGTTTTTTTCAGGAAGCGGTTTATTATCAGAGATCCATTGTGCCTTCCAGTCAGCGGCATTCAGCATGGCAGTTTCGAACCAGGCAGGCTGGCTCCAGTCAGAAACTTTTCCGTTCTGGTCCCAGATCCTTATTTTCCAGAAGTAGCGTGTGAAAGGTTTTAAAGTTTTGCCGTTGTATAAAATACCGAAAGTTGCACTTCCCGATACCTTACCCGATTGCCACACATTCCCTTTATC
>Ga0136653_10002501_pt1 | contig 10036 bp, 11 predicted proteins | sample LakKivw275mmetaG_FD_94866 | JGI IMG/M metagenome (GOLD analysis project Ga0136653, IMG submission 94866) | Anoxic lake water microbial communities from Lake Kivu, Rwanda to study Microbial Dark Matter (Phase II) - Lake Kivu water 275m metaG... | ecosystem: Environmental > Aquatic > Freshwater >... | reverse complement strand
GTCGGGCTACAGAGAGAAACAGCCGGGGGACTGGTTAAAAAGGGCAGGGATTTGAGAAAGTGCGTCCAGTGTTTTTAGGAACAGGGCTATCTTTTCATTGATTGTGTTGCGGCGGCCGCGCGGCGCTTTATCTCTTCCATGCTGATGGTATTTGATTCCCGGTCTATGGAAAGGTTCATGCCGCGGAAAGTGCCTCCTTTGATGAGAAGATTGTGCCTGCCTCTGGTTCCTGCCATGCCTTCTATGGTGAGGTGCTTGTCCCGAACGGTCAGCCTTCCTGCAATAAGGCGATATCCGAAGTTGGAACTGCCAATTGCCTTGACGGGATTTCCTCCTCCCATGGAAGCAAGAACATTGATTGCGCTGAAGTTCATCACCTGTTTCACGCCTTTGACGGGTCTGGAACGGAAGGATACCGCGACTTCGGGCGCCCCGCCTCCAAATGCGCCCTTACCGTTTATGTCGAGAACGCCCGCTATGTACACCTCGTCGCTCAAAGCCCTCACAAAATCGGCAAGCGCAAGACCTTTAACGTTGAAAATGAACTCTGCGGCAAATTGCTCCGCTTCGTTCTCCATGCCGAATGCAATATTCCCTTTTCCGCCGTAAGCGGTGAAGTTTGCGGACCCTTTCAGTTCTTCGCTGAAGTTCCCTGAAATGTTTTCAGCCGCCAGATTCTGGAAGCGGAATTTTCCGGCTTTGAACCGGTTTTCGGGGAGTTCCAGCGAAAAATGTTCAAGCTTGTACTGGAGGAAGGATATTTCCGGTGCGTTAAGAGAGAGCAGTCCTTTCAACAGGACTTTTTTTTTACCTTTTCAATGTTGAAATCCTTCATGGAGGCGGATCCGCCGGCCGCGGATATGTTGTATTTCCTTCTTGTTTCTTCGGGTATGAATTTCAGGAGGTCTTCAAGAGGCATTTTCTCTGTCTCAAAGTTCATGTTGAAAGTCTCTTTATCCACAAAGCCGGTAAAGAGTATTTTTCCGCCTGTTGCGTTCAAGAGCTTCCCGTCGGAAATATCCGCCCTGTTCCCGGACATCTTGTAGACGCCTTTTACAAACGCGGTGAACTTGCTCTCGTTGTCCATGGAGAGTTCTTTTATGACAACGTCAAACCTGATTGTTCTTTTTTCAGGCTCGTTGCGTACGAAGTCCAGCAGGGCAGTACCCGTGGCTTTCCCGCTGAAAGGGATTTTAAGCCCGAGAAAATCGTTTATCTCACGTATCTCTGTCCCGTTCAGGTTGATGTTCAGGCTTACGCCTTCCCTTCCCCATTTTTCCAGGAGGCCCTTCACTTCAAAACTGCCGAGTTTGTCTATGCTGACGGAAGTTGGTCTTATATTGAGTTCGCCCTCTTTGAAATTGCCCGTCACGGATCCCCGGACTTTTACGTCTCTTTTCTCTTCGCTTATGGATATTCCGCCGGGACCGGCAAACGCCAGGGTGCTGAACCTGAATGCAGGACGTATCAGTACCTCTTTCATGAATACCGGGACAAAACGGTTTGCAATGGCAACCCGCTCAAGCTTGACGCAGGGCGGCAGCGAGAAGGAGATTGAGCCGATACTCACGATGTTCCGGGTCAAATGAGAAATCCTGTTGATGATTATCTTCTCGGAAATCTTGACGGAAACCGCAAAGAACAGGAGTATTCCGCCAAGAACAACCAGAAAAACCTTAAGAGGTTTTTTCATTTCTAAGGTAACGGTCAAAAAACTTGAACGCCGTGTTTCCCGCAAAAGCATGCCCTCCCGGGAAGATCTCTATGTGAAGTTTGTCTCCCTCTCCTGCCGCTTCATACGCCGCCGAAACTTTCTTATGGGCTGCCAGAGCGGAGTGCAGCCAGAAGCAGGTATCGTTGGCACCGGATTCAATCAGGAGAGGCTTGGGACAGATGGCGCCCATCACATCTCCCACGTCTGCATATTTGTATAGATTGGGCACGAGCTGGCTCCCGCAGAAATTGGGCCGGCTTATGGCGTAATGCTTTGTGGCGGTGGCATAGCAGATTATGTCGGCGGCTTTTATGCGCGGCTCGAGAAGCGTCATGTAGGTTGTCATCGTGCCGCCGAAGGAAAGCCCCATGCACCCGATATTGTCCGCATCTACGTCATCCCTGGTCAGCAGGAAATCTATCGCCCGCATCCCGTCAAAGACGTTTGCGCCCAGAAGCGTCCTTCCAAGTAGCAGGTGCTGTATGAAGTGGATGTTACATACGTCCTGCGGAGTAAATTGGTTGTGATATCCTATGCGTTCCCCGAAACTGCGCCAGTCCGGGCATATCGTGATAAAGCCTCTCTCCGCCATCTGTTCCCCGTAGTTGTAATTATGCGCCTGGATGCTAGCCAGTACCTCCGGGTTATTGTTGATAGCGCCGGCAATGGGATCTTTGCCGTAGTATCCGTGTCCGTGGCAGCAGAGTATCGCGGGATGCTTCTTCCCGTTATTCTTTGGGATTAGTATGTACAGCGGCATAAAGCAGTCCTTTTCTGTCTGGATTATGTATTTCTCGCGGATGAATTTCTCCCTTTCTTCGGAGATTATCTTATCGGGTGAGAGGTCTGAAGGTTCCGGGAATTCCCCGAGCAATTCCTTGACCTTCTTTACCAGCCGTTCTTTCCAGGCGAGGAACTGCTCGCTGTTTTTTGCGTTGAAGGCCATCTTCGGCTTAATCCTGTCAGCCCATTTTTCTATGAAATTATCCGTTGACTGTTTTGCGTCGTTTTTGTTTGGCATAATTCCTCCTCGCTGATTCAAAGAATATCACATATCAAAATGAGGGTCAATCAAGGCGTTTCAAGAAGATGGCGGAATGCATCGGGGAGACACTCAATAATATCGGAGGCGATGAGGGATGTTTCTCCGAGTTCTTTTGCGGCAAGGTCTCCTGCGAGCCCGTGAATGTATGCGGCATATTCTGCGGACTCAAATGCCCCGTACCCCTGCGCAATGAAACTTCCCAGTATGCCCGCGAGGACATCCCCGCTTCCCGCGGTTGCCATCCCGGGATTACCCGTAAGGTTGACGGAGACGTTCTTCCCGTTCGTGATAACCGTATGATAACCCTTAAGGATGAGAGTCACTCCGTATTTGCCCGCAAAATCCTTAGCTGTTTCTTTGCGCCTTTTCTGTATTTCCTGGATAGTCAGACCCGTTAAGCAGTTCATTTCACCGGGATGCGGGGTGAGGATTACCGGCGTGTTTTTTTTAAGAGGGCTCTTTTCAGAAGCGACTATTTTTATTGCATCCGCGTCAATGACCAGCGGTTTATCTGTCTTTTTCACAATCTCTCTTACAAAGTCAATGGTCTCTTTGTTCCTGCAGGATATTCCCGGACCGATTACGACCGCATCCGCCAGGTCCCTTATGAACTCAAGGGCAGGGGCAACAGCCTTGACGGAGAAAGTCCCGTCAGGTGTCTCCGGGAGGGGCAAGCTCATTACTTCGGTCAGCTTCACCTCGATAATATCATTCAGGCTTTCAGGGATTCCTGCGGTTGCCAGCCCGCAGCCGCTTCGCATTGCCGCATTGCCCGCAAGGCAGACTGCGCCGGTCAGTCCCGGACTGCCGCCGAGAATAAAGAGGTGGCCGTAACTTCCCTTGTGGGTGTTTTCAGGTCTTTTGCGTATCATAGCAGGACCGGGTCGACAACAGAAGTTTCTTACCGTAACCCTCTTCCGCCCGGGGAGAAAGGAGGATTCGGAGCGTTGTCATTGTACAGTACACATACGGCTATCGCCGTGTCTTTCGTGTGCGATATTGAAACGGATGTCTTGAAGTCGGAGATTTTTGCGCAAAGGGGATTGTCAAGGACTTTCACGAAAGGCCTGCCTGAAAGTGACTTGCCTATCTCAACTTTCTTATAGTGTTCGCAAGAGCGGGATATGCCGGCGTTTCTTAAAAATGCGGTCTTGGCGGCGAGTTTTCCGGCAAGGGTAATGCCGTTGCTTCCGGACAGCTCTTCGGGAGTGAACAGGCCGTTCAGCCGTCCGGGTGCAAGCCCTTCTATTTCTTCCAGCTTCTTTATCTCAATGGAGAGTTTTATCATTTGGAGATTGGCGTAATGTTCACCACTTTTCTCCCGTCCCTTTCAATAAAATCAACCATTCCGTCAACCAGGCTGAAAACTGTAAAGTCCTTACCTATGCCAGCGCCTCTGCCGGGTTTTATCCTGCTGCCTCTCTGCCGGACAATAATACTTCCGGCAGTTACCGTCTGCCCGCTGTAAACTTTCGTCTCGAGGTACTTGGGATTTGAATCCCTTCCATTTCCTTGTTTTTTTCTGCCCATAGTTTATTGATTATAACTGCAAAACTCTCCTCTGTCAACGTTTACATCCTTTTAGACCGGAGTCGGATTATATGTGGAATACTTGAATCCCGGGCAGATCGCAAGCTTCTTCCCCGGCACCGCCAGAGAGCCGCACCCGCAGATGTAGGAACGCGGGTCCTGCCCGAGTTCATCCTTGAGCTCATCCCACATCTCCCGTGTTTCGGTGGATACGTAGAGTAAAACCTTTTTATCTCTCTTGCGTACCTGTTCGATCATAAATCTGTATATCTCGCGGCGCACTTCATGGGGGAATGGACCGGTTTTCACGTCTCTCATCTTTTCAGCGTCTTTTCTCGCCGCGGAAACGTAATCCCGGTCCAGCATCTCAAGCGGCAGGGCATGACTCATTGACTCAAATGTGTTCCACATGTAAAGGCAGAACCCGATTGATTCCGGGCTTGTATGTTTGAGCGCATAATCAATGGCTTCAGTGTATTCCTTACGCCAGTTCTTTATGGGTATCACGGGTTTGAACTTGTATCTCACGGGTATTCCCATTTTTTGAACCCTGCCCGCAGCGTCAAAACGGTCAAAGGCGCCTCCTGCGCCCTGTTCTATATTCCTTGCCACAGAATTGCACGTTACGCTCCACACTCCCACGAGTCTGTTGCGGTACTTCAGGTCGGCAATCCAGTCCACGTTTGAGCTTCCGGTATGGAAATGCCCGTATCTGCCCGGAAACTCTGCAAGTTTGCGCGTGAAGAGGTCAAAGAGCCCGTATTCCGGCTCCAGCGTTATCAGGTCTGCTCCACCAAGAATCATCCTGAATACCTTCTCCCATGGGTTTGCTTCTATGACGGGACCCACGACTTTTTCCATGTACTCCTCAAGGTTCAGGGCTATGGATATCAGTTTCGCCTCGCGTCCTTCCCCGCAGTAGAGGCATCCGTGCGAACAGCCAGCTACGGTACCGAAGTTATACGTGGGCCAGCATACGCAGTTGTCAATCTGGTCTTTCAAATGAGGATGCTGGTCTATCGCGGTTTCCATGTACCCGTAAATCTTTCCGAGGTCACCCTGGCTTGTCCCTGCGGGACACCTCTTGAGAAGCGGTCCGAGTTCCTTTCTCCTGTAACTCAAATCCATTGTTGTGAAAACCAGGGGTCTCGTATAGGATTTTACAGTATCTCCGGGGTTTGCGGGCGGCCACAGGTGATTCAGCTCATCCATAACTTCCGGCAGGTTGCTGTCTTTTATGACGATAACTTCCGGATTGTTCTTCAGCGCCTTCAGCATCCGTTCCATTCTTCTTACCCGGCGCTTGTCCTTGTTGACCCTGTCAAGAACATAAACTTTAAGCGGCGATAGAGCATACATGGATCCTCCTTCACCCCCACATTTTGTCATTGCGAGCGTTCTTTGCGCGGCAATCTCATGAGATTGCTTCAGCATCCAAATCATGCTTCGCAATGACAAGCGCTGATGAAAATAGATTTGTTATCTCTTGAATGTATATCTTCTTTTTCAACCTGTCAAATCTCAATGTAAATAATTGATTTCTATCCGTATAGAAGTAAAATATAGAGGATGAAAAGATACGTACTTAAACGACTGCTGCAGTTTATCCCCCTGCTGATCGGCATGACGTTCATCTCCTTTATCATCATCCAGATTGCGCCCGGAGACTACTTCACACAGCTGCAGATGAATCCGGAGATATCCCCGCAGACCATAGCAGAAATGAGAAGCAGGTTCGGACTGGACAAGCCGGTTGTCGTGCAGTATTTCTACTGGCTCGGAAATATATTAAGGTTCAACCTTGGCGAATCCTTCTCCTACCACGTGCCTGTATCATTTTTGATAGGGCAGAAACTCAAGAATACTCTTGCCCTTTCTGTTTTCTCCATATTCTTCACCTGGCTCATCGCGATTCCACTAGGTGTTTACGCCGCGATAAAAGAGGGGAAATGGCAGGAGAAGATTCTTTCCTTCCTTGCCTACATAGGCATATCAATCCCCTCGTTCCTGATAGCAATGCTCATGGTCTTTTCCGCGGCAAGGACGATGGTACTTCCGGTGGGCGGAACCACGAGTATTTTCAACCTGCAGGCTACCGGCTGGGAAAGGTTCGCTGATTACTTCAGGCACCTGCTTCTTCCTGGCATAGCCCTCACTCTGGCAGGCATCGGCGGGTTATACCGCTTGATGAAAAATAACTTCCTTGAAGCGTTCGGCAGTCCTTACGTAATAACCGCTTACGCCAAGGGATTGAGCAATTCAAGGATATATTTCAGGCATGCGTTGAGAAACGCCATCAACCCCATGATAACGATCTTCGGATACACTCTTTCTTCTGTGTTGAGCGGAGCGGCGCTGGTTGAGATAGTTACCAACTGGCCCGGCATGGGCAGGCTGATACTTGACGCCGTGCTCTCCCAGGATCTGTACCTTGTGATGGCGTCTCTCCTGATAGGAGGGGTTCTGCTCATACTGGGCAACCTGGTTGCGGATATTCTCATTGCGGCGACTGACCCGAGGGTAAGACTACGATGAAAAGTCTCATTGGAAGATTAAGGCGGACAAACAGTATTTCCTTTTACTCTTTGTGGCTGCTGGTCGTTCTTTACGCTCTCGCGATACTGGCCGATTTCATCTCGCCTTATCCTTACGACCTGCAGAACAGGGAATACGCTCTCTGCCCTCCGACCGTGCCGCATATCGCCCGCAACGGCAGTCTTTTTCCCCGCCCCGTTGTCTATGAGATAAAAATTGTCAATCCTGCATTCAAGGAATATTCGTTTGACTCTTCGCACAAGTACAGCATCCGGCTTTTCGCAAAAGGAGAAGAAAGGAGAATATTCGGTTTTCTGAAAACCGACAGGTATTTTTTCGGTGTTGACTGGCCCGGTATGATATTCCTTTTTGGCACAGACCTTCACGGCAGGGACGTTTTCTCCAGGGTTCTTTACGGGGCAAGGATTTCGCTCTCCATAGGCATCATAGGCGTTGCCATCTCCTTCATCCTCGGGCTACTCGTGGGCGGGATTTCGGGATATTTCGGGGGCAGGACCGATACCGTCCTGATGAGAACCGTTGAGATAATAATGATGTTCCCGTTTTTCTACCTGATGCTTGCGTTGAGGGCTGCGTTTCCCCCGAACCTTTCTTCAATCCAGGTATACTTCCTGATAGTCATCATTTTGAGCCTGATAGGCTGGGCGTCCCTTGCAAGGATAATAAGGGGGATGGTGCTGTCGCTGAAAGAAGAAGAATACGTTCTTGCGGCGCGTTCTCTCGGGCTTTCATCTTTCAGGATTATCACAAGGCACATACTCCCGAACACGTTGTCATATACAGTGACGGCGCTTACGCTCTCAATCCCTGACTACATCCTGGGCGAGTCCGCCTTGAGCCTGCTCGGCCTTGGCATACAGGAGCCGTATCCCAGCTGGGGAAACATGCTTTCGGTCACCGTTGGGAACTTGAGGATTCTCACCATGGCTCCGTGGATGCTTATCCCGGGATTCTTCATATTTCTCACCGTGATTGCCTACAATTTTCTGGGCGACGGTATACGCAATGTTACGGATCCAAGGAACTGGTAGATAAATGGAAAAAACTCTTGAAATAAAGAATCTGGCGGTCAGGTTCAGGGAAACGAGAATCCTGCGGGGAGTAAACTTTTGCGTCGGGAAGCACGAGTCTCTTGCGCTTGTAGGGGAGAGCGGCAGCGGCAAGACAATAACCGCCAGGTCGGTCATGAGACTTCTGCCCCGGAATATGTATTTTGAGAAGGGAGAGGTCCTGATTAACGGTATAAACGTGACGGAACTGCAGGAGAAGGAGTTGACGGAGATAAGGGGCAGGCGTGCCGGCATGATTTTCCAGGAGCCTTCGTCCTACCTGAACCCGGTTTTCACCGCAGGCAGCCAGATTGCCGAGGCCATAAAAAATGGTGGTAACTTCCCCGGTTCCTCCCCCTTGAGGGGGGAGGGTGCTGGTGCGACGAGTAAGGAGCACCGCATAGCACAGAAAGTCGAGATGGTGAGACCGTTGACCGAAGCACAGAGTGCAAGAATGGTGGGGGTGAAAGGACGTATCGGCAGATTTCAAAGGAAGGAGCGGGTGCTCAAAATGCTGGATGGCGTCGGGTTGAAAGAAAACGTCTATTACCAGTACCCGCACCAGTTGAGCGGCGGGATGCAGCAGAGGGTGATGATAGCGATGGCGCTGATAAACAGCCCCGACCTTCTGATAGCCGATGAGCCGACAACAGCCCTTGACGTGACGACCGCATACGGAATTATAGAACTGCTGAAGGAGATGATGGCAAGGTACGGGTTGTCACTGCTTTTCATTACCCACGACATATCACTGGCGGTGAACTTTGCAGGCCGGATAGCGGTGATGTACGCGGGAAAGGTTGTGGAACTTGCGTCGGCAAAAGAGATTTTCAGCAATCCCCTGCATCCTTATACCGAAAAACTAATTTCATGCCTGCCTGAAAGATACAGGACCGGAGACAGGATACAGGTTATAGAGGGACAGGTCCCTGATTTCAAGGCCCTGCCGCAGGGATGTGCATTCCATCCGCGGTGCCCGTATAAAATGAAGATATGCCTGCTTGAGGATCCCGGGGAGATGAGAAAAGGGGATTCTACCGTGAGGTGTTTCAGATATGGAAACGTTGTGGAAACTGGATAATCTCGGGAAAAGGTACGTAATAAGGTCGGATACCGGACTTGAGGAGATAACCGCGCTTGAAGGCGTAAATCTTGACGTATTCAAGGGTGAGACATTCGGGGTGATAGGAGAAAGCGGGAGCGGCAAGACAACTCTGGGCAAGGCGATGATACGGCTGGTTGAGCCGAGTTCCGGCGACGTATATTTCAGGGGAACGAAAATTACGGATTTGACCGGAAAAGAACTCCTGAAGGCGAGGAAGAATTTCCAGATTGTTTTCCAGGACCCCTTCAAGTCGCTTAATCCAAGGATGACGGTCGGCGGTGCGGTTGCGGAGGGTATTCAAGCCGGAAGCAGGCAAGAGAAAAGAGACAGGGTGAAAGGACTCTTTGAGATGGTCGGTATCAGCCCGGAAAGGATTGACGAATTTCCACACCAGTTCAGCGGCGGCGAAAAGCAGCGCGTATCCATTGCCAGGGCGCTTTCTACCTCGCCCGCGTTTATCGTCTGCGACGAGCCGACGTCCAACCTTGACCTGTCAATACAGGCGAAAATTCTCAACCTTCTTGTTGAACTGAAAGAAAAAATGGGTCTTACGTACCTCTTCATATCGCACAACCTGAAGGTTGTTGAATTCATTGCCGACAGGATTGCTGTGATGTACGCCGGCCGGATAGTGGAATACGGAAATACGGAGAAGATAATCAGAAACCCCCTGCATCCCTACACGAAGATACTTGTGGAGGCTTCTTTCTTCAAGAGAGTGGATTCCGACAGGAAGAAAGAAGAGCAGGTAAGACGCGGATGCGGTTTCGTTTCATTCTGTCCCCACGGTAAAGAAATCTGTTATAACGAGAAACCTGCCCTTCAACAACTGGAAGAAGGCCATTTCGTCTCCTGCTTCAGGTACAGGGAGTCTTTTAGCGGAAGGTGAAGTGTTTGTCGCGGAAGAGCTTGAGGCATGTCTTTGAAACATCAGGGTCGTACAGGACTCCGGAGTTCTTTTCTATCTCTTCCAGGGCTTTTTCTATGGTGAATGCGGGCCTGTAAGGCCTGTGGGAGCTCATAGCCTCAACCACGTC
>Ga0136653_10002500_pt1 | contig 10040 bp, 12 predicted proteins | sample LakKivw275mmetaG_FD_94866 | JGI IMG/M metagenome (GOLD analysis project Ga0136653, IMG submission 94866) | Anoxic lake water microbial communities from Lake Kivu, Rwanda to study Microbial Dark Matter (Phase II) - Lake Kivu water 275m metaG... | ecosystem: Environmental > Aquatic > Freshwater >... | reverse complement strand
CGTCTATCATCCCGAAAACGCCAGGATTATTGTTGAAGAGGGTCGGGGCTACCTGCAGAAAACGAATCATCTCTTCGATCTTATCCAGATCAGCCTTCTGGAATCGATGGGCACGGCGTCCGCGGGCGTGTACTCCCTCAACGAAAATTATCTCTTCACGACGGAAGCTCTCGGAGTTTGTCTCAAGCGTTTGAAACCGGGCGGGATGTTAAGCATCTCCCGATGGATGAAAAATCCTCCCCGGGACAACATCAAGCTCCTGGCGATGGCGATCGAAGCCGTCGAAGGCAGCGTTGAAGGCAGGATGGAACCCGCCCGCTCGATCATCATGATCAGAAGCTGGCAGACGGCTACCCTCCTGGTGAAGAACGGCGTTTTTCACCAGAACGACTTGGAGGCGGTCCGGTCATTTTGTAAGACGCGGTCATTCGATGTTTGTTATCATCCGGGCATAAAGGAGGAAGAAACAAATATCTTCAATAAGATGGATGAAGACCCCCTGTATCATGCCGCTGTCCGGCTCATATCGCCGGAAAGGGAGGCGTTCTACCGGACGTATCCTTTCCACATCAGGCCCGCCACGGATGACAGTCCCTTCTTCTCCCACTTCTTTAAGATGGCGATGATGTCGGAATACACCCGCTCGTGGGATCGTACCTGGATTCCCTTTATGGACTGGGGTTATATCATGGTCTGGATCACGGCGGGCATCCTGACAGTTCTGGGAATGGTGTTGATTCTTGCGCCCATACCGTTCGTTCTTCCCTCTTCGAGAGGGCTTATATCCGTTCTGGTCTATTTCGGCGTACTCGGGATGGCCTACATGTTTCTGGAAATCTCCATCCTGCAGCAGTTCATTCGCTACCTGTATGACCCGGTGTTCTCGGCGAGTGTTGTGATCGGATCGTTTCTTGTTTTTTCGGGGATAGGAAGCCTGCTTGCGGGGAAAATCCGTCCGTTAAAGCCAAAACATCTGTGGGGCGCTGTGTGTCTTACCGGCGTGATGGGCATTGTTCTCATCACCTCCGATTCGTGGCTCCAGAATATCCTCTCGCCATTTTCGCTGTGGACACGGATGCTGATCTGCAGCGCGATCATCGCGCCTCTTGCCATCCCGATGGGAATTCCCTTCCCGTCGGGCCTCAGCGCGTTGACGCCACACCGGGAAACCCTTATCCCCTGGGCGTGGGGCATTAACGGTTTTTTTTCCGTGATCGGAACCGCCACGACCGTGCTGATCGCCATAGGATATGGTTTCAAATCCGTTATTTTTCTGTCTGTATTGCTTTACTTCCTGGCCGCTGTCACGTTCAGAAGTATTCTCAAGACTCCATGAGAGATCAGGAGCTTCCTTTAACGCAGCAACCTGAAGACCCGTAATCCCGAAACGACGAGGAGATACGTAGTTCCGGCGATGATGATGGTCGTCGCACCGGCAGGAAGATCCGGTCCATAGCTTACCGCAAGGCCTGCTGTTGTAAAAAGAACGGTCAGCACCGTGGAGAGCGCCATCATGTGCTGCAATCGTTTCGTCAGCTCGCCGGCCACGGCGGCGGGAAGGGTGATGAGGGCGATGACCATGACGATACCCACGACGGTAACAAGCAGTACCACCGTCAGGGCCGTCAGGCAGAGGAGGGCAAGGTAGTAAAACTCGACATGAACGCCTCTGAGACGGGCGTATTCCTCGTCGAAGCACAGGGCGAGGAACTGGTTATAGAAGAGCACAACGGTGATCACTACCAGGATGTCGAGACCGGCGATCATCCACAGATCCTGGGGAGAGACCATGAGGATGCTTCCGAAGAGGTAACTCATGAGATCTTCGTTATAACCGGGAGTCTTGTAGATGAAGAGGATGCCCGTGGCCATGCCGACAGCCCACAGGGAACCGATGACGGTATCTTCTCTCTGTTTCGCCCTCATGCTCACGAGTCCGATGATCACCGCCGAAATCAGGGCGGCAAAGATGGCGCCGTAGAGGGGGTGAAACCACTCCCAGTGATAAACCGTCTGAAAATAGCGCGCCGCGCCAAGGCCTCCCAGCACCGTGTGGGCAATGCTTCCCGCAATGTAACTGATCCGCTTTGTGACGACGTAGCTCCCGATGATTCCGCAGGCAATGCTTGCGAGCACCCCGGTGATGAGAGCATACTGGAGGAAGGGATACCGTGGCAGATCAGACAGAAAGGCGCCCATTTTTTGCTTGTTCCCCTTTATTCCCGGTGATTGTGCCGTACCATGCAGACGTCTGATCCGTACAGGGCGCTGATCACCTCTCCCGTGACGGCGGTGGTGGGATGAACCATCACCCGGCGATTGACGCACACCACACTCTGAACATACTGTGAGACAAATCCCAGGTCGTGGCTGACAACGACGACGGTGATGGTCTTGCTCATGTTGTGAAGAAGTTCAAAAAGCTCTGTTTCCACCGCCATATCCACACTGGCCGTCGGTTCGTCCAACAGGAGGAGTTCCGGTTCCGAAGCCAGGGCGCGGGCAATGAGAACCCGCTGACGTTGCCCGCCGGAGAGGGCCCTGAAGGGACGGTTCTTCGCATCGTGCATCTCCAGTTTCCTCAGAGCCTCAAGCGAAATCGCCCTGTCCGTTTTCCTGTAAGGACCGATACGCACACCATTCCCCAGACGGCCCATAAGGACGACATCGAGCACGCTCACGGGAAACTGGGGATCGAACTGTAAATGCTGGGGCATGTAGCCGATGCGGGGTCGCGCCTTCACCGGTGACTGTCCGAAGACTTCGATGGTTCCGCCGGAAGGCTTGAGAAGCCCCAGCATGAGCTTCAGCAGTGTCGTCTTCCCGCCGGCATTGGGACCGACAATGGAGATGAATGTCCGCTCCGGGATCGTGAAACTTACATCCTCCAGAACCGGCGTCCCGTCATAGGAAAAAGTGACATTCTGAAAAGTGACAAGCTGATGTTGCTTCATCATCATTTCAACGCAGCCCCTGCTCCACGGCGGAGGCGATCCTTTCGAGATTGGCAAGGTAATCCCGCGCCAGGGGATTAATGGGAACCACAACGCCGCCGATCTCCTTCGCGACCGTGCCGGCGCTCCTCATGGAGAACTGCGGTTGTACAAAGATAATTTTTACTCTGTCTTTTTTCGCCCTTTCGATCAGTCCCGCCAGTTGCTTTGCCCCCGGTTCTTTTCCTTCGATTTCGATGGGCGCCTGTACAAGTCCGTAAGAGTCGGCGAAATAACCGAAAGCAGGATGAAAAACATACATCATCCTCCCCTTGAGCGGGGCAAGAGAACGGGAAATCCGTGCATCCACCCGGTCAAGATCGGCCTGAAAAGCCTTCAAATTTCCTGTATAATCCTGCGTGTGGGCGGGGTCCAGGCGGCACAGGGCGTCAGATATATTCCGTGCCTGGATCTTTACGAGCTTTGGATCCATCCAGATATGGGGGTCGGGTGTTTTGTGTCTCTTCGCCTCATGGTCGTTAACGTGCCCTTCGCCGTGATCGTGATCATGGCCGGCAAGGTATCGGTAGGCAATTCCCTTTTGCGTTTCCACGATGACCAGGTTATTGTGGGACTGTCTGATTTTTCTCAGGACGCCCTTTTCGAAGGGATCACCGATTCGGAAATAGGCTTTTGCCGTCGCGAGCTTTGCCATCTGCTTCGGCGTTGGTTCATACGTATGAGGAGACTGCCCTTCACCGACGAGAACCCCGACATCCACATGCTTCCCGCCGATACGCTCGAGAAAAAAGGCCTGGGGAAGGATGCTCACAAACACGGAGAGCTTTGCTTTTCCGACCTGTCCCCAAACAACTTGTGAAGAAGCAAGAATGGAAACCAGAGCGATGAAAAAGACCAGACATTTTTTCATATACCACAACTCTCCGGGGGGATTTTCGGAAAATCCTCTACATGTCTGTTTTCGAGCATTCGATGAACATCTCATCGCAGTCCTCGCACCGCTTGACGGCGTGGTTCTGCGCAAAACTCTCCCAGTGCTCCTTTTGCTTTGGCGTCAGGAGTCCCGTGCCGTTACAGAGGGGGCAGATGTTTTCAAGTGCCATCATGATGGCCGCCCGTATGAACTCGGAGCGGTTGGGGATGTTTTTTATCACTTCGAGCAGATCTTCATTGACCTTGAATGTAATGATGCCTTCTTTCTTTTTCATGAAACACGCTCCCGCTGACGTTCTTAACATATTACTTAGTAATACCATTTTTGTCAAGGGTTTTCCGTCTACCCTTAAGGATTCGACAGCTTTTGAGATGTGGCGTACGGACTAATTGAAGAATCGTCATTCTTGACTTTTGAGTGATTCAATGTACACTTGCAGCTATCATAAAGTATAAACAGGAGGTGGGTTATGGCTCAGAAGTCTCGGGATACACGCAAGGCAAAAGTCATCGAAGTATTGAACAAGGCTCGTGCCATGGAACTGCAGGCGATTCATCAGTATATGAACCAGCACTACAACCTCGACGACATGGATTATGGTGAACTGGCGGCAAACCTGAAACTCATCGCCATTGATGAAATGCGGCATGCGGAAATGTTTGCGGAACGCATCAAGGAACTGGGAGGAGAGCCTGTGACGGAGCCTGCGGGCAAGGTTGTGAAGGGGCAGAAAGTGGAAGCGATCTTTCCCTTCGATGCGGGACTTGAAGATGACACGATGGATGTTTACAACCAGTTCGTTCTTGTCAGTAGAGAAAACGGCGACAGCACCACCATGAAGCTTTTTGAAACCATCATCGACGAGGAACAGACACACTTCAACTATTTCGACAATGTGAACGATCACATCAAGAAACTGGGGGCATCCTACCTCGCCCGTATTGCCGGAACACCTGCCGACGCGGGTCCCCCTTCCAAGGGCTTTGTTGCCGGCGGAGGAAATGCATAAGCGGTCTCAAGACGAGGCACGCCGGCATAAAGGGAATACTGTACTGATGGAATGGGAATCCATTGATACCTGAATTGCGCACTGAAAATCTCGATGGTGTTGACCTGCCGTATCTTTCATATGATGGCCGGGGGATGCCGCTGATCCTCCTCCATGCCACAGGCTTTTTGGCCGCACTGTGGCATCCCGTTGCCAGAGCGCTGTCGCCCATGTACCGCATCATTGCACCGCATATTGTTGACTATCGTCCGGCCGATCCTGAAAAAGGCGGCCTCTCATGGATCGCCATAGCCAGGGATATCGCCGCTTTTTGCGAAAAGACCCATATCAAAAATCCGTACCTGGTCGGTCACTCCATGGGGGGAACGGTTTTAGCGCTCGCCGTTGCCCTGTACGGTCTGGATGCAAAAGCCATGATTCTGATAGAGCCCATATTTTTAACGCCGGAATTTTATCGTCTTCGCATGAAAGTTGAAGACCATCCCCTGGCGTCAAAAGCCATACGGCGTAAAAATCACTGGCAGGATGCATCAGAGGCCGTGGAGTACCTTAAATCGCGAGCGCTTTTCAATAACTGGGATGAAAAGGTTTTAAAACTTTACATCGATTACGGTATGACGGACAACGATAACGGAGGTCTGCAACTGGTCTGTTCACCGAGGACGGAAGCCGCTCTGTTTATGGGAGGCGTGCAGTTTGATCCATGGCCGCATCTTCCGAAGGTCACATGCCCTGTTTTGATCGTGGAGGGCGAAGAAAGCGAAAACAAACATTTCGTAGATATTCAGAAAGTCGTTGCCACATTTCCCGATGCTTCTTATAGAATGGTGCCGGGCGCCGGCCACCTGATTCCGATGGAGAAGCCGGGAGAGATCGCCGCCATCATCAAGGAATTTTTAAATGTGAAAAAAATTGTATCGTAACTTGAAAATTCGCTTTTTTTCGTGTACAAATTTTCACATGTGGTTACTGTGTTCAGCACGATGGATTAACTCTTTAGAGGAGGGAGATGGGCATGGCAAAGTTTAAAGAAGGGGATTATTTGACGTGTGAGGTATGCGGTCTTGTGGTTATTGTCGATGAGGCGTGCGGATGTGCCGTGGGTGAAATCATTTGCTGCAAGGACCGGCCGATGGTAAAGGGGAAAGCAGCTGCCGCCAAAGCAAAGAAGAAAGAAGCCGTAAAACCGGCCGCCAAGTCAGTCGCGAAACCGGCTGCGGCCAAAGCGGTGAAAGCCAAAGCAGTGAAAGCCAAAGCGGCTGCTCCTGCCAAGACAGCCAAACCGGCCGCCAAAGCGAAAAAGGCGCCTGCAAAGAAACCTGCAGCAAAAGCCAAGAAGTGATGATGGCTTGTGCATACATGGTAATCACGGGTTATTTTGACGGTCCTCGTCTCTTGTAAAGAGACCCGTCTACAGGGTGTGTCTTCCCGGCAAGAAAATGGTTGAAAGTGCGGCATGCGGGATGCCGCTGTTGTTCATGCGCATGAGAGACGGGGTTACGTTTTTCTTGTATCGCGTATTTATCAAGCGATCCAGTCTTCAAGCAAGGATTGCCGTTTCACCGGTTCGAATTCAGAGAACCGGTATGTCGCCAACCCTTTTTTCTGGTAGGGATCGTTCGTGAAGAATTGCCGGATGTCTTCCACCGAAGGCGCCCGCGCAATAACAATGCCGCCGGTTTTCGGGACCTGCGGCCCGGAACAGAGGAGCCAGCCCTTATCGTAGCCGGTTTGCAGAAAGTTTCGATGTTCGGGCACCGTATCCGCAAGCTTTTCAAAAGGGACGGAGTAGCTGATTTCGACAACAAAATGCTTCATAATTTCTTCTCCTTGTAGGTTGTCTTTCCTGATATCCTCAGGGTGGGGTTTCTACCATCTTTCGGACATTTTCGTCAACCATCAAACATCACATCACGTGTTTGCGTGATCTCGTCAGACAGGATGTCTTCATATGATCAATGCAATGGTTATTGATTCCCATATGCACTCTGATAACTCATTAAATTCACAAATAAAAAGACAAAAGAACGTCAAGGAATATCAAAGGATAGCCAGACAAGTATTGTATTTACTTTTATCGTTTTTGAGGTTTCTTTTTAACACTATGGTCAAAAAGTAGTCAAAAATTTCAGGATTGAAGGGGATAGGTTGACGAACCGAAAACCGGACATATCCCACCGGCTGCCTCTTCAATAAAAAAACCACCTGGGATGATTGCGAGGGATAGGCAATGTATCAAATCGCCCTTAATGAATTTAAGCAAGAAGCATGCCTCAGTGACGTCCCTGATTTTCAAAATAAGGACGCAGCACGCCTCTTTTTTGAGGATGCCTTAAGAGAGGGCGACCGGGACAAACTGCGCCGGTATCAAGACGTGTTGGGTGCGCGATGGTTCGCAAGGACTGTCGGAGAAGAAAAACTAAGACAGTGCCTTAAACATGCAAAGTATCTGGCCGGAAGCTGTCCCGAAAAATACGCACTGATATTGAGGGCGCTTTTCAATCACATCGAGATGGTCAATCCTTTGCTAAAAGGCGAAAAATACCGCAAGGGACTTTACGAGCCATTGCGTAAAAGGGAAGAGCGACGCCTTGCAAAGGAAAAGAAGGACTACCTGGTAGAAATCCGTAAAGCAATAAATACCCTGAAGACCCTTGATCCTGATCTGTCCAAGTTTGATGAAGCGTACCTGTGGGAACTCGCACAAGAGAAAGAGTTTGAACCTTCACAAACCCTCTACCAACTTCGGCAAATGTCCGAATACGGCATGATTGCGGCACAACCTTACAAAAGGGAAAACCCCAAGGGAGATGAAAGTATCCGTCTTTTCATTTACGCAATTTATGACCTTCTCAACAGAAATAAATCGAAATTGACAGACAATGCAATATGCTTCCGCCTTGCTTCCCTACTGACAATCACAATGGGCAAAGAGTACAGCCGTCAGGCTGTTCAGGGAATCCTTAGTCGAAGGCCGCCCCCCCCACCCGAAATACTCACATCCGAAAAATAACTATCCTGCCCATTTCATCAGCTTGAACAGACATTTCAAGAAGTGCAACTTTTCTATATCATCTTTTTATGCAACCCAATAGTTGCATAAATATCTAATATCATTTATTATTTACCTTGACGCTTTTAATCGGTGTCGAGTATACTTGAGCCGTCTTTCACGGAATTATCTGTGGAAGCGGCCTTTAAGGCGATCTTTTTTAGGAGGTTTGAGCAATGGAGAATCAGGAACTTTTAACGATTCAGGAAATGGCTGCAAGGCTTAAAGTACCCCTAAGCTGGCTTTATAGCCGGACGCGGATCAAGGACAGCGACTTTCCCGTGATCCGGGTTGGCAAGTATTGTCGTTTTGACGCTGAGCGTGTCATGGCATGGATCAAAGGGAAGAATGAATCCGCATAGATCACCGCAGCAGACCATACGAGCCTATTGCCATTATTGCGTTCAAAGCAGATCGGATGCAGATGTTGAGAACTGCACCGGGCATATTGTCCATGCAACGGGAAAGCGTTGTCCCCTTTACGAGTACAGGATGGGCAAGAAAAGGCCATCGGTTAAGGTTATGCGCCAGTTCTGTCTTGACTGCATGGGTGGCAATATTGCCCTTGTCCGGGAATGTGAAACGGAAGATTGCTTGATTCATCATTTTCGGTTTGGGAAAAATCCGGCGAGGATCGGAACAGGCGCAAGCAGGGAACGGATGATTGAAATTTCCCGAAAAAGAATGGCAGTGAGCCGTTAAAAAGGCGTCTATTTTTGAAGATCAGCTACCGGCTAAGGGTTAACTATGGAAAAGCAGAAATTCAAGATCAATAATAAGATCATGATCGAGCCTGATATGTTCTATTCTGAGGCATTCATGGGTTTGTCTGCTTCAGCAATTAGAACCCTGCTTAGATGCCTTCAAAAACGCAAATTTGGAAAAGAGAAAGTACATGGGAAAAAGCGCACTGTTTATTATAATGACGAGTTTATCTTTCCGTATTCCGAAGCAGCTTTTCTGAAAATTGGAACTACACAGTACTGGAAGAATATCATTACTTTGGTCGAGAGAGGATTTCTTGACGTTATCCATCAAGGCGGGTGGTATCAGAAAAACGAAAAAGAAAAGGATTACTCTGTTTATAAACTTTCTGAACGATGGAAAAAATACGGGACACCGAGTTTTCAGAGGATAGAAAAGCCGAAAGTTTTGCAGGCTGACTTCTATGTGCAGAGCAATATCAGGAAGAAAAAAACAAAAGCAACTTCACAAAAGCGAAGTGGACACCTTTACGAAAGTGAAGTTGATAGGGCAAAACATGACATTGACCGTCTTCACGAAAGTGAAGTGAAAGGAAGAACACTAAAAGCTGATAGAAGCCTTGTTAGCGTTATATGAAAGACGTTTTTTCAATACGCGTGCATTTTATCCTGGCACCCTTTCACTTTAGTGAAGAATAAATAATATATCCATGTGTATGTATGAAATTGATAACAAGAACATTCTTAAAAAACCCCTTATGATTTAGGCAAAAGAATGTATGGGCGGATATGGTTCCGGAATGTCCAGAAGTTACAAGAAATCAACAGCGGATGATTGTCTCCAACTTGATTCTAATAATTTTGCTCGATGTGGTTCTTTCAAATTGGGCATGAGATACGGAAATATTAAGTGGTCACAAGGCGAACACGAAATAGGGACGTGCGGATATTGGTCTGATATCCGGGAAAGCGAAGCTTCTATTTCTTTTCTATATAACGAGAGACATGTTCCTATAAGATTATCCTGGTATGCACCCGGTTTTGGAGGCCGAAGGTATTTTTTTCTTTGTCCTGTTTGCGGTCGCCGGACGAGAACTCTCTTTTTCAATCAGGCAGCAATCGCATGTCGGATATGCCACGATCTTACTTACGAGAGCTGCAACAAGAGTCATCACTTTGATAGCCTGTATAAGAGAATGGTGGAGTGAACCCCATCGATTGCACAAAATATGATAGAGTATTAGACAGGATCATTACCCGGTAGAGGGGTAGAAAGGATCATGTCATGAATTATAGAAGGTTCACTCAGGATTTTAAAAGATCAGTTATAGAGCAGTTGCTCAGTGAAACAGTTAGGCCTGCGGAACTTTGCAGGCGTTATAACATT
>Ga0136653_10002496_pt1 | contig 10046 bp, 7 predicted proteins | sample LakKivw275mmetaG_FD_94866 | JGI IMG/M metagenome (GOLD analysis project Ga0136653, IMG submission 94866) | Anoxic lake water microbial communities from Lake Kivu, Rwanda to study Microbial Dark Matter (Phase II) - Lake Kivu water 275m metaG... | ecosystem: Environmental > Aquatic > Freshwater >... | reverse complement strand
GCGAAGCCGAGTCTTTCGCGAGCGTTAGCGAGCTATTTACGAGGCGAAGCCGAGTCTTTCGCGAGCGTTAGCGAGCTATTTACGAGGCGAAGCCGAGTCTTTCGCGAGCGTTAGCGAGCTATTCACGAGCGAAGCGAGTTATTCCTGAGGCGTCAGCCGAACCATAATGACCCCGTGATACGGCACTGTCGCCGTGAAGGATCCGTCGAATGAACCGAGGTCTTTCTGGCGCCAGAGGTCGCGAACAGTGGCCTTGCCTGTGATACCGAGATCAGCCCAGCTAACCGTTATTTCCTTTCCCTTGGCTTCCGTATCCCACACGAACGATTCAACAGGCGATTGTTCGCCGGTAAAGAAAATCCCGACGGCTTTCGATCCGTCGGCCAGGTTTCGGGCCCAGATCTCAACACCAGTGTCTTGCTTTACGGGTAAGGCCGGTTCGCCTTTGGGATCCTGGTTTACAGCCAGAACCTCGTCATTGGTCAGCAGGTTCAGGGTGAAAGCATCCATCTGGGTCATATCGCAGCCGATCAACAGGGGGGATGCCAGCAACGACCATAATGAAATATGGGTGTACTGTTCATCGGGAGTCAGACGTGAAGCATGGAGCGAGGGACCCCAGCCGACCTTCCCGACCACCAGCATGTCGGGATCATTCCAGTGGCCCGGACCTCCGTAGGGAGCAGCCTCCTTCTGGGCAAATCCGATACCGGCCATGCTGTTCCAGGTATCGGTGATGTCACCGGTGGTGCGCCAGGCATCACCGCCAACACTGTCGCCCCATTCCCACACTTTGCCCATTCCATACTGGCACAGGCTGAACACGATATCACGATCAATATTGTCAAGGCATTCCCTCATCAGGATATAGGGTTTTTTCAACTCATCACGGTTCGGCTTGGGAGCAATGTCGCCATAGGAACACCAGTCATATTTGAGATAGTCTATACCCCATTTGGCATACGTTTTAGCATCTTGCAGCTCATGCTGGTAGCTTCCCAGGTATCCGCCACACGTCTGGGGTCCGGGTGAGGAATAGATACCCATCTTCAACCCATACGAATGGCAATAATCAGAAACCGATTTCATGTCGGGGAACTTCTCGTTGGCCACAATCTCGCCTGATGCAGCCCGCCCGGATGCTTCCCAGCCGTCGTCAATGTTGATGTACGTCCAGCCGTGATCGGCCAGGCTATTGTTGACCATCGCGTCTGCTGCCGCTTTCACTTTCTCCTGATCAACGCTGAGCCCCCAGACATTCCAGGAATTCCATCCCAGCGGAGGAGTCATAGCCAGACCGCTATCCGTCTTTATGGTCAATATTTTTTCCGATTCACCGGCTTCATTTTTAGCCGTTACGGTAACCTGGTATTCTCCTTTCGCCGGAGTGGTTCCGCTGATGACCCGGGTATCAGGATTGAACTTCAGTCCGGCAGGCAAGCCTTGAACAGTGATCGTCACCGGCTGCTTTCCCGTCACAGGAACCCTGAAAACAAAAGGATGGCCCGGATTGGCACCGATGACCGAAGCGCCGTTGATCCGTGGTGCGTCGCCAACCGGGGGAGTCAGTATGTAAGCCTGGCTGGCCGGAGGAACTACCGCCACCGGAGCAATTTTGACATACTGAATCTTTGCATCGATCCAGTCGGCATGATCATAATTGATGTTGTCTCCCCCATCGGAGATATAGAGCGCCAGCTTCCGGATGCCTTTCAGGCTCACATTGACGTCTCTGGCAGGCTCTCCCGCTTTCATCACGCCGCTCTGCCACAGGACCTGCTGATCACCCATCACGATGAATTCAACCGTGGCTTTTTTGTCTTTCATTTCATCATCAACCCCGACTTTAGCCGTAAACTGCCGACCGTTACCCTCAAGGGAAAGCATATACTTGAAAATGGAATGAACCCCTAAGCCCCGTTCATAGGTCGTTCCACCGACCGACAGGGGTTTCCCGTCCACGCTTTTATTAACCCTGATTTCCCCCCACCCGGTTTGCATCTGCGAAAGATCCATTTCATCCAGCCAAAGGGTCTGGTTTTTCGAACAGGCTGACAACAGGACAGCCAGTAAAACAGCAAGAATCGTTAGTTTTCTCATCGTTGGAAATATTTACGGAAAATAGTGATAATTCGATGCATGTGGGCTGATTTATTGCAGAAGCTGGCAGGTTGATTCCAGGGCCTGTTTGTTGGTAGTAACCACCGTCAACTGGTCCCCTTCCTGAATCATGGTTGATCCGTTGGGAATCAAAAACTGGTCATCTCGTTGAATCAAAATAATGAGAGCCTGGCTGGGAAGTTTCAAATCCAATATTTTTTTCCCGTGGAGGTGGGATCCGGCAGGTATTATCATCTCAACCTTCTCATAATGTGTACTTTCTGATAGGATCAGATCCGATGGATTGGTTGCCTTAACCTGGTCGGGCAAGGAAACATGTAGCCATTTTGCCACCCGGGTCAGGGTGGTTCCCTGTATCAGTACAGAGGAGATGGAGACAAAGAAGACGATATTGAAGATCATGTCGGCCTTTTCGACACCGGCCAGCAACGGATAGGTGGCAAAGACAATGGGGACCGCACCCCTCAGTCCCACCCAGGAGATGAACCATTTCTTGCGGCTTCGCAGACGGAAAGGCAGCAAACTGACAAAAACGGCGATCGGGCGGGCCAGGAATATCTGCAACAGGGTGACCAGAAGCCCGATGCCGATTACCGGGACAATATGACTCGGGAAAACCAGTAAGCCCAGGGTCAGGAAGAGGATGATCTGCATGAGCCAGGACAATCCGTCAAACATCTTGATAATGGTCTTCTTATGGATCAGATCCTGGTTACCCAGGTAGATTCCTGCCAGGTAAACGGCCAGGAAACCATTCCCGTCGACCAATGAGGTAGTTGAGAAAGTCAGGTACATCCAGGTCAGTGCGAGTACCGGATAGAGCCCCTCATAAGTCAGGTTGATGTGATTGATGATCCATTTCCCAAGCAATCCGAATCCAAAGCCCAACGCCACGCCAAAGACAATCTCCTTTAGAATGAGGATAAACATGCCCCAGAAACCTTGTTCCGGATCCTGAACCATGCTGATACAGGCGAGCACCAGCATAAAAGCCATCGGGTCGTTGCTGCCGCTCTCCAGTTCCAGCACCGGCCTGAGATTCCCTTTAAGGGCGGTTTTCCTGGATCGGAGAATGGAAAAGACGGCAGCCGCATCGGTGGATGAGATGATCGATCCCAAAAGAAGGCCTTCGACCAGTGAAAAATCAGTCACTGCCCAGACAAAGACTCCCACTGTTGCCGCGGTCAGGATCACTCCCAACGTGGAGAGGGAGACGCCTTGCCACAGGATGGGTTTGACGGATTTCCAATCGGTCTCAAGCCCTCCGGCAAACAGGATGACACACAGGGCGATGATCCCGGTGAACTGGGCGAAACCCGGATTATCAAAAGGAATACCGCCGATCCCCTCGGAACCCGCCAGCATCCCGATAAAAACAAAGAGGATAAGGATGGGGATCCCTGTCCGGTAGGATGTCTTGCCAGCCAGTACGCTGGCCAGTATCAGGATTGATCCGATCAGGATGATATGCTCGGTGGAAAAGCTCACGACTGACAAAATACAAAAAACAAGGAGAAAGGACGAAGGAGGAAGGAGTAAGGAACAGGAAAAAGGTTAATTTACTTGAGCCTTGTGCCTTGAGCCTTGTGCCTTGAGCCTTGAGCCTTTGTTAAAATCCTTGCTACATTTAGGCTTTTAATCTTTTTCTCCAATGCCAGCCAAGTACAACACTCCTTACATTCTGGGTATTTCATTTATCTCCGCCCTGGGAGGTTATCTTTTTGGATTCGATTTCGCTGTAATATCCGGTGCCCTTCCGTTCCTGCGTGAGCAATTTGCCCTGACCGCCTGGTGGGAGGGATTCCTGACCGGTTCACTGGCTCTGGGATGTATCGTGGGATGCCTGTTTGCCGGCAACCTGGCCGACCGCTACGGAAGAAAGCCGGGATTGATGATCGCTGCGCTGATATTTGCCGCCTCCGCTATCGGCATGTCGATGGCACCCTCCCTGTCTGTTTTTATTCTGATGCGGTTTGCCGCCGGCATCGGAGTGGGAATGGCTTCCATTTTAAGCCCGATGTACATCGCTGAAGTTTCTCCGGCGCATGCCAGAGGCAGGAATGTGGCCATCAACCAGCTGACCATTGTGATCGGGATCCTGGTCACCAACCTGGTCAACTATTCCCTGAAGGATAACGGTGCCGATGCTTGGCGCTGGATGTTCGGCCTGGGCTGTGTGCCGTCCATCCTCTTTTTTGCCGGGGTGTTTTTACTGCCCGAGAGTCCCCGGTTCCTGGTGAAGGCGGGCAAATCCGACAAAGCCCGGAAGGTGTTGGGAAAGATTGGCGATGCAGGATTCGTTAAAACCACCCTCAACAGCATTGAAGACTCGCTCCACGGAATCACCAGGATCCCTTTCAGGGAGGTTTTTAGCAAGGCCGTCAGGCCGGCTGTGGTTGTCGGTATGGTACTGGCTGTTTTTCAGCAGTTGTGCGGGATCAATGTAGTGTTTAATTATACCTCCACCATATTCAAAGCCGTGGGAGCCGATCTAAACCAGCAACTATTTGAGATGGTGCTGATCGGAGTCGTCAATCTGCTGTTTACCCTGGTGGCCATGTGGCAGGTCGACCGGCTGGGCCGCCGCCCGCTCATGCTCTTCGGATCAGCCGGGTTGGTGATTAGTTATCTGGTGCTCTCCTCCCTGTTACGGGCCCAGGCGTCTCCGGTGTTCATCAGTATTTTTGTCCTGATATCCATTGCCGTTTACGCCACCTCGCTGGCTCCGGTGACCTGGGTGCTGATATCCGAGATCTTCCCCAACCGGATCCGGGGAAAGGCCTCTTCAATGGCAGTGGTAGCCTTGTGGGCAGCCTATTTTGTTTTGGTTTTTACCTTTCCGGTCCTGGCCGAAAAACTCGGAACCTACGGGCCCTTCTATGTTTATGCAGGGATCTGCGCCCTTGGATTTGTATTCGTAAAAACCCGGGTGAAAGAGACCAAAGGCAAAACCCTCGAAGAACTGGAAGGGGTGATGGGCGGACATTGACAGCGGGTCGCCGTTTGCAGGAAAGATAGCGAATTTAGGGCAGGAAGGCAGGAGGGCAAGAGGGCAGGAAGGAAAGGCAGAAAGCAGAGGGCAAAAGGCAAAAATTAGTTATAAGTTATTAAGTAAGAAGTTGTTATGTGTAACCCCAGACTTCAGTCTGGGGGAATCGGGTGTGGGTGTGGGATCAGCCGGTGAAAGAGGTTTTCCTGAACCTAGGCGATTCTCTCAGCAGGATCCCTAGGATCATGATGGCCAGGGCACACAGTACGAAGAAGGTCATGAAAGCCCCTATGTATTGGTTTTGCTTGATGCTCATGCCGGCAACAAACAACATCCCTGTGATCTGTCCCACCCAGAGCAGGAGTCCCTGAGACGTCGATTCCGGTGCGGGATAACTGACTTCTGCAGCGTATTGGAATCCGATAGGACCGGCACTCATCACAAAAAAACCCAGGATAAACGAGCCTGCGAGAGCGATGCCATAAATGAATCCCGGATCCTGTGAGAAATGATCGGCCAGCGAGAGGCCTACCATGCCGGGCACCATGCCAATCACACAAATGACTAAAAAGAGTTTTCGTTTTTTGTAAATATCTGATAACAAAGGTATTATTACGGCTCCGATAATACCGCCAACCAGCATGACCCCGCCGATCATGCCTTCGGAATCCTTGACTCCCATGTGCTCGGCTATTGCATCGGTCATGCTGCTGACCGCATTGAAAATACCGAGCCCGATCAGGAAAATGAACAGGATAAGCCTCATGTCACGCAGCCCCAGGATATGTTTCAGCCCTGACCGGAAATTGGGTCTCTTCAGCAGTTCATCCCCCGGAGGTGTCGGCGGGATTTCCCTGATCAGCAATAATGATAGTATACCCGCTAAGGCCGTTATGATCCCGTATATCATCAGCATCTTCCCGAATCCTTCTCCATATCCGGGCTTATCAGGACTGATCCCGATCATCAGCGGAGTTACCAGCATGGCGATAATGATCCCGAGATATTGGGCTAAGGCCGACAGGCCTGCTGCCGTTCCCCTTTCACGCAACGGGAACCAGCGTACCGTGATAGCCGTCACGGCGTTCAGCACAAAGGGCTGGGCAATGGCCAATCCTGTCTGAGCCAGCAGCACAATGATGAAATTATCGGCAAAAAACCCTTTGCAGAGGCCCGATACCACCGTTATGGCGGCCCCAATGCCAAGGCCGATCCTGATTCCGTATGTGTCAATCACATAGGAAGCCGGGATGCTGACAACAATATAGACCAGCATGTAGAGCAAGGCAAGAAAATCGATATTGAACAGTCCCTCCGGATTGAACTGGCCCTGGTAAAACACTTCGGCAGGCCGGGCTACCGCCGCATGGGCCAGCCATTGGATCTGAATGACGATCGAGAGAAGCATGTACACTGCCAGGATGACCCACCGGTAAGCATACACCGGATTTGCGCTTTGCTCCTTTGCACCCGTTGCCATAGATAACCTCCTAATGTTAAGGCCCTTTTCAATTGTGCCGTCGATCACCTTTCAACTCAGGCCGCCGAAAGTTATTCAAAAACAAATGACCTGGTTGGAATAGTGTTACTGTTTTTCAGGAATCTTGTAACCTATTGCCCTCCTGGGCTCATTCTTTTTCTCAACAAGCTTTCTGATAGCGTTAAACACATTCCGGAACTGCTCATCATACTTTTTCTCCAATGATTCTATTTGCCTTCTGAGCTCTGTGCTTTCATACATCATTTTTCGCACCTGGACAAAGGTTCGCATGATGGCGATATTTACCTCAATGGCATTCACCGAGCGCAATACTGATGAAAGCATAGCCACACCTTGCTCGGTAAAGGCCATTGGTGTTGAACCTCCCAATATTCGTTTTTCAGGTATCACAATTTGTGATAGCAACCCATTGATCTCGTCCGCCGTAAGTTCAAACATGAAATCCGGCGGAAATCGATTCAAATTCCTACGCACTTGTTGTTTTAATGCTCTGGTTTCGACTCCGTACAATGCTGCCAAATGAAAATCCAGGATCACACTGGTTCCTCTTAGTTCAATAATAAATTTGGAATGCTCAAGTACTCTGATTGTAGGTTTTTCCATATTGATCTCTCTATCCATTCTGGGACAAGTAGAACTTAAATAGTATAGATGCAATCATTAAGTTTAAATGGAAATAATGTGTGTTAAATTGACTTAAACAAACTTTCGTTATGGTTGTGTTATACTAATCGTAAATTGCCATTATGAAATTCATCGGAGCCCATGTCAGTACCGAAGGCGGTGTGGAAAATGCGCCGCTGAACGCACAAAAGATCGGTGCCAACGCTTTTGCACTCTTTCTTAAGAATCAACGCCAGTGGGTGGCAAAACCCCTGTCGCAGGATAGTATATCAGCCTTTAAAAAGAACTGTGAGACATACGGATTTGCTCCACGACAGATCCTGCCCCACGATGGCTATCTGATCAATATCGGAAGCCCGGATCCGGAGATGCTCGAAAAATCAAGAGCTGCATTCCTCGACGAGATGCAGCGGGCTGAACAGCTGGGGCTCGACCGGCTCAATTTTCACCCTGGCAGCCATCTGAATAAAGTTTCCGAGGAAGAGTGCCTGATGACCATTGCGGAATCAGTCAATCAGGCGCTGGATAAAACGCGGGGCGTTACGGCCGTCCTGGAGATAACGGCCGGCCAGGGCAGCAACGTGGGCTACTCCTTCGAGCACCTGAAGTATATCATCGACAGCATCCACGACCAGTCGAGGATCGGTGTTTGCATCGACACAGCCCATTCCTATTCGGCCGGATATGATTTGAAAGCCGTGCCGGGATTCGAAGCCACTTTCAGGAAGTTCGATGAGATCATCGGGTTTAAATATCTGAAAGGAATGCATATCAACGATTCAAAGAAGGAGTTCGGCTCACGGGTCGACCGGCACGAAAACCTCGATAAAGGGACCCTGGGGATCGATCTTTTCCGCATGATCGTGCAGGATCCCCGGTTTGATGATATCCCGCTGATACTGGAGACTCCGGACGAAGACCGCTGGGCAGAGGAGATCCGGTTGCTCCGCAGCCTGGCGGGCTAAAAAAAGGCAGGAGGGCAGGAGGGCAGGAAGGCAGGAAGGAAAGGCTCAAGGAAAAAGGTAAAAGGATGTATATCAGATCCTATGTCTAACCCCAGACTTCAGTCTGGGGTGGGTGCTACATGGAGCCTATGTCTATCCCCAGACTTCAGTCTGGGGTGGGTGCGACATGGATCCTATGTCTATCCCCAGACTTCAGTCTGGGGTGTGCGGCAGCTCTTAGGAGTTGACCACGTTGAAATACCCCTCCCTCTGTAGTACATACGTCAGGCTGTACTTCGCCGCCTCTTTGGCTCCGGCAGTTTCCCGGAAGCCATGTTGCACGATCCGGGCTGAGGTGTTGGGCACGGGAAGGGATGAATCGATATAGACGGTGCCCTGTTTCATGTTCTCCAGGGCTCCTTTAGCATAGGCCAGTCCATCCTCCGAGGTGATGATCAGCACATGGGGCACCGGTGAACCGGTGTAAAGGATTTCATCCGGAGAGATAATAATATCCGAAGCGGAAAATCCAATGCCTACGGTGACCGGATAGCTGCCTTTTTTGGTTGCATTCAAACCGGCCCGGATGGCATCAATCGCAAATTGTTCAGCGGCACTCTGAACCCTTTCCCCTGCCGATCCTGCCAACTGGATTCGAACCGGGTGGTCGAGGGAATGAGTAACCGTTACCGCGATCTCCGGTGAGAGATCGAACAGGGACAGGGTGCTTTCCCTGGGCTTGAAAGAAGGTCCCGTGATCTGTTTATCAGCATAAATCTTGACGGGCAGGTTAGCCTCCTCCACTACCTTAGCCAGTTTCATTCCCGGATTAGACTTGACCCCGTAACTGGTGCAGATCTCCATGACCTCCACCAGTGAAAATCCCGGTTTTGAGAAAGCAACGGCCAGTCGGTCCGAATAATCCCCGATCCCGAGGACCCGCTCGACATAAGAGGCTCCGGCGGCAGTGATGAGGGCACAGATATCGGAAGCCCGTTCTTCCGCGCCATTGGGCAGCGTCGGGGTTTTGAAACCGTAAGGGGTAAGCTCGCTTGGTTGACCGCCGGTCATCCCGTAGAGCATGTTGTTATGGATCACAACGGTCATGTCATAATTCCGGTGAGCCGTGTTGATCAGGTGCTGGATCCCGATGGACACTCCGCCATCGCCAATGAACACGATGACCTTTCTACCCGGATATTTTAATCCCGCCGAGATTCCCGTGGCCAGCGCCACGGAACGTCCGTGCAGCCCGTGAACCGTATGGGTTTTAAACGATTTGTCTATGATCCCGTGACAGCCGATATCGGTTACCAGGATGACATCCAGCAGGGGGATACCCAGTTTCTGAAGCGCCTTGTCGGTGTTTTCCGACAGGGTGGTATGGCTGCAGCCTTTGCAGAAAGGGAGCCGTTCTTCATTAAGATATACTCTTTCCATGGTCAAGGACTTCTCGCGTGATTATTTCAGGAGTGATCAATTTTCCGAACGAGGTAATACCGGTCACAGAAGGCGGACATTGGGCGCCGAACAGCAGTTGCCGGAACTGCCCGGTCAGGTTCTCCTCGGCAATGATCACCCGTTCATGCCGGCCAATGATCCGGAAATACTCCTGAGGAACCGGGTACAAGGTTTTTGCCACCAGCAGGGAAACCTGATGGCCGGCCCCCCTCGCCTCTTTCACCGCTTCCCTGGCAGCTTGGGCGGTTATCCCGTAGGAAACGACCAACACATCGGCCTTCCCCTGTTCATCCCAGTCAAATTCCGTGAAATCAGGCAGGTGCTTCAGGATCTTATCATGCAGCCTCACGGAGTTGCCCAGCGCTTCTTTTCCGGAGTTTTGGATGATCCCCTTCCTGTTATGGGT
>Ga0136653_10002495_pt1 | contig 10056 bp, 7 predicted proteins | sample LakKivw275mmetaG_FD_94866 | JGI IMG/M metagenome (GOLD analysis project Ga0136653, IMG submission 94866) | Anoxic lake water microbial communities from Lake Kivu, Rwanda to study Microbial Dark Matter (Phase II) - Lake Kivu water 275m metaG... | ecosystem: Environmental > Aquatic > Freshwater >... | reverse complement strand
GTCCGAGGTGAAGCCCTTCTTCTCATAAACTATATCGCATAGATGCTGGTATGTCTTAATCCTTTTCTCCATTAACAGCTTATGCCGCTCCTGTGCGGTTTCCGGCATTTTATTACCGGCCAGCTCCTGCTGTAGCCATTCGTCATAATATTCGGCACGGGCTTCATATTCATTGAAATATGCCGGACCTATCGCCCTCCAGGGTATCTGGTCGCTGGCGCGTGTCCCTTTACCGTGACGCAGGTTGATTAGCTTTTGAAGTATGTACAGCCTTTCTGAATCGTCTAAGATATCCTGCAGTGTTTTATGGCTGCCCGTTGTGGCATTTAGATAAGCTACATAGTATTCCAGTGTGGGAACATTTTTTGACGGCTCCGGTGTGCTGGCCGCCTCCGGATTTCGCACATCTATCCACGGTAGCTTGCACAGTCCGGTGGCGTTGAACCAGGTGCGAATTAAAGGAAACCACTTAAGTGCGTTAGCCTTGTCCTCCAATGACGGTATTTCCTTATGGACCTGGTCGATGAAAATGAGCCAGGCTTCATCATGCTGTGGACCTTTAAGCGCAAAGCCGTAGCCGCCTTGCTGGGCTAGTGACTCCTTGGTGATGTACATGGAGTACTCCAGCCCCTTTACCTCCATGCCGAACTTGTTCAGCTCGGCCATAACATCTTCCTGAGACTTCCCGTTTCGGACGGCATATCTCTCGGCCACCCACTTCTTGCCTCTGGCTACGCCCTGGCCGGCGATTGTGCCGAAGCCCTGACCGTTAGCGATTTCGTGCAGTACCCTGTTGGCCGCCTCCATATTGCCGAATGTAAGCTCGTAGCCGATGTCAGCGGCTGTTAAAAAGTCGCGCTGGACGCATTCCATAAAGAAGCTGATAGATACGCCCGTGGAGATGGTATCGAGACCGTATTCGTCGCAATACCAGTTGTACTCCATGACAAACTGCGGGTCGAATATACCCATCGAGGAGACAGCGCCGATGGTTTCGTATTCAGGTCCGTCAACGTTGACTGCCTCGCCCGCCTTCGGGCCACGTGTCAGCTTCACATTTTCGGCACCCTTGGCACAGGCCAGATTGCAGCCATAGTAGCAGCCATCGGGAGTCTTTTTATCCAAATATTTGTCCAGGAAGACATCGGCAAAGATCTTGGGCGATTCGGGGCTTTGCCCGTACTGATAATTGTTGATGGGGAACAGATGGAATTTGTCCATATACTCAACCAGGCCGGTGGTTCCCCAGGTAGATAAATTTAGCTGTTGCGTGTCGCACTTGGAGACGACCGCCTTCAGCTTGGCGCCGGCCTGGCGTACACCTTCTTTATCGACAGCATTATTGGCATTGACCTTTGTCAGGTTTGAGCGGGCAACAATGGCGCTAAGCCCTTTGCAGCGCATGACGGTTCCGGTGCCGCCCCTGCCGGCCTGCTTGGAGCGGAGGCGCTTTCGTCTGACATCGAAGAAGAGGCTGTTCACAATGCCGAACCGGGCGCTGAGTGCACCTTTGCCCGCGGTTACTGCAGCCAGAGAATCGTTTATTTCTCCTCCGTTGAATTCCGTAATCAGTTTTTCGCCGTAAGAAAGAGCGCCATCGTCTGTTTCTTCATCATAGCCGGGTGCTGAAGCTATGGCAATGGTTCCACCGTCGCTATCAATCAGGATGACTACGTTCTTCTTGGATATGCCGGTAACAGCCAGGGCATCGAAGCCGGAGCGCTTCAAAATCGGACCGAAATGGCCGCCGATGTTAGAATCGATAAAGGTATCTGTTAACGGCGAGATGGTGCCGACGATGAACTTTCCGGTTCCGGGAAATGCCGGCTCATTGCCCAGCGGGCCGCTGGACATTACGAGTATGTTGTCCGGACTGTCGAAGTGTGTTTCCCTCGTGGTGCCGTCCCAGATCAGCTTCAATGCATAGCCCCGGCCGCCGATGTATTTGCTTTTAAAATCCGGCGGCAGCTTCTGGATGGTGATTTCCGGCTTGGTCAGGTCGAGCCTGAGTATGCGGTCGGTGTAGCCGCCGACAACTCTGGCCGGTTTATATTCAATTTGGTGAATTATTTTCATACAGGAATTGATTTTCTGCTGTTTTTAGCCAGGAATTATGGCATACGAAGCGATATTATACCTGTTGCTTGCCCAATGAGCAAAGATTATCTGTTGATTGCTCGCAGCGTCTGTTCGAAATGCTGGAGATGGTCTTTCAGGTGTCTTACATAATCTATCATCAGGTCTGAAAGAGTTTTTTTATCCCCTTCCGGATTTTTCCAGCGGTGTTCCAACTTACTTTCATCAACTACTTTAATTATGTTGTCGATCAGGATATTATATTGCTTCCACAGTAACATTAAGTCAGAAAAGTTCATTTCATTGTATCCCGCAATCTGAATCCATTTCGAATTATATTTTCCGAAACCGGGGAATATCAGCTCATCAACAATCTGCAATCTGACGAATCGCTGATGGTTATTGCATGCGGAATCGATTAAGTGTCCGATAATCTCTTTTAAAGTCCAGTTATCGGCACCGATTCTTTTTGAAGTGATATCGTTGTTCAGGTCTTTATATTTCTGGTAGAAGGCGTCTACGGCTGAATTTAGTTCATCATATATGTGGTTCATATAATTATCCTTTCTGGCACAGCCTATTTTGTGGCTATTGTATAAGGCAAATAAAAATTCATCAAGGACTGCCCGGCGAAGTAACTTATCAAACTGACGACTATCATGATAAAATGGGCACAAAATTTTTGGAGGTAAAAATGGCGATAAAGAAGGTTTGTGTTATCGGGTCAGGAACGATGGGAAACGGCATCACCCAGGTAGTGTCTCAGGCCGGGTATGAAGTGACAATGGTCGACGTAAAGCAGGAGTTCATCGATAAGGGAATGGCTGCTATCAAGGCCAGCCTGGGCAGGTTTGCCGAAAAAGGCAGGATCAGCCAGGCTGATATGGATAAAGCGCTGGCACATATTCATACCTCCATCGACATGAAACAGGCGGTCAAGGACGCCGACTATGTCATTGAGGCGGTGTTCGAGAGGGCCGACGTCAAAATGCCCGTATTCCAGCAGTTGGAGGAACTGTGCCCCGAGGAAACAATACTGGCGTCGAATACTTCAAGCATACCGATCGGATTGCTGGCATCAGCGACCAAGCGACCGGATAGGGTCATTGGTATGCACTTCTTCAGCCCGGTGCCCATGATGAGGGGACTTGAAGTAGTAAAATCGCTGCTGACTTCGGAGGAGACTTTAAAAGTCAGCCTCGAATTCGGTAAGGCGATAGGCAAAGAAACTGTGGTGGTCAAGGACTCTCCCGGTTTCGTCACCAACCGGCTGCTGCCGCTTGTTATGAACGAGGGCGCAAAGTTGCTGCAGGAGGGGCTGGCCTCTATGGAAGATATAGATAAAATCTGCAAGCTGTCCTTCAACTGGCCTATGGGCCCCTTTGAGTTGAGCGACCTGGTCGGTATCGATGTCGGTGTGGATTTGCTCGAGGAGATCTTCAAGCAGACCGGCTGGGAACGGTACAAGCCGGCGCCGCTGCTCAAGCGGATGGTGGAAATCGGCTATCTGGGCAGGAAAGCGGGCAAAGGTTTCTATACTCTGTTCGGCACCGCGAAATAATACCAGAGATTTAGCGAGTGAAAGTACGCTTGGGCGGTTTATCGCCGACGGTGTTTCTGAGTATGCCGATGCCTTCCACCTCCATCTCGATGATGTCTCCCGGTTGAATCCATCGGTTTAGCTCCAAGCCGCAGCCACCATCCACCGTCCCCGAGCCTAAGAAGTCGCCGGGATATAGCGTCTCCTCCATAGAGGCAAACTCGATAATTTGAGGCCAAGTCCAGTAACTGGTGCCGCTGTTATTGTCCGACCAGACCTCACCGTTTATGCGAGCAGTCATGCGCATATTTTTCGGGTCGACTTCATCCGGAGTCACCAGGCACGGCCCCATGACGCTGCAGAAGTCCTTACCTTTGACTGGACCGAGACCGCCCGCCAGCATCTCCTTTATTTGAATATCACGCGCGCTGATATCGTTTAAAATGGTATAGCCGGCGATATATTCTTGAGCTTTTTCCCGTGGTATGTTCTTGCCCTCTTTACCGATGTAGATGCCGTATTCCAGCTCATAGTCGAGCTGATCGGTATAGCTGGGCCAAAGGATGGTCTCCTCAGGGCCGATGACAGTATCAGGATTGCCTACGTAACATATTGGTATCTCGTACCAGCCCTTATCGAGCTGCCTCTTGCCGGAGAAGCTGGCGTGTCCTTCGAAGGCCAGGTAGTCTCGTATGGAATGTGGGCGTGGCACCGGGGCCTTCAGTCGAACCTCAGTTGTATCATAAGTAATTTTTTCCCCTCGTAGCCCGGAAACAGGTGCCCTAGTCTGCTTCTTTGTTACGTAATCTATGGTGGTCTGTGCTGCTTCTTGTCCTGATTGCCCGCTGCAGAAAAAAGCAATCATGTCTGGCGGTATTATTGCAGCAGCTGTTTCGTAAGCACGGCCGCTGTCGTGCTTGTCTGCCAGGTAACTTGTATAGCCCATGTTAAGGTCAATGATTTTATCACCGTGAATAGCTCCGATGCGAAGCATCAAGCCTAAGGCTGTGGAAACTTCAAAGGTGACCAGCTTCATATCCCTGCCTCCAGGGAAACAGCTTAACAAAATTCATCAGCGACTGGCAAACTACAATTGTAAAAAAGTAAAGAGCAGCATAAAATACGAAACTGCCCAATACAAAACAAGGAGACAAAAGATGGACTTTCAGTTGACCGAAGACCAGAAGATGCTGAAAAAGATGGTTCACGATGTTGCGGAAAAGGAATTTAGACCGAAGGTGTCGGAATGGGAAGCCAAAGCGGAGCATTTGCCGCTCGAGTATGTGAAAAAGCTGGCGGATCTGGGACTACTTGGCCTGTGCCTCCTGGTTGAGTACGGTGGGCAGGGACGCTCTGCCTTTGAGGCCATTTTGGCAATGGAGGAATTGGCCAGGATGTCGCCATTGTGTGCGTCGCCTGTATTTGAGTCTAATGTTGGGCCGGTCAAGGTAATCGAGCAGTTCGGCACCGAAGCACAGAAACAGAAATATATACCGCCTGTCTGTACCGGCGATTCGATGATTTCGGTTGGCATGACAGAGCCGGAGGCGGGGTCGGCACTGACGGACCTGACCACAAGGGCGGTGCTTAAGGGCGACCATTATATTGTCAACGGCATGAAAAGGTTTATTTCCGGCGGCGGCGTCTCAGATGTTTATGTGGTATATGTCAGGCTTAGCGAACAGAAGGGCGCTAAGGGTATAGGCGGACTGATTATCGAGAAAGGTTCGCCGGGTTTTTCTTTTGGCAAGCAGGAGCAGTTCATGGGCCTGAGAGGAATGGCCAGCTGCGACCTTATCTTTGAGGACTGCCGTGTTCCCAAAGAGAACCTGGTTATTAAAGAGGGCGAGTTTAGAAAGTTGATAACGGCCTTTGACCTCGAGCGCTGCGGCAACTCGACCATGTGCCTCGGCATTGCACAGGGAGCGCTGGAGGAAGCCATGGCCTATTCGCAGCAACGGAAACAATGGGGCAAGGAGATATGCCAGTTTCAGGCTATACAGTTTATGCTGGCTGAAATGGCCATGAAAGTCGAGGCCGCCCGCCTGCTTATTTATCGGGCGACAGCCAACGCGGCTACGGGACTACCTGTCCCACTGGAAGCCAACCTGGCCAAGTGCTTTGCCAACCAGATGGTGAGAGAGGTCACGGGAATGGCGCTTCAGATACACGGCGGCTACGGTTATTCCAAGGAATACCCCGTGGAGCGGATGATGCGCGACGGCTGGGGTTGGGGTGTAGCCGGCGGCACCATCGAAATCCAGAGGATTACCATCGCGTCACTTTTGCTGGGTCGCCGGTTCGACCAGAGAAGGTAAAAGGAATTGATATGAGAGAATGTAAAATAGAGCAGAATAAAACGAGCTGCAACTGTACCTGCGAGCCGTGTTCCAGAAAGGGCATTTGCTGCGAATGTATCGCCTATCACAAACGGTCAAGTGAACTGCCGGCATGCTATTTCCAGGCTGATGTGGAGAGGACCTACGATCGCTCCATCGAAAGATTTATAGAGACCTACCGAAGAAGAGGCCGACTGTAGCCCACCTCAGTGAAGTGTGATCAAGGGCGGTTTATACTATAATGCAGCCGCAGTAGTCCTGCCGGTATAGCTCCCACTTTTTGGCCAGATGTATTGCCCGCTTGAAGCCATCCTTTTTCTTAAAATCCCTGACTATAAATTTCCGGCCGCCGATTTCCTGCCCTATTTCATTGATCAATTTGGCGGACTTATGAGGGCTGATGGTTAACGTGGTGGTAAAGGCGTCGGCACCGCAGGCCAGCATGTAATCGTGTGTCTTTTGCAGCCGCATGCGATAACAGACCGGGCACCTGCGGCCGCCTTCCGGCTCTTCTTTTAGAGTTTCTGTCAGGCTGAACCATTCTCCTGGTTTGTAGTCACCCGCTTCCAGTGGGAAGTTCAATTCGTCGGCTACTTTGCGGGCGACGTCGAGCCTTCTCTGGTACTCTTCCGCGGGATGAATGTTTGGATTATAAAAAAAGCCCAGAACCTGATAGCCTTCTCTGGCCAGTATTTCCGCAGCGCCGGCGGCGCAGACTCCACAGCATATATGTAGCAGAACTTTCATGACGGCATCCTTTGGGCACGCATCAATATAAGCATTATTATAAGACCCAAGGCTAGGCTGGCGGCGCATGACAGAAACATGGTCTCATAGCCTCTAGCATCGGCCACAAATCCCATTATAGTCGGGCCGACGGCCATGCCTATTTGGAAGGAGCACGTGGGTACGGCCATGGATAAAGCGCGACCGCTGGCCGATGAAAAATCAGCAGCCATAGCTAGGCTGGCCGGCATGGCCAAGCCCATGCCAACGCCGAATATGACGCCTATTGCTATAAATTGTGCCAGGCCGTGAAAGAAAGGGAAAAGGGAAACAGCTACGGCGCTTATGCCCACACCGCCCCCTAACAGCAGCTTCCGGTCGATTTTATCGGCCAGCCTTCCGGATGGGGCTCGGAGCAAAGACGAGCTGGCGTAAACGCCCGTGATGATGGCGCCGGCATCGGCTTCAGTCATGCCAAAACGCTGTCCGTAGAGCGGAATGTAGCTGCCGATTGTGCCCGAGCCTAGGGCCACCAGCAACGGTGCCAGCATGACTGCAATCGCCAGCGGGTGCCCCAGCCAGCTCCACGGTGAGACACTGACTTCGGGAGTAGACACGGGCTCATGTGCGATGTCGCGGAGTCTGGAAAAGGCAAGCGCCAGGCCGATAAAGGAAATAGCAGCGCAGCCATAAAAGGCGGCATTGGTGCCGAACCGGCCGGCCAGGAAGCCGCCGGTTATAGGCCCCGCCATCAGTCCCAGTTGCAGCGATGCCGTGTACCAGCCGATAGACGTGCCCCGCCGGTTAGGTGGTGTTAAATCTACAACCAGAGCGATGGCTGCGGGCAGGAAGGCGGCGGCACCGAGGCCGTGGATTGCCCTGACGGCTATCAGAAGTCCAGTATTGCTAGCCAGCGGATATAGCAGCGGAGCCAGAGTGAAAACGATTAATCCGCCCATAAGAAGTTTGGGACGGCCGAATTTGTCGGAGAGCATGCCGAATGGAATAAGAAAGATAGCAGTAACGTAGGAAAGCGTGGCTACTATAATGCCCACTTCTGAGACAGGCGCACCCAGTTGGGCGGCATAAAGAGGTATCACCGGAAACATGAAGCTGAATCCGGCGTAGCCGACGAAAGCCACGACGTACAGGCTTATCAGAGTGTAGGCTAACGAGTTTTTCAATCAAATTCCTTGGCCATACACTTTAACATAAAAGGCTCCCGCTGCAAAAACATGAACCGCACCGTTTGCACTCTGCGAGAGCCGAGAGTGTATGGTAGAATAACCTGGCTGCGATGAAACACGGCAAAGTCTATCTGGTGGGCGCCGGGCCCGGTGACCCTGGCCTGATTGCGGCAAGGGGGCTGGCATGTCTCAGGAACGCGGATGTCGTCATATACGACCGGCTGATAGAGGATAGCCTGCTTGAACAGACATCACCGCGGAGTGAAAAGATATACGTGGGCAAAGGCCGTGGCTGTCACGCTATGGAGCAGAAAGAGATAAACCTGCTTCTGATAGAAAAAGCGCGGCAGGGCAAGACGGTCGTCAGGCTGAAAGGCGGCGACCCATTCGTACTGGGCAGGGGTGGCGAAGAGGCCGAGATTATGTCTGCCAATGGTATTTCTTTCGAGATAGTGCCTGGCGTGTCGTCAGCTTATGCCGTCCCTGCTTACGCAGGCATACCGGTAACGCACCGTCGATTGGCTTCTTCGTTTACCGTGGTAACCGGACACGAAGACCCGGAAAAATCCGAGTCGAGCATCGACTGGGCCAGGATAAGTACTGGCAGTGATACGCTTGTATTTTTAATGGGCATGGGCAATTTATCCCATATAGTAAACAAGCTAATGGAGAACGGAAGGGCGCCGTCGACTCCGATAGCGGTGATAAGCCAGGGCACCACCCCAAGACAGCGGACAATAGTAGCTTCTCTTGGAGACATCAGTTCACGTGCCCAAAAAGAGGGATTTGAGCCGCCGGCGGTGATAGTAGTTGGTGATGTTGTCAGGCTACGCGAGCAAATTCGGTGGTTCGATAACCTGCCTCTGTTTGGCAAGCGGGTCCTGATAACCAGAGCGGAACACCAGACTAAAGAGTTGAGCCGGCTGCTACTGGAACGCGGAGCCGTACCCGTAGAAATGCCTGTTATAAAGATATCTCCTCCCGGCAGCTGGCGGCAGCTGGACGGGGCTATACAGAACCTCAAAAAATACGACTGGATAATCTTCACCAGCGTCAATGCTGTGTATATATTCTGGAAAAGGCTGGCAGCAAAAAAGCTTGATGCGCGCCACTTCAACGGAATTAAAATTGCAGCCATCGGCCCGGCCACCGCTGAGGTCCTTGGGGTCAGAGGTCTGCGCCCCGATTACATCCCAAGAACATACACCAGCCAGGGTTTACTCGCCGGACTTAAAAAACAGGATATTGCGGGCAGGCGAATTCTCCTGCCGCGTGCAGATATAGCCGGCAATGAACTAAATGATGGACTGGTTAATCTTGGCGCTAAAGTCCATCAGGTGACTGCATACAGTACGTCTACCGTTACCAGGCCGGCGACGCAGGCAAAACAGATGTTGCTTAATGGGGAAATCGATGTCATCACTTTTACCAGTGCCTCCACGGTGAGCAGCTTGCTCCAAATACTGGGTCGAAACCAAGCAGTGATGAGAAAGGCCAAACTGGCTTGCATCGGTCCCAACACGGCTGACACGCTGACCGAAAAAGGATTGAAACCTATTGTTGTCGCCAGGCAGCATACTATGGATGGATTAGTAATGGCTATAGAACAGTATTTCAGTGGAAAGGGGAAATGAGATGAGTGGTTTTCCACAATTGCGTATGAGACGCCTGCGGCGAAGTGAAACTTTGCGAGCCCTGATTAGAGAGACAAAGATTGATGTTGGAGACCTGATATATCCGTTATTTGTGGTGGAGGGCAGCAAGGCGAAACAGAAGATATCCTCGATGCCCGGGCAATACCGCTTTTCCAGTGACCTCCTGGCTAAAGAAGCTGAAGAAATTGCCAGGTCAGGTATACCAGCTATAATACTTTTCGGCATACCTCAAAAAAAGGATGAGGTAGCGTCCCAGGCCTACCACCCGAAGGGCGTTATTCAGCAGGCTATAGAAGCCATCAAAAAGGCGACACCGCATTTGCTGGTAGTAACGGATGTCTGCCTCTGCGAATATACCAGCCACGGACACTGCGGCGTGGTCGTCGATGGCGACGTCGATAACGATAAAACGCTGGAATTGCTGGCTAAAACGGCTTTATCACATGCAGAGGCTGGTGCCGACATGGTGGCGCCATCCGACATGATGGACGGGCGGGTGAAGGCTATCCGGCAGGCGCTGGATGGAAATGGTT
>Ga0136653_10002493_pt1 | contig 10065 bp, 8 predicted proteins | sample LakKivw275mmetaG_FD_94866 | JGI IMG/M metagenome (GOLD analysis project Ga0136653, IMG submission 94866) | Anoxic lake water microbial communities from Lake Kivu, Rwanda to study Microbial Dark Matter (Phase II) - Lake Kivu water 275m metaG... | ecosystem: Environmental > Aquatic > Freshwater >... | reverse complement strand
GATACCAGCCCCGCCACGCCCCGGATGGTCCCCTTTTTAATGGCGTCCAGCAGCGGTGTCAGCGTACCGCCCAGAGCCTCCAGGATACTCTCGGTGGAGAAGCCCACCACCGCTTCGGTCACCGGGAGCCCGGCCACGGCCTCGACAGTTTTCCTGCGCTCTTTATAATTGGCGATGGCCATATCCAGCAGCTCGGCCGCCTGTTTAGCGGCCTTTTCAGGCATGTAGTTTATGCGGTCGGCAACGCCGTCGAAGGCCACCAGGTCGCTGACGGGCAGCAGTTTGAACTTATATTTTTCTGCGTAGGCCGGATCGACCGGCATCGAGCAGTTCATATCGCAGGCAAACAGGTCCACGCATCCCGAGGCCAGCACGGCCTCCTGCGAGATCCAGTTGCCGGTGAAGCCCCATAACGCATCGTCCATCTCCCAGCGCTGTATCATCTCCTGTCCGGTTTCGATATTGGCGATGATGCGCAGCCCTTTGGCGCCTGACGCCCTTGCTTTAGACTGCCACTCTTCAGTGCGCGCCAGCTGTACCATAGCAAAGCCCAGGAAGGGCTCATGTCCGTTGGGCAGGGCGTTGACGTAATCCGGATCCAGCACGCCCAGGTCGACGCGCATTTTATGTGGTCGTGGTATGCCGAAGAGGATGTCCTGGCAGTATTCGTTGATTATCTGGCTCTGGTAGGCCATGGCGATTCCCAGCCTCATAGCCTTGAGCGCCAGGCTCTGGCAATAGCCGTCCACGTTGGTCAGGCAGGAGCTGGTGGAGAACAGCATCTCTCCGTGGATGCCGCCGGGGAAGATGCCCAGCCTGCGCCAGGCCTCCTTGCGCTCGGCGGGCGCCAGTGCCTCCACGATACGGCTGGGCTGGTCATGCTTACGGTTGAAGTCCTCGTCCGCATATTTACACAGCCGCAGGGCTATGCGTTTAAGGGAACCCGCGGTGCTCAGGCCGAAGCGTTTGGCGAAGGTCTTGAGCTTGTTGCCCTCGGTGATGCGAAAAGGGGTCTGCCCCCTGGCCGTGGCCTGAAGCGTCTTGAGCGTCTGCTCCGTATGGTAGTGGTAGGTCGATGCGCCCATCACGTTGCGCAGCAGCATCATGCGCATGGCCATGCCGTCGGCGGTGATGCCGCATACTCCGCGTTTGTCCCTGGAGGCATCGGCCCGGCAGGGCCCGTTGGAGCAGAGGTCGCAGCGTCTCCCTTCCTGGCAGAAGGGACAGCGCTGGTCGGGACTGCTGCCCAGGCCCTGCGCCTCGTAGCGGTCCCAGATATTGGTCATGCCGTCCTTTTTAATGCGATCGTAGACGGTGCGCACCGAGCTGTGGTACGAGATTCGGCCCTCTTCCATGGCAACCTCCGCTTAGTTTATTATTTCGCCCCGCGTGCTGACGATGGATTCTTTGAAAGGAATAGCCTTGTTACTTGATAGAATAGATTGCACGGACATAGGGGTCAAACCGGAGCAGCAGCGAAATTCCATATAGTGCCTTTGCGGTCGCTTCAGTCTTGTATTTGAGCCCGCTGTAAATGCCCCGTGCCCCGGCACTGCCCGGCATATTTACAGTACTCCGCGCACGAATTGGATTTGTTCAAGACGGCTTCTCCGCAGGCGGGGCACTCGACCCTGACGTCCGTGGAGAAGATCTCAACTTCCCCGCCGCACCTCGGGCACGGCCTGATTTGAAGTGCGGGTGTGCCGCCGCCGGAAGGTCCCGGGCATCTTAAGGGCATATTCATAGATGCCATTTTAAATTCGGTCCGGGACGGCGGGTATGATTAATGTCACATAGGGTGACGCGGCGGGGCTGGGAGCAGGTGAAATATGCCTATTCGCCGTATTGTTGAAGCAATTGGTAAATGGCCTCGCTTCCGAAAGAAAGCGCCTTGACCGGCACGCGCTCGTCCGCTGCGTGAAAGAGCTGTTCGAAGTTGATGTCCGGGGGCAGCTTGAGAGGAGTGAACCCGTAGGTCTGTATGCCCAGTTTGGCGAAAAGGCGGGCGTCCGTCACGGCCGCGAAGAGCATCGGTGTGGGTGTGCTGCCCGGGTCGGCTTCTCTGAGTATATCAGCCAGCGTATCGTAAAGCCCCATGTCGGGCTCCGGCATGCCGCCGCTGAAATAGGACAACTCGTATTCCACATCGCTGCCGGCCAGGCTCTTGAGCTCCGCGATGATATCGTCAGGCGTGAAGCCCGGCAGCAGGCGGCAGTCGAGGCCCAGCGAAACCTGGCAGGGTATCTGGTTGACACTCTCCCCGCCGCGTATGGTGGTGGCTGACACGGTGTTGTGCAGTATGGGATCGAACATGCGCACCTGCCCGCCGAAGGTATCGAGGACTGAATTGGTAAGGGCCGGTATGAGCATCTGCATGAAGGTCTGCTTGAGCGGGCTGGGCAACCCCTCGGCCGTGCAGCGGACCTGCTCTTTGGCAACCGGTGTAATGTGCACCGGCAGGCGGTGTTCCAGGCTGTGTAAAAAGCGCGACACCCGCGCCATGATGCCGCCCCGCTCGGGCCACGCGCCGTGACCGCCCTTGCCGTAGATACTGGCTATCAGGCCGCAGCCCTGCTTTTCGGAGACCATAATGGGGTAGAAGCGGTGCCTCAGTATATGTGACGTGTAGCCGCCGAACTCGCCGATGGCGTATTTTACGCCCTGGAAAAGCTGCGCCTGGCTGGTGACCAGGTATTCGGCGCCGTAGGTGCTGCGGCTCTCCTCGTCGCTGAGCACTGCCAGCAGTACGTCGCCGGCCGGAACCAGTCCCTCAACCCTGGCGCGCATGATGGACGCCAGCATCATGGCTATGCCGCCTTTCATGTCCAGCGCGCCGCGGCCCCATATATATCCGTCCAGCTCCTCCCCTGCGAATGGATTAAGCCTCCATTTCTGGTTGGCCGTGGTCACGACGTCTATATGGCCGTACATCATTAGCGGCGGCGCGGAACCCTGCCCCTGGATGCGGGCTATCAGGTTGGGTCGGGACGAATCGCTGGCCACGATCGTATTCTGAACGCCCGCCCAGTCCAGCAGACCCTTGATATAGTTGATGCAGGCAGCTTCGTTTCCCGGCGGGTTGACCGTGTTATGGCGGATCAGGAACTTAAGGATCTCGGCCGGCTGTGTATAGATTGCGGCCTGCTCTCCTGAAGGCGAGCTGTTCATGGTATTTCTCCTGCGCTCTCACTGGCGAATATTGCGAATGAACTGCCTGGCCCATTGTAGTAAATGCCAGTAGCCCTGTCCAGCGCTGTCCTTCGTCTCACAGGCGCCGGCAGTTATCCGGCATAATTGACTTGTTACAGAGGGCACACTATCATTACCCGGAACGGAGCTGAATGAATTGAAAATTCCTTTCGGGGAAAGGTTTAATCTGACTGAAATAGGCAATGACCTGAGAGTCGCCTTTTTCCTGGTTTTCAAAGCTATTACAAGGGGCAATAAATATACCCTGGTGCTGACCATACTGGTCACCACCCTGGCCTTTATCAATATCATTTTCACCTCAGCCATCATGAACGGGGCCATCAGCAAGGCCTACCAGCAGGCGCAGGAGAACTATGTTTCCAATATCGTGATACTGCCTGCCGTTGATGATAAATACATCAACCAGGTACATCAAATGAAGACCAAGATCGACACCTTGCCCGGCGTGATAAGCTGCAGTTCTCGCTACTCCCAGTCCGGGCTGATCAGGTACGATCCGGAAAATGACAACCTGGATGTGCGGGAGAAAGCCTGGAATATTAAATCCATTAATCCGGACGAGGAGGTCAGGGTAACCAACCTGCAGAGCTACATGATCGCCGGGAGATATCTGGAGGAAGGCGACCGCAACCAGATTATCATGGGCAGGGAGATATCGGGAGGTTACGGGGCCAGCTTCCAGATTTCATCGCTCAAGGGCGCGCAGGTCGGGGATGAGGTGACCATAAGATACGGCAACGGGGTCGAGCGCGACTACAGGATCAAGGGCATTTATAACACGTATTTTCCGCTGGCGGACCTCAACGTCTTCGTTACAGAGAAGGAGATGGAATCGGTGCTGGGCCTGCACAACAGGGCCACCGAGGTGCTGATCAAGACGGACGGCTCGGTGCCTGAGCGGGTTTATATCGACCGGTTGAGGATGATGGGCATTGAAGAGGAGCAGCTCAACGTCTGGATGGATTTTATCGGGTACATCAGCGGACTTACCCAGACCTTCGATATAGTCAAAACCATCGTGACCTTTATCGGTCTGCTGGTGGCGGGCGTGACTATATTTATCGTCATTTTCATCGCCACCGTTAACCGCCGCCGCCAGATAGGCATACTCAAGGCCATCGGCATGAAGGAGCGCATAATCATCCTTTCCTATATATTTCAGGCCATATTTTATGCCTTCCTGGGAATCATCGCCGGGCTGATCGTGATCCACGCCGGTTTGGTGCCCTACTTCATCCGGCATCCCCTCCCCATGCCCATCGGGCTGGTCAGCCTGGCGCTGGTAAGGCAGGATATGGCTGTGGCCATACTGAGCATGCTGCTGGTCAGCGTGGTGGCCGGCTTCATACCGTCGTGGATGGTGACCCGGCAGAATATCATCAAAGCTATATGGGGATGAGAATATGGTAATCATAGAAGCGAAAGGGCTTAAAAAAATATTCGGCGGCGAAGTGCCGGTTGAAGCGCTCAAGGACATAGACCTGCAGATAAACCGGGGTGAATTCGTTGGTATTATGGGCCCCAGCGGCTCGGGGAAATCCACCCTGTTACACATGCTGGCGCTGCTGGACGATCCCACAGCCGGCAAAATCATAATGGACGGTACCGAAGTTGAGAAATTGTCATCCATGCAGAAGACCAATTTCCGCCTGAATAAGCTGGGATATGTTTTCCAGGAATATGCCCTGCTGCCCGAGTTAAACGCGCTCGAGAATGTCTGCCTGCCGCTTATGATGCTGGGCGCTCCGGCCAGGGAATACCGCAGGGCCGCGCTGGAGTTGATGGAGACCGTGGGACTGGGCCAACGAGCCAAGCACCTCATCAGCCAGATGTCCGGCGGCGAGCAGCAGCGCGTTGCTATAGCCAGGGCGCTGGTCAATAAATCGAAAATACTCTTCGCGGATGAGCCCTGCGCCAACCTGGATACCAGGAATTCCGGGATCGTCATGAACCTTCTGCGCCAGCTGTGCGATGAGAGGAAACAGACTATTATTATGGTCACGCATGAGCCGGAGCACATGCAGTTCACCGACCGCGTCATCTGGATCAAGGACGGTGTGATTGAAAAGGTGGAAAAGACAGGATGACGATGAAAAGGGTGGGATATTTGTTACGGCGGCCGGGTTGTCCCTGCCGGAATAAACACTGAAGGGCCTGCCGTCCATAGGCAGGCCCTTCAGTCGAATACTAAGTCCCTGGCCTAATTATATCTGGTCAATTCATCTGCCAGAGCCTTTTTGGGCAGAGCGCCCACCTTGCGGTCGGCCAGTTTCCCATCCTTGAAGATGAGCAGGGTGGGTATGGCCTGCACCTGAAACCTGGCTGCCATATCCTGGTTCTCATCGGTGTTCAGCTTGCCGAAGGTGATCTTACCCTTGAGATCGTTGGCCAGCTCATCGATCACCGGCGACATCATACGGCAGGGGCCGCACCACGGCGCCCAGCAATCCACCACCAGCGAGCGGTTGTTCCTTATAGCCTCCTCAAGGTTGCTGCTGTTCAACTCGAGCACGAGCCCTTTTTCGATTTCCATGTTGCACCTCCGTGTGTAAATTAAAATGTAGGGAAATTATATTGCAGGCGCAGGGGAGTGAACATGATTTTAGTCACTGTGTGATTTAAGTAACATCGCTATCTGGCCAGGCTGTTTTCTTATCGGCAACCACAGAGTATGATGAGCAGGCTAATCTTCGAGATTGATCAACGACGCCCGGATAAAGCAGCCGGTGACCAGACACCATGCAAGCTCAGGGAAAAGGTTGCAATGGATAATAGTTGTAATATACAATTATTGTATGCTACAATAATTCCCGGAGGGGTGACTCGATGAAAAATCAGAAGCAGTGTATTCAGGTTAACCAAGCCCTTTTCTCGCTGGCGCATGCATATGAAGCAAGGATGTTAAAAGACGCGAAGGCCAGGGCTTCTGATATCAGGCTTTCTGACTGCGCCGTGATAATGGTGCTGGGACAATTGCAGCCGATCAGCGCCAGCCGGCTTTCCCTCCGGATGTTCATTAATCCCGGCACTATTTCCCTTTACTTACGGCGCCTGGAGAATAAAGGCCTCATCGTGCGCGAACGGGACAAGAAAAACCGGCGTCTCTGGTGGCTGACGCTGACAGAGCAGGGCCGGGATGCATACGCCGCCATTATCCAGGGTACCGTGAAGTATACACGGGACTTTTTATCGCCCCTGAAGCCTGCGGAGCAGGCAGCTTTGCACAGGTTATTGTTGAAGGCCTCCCATGGGCTTGGTTTTGATTGGCAGTGAATCCTGAGAATGGAGGGCGCCGGCATGAAACGAAAACTCATCCTGGTCAACCCGGTCAACCCTGTACGCATCGGTCTGACAGTGAATAAAAGCTCTCGCTTCCCGCCGCTGGGGCTGGGGATAGTGGCTGCGTTAACTCCGCCGTCCTGGGACGTAACTCTGTTGGACGAAACCTGGGAACCATTTCGCTATCAAGAGGCCGACCTGGTCGGTATCACAGCTTTTACAGCAACCGCTCCCAGGGCTTATGAAATAGCCCGGCAGTACCGTTCGAAGGGTGTGCCGGTTGTTATGGGAGGCATTCATGCCTCTATGTGTGCTGAAGAGGCTTCCCTGTTTGCGGATTGTGTGGTCAAAGGTGAGGCGGAAACGGTTTGGCCGACGATCATAGCTGACTTTGAAGCCGGCCAGCTGAAAACCAGTTATTGCGGCGACAGAGTTGATCTGGCAGGCAATCCTCTTCCCAGGCATGACCTGTTCAATCACGGTTATATGTTTGCCTCGGTGCAGACTTCGCGCGGCTGCCCCATGGACTGCAGCTTCTGCTCGGTGACCACATTCAACGGCCGCAGGTATCGGCGCCGGCCTGTGAGGGAAGTCCTGGATGAGCTGTCCCTTATTTCACAAAAAATGGTTTTCTTTGTTGACGATAATATTATCGGGTACGGGGAAGAGGCCAGGGACAGCGCCCTGGAACTGTTCAGGGGTATGGTGGAGCGGAAACTGGATAAGTGGTGGTTCTGCCAGGCTTCGTTGAATTTTGCCGACGATGAAACGGTTCTGGCCTGGGCGGCCCGGGCCGGGTGCAAAATGGTCTTTCTCGGTCTTGAGTCGGAGGACGAAGATGATCTGGCTGAAATCAATAAGCAACTGAATCTGAAAAGACAGGTTTCAGCCTATTCCAGAGCTTTTAAACGCATACATAGAGCGGGTATCGCCGTACTGGGCGCATTTATCTTCGGAATGGATGGCGATACACCGGACAAATTAAAGTCGCGGGCGCAGTATATGATCAGAAGCGAGGTGGACGTTATGCAGGTAACACATCTCACCCCGCTGCCGGGAACGCGGCTTTTCGATAAATTGAGACAGGAGGGGCGTATTATCTACGGCGATTTCCCCCGGGACTGGAGTCGCTATGATATGACACAGGTGGTGCACAGGCCTGCAAAAATGAGTCCGACAGAGCTTTCAGCAGACATCTTGCGCTGCAACCGTGACCTGTACTGCTGGCCGGTGATACTGAAAAAGGCCTGCCGGACATTAATCACAACGCATAATCCCCTGGCTGTCATGTTCGCTCTGCAGTCCAATGTGAATTACCGCAACGTCGGCCGGGGCCAGTTAAGGCAACAGAAACAGCGAATCATCGCTTGATATAGCCCGGAAGTATGTAAATATAGGGCTTGCGCAGTATATATCTGTGCAGCCAGCGGTCGAAGCGGCGGAAGGCCAGGAAAAGCACCCAGATCATGGCGTCCTCTTTGTAATATGCCCTGACCTCCTTTTCCGTGATAGGTTTGACGCCCAGTGAGGCGCCCTCTGCGGCGTAGAATTCGTTGGCGGCCTGTACCAAACCGGGCACCAGTTCGGGCCGCTGCTCCTTGTAGAAGTTGGCGATCAGGTCGATCGTAACCAGGCGGGCATCGTAATAGCGCGTCATCACCCCCTCCAGGAAGAGCCAGCGGATGAGCCAGACCAGGAACGAGGGCGCGCTGCGCAGGAAAAGCTCCGGATCCAGCCGCTCCAGGCCATTTTTTTTCATCAGAGGAGTGCTGGTATCGAAGTACAGCAGTTTGGACCCCGCGCTCACCTGCGGCCTGGAAGCATCGAAGCCGTCGATGGCCCAGTTGGATATCTGCCCGTCTATCCCCAGTGCCCGGTCCGGATTGGCCAGATTGAATTCCCAGACCCTGGTCAGCTCTCGTAGTACGAGCATAAATAGTGTACGGACACCTTCGGTGTTCAAGGTATGGATGGCGCGGTTACCGATGGATTCGGGGTTCAGCTTGCGTTGGATGTCGAAAGCTATGATATTGCCGGCCTCCGAGATAAAAGAGGCGAAGCCCCATTCGGGTATGTTTATGCCGAGCTCTTTGGATAACAGCTCATTATAATCTGTATACAGTATCTCGTATTGAGCGATCTCCTCCTTCGTTTTAAAGATGGGCATCCGCTTGCAGGCCAGGTTCTTGGTCGACTCCGTCTGTATTTCGAAGATGGTGCTGATCTCACCATATCCCAGCACACGGGCGGGTATCCTGCTGGTTTCGGGATGCGCCGGATCCAGGCCCCTTTCGAATTCTTTCAGCAGCTCGATATCTACCTGCACGGCGTCCTCCTGTCGATATTTTATTTCAGGTCAAGGAAGGCTGCCGTATCGCCCAGGGCGCCGTCCACGCCTTCCAGTATCAGGTTGGCAACTTTCGTATCGATGATCAGCGGCGGCAGCAGCTGGCAGACTCTCCTGTCGTTGTTGGCGTAGATGGCCAGTATGCCGTGGTCGTAACAGGACTTGGTCAGAATCGGCCCGCAGGCGTCGTTGACCATCTCGATGCCCATCATCAGGCCGAGCTGTCGCAGGCCGGTAAGTATCTTCGGGTGCTTCCTTTTCAATTCAACGAAGCCGCTCTTGAAAAAGGCCGCCAGACGATTAACGTTCTCCAGGAACTCCGGTCTGGACGATTCATCCAGCACAGCAGCGGCCACCGGGCAGCCCACTTCGGCGCCTCCGAACGTGGAAACGTGAATAAAGGGGTTGTTGTGGAAGAAACTGTCCAGCTCCTTGCGGTAGCAGGTTGCGCTCAAGGGATAGATGCCGCCGGAGAGCCCTTTGCCGATCACGATGATGTCGGGCACGGTGTTGAAATGCTCAATGCCCCACAGCTTGCCCGTGCGCCCCAGTCCGGTCTGCACCTCGTCGATGATGAGCAGCGCCCCTTTGTGCGAGCAGATGCGGCGGGCCTGCATGAAGAAGTCCCTGGACGGGACAGGCATGCCGAGCGTGGCAGGTATTGTCTCGAAGATGACAGCGGCCGTTTCATTGTCCACGGCCTTTTCCAGCGCTGCGACGTTATCGAAGGGGACCTGCAGGAAGCCGGGAAGATTGGGCCCGAAGGGGGACCGGTACTGCTCGTCCCCGGTGGCCAGCGCAAAGCCGGTATGGCCGTGATAGCCGCCGGTGGCCGAAACGACCTTATATTTGCCCGTGAATCCGCGGGCCAGCTTGATGGCCAGGTCGATGGCCTCGCCTCCGCCCACCCCGAACACCGTGCAGGAGATATCGCCGGGCATCAGGCCGGCCAGCTTCTCCCCCAGCAGCGCGCGCTGTTCGCTGATCAGGTGATGGTTGCCGATATCGAGCTCCTTCAGGCTGTTCTGAAGAGCTTTAACAACCAGGGGATTGCGGTGGCCGAGATTAAAAACCCCGCCGTTGCAATGGCAGTTGATCAGGCGCTTGCCGCCGGCGGCGTCCCAGACATAGGGGCCTTCCCGCCGGCCGAAAACGAACTCCATGTCGTAAGATTTAAAGGTCTCCGCCTTGCCTGACGATACGTATTCGGCGAAACGGCGGACGATGGT
>Ga0136653_10002492_pt1 | contig 10066 bp, 5 predicted proteins | sample LakKivw275mmetaG_FD_94866 | JGI IMG/M metagenome (GOLD analysis project Ga0136653, IMG submission 94866) | Anoxic lake water microbial communities from Lake Kivu, Rwanda to study Microbial Dark Matter (Phase II) - Lake Kivu water 275m metaG... | ecosystem: Environmental > Aquatic > Freshwater >... | reverse complement strand
GTATCTGGACATGAAGGAACTGGAGTTGTGGGACGCTCTCAGCCGGCCGTCCCCGACCGTGCCAGTCGCATGAACACACCAAAACACGAGGTCACCTATTTGCAGACAAATCGGCGCTTGACCGAAGTTGGGCGAAGAGCTCGCCGAAGAGCTTGGGGAAGAGCTTATCCAAGAGTTGGGGGAGGAGCTTGCCGAAGAGCTTGGGGAAGAGCCTGCCCAAGACCCTGGGGAAGGCTCTGCCGAAGAGCTTGGGGAAGACTCTGCCGAGGACTCTGGGGAAGACCTTACCAGAGACTTCGGGGAGGAGCTTACCAAAGAGCTTGGGGAAGAGCTCGCCAAGGAGTTCGGGGAAGAGTCTACCAAAGAGCTGGGGAAGGAGCTTACCGAAGATCTCGGGGAGAAGTCTACCAAAGAGTTGGGGGAAGTCTCTACCCAGCGCAGGGGTGTTTCTGGCCGGTGAGGCACTAACTATCAGCTCTTTGGTTACTTGCGTCGTCCATTGGCATCATCATCCAGCCTACGAATTTGTAGGATTCCCCGGCATTGACGTTGGAGGATACCTGCATTTGCATGGTGGTGCAGTCCTGTCTACATGTAGTGGTCCGGCCATTCTGGGCCACAATTCTGTCGCCCACCCATCTGTCCCCATACCGCCTACCCCGTAGCCTTCGCTTACACAGCGCGAGACAAGATGAAGCCAACAACGACAGGAACGTTGACCTGAGCATTGAGCCGAACAATGGCGCGAACGTTCTCTCAAACAACGTCTCGAACAACTTCGCGAGCAATGCGTGGTACAGCGAAGGACAGAGGTTGAGGTCAAGGTTGAGGTCGAGTGCAGGGTTCAGTAGCGGATGCAGTTGGCGATACAGCCCGCGATGCAGTGAGCGATACTTTGGCCGGTACTTGCCGACGAGCAATGTGATGTACATTGCGGGATACAAGTGCGCACAGCGCGAGGTCCAAACCTCTCGTACCGAAGTCCACAACGTCCCGGCGCCGGTTGCGCCGCGGCGCTTGGTCTGCAGGCAGGGGGCAGGCGGCGTCAATTGCGGACGGGATTTGACCGGCACGTGTCACAGGCTAGAATATCTGCCTGTTGACGCATCTGGCGTCGGTTCCTGTTTCGATGAAACCCACTATGGCCATTGGAGGCAATTGATGTTGCGTTCTGTCCGTGTTCTCGCATTGGTGCTTGTCGCAGGGCTTGGGGCAGTAACCTTGGGACACGATCCGAAACTCCAGGAGAGTTTCGGTCATGTCCCGCGGTCCCGCGCCGGCGGGGCGACCGGTACGTTGACCCAGAGTCTGGAATTCAGCCAACAGGATTTCGTGTTCGGCAAGGCGAACGGCTATGACGCCGTGACGTTGGTCGGATTCGGGACACGATCCGAATTCTCGGCGAATTCGGTCATGTCCCTCGGGTGTTCGACAGCCGAGCCGGGCTATCCTAACCTGCCGCTGGCGTTCTACAACGTGGTGATACCGCCCGACGCGGAGGTGACCGGCGTCGAGGTCGTCGGCGTTTCGACCGAGGCGCTGTCCGGCGACTTCGACATCCATCCGAGCCAGCGGCCGCAGGCGCTGAGAGGGCCCAGGGGAAATGGGGACAGTCCCCCGGAGCGCGAGGACGCGCGGTACGGTCCCCATTTCCCGGCCGCGTCCCGCGCCGCATTTGTCCCGCCCGACGCGAAGGCCTACGCATCGAGCCAGCCGTATCCGGCCGAGCTGGTCAACTTCACCCGGTCGGGCATGATGGGCGGCTATCGCATCGCAACCTTCCAGGTCGCCCCGCTGCGCTACTATCCGGCCGAGAAACGGCTCGAACTGGTCACGCACATCAAGGTCGCGGTCCGCTATGAACGGAACCGGCACGAGGTCCTGAGCCTGGATAAGTCCCAGGTCGACCTGATGGGCAAGAGCGTCCGCGCGCTGGTCGCGAATCGGGAGCAGGCCGCGCGATGGGCGCCGGCGACGCGCCGGACGACCGGGGCCGCCGCGGCCGGGCTGCCCGGCGACTCAGTGACCGACATGATAGTCATCACCAACAGCGCGCGCGCCGCCAACTTCCAGCCGTTCGCGGACTGGAAGACGCGGCGCGGTATCAAGACCGAAATCGTGAAGACTGAGTCCATCTATTCAAACTACGCCGGGCGCGACAATCCCGAGAAGATCCGGAACTGTGTGAAGGATTTCTGGCAGAACCACGGGCTGAAGTGGGTGCTCATCGGCGGCGACGACGGCATCGTCCCGGTTCGGACCTGCCGGCTCACGGTCGAGGGCAGCACCGAGGACATCGCGTCGGATATGTACTACGCCGACCTGCAATACTCCTGGGACTCGAACAATAACGACGTATTCGGCGAGATGGAGGACTCGGTTGACCTGCTCTACGATGTCTACATCGGACGGACACCGGTGGACAACGCATCCGACGTGGCGACGTTCTTCGCCAAGGATACGATGTTCGAGAAGCACCAGGATACGACCCGGCTGAAGCGGGTGCTGTACGGCTCGACGATGCTCTTCGACCCGTACCATGGCCGGGTCATCAACCGCATGATTGCCGACATCTTCCCGCCCGGCTGGACCCACGCTCATCTCGAGGACCCGGCCGACGGCGAATACGCCGATTCGATGAGCCAGGGATTCCAGCTCGCCCACGTCGGCGCTCACGGCAACCCCTACACGTTCTCCGTACTGTGGCGCAACGAGGTTTCGGGCCTCACCAACGGCCTCACCAGGCTCAACTTCGTCAACTCGTTGGCCTGCGAGTCGGGCTGGTTCGACAACGAGGAGTGCCTGGCCGAGTACCTGGTCAAGGCCGCGAACGGCGGGTGCATCGCCTGCATGCTCAACTCGCGCTACGGGTTCGGCTACCCGCCGGCGCTCGGGCCTTCGGAACTGCTCGACCTGCAGTTCTACCGCTACTTCGTTCAGGGCTACGCGAGCCAGTTTGGCAGCATCGGTATGCTCTCCAAGGACTACTTCCGCAGCCTGGGGATGGGCCAGGAGGTCTGGCGCTGGTGTCTGTTCGAACTCAACCTGTTCGGCGACCCGACGCTTTTCGTCTGGTCCGAGCAACCCCGGAACCTGACCGTGACCGCGCCGGACTCGGTTCCGACCGGCATCCAACTGGTGCGCGTCACCGTCAAGGATGGTGCTACACCGGTCAAGGGTGCGCTGGTTTGTCTGAGCAAGGGAACCGAAACCTATGCCCGCGGGTGGACCAATTCGCAGGGCTGGGTTGACCTGCTGGTCGCGCCGACCACCACCGGGGACCTGGACCTGTCGGCCAGCGCCCAGAACTACTACCCGCACGACGGCCTCGTGCCGGTGCGCGGCAGTTCCGATGACCCGGCACTGGTGTTCGCGGGACTGCGCATCGACGACGGGAACGGCCGGATCGACCCGGGCGAGACCGTCGACCTGTACGTCTCGGTGAAGAACGAAGGCGCGGTCCCCGCGACCGCAACGACCGCGGTGTTACGTTCCCTCTGTCCCTACCTGACACTGGTCGACTCGACTTCGATCTACGGTACGATTGCGGCCGGGGCAACGGTGGAGGGCGACCGGTTCCGGGTGACGGCAGCGGATACGACGCCGCCCGGAATCGACGCCGAGATGATCGCCGCCTGCGTTGCGGCCGAGGGTTCGTGGGAGCCGTACTTCGAGACCCGCGTCGGTGAGGCGCCGCCGGAGAAGCGGCTCTGGGCCGACCACGACAACAATGACATGATTCTCTCGGTTACCTCGCTCGGCTCGATCGGTACGCTCGGTCCGTACGAGGAGGGGTCGGGGTTGAAGTACCCGCGCAACGCGCCGCACGGGGCGATCTACTCTACCAGTTTCGCCTGCGGGAACGGGCCGGATTACGTGGTCGACCGCTGGTACGGACATCCGAGCACGACCACACAGGCCGACTGGCGTGCGGTCGAGACGCTGCACGCGGTGGTGCCCCCGCTGGCCGGAGACCAGGAATACCAGGCCGTGATTGACGACAGCTCCCATCCCACGCCGAAGCGGCTGGTCGTGGACCAATGGTCGATGTCGGTCGCCAGCCCCGGGTATCGCGACTTCGTAGTCCTCCGCTACAAGGTCCGGAACTTCGGTTCGGACTCGCTCAATGGCCTCTACGTCGGCATCTTCTCCGATTTCGACATCGACAACACGACCACGAATGAGGTCTTCACCGACACGCTGCGCCGGCTGACCTACATGACCCAGCTCTTCGATTTCGAGTACGCGGTGGGCATCAAGCTGCTGGCGCCGCTGGCTGCGGCCAACCTGTCGGCAATCGACCACAATGTCTACGTCAGCCCGCCCGGGATGATGACCGAGGCGGTGAAGGACAGCTTCCTGAACGGGGCGATATCCGTGCCGAACTCGACCGGTTCCCGCAACTGGTCCTGCGTCGTGTCGGCCGGGCCGTATGACCTCGGAGTCAACGAATACCGATACGTGGCGTTCGCCTTTGTCGGCGGCAACACCGAGCAGGAGATGCTCGAACATGCGGACTCGGCCCAGGCCTGGTTCGACCGTTCGGTCGCAGTGGCCGAGCCGGTCAACGCCAGCGACGTGGACATCGCGCAGGTCGCGCTGCAGGTGGCGCCGAGCCCGGTGCGCGACCGCGCGCAACTGAGGCTCGCGTTACCACAGGCAGGACGGGCGTTGGTCGAAGTGCTGGACGTGGAAGGCCGAATCGTGAAGGTGCTCGCCCAGGGCGAGTTTGCCCGCGGTGTGCACACGCTCGGCTGGGACGGCCGGGACGAGGCCGGTCGCAAGGTAGCCAGCGGCATCTACGTCTACCGGCTCGCGACGGCGGCCGGTACGGTCAGTCGAAAGGCAGTGGTTCTGAGGTAGGATTCGAGGATTCCAGGGGTCGAGGATTCGAGTCGGGCACCAGACTTCCTCGACTTCTGAGTCATGGTTTTCTTGAAGGCAGCAGCACTCCGGTAGTACGGACAGACCGGAGAGGAAAGGAGAAAAGAGATGAAGGATAAGGTCCTGAGACTGGGTCTCGCGGCGTTGGCGCTGGTCGTATTCGGCTGCGCTACCACCGGTTCGCAGAAGGTCGCGGGCGTTACGCCGGTCCAGAAGATGGAGTTTGCCGACCACGTCTACTACCACAATATGGGCATCGCGTGGGACGGTGACTACTACTACACCGTGAACGGCGGCAATACCGACTACTCGAACCTGAACCGGTATGACGAATCGGGAGAGCTCGATGCCGAGTTCGACATCGCCGCCGACGGCCGTGCCGTCCTGTACAGCCCATCGGAAGAACAACTCTTCGTCAAGCCCTACGGGCTGTCGCTCGACGACGTTGACCTGGAATTCGAGGAGACGGGCACGGCCCTTGATGACATCTTCAGCGGGGAACAGAGCTCGGTCGCAATCTCACCCGACGGCGAGAGGCTCTACGAGCTGCACGAGGGTACGGTCGATGTGTTCAACACGGACGGCGACAAGGAGAATTCCCTCGAGCTGTCGAGCTACAACACCACTGAATCGCGCGGTTACGCGTTCGCGATTGCCGCGTCGGACAAGTTCCTGTTCGTTTGGGCGCCGGAGAGCGAAACCGACGTCCTGGTCTACGGCATCGACGGCAGGTACGTCACCAAGTTCACGCTGCCCCGAGCCGGATTCGGGTTCTCGCTGTCGTGGGCTAACGACATGCTCTGGATTGCCGAGGACGCGGACGGCGATACCGACGGCGCGGACGGCACGTGGTATGGGTACGCACTCGAGGGGCTCGAGTGAAGTTCGAATGATGAAGTCCGAATGACGAATGCCCGGGCATTCGGAATTCGGGTTCACGGGCTAGGGCCACCTGGACCCTCGAACCCTGGAACCCCGGGACCCTAGAGTCTTCGGATTGACGGCGCGAGGACCGATACCGCCGCCAGGCTGACCAGCACGGCGCATCCGCCGACGAGAGTCGCCGCGGGTGCGCCGAACCGTTGAGCGATACTCCCACCAAGGAAACTCCCGAGCGGGAACATGCCGTTGAACGCCAGCATGTACACGCTCAAGGCCCGGCCGCGGATGTGGTCCGGGGCGATGGTCTGGACCAGCGTGTTGGTCAGTGAGGCGATGGAAGTCTGGCAGAATCCGATGAGCACAATCACCGGCAGGGCGAGGTGGAAGTCGCGGATGAAAGAGAACAGGACGATCAGGATGCCGAGGCTGAACGTGCCGAACACGAGGATGCGACCCTTGTGTTCAGTCTTGCTGATCGTGGCCAGGGTCAGTCCGCCACAGACCGCGCCGATGCCGATGCAGGTCATCATCAGTCCGTACCCGCGGGCGTCGGCGTGAAGCACGTCCCGCGCGAAGACCGGCATCAAGGGGAGATAGATCAGGCCGAAAGAGCTGAATACCGCCATCATGATGACGAGCGTTCTGATGTCACGGTGTCCTTTGACGTACTTGAGGCCGGCGAGAATCCGTTGGGCGACCGACTCGGTGGAATCGTGCGGTCGGGGAGGAGGCAGCCGAATCAGCCAGAGCGCGAAGATGATGGCGAGGAAACTCGCGCTGTTGATGCCGAAGCAGCCGCCCGGTCCGATGGTGCCGAGCAGCACGCCGGCGATGGCCGGGCCGACGATGCGGGCGGAGTTGAACATCGTCGAGTTGAGTGCGATGGCATTGAGGACGTTCTTGTACCCGACCAGTTCCGGTATCAGCGAATGGGCAACCGGGCCGTTGAGCGTGGCCGCGAATCCGGACAGGCAGGAGATCACCAGCACGTGGTAGATTGTCAGGACATGAGTCCAGTAGAGCACGGCAAGTATCAGCGCAAACAGAGCCAGCACCGACTGGGTCCAGACCAGGAGCTTCCGCTTGTCGAACCGGTCGGCCATGGCCCCGGCCGGCAGTGAAACCAGCCAGGCCGGCAACCAGGCGAGGGCCGAGTTCAACCCGACGAAGAATGGGGAGTCGGTCAACTGCAGGACCAGCCAGCCGGTCGCGATGCTCTGAATCCACGTGCCGATGAGCGATGTGAGGTTGCCGAACCAGTAGAGCCGGTAGTTGCGGTGCCCGAAGGCGGCAAAGGTGGCCGGCAGGGCAAAGCCCGACGCGCGCACTACCTCCTCCTCGACTACTTCGAGGCCCGGCTTGTGCTGCTGGAAAACGGGGGCTGTACCGGCGCGGGACATGACCGAATTGTCCGACAATTCGGATCGTGTCCCAAGCTCGCTTGCCGCGGGATCATTCTCGGTCTTGGCGCGCTCACGTTCTGTTGACAAGGTGACAATTCTACCGCCCTCGCCGCTGCCTGTAAACGGCAGCGGCTCGGCCCTTGAACATGTATACGTCTTGAAGAACGGCCGGCCGAGGTCAGGAGCTGCCGAGGTTGCCGCCGAGCTTGATCCCGAGCATCCAGCGGAAGGCGAACTCGTGGCCGCCGTTGACTGCCCAGTAGCGCCAGATGGGGAAGTCGGCGTAGAGCGGTCCCAGCTTGAGTCTGATGCCGGCGTCCATACGCGGTTTGCGGAAGCCGGGTTGGGCGAGGCTGTCCCCGACGTTGCCAATGTCAAAGAAGGGATGGAGCGAGAGGATGCCCAGTCTGGGCAGGGTCCCCTCGAAGTTGATGCCGTAGGCGGCGCGGCCGTGCAGGTACTCTCCGGCCCAGCCGCGGCAGTTGACATCGGCGTCGTAGTGCCAGTTCTCCTGGCCCGACGTCAGGCCTTCATAGCCCCAACTGACCGGCTCGGCCGAGTTGCTGGTCAGCCCACCGGAGAGGTAGAACTGGTCCTGGGCGGGCACATTGCCCCAGACATGGCCCACGAACACCCGCAGTGTGAGGCTGAACGGGTGCAGGCCACGCCAAGTGCACGACTGCTCCAGTCCGGCCCTCAGGTAGTTGGAGCCGCTGCCCAGCGCGATTGCGCCTTTTCGGACGTAGGCCTGAGCGCCGCCGAGGAAGAGGCGTGATTCGTAGGTATGCGCGATTCGCGCACGGACGTCGGCGGTGCGGGCGCTGTCCCAGGCCCGAGGGTCGCGGGATTTCAGGTTGTAGAGGTCGAGAATGCGATAGCCGAAGTCGATCGTCGTCTTGGGCTGTCGGAATGCGGGTCCGAGTTCCTGGCTGAAGTAGAGCTTGGCGCCGGCATCGACCAGCGAGTAGTCGAGTGCGGCATATACGCGCAACCGGTCGTTCAAGAAGGTGAGCGGAGTCTGGTAGTTGACGCTCGTGTGCCAGTCGTCAATCGCCGTGCTGTAGACTTCGCTGGCCGTCCATTGGTGGCGGCCGCGCAAAGGTCCGCTGTCGTAGAACTGGCGGCCCTGGGCCCAGGCGCAGAGCTGGAACCCGTGGTATGCGTCCACCCACGCGTACGGGCCGTAGAAGATCTGATAGGCTGTGAAGCTGGGAAGGGCGAAGATCGGCCGTATGGTCACTTTGTGGTCGCCGAGTCGGTTCGGAAGAATGGAGTCGTCCTGCCCGTTGGGCCCGATGAAGTCGAGCCGGGCCGGGTGCGATGCGGACCGGGATTCCATCCAGTCGCGCATCTGGGAGTCGAACACGGGCCGGCCGAGTCTCCGTTCCTCGGCAAGCAAGACAAGCGCGGGACGAGCCTGAGCGGTTGCCTGGTAGCCGATCTGGTCGCGACACCGGGCCGGGTCGTCGCAGAGGACGTTGTTCGAGGCTCCCGCGTAGTAGTAGACCTTGTTGTAGTACTCAGTGTTGAGGCCGGACAGGAGCCAGCCGAACAGCGGGTTCGACACGAGGCTGGTCCGGCCGTACTTGTCGTCCATGTAGCGCATTGCCGAGTATGCTGCCGGGCCCTGCGCGACGCCCGGGTTACTGAGTTCGTCGGCGCCGGTCGCGCAGGCGGTCCATTGGAGTGCGACCTGTTGCGCGAGAGCAAGCTCGAACGAGCGGGTATAGGGAATCGGCCGGGTTGCCATCACGACGAGTCCCGGGTATGACGCATCTTGCGCAACGATACCCGAGCCGTCGACGATGGTCAGGTCTGCGAACGGGAACGGTCCATTCCACTCCTGCATCCGGCGCAGCATGTCGGCCGTATTCAGCACGGCGTAGTACCATTCCGAGCTGGAGAAGCTGCGGGCCAGGACCGTGATGTTCGTGCCGCCGATGGCACGTGACATCTTCTTCAGGCGCGGTGAGGCGACGACCGCGAACTCGGAGACGTTCGGTGCCTCGATGCTCAGTATCTTGCGGCCGGGCCCGGGCGCGGAAGAATCGGACACCGAGCCGATAGTGGACACGTTCATGTCTGCGGCTACATCGAGCGTCACGTGGTAGTCGCCGAACGCGGCCGGGGAGTGGCCGAACACGTGATAGCCGCCGACCAGCCAGCCCGTGGTCGGCGTGCGGGCTGCGACCTCAGGGTACCAGTGGGCCAGCACGAAGCTGCGTCCGCTGCGGGCGAGCTCGCCGAACCGGGACGGGACTCTGGTGCGGAACCCCAGGTTGATTGTCACCGACTCTCCTGGAGCAAGCGGTGGGTTCAGGAACAGGCCCAGCTCAGTTTCCGTTTCGGATATCAGGGACACCCGGCCGCCGGATTCGACCAGGTCGACTGTGGTCCATCCCCGGTCGCCTTCGCGGGCGAGCGAGAAGTCGAACCGGCCCATCGCTTCGAGTTCGCGTGCATAAGTTGTAGTGCGGCTGCGGAGGGCATTGGGGTAGAGGTGAAGCCAGACGGAGCCGAGCTCATCCGAAGTCAGGTTGCGGTAGCGGAACGTCTCAATGCCGCACAGGAGTCCGGCGGCGTCATCGAGCCGCGCGGAGATGGTGTAGTCGACCGTTTGAGCGCCCGCTCCGATGGTGACAAGGAGGAGCAGCGGCAGCAGGGCAGGCCGCTTCATCCGGCGTTCGATTGTCGGCGAAAGGTATCGGTGCAAGAAGCCTGTATCTGCGCCAGCAGCTTGCGGTCAAGGCCTTGCGCGACCGCGGGCTGAACCAGTTTCGCGAGTTCGCGTTCGGCTGTTCCGGGCCGGGTTGTTTCGTATGCGTCAAAGGTCGAGCAGCAGGCACGGGCAAAGGAGAGATAGGTGCGGTGCAGCGAAGATGGAATCCGCAGTGAGT
>Ga0136653_10002491_pt1 | contig 10067 bp, 8 predicted proteins | sample LakKivw275mmetaG_FD_94866 | JGI IMG/M metagenome (GOLD analysis project Ga0136653, IMG submission 94866) | Anoxic lake water microbial communities from Lake Kivu, Rwanda to study Microbial Dark Matter (Phase II) - Lake Kivu water 275m metaG... | ecosystem: Environmental > Aquatic > Freshwater >... | reverse complement strand
GGTTGGCGAGGTGGATGCGTGCAAAGGAGATGGCCAACACCGCCCGCACCCCCAGATGGAGCGGCGCCATGGCTGCATGCTCGCGGCTGGAGCCCTGCCCGTAGTTCTGTCCACCCAGTATAGCGCCCGGACCTGCTGCCAGCGCGCGTTCGGCAAAGGTCGCGTCCACACCCTCAAAGACGTGCTGCGCCAGGGCGGGCACATTCGAGCGCAGCGGCAGGAAGGCAGCGCCGGCGGGTGAGATGTGATCGGTGGTTATGTTGTCTCCGACCTTCAGCAGGACCGTCAGCTCAATGCTATCCTGCATCGGCTCACGCTTCGGTGCGGGCTTGATATTGGGGCCACGGTAGATTTCAACATCCTGCGGTTTGTCGGGCGGCGGGATGAACATGCTGTCGTCAATCGAGAAGCGCTGCGGCATCTCAATGTGCGGCGGCTCGCCGAGGCCGTGCGGGTCGGTGATCACCCCGTTCAGCGCCGCGGCGACGCAGGTTTCGGGTGAGGCCAGGTACACCTGGGCATCCCTCGTGCCGCTGCGGCCCTCGAAGTTGCGGTTGAATGAGCGCAGGGTGACGCCCCCGGATTGCGGTGCCGCGCCCATGCCGAGGCACGGTCCACATGCCGACTCCAGCAGGCGCGCTCCGGCGGCGATGATGTCGGCAAGTGCGCCATTCTCGGCGAGCATGGTGAGGATCTGGCGTGACCCCGGCGATATCATCAAGCTTGTGTTCTCGGCGATGGTCCTGCCCTTGAGCAGCGCGGCGACCGTCATCATGTCCTTATAGCTGGAGTTGGTGCAGGAGCCGATGCACACCTGGTCAACCGGCTTGCCTGCCAGCCGACTGACAGGTACGACGTTGTCCGGGCTGTGCGGCTGTGCGATCATCGGCTTGATGATGGAGAGGTCCAACTCGATGACCTCGGCGTATTCGGCTCCCTCTTCGGCCTGGAGGGGCGTCCAGTCATCCTCTCGCTCCTGGGCGGCCAGGAAGATGCGCGTTTGCACGTCGCTGGGAAATATGCTGGTGGTGGCTCCCAACTCGGCGCCCATGTTGGTGATCGTCGCGCGCTCCGGTACGGTAAGGCCTGCCACACCTGGCCCGAAATACTCCACGATCTTGCCGACGCCGCCCTTGACCGAAAGCCTGCCCAGCAGCGTGAGGATGACATCCTTGGCCGACACCCAGGGCGACAGATTGGCCGACAGCTTCACGCCCAGCACCTGCGGCACCGCCACGTAGTAGGGCGCTCCGGCCATTGCCACAGCCACGTCCAGTCCGCCTGCCCCGATAGCGATCATGCCCAGCCCGCCGCCGGTCGGAGTGTGGCTGTCGGAGCCCAGCAGCGTCTTGCCCGGCACGCCGAAGCGCTCTAGATGAACCTGGTGGCAGATGCCATTGCCGGGGCGGGAGAAGAGGATGCCATACCTGGCGGCCACCGACTGCAAGTAGCGGTGGTCATCGGCATTCTGGAAGCCGGTCTGCAGCGTGTTGTGGTCAACATAGGAGACGGACAGCTCGGTTTGTGCCCGGTCAACGCCGATGGCCTCAAGCTGCAGATAAGCCATTGTGCCAGTGGCATCCTGGGTCAGCGTCTGGTCAATGCGTATGCCGATCTCGCCGCCAGTGTCCAGGTCGCCCTGCAGGAGATGAGCCCTGAGTATCTTTTCGGTCAATGTGCCCTTCACGACATTCCCTCCGTGACAAGCGGCCCGGCGTGTCAGAGAAACCTCATTATAGCTCAGTTCGCGGCGTGGCGCAGCACAAATGTTGCCCGCCATCGCCGCGGCTGGCTTTGATTACAGAAAGGTCGCTAAATGCTGCAAAATGGCAGCTTTTCGGCGTCTGGAGACGATTATCTGCAGTAATCATCTCGCTCAATCGGGAGCGAGCCATGTCCAGCAGCATCTTTTGGGTTGACATGCACAGGCAGAGAGGCTATATAAGGCAGTGATCAGACCAAAACCAGCATCCTGTGCCAACACGAAGTCCCAGTCAGACAGGGAGGGGTTCAACGTGAAGGTAGTTTGGCGAATAGCTGCATACCTGGGTCTGGCGTCCATAGTTTTCGGGTTGATTGACCATTTCCTGATACTGAGTGGGCGAGGAGCCGCTCTCGCCGCCTTGGGCTCACCCGGAGGCTTCCTGGAGTTCGCCATGTCGCTGTTCCTTTTCGCCATTGTGCTCCTGCTCTATGAGATAAACAGCAATCTTGAGGGCAAGGGCGGCGGGGAATAGCGGCACGCGCCCCACGATCTGCCATGCGCGCAGATGCTCCAAATCTGTCGCGGTGACCCCGGTCGCGAGCGTAGGATGGTACCCACAGGGGTCGCCGCGCTCCTGCGAAGCGTACACCCTCATGCGTTGCTGAAGCTGCGGGGTAAGGCGTCGTCAGAAGCGACTTCGGGCCGATAGTCGGGTCTGAGGCGCTGGTGCCGGCCCGTGGCTATTGGAGCGGGCGGGTTGGTGCCGGGCTCTGGAGGGATGGTAGTTGGTCCATCGCCACCCTCACCATCTGCACCTCGGGCGGCAGGCCCTGGGGAGTGAAACTCGGCTCCACACCGCTGGCCCCTGCTGGGATCTGGAAAGCCACATAGCCCTCCGTCATGCTGTTGGGAGACAGGTCCACGGGAGACAGGAAGCGGCGGTTGGCCATCGCGTCCATGCCTGACGCCCACACATACGGGTAGTAGATTTGTCCCTGGTACTGCACGGCGGTTATCTGATGGTCAACGTGCACTGTGGCAGTGCTCTTGTTGACAATGCGGAAGAAGGCAGTGACAAACTGGAAGCCGGCTTGCGGCTGCACCATCGGCATGTTGGATACAAAGGGGTGCACGGTCGCGGCCCAGTAAACCACTCCCGACGGTCCGGCGGGCTTGGGCTCCGGTTTGGCCTCCGTCTCAGGCAGCGCCGGCCCCTCGGGGAGCTGGGTGTCCTTCTTCTCGGTCTGCGGCAGGCCGGAGCCCTCTGGCAAGGCCGGCGTTTCGGCGCTTTCGGGAAGCGCAGGCCCTTGGGGTAGCTCGGGACGCGGCAGTGTGGGGACGTTGTTGGATGCAGCCGGCAGAGCCTCAGTCCCCTGCGGGCCGCGCAGGATCTTGTAGCCGAAAAAGGAACCAAGACCAAGCACGACCAGTAGACCCACAGCAACCAGAATCCAGACAAACAAAGGTGTCCCTGTCTGCTTCCCAGACTTCGCTGAATACTTGCCCATCGCAAGTCACCTGCCATACGCCTATCGTTGGTAGTCAGATTCGCCGACCGCAAGCCTGACACCTGCCGGGCCCTACGGCGGCGGCAACCAAAGGGATGAGCCAGTTTGTCAGAAATGGTGCAGAAGTACTTATCAGACGGGCTGCGCCTCCTGGGTGTTCGCGGCATCTCCGAGAGCCGGCTGACGAGGCCCGGTGATAACCAGAACATCACCGTGGCACACGATTCGCCCGACTACCACGTTGCCTTCCCCGGTCTTTGCGTGACAGGCGAGGGTGACCTGCTCTGTGCTTTCCGCCAGGGCTTGACACACGCGGGAGATACGCGCGAGGCTCACATCGTGGTGATCAAGTCCTCTGACGAGGGCGCCACGTGGTCGGAGCCGTGGATAGTCGCCGACGACCCGCAGTACGATGATCGCAACAGCGCCGTCGAGACGGGTCCCGACGGGCGCGTCGCCCTGTGCTGGGACAAGTACGTTCCCGGCGGGCACCGCGGGGCTTGCCTGGCGATCAGTGAAGACGGCGGCCGCAGCTTCGGCCCGTCCATCCAACTCGGCACCATGCAGGACGTGCACACGCGCTCAAGGCCGGTATGGGTTGATAGTGATCACATCATCGTGCCACTGTCCATAGAGACGGGATCGGCGGACCTGCCCGTGACATCATATGCCATCCACGTTCACCTCGAAAGCGCCGAGCAGGAGATTGCAGTCATTAGTGTCGAGGGCGAGCCGGGGCCGGCGGATGAGACCACCATCGCCTACAATTGCGATGGGCGGCTCATTGCGCTCATCAGAAGCTGCGAGCTGCCCACGCTGTGGCAGAGCGAATCCGATGACGACGGATACACATGGACGGAGACGCATAGCAGCGGCATTCCCTCGCAGTACGCTCCATGCGACATCGTGCAGACCGGTGGCGTGCTGGTGTGCAGCTTCTCCTTCCGCCAGCGGCGCAACGAGCGGCTGGTCGTTTCACGCGATGGTGGGCAGAGCTGGGATGTGGAGAACAGTGTGGACATATTCGCGGCGACGCCGGACATGGGGGACCGCTCGTACGTGGCGACCGTTCTCATGCCCTCGGGCGACCTGGGCTCGGTCCTGTACGAGACGTGGCCGCATCCGCAGGGGGGCAGGATATACTTCTGTCGCAACAGCATTAGCCAGTTCGACGCAGAGCGGATTGGGTGTCTATATGCCGACGGCACGGACAGTGCGGCGATGCTGAGCGTTGCGGCCCCTACAGGCGCCTTCGAGATGACGGCGGCGTATCGCTTCACCGGTGTCTTCGGGGCCACGCCGCACGAGATGGAGTGGCAGATCTGCGGCACCGAGGGCATCCTGGAGATGTCCTATTTCATGGGAGCCACGCGCGACCGGTGGGACGACATGACCCAGGGCTTCGAGGTCGCTCTCCAGCGCGATTCAGGCCGCCGCGTCATCGCGAGGCAGGCCGTCAAGGAGATCTACTGCGACGGACGCGAGCACCGGCTCGGGCTGGTGCGCCGGGGTGACAGCTACGCCCTGACGGTTGACGGGAATGAGCTCTACCAGATGCGGCTGCCGGGCGAGGTAGATAAGCTGCAGCTTCGGGCCGCAGGCGCAGCCGTCGCGGTCTATGACGTGAAGCTGCGTGAGGGCGGATAGCCGGCATTACCGGAAGCCATGAGTTGGCCGCTATTGCTGGGGTCTCTCCGGCGGCAAGGCTTCACGGGCCGAGTTGCGCACGTCGACATCGGGGTGATTATCGGCGACGAACTCCAGGGCGCGAGCATTCCCATTCTGCTTCAGGTCAGGGATCAGTTCAGTCAGCGCCTGGGCGATGGTAGCGGCGACCGACTCCATCCCGCTTGCATGAGCGATCTGAACCAACTCATTGGCGCGGCCCGCTGTGGCAAGCTTGCGCACGGTGGGCTGGTGATTCGCTATCTTGAGGGCGGCTAGCCGGCGTGTATCCTCGAAGATGGAGCAGCAGGCAATCAGGACCAGAGCATTGACCGCATCCGCCGAACCCGTCAACTTCTGCGCCACGGCCTCAACGATGAAGGGCCGTACGCCGTCGTTGTCCTCCTGCAGTTCGCGCTGCAAGGCTATCATGCGCGTGCGGTCCGACGTTTCGGAGATTTCCTCGGCCATCTCCTTGATGTGTTCGGGGATACCGGCCTCGTCGTCCATGTCTATGGAGTCAATGTCGCGGAAGAGGCGTCGCCGGAAGCCGCTGCTGTCAATTACTTCGGCTTTGCGGATCTGACGGCGGAAGCAGGCCGGCAAGACGAGGTGGAAGATCTGGTCCGCGGCCACCAGCCGTTCGGCCATGCGCCGTGCCGGCACCTCAGCGGCGGTCAGCAGCATCACCGACATCAGCTCCCAATCCTCGTTCTCTACGAGAGCATCAATGCCGTGATTCATCTCCCAATCGAGAGTGCCCTCCATGATGTGCAGCATGCGGTTGCTGTAGCGAGCCAGTCTGCGCAGGTCCATGCCCCGACACCTCAGCGAAACGGATTTTCCCCTATTCTACACGTCGCCGGTCATCTTTTCAAAGACTTCCCGAACGCAATCGGCGGTACATGCCTCGGTCAGCGGCGCGATTCTCTCGGTTTGGCCGCTGGCGACGAGGTCGCGCACCTGTCGCAGGCAATCCTCCACGCGATCCTTGAAGCCCGCCTCCATCTGTCGGATCTCCCTGATGCGGACACGGCTAGGCATGGAGCGGCCATAGAGGGCGCCATCGAGCAATGAGCGGGGCACGCTGTCGGATGCGATGAACACCGGCACGTAGGGCGCGCGGGTGGGGCGCCCGAGTGCGAACCATCCACAGGTCAGATATTGCGGGTGCTCGGGCCGGCAGTCCACAGACAGCGAAGAAATGGTCGTCGGCATGGACACCGACTTGATGCGCGAGGCCTCCGTAAGCGCAAATGCGTCGAGGTAGCCGGTTTGGCGCAGCAGGACGCTTTCCAGGTGCTTGCGGTAGCAGTTGGTGACGATGCCTTCGCGCGCGAACTGAAGCTCAACGCGATCATTGTCCTGAACCGCCCGCAGAATGGTGCCCCCGGCATCGGAGAACATCCAGTTGGTCTTGATGCTGCCGCCGGCGTAGTACCTGTTGTCGCTCCATTCCTGCAAGGCCGCGGCAGTCTGGTCGCAGTCGGTGCAGGTCTCCGCCAGGTAGCGGAGGCCGAATGTATTCATCAGTCCGTCACCGTAGAAGCTGTCAGCCTTGCCGCCGGTATCCGCCGAGCCGGCCAGGCCATGCTCGTTGACGAACATCATCGTGGTCGGGTCGGAGACATCCGAGGTGCCACACCAAGCGTGCGGTTTGAATTCGGCATCCTGTATGCGGCGCACGAAGGCACACTGGAGGCGGCTGACATTGTCTCGGCTCTTGTGGAAGGTAGTGCCTGCAAACGGAACGTAGGAGCCTGTCGCGGCGTATGAGGTGCACTCGGGCTCGCCGAAGAACAGGCGGCGGTACTTGCCGATGCAGAAGGCTTTGTAGAGCTCAGGCGAGACCTCGGCGGCCTCGGCGATGGCGTCCAGCTCCGGCTCCCAGTATGGAGCCAGCGTGCGGACAATCGTCAGTCCGGCATCTGACTTGCCGACAGCCGCGGCATCGTCAAGGCCCTCCGTGTGGCACGAGTGTAGGAACTCGGCCAGATGCTTGCGGATGACCGCGGCATTGACCTCACCAAACGCGGTCCCGACCTGCTCGGGCGTGCCGGTACTGACAATCGGTTCCAGAATGTCATCTGACAACGGACTTGGCCTCCTCATGCCGGCTACATTACGTGCTCAAGCGCAATACATCGTCCCCAAATCAGGATCCGCTGCCGGCGCGGCGCCGGAGAAATCGTTCAGGCGCGGCTCACCTTGAAATGGGTGAAGCTCATCTCGATGCGCTCCGGCCCGGAGAAATCAACCACGCGGCGGATTATCTCCTTACTAGTCGTGACCGGCTTCTCACCCTCCAAGACGGCACCGCGCGTCGTGTGGTTACCCTGGATAGGTACCGATGGGCCGGCCCTCGGCGGTGTGGGTCTCCTTGAGGCCGTCCTTCTCGGGTACGACGTACCTGGCGAACCAGTCTTCCATTCGTGCCTTGAGGTCGCTTGCCACGCCGCTACGTGAGGGGTCATCAATGCGGTTGTCGCGCTCGTCCGGGTCATTGGCGAGGTCCCACAGTTCATTCGGCCCGTCGGGGTGTCGCTCGACGTACTTGTACTGCTGCGTGCGGATCATGCGCACCGGCCCGTATTCGTCATAGATGACCACAATGTCCGGGCTGTCCTGGTCACGGCCTTCCCAACTTGGCAGAAAGCTCGTGCCAGGCAGGTTCTGCTCTGCATAGGGGATATCGCCGGCCATGCCGAGATAATCAAGCAGCGTGGGCATGAAATCGTAGGCGCACATCATCGTATCGCTGACGCGGCCCTGTGGCACGCGGCCCGGATGCGAGACGACGAATGGCACAGTGATGGAGTTCTCGTACATGTTGCGCGGACACGTACCGTTGCCCTTGCCCCAGAGGCCATGATGGCCGCACGAGAAGCCATTGTCGGAGCAGAAGACGACAAGCGTGTCCTCGCGCAGGCCCAACTCCTCGATCCGAGTGAGGATGCGGCCCACGTTGCTGTCCATAGCGGTGACTGCCGCAAAGTAGCCCTTGAGCATCTCGCGATTGCCGAGGCACATGTCAGTCAGGCTGATGGCATTGGGATGTTTCTCCTCTTGCGGGCAGGTCTCAAACGGGCAATCGTCATAGGAGTCAACGATGTCCTGCGGATGGCCGGTCCAGGGGCTGTGCGGCGCTGTATAGTGGACGCTGAGGTAGAAGGGATTCGCGTCGGCGTGGTGATCGTTGATGAAATTGAGTGCCTCGTCGGTGATGCGGTCGGTAACGTAGCCCGGCTCGTCTATCAACTGGCCGTCACGGATCATCGGGGCGTTGTTGTACTCTCCGCCGCCCCGCTGGTGCACGTACCAGAAGCTGAAGCTGTGCTGGGGGTGCAGGCTGTCGCCCATGTGCCACTTGCCGGATATGCCGCAGGTATAGCCATGCTGCGCCATTATGTCGGTATATGCGACCTCGCCGCCTATCATATTCCTGGCTTCGGCGCCGACGTTCTCATTGTTGAGCCAGTCGTGGATGCCGTGCTGCGAGTTGATCCGGCCGGTGAGGTACGTGGCACGACTCGGCGAGCACACCGGGCAGGCGACGAAGAACTTGCTGAAACGCACGCCCGTCTCGGCGAGACGGTCAATGTTCGGAGTACGTATCTCGCTGTTTCCATAGCAGCCGGCGGCCCAGGGGCCCTGATCGTCGGTCAATATGAAGACGACGTTGGGGAGGTCGCGTCGGGTATTGTCGGCAGGGATAGGCATGTTTTCCCTCCTGTGTTGCGCAGCTCTCTGATTAGCGGGCGGCGGATGCAGAGATGCAGATGCTATCCGCAAACGAGAATGACGTTGCCGAATGGTGTCGGGTCGCCGGTGCGCACCCCGGCCTTGCAGCGGGCGGCCATGTGCTTGAACGCCACGTGGCTCTCGACATCCTCCAGAGCGCTGCCCGGATAGCTCGATTGCAGCTCGGCGACCCGGTCCGGCACGGCCCTGTGGGCTTCGGCGGCGATGATGATGCGATCCCACGAGAAATCGGTGGAGATGGCGTCCAAGACATCCGGCACCGTCGGGACGCCCGGTTTCACCGTCAGATCGAGGTTGTACTGCAGGTCCGGCATCGGGAAGCCCATGTCCGAGATGACCAGCATGTCGGTGTGCCCCAGATTGCGCACGATGTAGGCCAGCTCGGGGTTGAGTAGCTTGCTGCCGCCCTCCGGCTCGCCCATCTCCTGAGCACCGGCGGCGAAGAACGCAGCAACGCCGGCCTCCGTGAGCCTGTCGCGCAGGCTCGGTGCCGGACGCTTCATCAGTATTGCGCCCGACGGCAAGGCGCTGACGGCCTCCCATCCGGATTCGCCCAGCTCCGCAATCTGCTCAATGGTGTGCGCCTCCGTGTACTGCCACTGCTCCATGTATGCTCACACTCCTAACGCTGTGCCTGCGGCGGCTAATCGTGAATCCACTCCGGCTTGACGAACTGCTGCAGGTGCTGCAGGCTGATGACCAGCCCTTCATTCTCGCGCTGGCTCTTGTACACCGGATCGTGCCGGCCCTCAATGTCCAGGTTGCCGGCATAGCCGACCTCGACTAAAGCCGAGACGACTTCGTTCCACTTCACAACGCCCATCCCCGGCGTGCGATGGCGAACCGCACCTGGCTCCATGATGCCGTCCTTCCTCACGCTCGTCCAGTTGACTTCCGCGTCCTTGGCATGGACGTGGAATATCCTGTCGCCATAGTCATAGATGATCTGCATGTAGTCCATGAGCAGGCAGACGAGATGCGAGGGGTCATACTCCAGGCCGAGAGCCGGCGAAGGCACTGCCTCGAACATCATGTCCCAGGCACGGGGGCAATAGGCGATGTTGGACCCTCGGAAAGGGTGGTAATGGAACGTCGGGCAGTTCTCAAACCCGATCTTCAGACCGCGGTCCTCTGCCTGCTTGGCGGTATCGGTCCAGAGCTGCCTGAACAGAGGGATGTTGTCGGGAATGTCGAGTTCGGGATTGCGGCCCGCGAAGGTGCACAGGACGCCGACCCCCATCTTCTCGGCCACATCAAAGAGCATCTTGAAATACTCGTGATTCTGCTTGGCCGCCGCCTCGTCCGGGTCCAAATGGTTCGGGTAATAGCCGATTGCAGAGACCTCGATATCGGCCTCGGCATACTGCTCTCTGGCGCGGAGGATTTCGTCATCGCTGGTCACTGTGGGGTCGAGCGAGTAGCCGGGC